>Ga0114974_10000117_pt1 | contig 66126 bp, 117 predicted proteins | sample S_130206_EF_Meta_FD_87318 | JGI IMG/M metagenome (GOLD analysis project Ga0114974, IMG submission 87318) | Freshwater microbial communities from Lake Simoncouche, Canada to study carbon cycling - S_130206_EF_MetaG | ecosystem: Environmental > Aquatic > Freshwater > Lake | place: Lake...
ATTTATTGGATTCAAATGAACTGTTTGATTTTATAAAAAGTAATGTTAGTATAGATTTAGATAATGAGGTTCATAAAGAATGTGACAAATTTAATATTCCAACCAGAGCAATCTCTTTAATGTGGAATCAACGTTCAGTAGATACATTCTTAGGTTTACCATTTAATATCGCATCTTATGGGTTATTACTCACAATTTTGGCAAAAGAAGTTGACATGATTCCTGACCAATTGATTGGAAATTTAGGTGATACTCACTTATACTTAAATCATATTGAACAAGCGAAAGAACAGATCGGTAGAGAACCATTTCAATTACCAACACTAAATCAGTTCCCAACCTATGAAGGTTCAAGACCAAGTATTGAATCTTATGTGGTAGGTGATTTTACCCTTAAAGATTATCAATCACACGAAACAATTAAAGCACTTTTATCAAATTAAAATTATGAACGAACAAAACAATTGGAATGATCCACAATTATCTGATGGAGATTTCCCACAATTAAACAAAACAAAATTCCAAGTTGGGGACAAGGCGGTTAAATTAAAAGGATATAAATTTCCTTGTACCATTGTATCGGTATTCAAAACCGTAGATGGAAACGTTAGAATCGTTGGGGAGATGGACGAGTACGGACTTCTACATATCTTCAACGAGGATCAATTAGAACACATAAAATAAAAAAATTAAAAAAAAATGACAGAAAAAATTATATTAAAAGAAACAATTACAAAAGGAAAACCTGAGGTAGAAAATAAGCCAAAGAAAAAATATTATAAACCTAGAAAGAAAAGAGAAATAATTGAAATGGATATTAAAGACTTAGATGAAAATCATCTTTATGTTAAAAATGGAAGTATTAAATTACCCAAAAAAATAGGTAAATATTGTATTGGTGCAGATGATGGGTTTTGTATTCACTTTTATAAAAAACCAAATTGGTTACATAGAAAATGTATGAAACTATTAGGTTGGAAATGGAGTGATTATACCAACAAGTAAAAACAATGATAATTCATATTACTCCGGACGAATTTGAACCTGAGTTCCAAGATCCTTGGAAACAGGAACTTATTAAATCACCAATGATTGATTATGCGACAAACGCAATACATGGATGGTTTGAAGGTAAAGATGTTATAATATTTAGATTCAAAGATTATGGATTTATTAATGATAATAGGTATAGTACTCGTGAGTTATCTGTCGGTGCTGCTGGCATAACATTATTAATAAAAAAAAGTAGAGACTAATTAATGGGGGATAAAAAACCTGATAACTATGTTGAGAATCCTGGTATAATGCCGTATGGTACAGACTTAGGTGCTCCGTCAATTAGACCTGAGAATATTGAAAATTGGAAGAACTCCAAGATCATTAAAGTTAATAAAGAGTTTTCAAATAGGTATGAGTTTTTAAAAAAACAATATGATGATTTGATTGAAGAATTCAAATGGAATGATATGATTTATGGAAGTAAATTTAATTTTGAACCTGTTGTTGGTGAAACTTATCATTTATACTATGGACAAAATGGTAAAAAATTTCTATCTTTAATTGAACCGAATCAATGGAACAAAGAACACATTGGTACGTTTACATTAAACTTTGATAATAAATGGATAAAGATATGAATAACAGGGTTGAATTTTTTGGTGATATATTTAAAGGGATTGGTTTAGGTCTAACATTTGGATATGAATATAAACTTTTAGTATGTTCAGCAACATTTTTATGTTTTAATTTTTATATTGAGGTATATTTGGGAAAAAAGTAGTATATTTGTATTATGAAATTAACTATCATATCAGACACTCACGGAAAACACAAACACGTACACCACGATTTACCTGGTGGCGATTTGTTGTTACACGCAGGTGACATCAGTTCTATGGGTTACGAACACGAGATCACTCAGTTTGCGGGTTGGTATGACAAAATCGTAACCTACGATCACAAAGTATTTATTGCGGGTAATCACGATTGGGGATTCCAAAACAATGTTGAGAAAGTAAAAGGTATCTTGACAGGTTACAAAACTATTGAATATATCCAAGATGAGTTAATGACCATCCAAGATGGTGATGGACCTGAGATTAAAATTTGGGGATCTCCTTGGCAACCTGAGTTCTACAATTGGGCATTTAACTTACCAAAAAATGGTGAAGAGTTGAAAGCAAAATGGGATATGATTCCTGAAGGAATTGATATCTTAATTACTCACGGACCGGCTTGGGGAATATTAGATGATGTTGAAGGTAACCGCAATGTTCATTTGGGTTGTGAATTACTTGCTGAGAAAATCAAACAAATCAAACCTAAAATCCACATCTGTGGTCACATCCATACAGGACACGGACATTACTTTGATGGTCACACACATTACTTCAATGCGTCTGTATTGAACGAGCAATATCTTTATTCTAAGTCACCTTGGAATATTGATTGGGATCCTATAACTAATGAAATTAATTTTTTATAATGGAACAACCAAGAATAATCAACAACAGAATATTCTACGATGAGAGAGGATCATTTAGTCCTCTTTCGTTGTTTGAATTAGATAAAGAATGGAAACAAAGTAACATTAGTGTAAACCCAAAAAAGTTCACATTAAGAGGATTACATTATCAAAGTGGTGAAACTGCTCAGGCTAAATTAGTAAAGGTCATCAATGGAAGAATTTTAGATTTTGTAGTAGATTTAAGGGTACATCTCAGACCATATAATAACTGTCAATTTTTTGAAATGAATGGTGGTGATGAATTAATTGTACCAAGAGGATTTGCTCATGGGTTTATAACTTTAGAGGAAAACACCATTGTTCAGTATTTGGTTGATAATGATTATAACCCAAAAACTGAAGGATCTTTATTGTGGTCTTCATTTTCTGACATTAAAAATAAGATATTAAGGTTGGATAGTACGTTTGATATTTCCAACATAATTATATCACAGAAGGATTTGGTTGAAAAATCATAAACTTTGATATATTTATTAATAAAAAACTATGGAAAAAGATTTAACAGAAAAATTGTTTGAAGAATTAAAAAAACAAGGAATTTACGAACAGGAAGATACTATTGAAGATGATGAAAATGATGAAGAGGATGATGATGATGAAGAAGAAGAAGAAGAAGAGGATAACAACGACGATACAGAATCTTCCAACCATAATGAAGATTTCTGTGAAATGGTTTGTCAAATATTACATTCACAAACACAAATTCATATTTTCCATTTAGGGACTAAATCATATTCTGAGCACAAAGCCTTACAAAAATATTACGAAGGGATTGATGTGCTTGTTGATGGTGTGATAGAGTCTTATCAAGGTAAGTACGGTCTTTTAACTAATTACAAATCATTTAAGAATCAATCTTATAAAAACAAAAACCAAGTATTAAAATACTTTACAAGTTTATTGAATGTGATTGAGGAAAATAGAGATTCGGTTGACGATAGTTATATCCAAAATCAAATAGATACAATTCAGGAACTAATAAATTCTACTCTTTACAAATTAAAATTCCTTAAATAAATGAAACAATCAGTGTTATCTGAGAATGAAGAAATATCTTCACAACACGAGGATATTGATAGTAAATTGTTTTATTTCTTAATGAGAAGACTTAAGGTTAGCCAACGAGAGTTAGGTAGTAATTTGGGTGATTATGAACCATTAAAAGTTACGGAATACAAATTTGAAGGATTCCCTGGTTATGGTTTTACAGATTATGTACCAAAAAAAAGGATGGAAACAAAAATTATTGAGATGTTATCTGAAAACGATATAACTGATTATATTTACGATATGGATGAACAAAATCCCGAAAGAGTTAAAATTGTTAAGACAATAAGAAAATTTTTAAATTTTATGTTGTCAGATCAAAAATAAATTTGTATATTTGTAGAAGTATTAATTAAAACAAAAAATAAAAAAATGGGAAAAGGTTCAACAAAAGGTCGTTACATTTGTAAAGTTGGTTTTTTAGATGTTTATGCTGCAGACGCAATGAGAAAACAACCAGGTAGAGGTGATAAAAAAGAAGTTGGTTCAACTACTTATCAAATCGTACATGGTAAGAATATTAAAGAGCGTGGAATGAAAACAAAAGACATGGCTATTGAAAAAGCTTTGGAGTTGTTAGGTGATAAGAAACTTAACTACGGATTATAAAAAGAAAGTCGGACTTAGATCCGACTTTTTTATTTATTATAAGTTATATTAACCATTATATTTTGAGACACATCTCTTCCTAACATTTCTGTAAATGATCTTTCAAAATAAGAGGTAACTGATGTCTTTAAATATTCTTTTGTAACACCAACCATATTATCTGTAAAGAAATCACCAGCCTCTCTATCTATCTTATTGTTATTTATCTTATCAACCTTATTAATGTTTATATCTACCTCAGGCATTTTTTCATTAAATCTTACACCTGTATAATAGAATGAAAGTTTTAATCTTGGAAACCAACCAGCTCTAATTGTTTGTAATGTACGTGAATCAATTAAGTTATCTATTGTTTCTGTAAACTTATTATTTTTATTTACGATTAACTGATCTGGTTTAATTGCTCCTTTTCTAATTTCACCCATTTCATCTTTAGAACAAATTAACATTTCTTTACCTATTTTACTATTCCATCTTGTTGGTCTAGTGTTGTTCATTTGTTTTCCTGTTGAAGATGAATATGATCCAGAAACCTCAAACCATTTTTTGTATTTGTAAATGTATATTGGGTACCAACCATATGAAAGAACAATATATCCCCAATCACTTTTACCATCTTGTTCCCATCTACCTTCTAAGTTAGATCCCTTAAATGGTAGTAGTTCTGATACTCTTTCAGAGGCATTTGTATTAGTTACTTTTTTAGCTTTTAAGTTGTGAACTTGTTTAAGTTCACTTGTTTTAGTGTCCTCATAGTTACCATCTTCTCTATAGTTCTGAGTATACCTATTATATAGTTCAAAAAAGTCGTCAAGTTTAAAACCAAAAGATGACGCATTACTTTGAATAAACTTATTTATTTGTTGTGATGTAGGGTTTGCGGATTCTTTATATTCATTTATAAATTTAAAGAATATTACTTCTCTTTTAGTAAACGCTTTATCGGCAACTTCCTCTAACAATACTTTTTTAATTATACTATGTAATCCTATATCTTTCATACTCTATATAAATATGTTGATATACATATAGTTTTTCCTTTTATGTTATATTTATTGTATAACAATTAATTAAACTATGGATAATAAATTAGATTATTACCTATCTAAGATAGAAAGACAATTAGATTTTCACAGAGGGTTACATTTATTTGAAATGGAAATGAATCCTAATTTTACAAATAAAGCAGTTTTTCTAAAAGAAAGTCAGGAAGAATATATTACTAATTTATTTGGTGATAATAAAAACATTAGAGAAAGTTATAACAGAGAATTTAATAATGTTCTTGTTGAATCTACATTCAACCCAAAGGATGAGGTTAAAAAATTCTTTTCATTTTTAAAAGAAAATTATATTAATGAAATAAATAAAACAAATCTAATAAATGAACAATCAAGTAAAACATTTATAAACGAACAATGGCAAAGAGGTTCAGATCCAGTAGGGTATTGGACAATTTTATTTAACCTACTTAAAGCGGCTGGAATAGGTGTTAAATGGGAAGTTGCAAATAATCCGGCAAAATCTACATTCATGTATTGGGGACCTTGGGTTATATCAAAAGACATTAATAAAAATGGTGGGTGGCCTGTTAGTTTTACTAGTACGGATAAAAAACTTTGGTTGTTTAAATTTTCAGGTGGTAAATATGTCGGTCAACCTTTAGCGAATGTTGATTTAGAGTCTAAATATATTGGAACTAAATTTAACTTAGGTGTATGGGGTAAACTTACTGCAGCCAATGTAACACCACAATTTAACAAGTTATTTATTACCAAACCAAAAGTAGTAGTACCAAAGGCAACGGCTCAAGATTTACAGATAGGTCAAAAAGTATTTAATGAATTAAAATATGCCTTTGACGGTATGGGAACTTATGAAAACGAGGCCGTAGCGGCATTTAATAAAATAAAAAATAAATTCCAACTAGATGAACTAAATAGATTAGTTAAATCAAGAGGAGACTTTCCGAATGTATATGAATGGTTAAAGGATGAGATGAGTGATTATGACTACACACAATACAGGGCAATATGGGATAGACTTAAAAGTATTGATAAAACAGTCGTAGCACCAAAAGTAAATAATGCATTAAGGGTGGCATCCGCGGTTGGTGATGTTACGGGAGTGAATGCGGTTGTTTCTGCAGGTGAGAAGGTTGGGACGGCTATTAAGGCAGGATTTACGTGGTTAAAAGATAAAGGTTTACCTTGGTTCATGGAAAAATTAAGAGAGGGTCTTAGTAGTACTGGAGGTGCAATTTTACAACAACTATTAAATTATACAGGTGTTGGTGCAATTGGTACTACGATATTATGGGCGGCATTAACATTGTTTGATGTGTTTGAAATTTCTACAGGAATTGGTTCTTGGGCTAAATTAATATTTAGTGTTTTAGGATTGTTAACTGCGGGAGCGTTAGCAAAAACCATTGGTGGATTCCTTAAACCTTTATTTAAAAGTACTGGTGGTACTATAACCAAGTTTATTACATCAATTGCAGAAAAACCTTGGTTTATAAAATATATTAAACCAATAGTTGGTTGGATTGGAGGTAAACTAGGTTGGGCCGCAGGTTTATTAAAACAAGCTGGTGATTGGGTTGTTAAAAAACTTGGAGCAACTACCATCGGTGGTATGGTTACTACGGGGGTTAAATGGTTAGGGCAAATATCTGAAAATTTAATTAAATTTGCTGGTTTTGAGAGTAAACAAACAACTGCGTATCTTGCAAAAAAAGATTTACAAAATCAAGGTAAAAAATTAGCAGCAAAAGCGGTTGTAGATCCAACAGTAAAGTATGGTAAAGACAAATTTGCGCAAGGTGCTGGATATGTTGGTGGTGAAAAGGCTAAAACTGCGGTTGAATTAGGTTATAATATAAAAGATTTAACTAAAAAACCACAAGATATAATTAAGCCTTTAAAGAAAAAGATTGATATAAAAAATCTTAGTAAATCTGGAGATGAAGTTATAAAAACATATGATAAATTTGGTAAAGTAATTGATCAAACCACCCAACTCGCAAGTAATGAACCTGTAGTTCCTGTTAAAAAGGTTACGGAACCTTTAGGATAATCTATTTTTTCTTATAGTTGTCCCAAAACTTTTTTAGTTCAACTTTATTATATTTTTTGGATTCACTATCCCAACCACATGAATGACATAAATAAGGGTGTTTATCACCCTTTTCTTTTTTCCATGAGTGATCACATTTAGAACATTTAATTTCATTTCCAAATAATATATCGGCTTGTTTCTCTGTGATTATAATTTTCATATTAAATAAATATCACTACAATTACATAATAAAATTAACTATTATATAAAAAAATCATTTGTCATGGCACACCCATTAATACACGCAAAAAGTTCTGTTAAAAAATACGGAGGTAAGGAAGAAGATTATATCCATTTACATAATTGGTTAGATGAAACCAAGGCGTGGGTTGGAAATTCATTACACAGGATGTTTAGACACCACTCAGAGGGTATATTTGAGATGGAAAAGATATTCGGATCATCATTTATCAATAGTGATGGTAAAGTTGTTTATACACGATATGTGGGAGAAGATCACGTCAAAGAAGATTGTAATAATTATATCCCAAGTGCTCACGATTGGATAAAGGCGATTGAGTCAAACGAAAGACCAATGTGGATGATACGCACAATGAAGATGAAATTTGACGATTAACTTATATTTATTATAAAATAGTATTATGAAAAGATTATTAACATCATTTTTTCTCTTTTTAGAACAATTTGATACACCTGAAGCTAGCGTTTCCTTTGACATGGAGAGTGATGGTATAAGTTGGTGGAATGAAAAAGTATGGATTAATATACTTCGTAAAGACGTTAACATACCATCTAATTTTTTACCACTTTTTGATATGATTATAGATAACTATGGTCGTGAAATATGGGAAGAATCTATGAACGAAGAGGAAGACGATTATTATAGGGCATCAATATCATTTAAAGTTGACCAAAGACTTATGATTATTACTAGTGTAATAACAGAAAATGGTGAAGAACCTGCTAGTGATGATTATAATTTAAATAATAATGAGGATGTAAACACATTTTTGGATGAAAACAACCTTGACTCAATCATAATTGAATATCAGGGTGGTGGAGATGATGGGTATATTGAAAACAAAGGAAAAGATAATAATGATGATGAATATAGTTTAAGTGCAGGAATGGAAGATGTTGTTTATTCTTATTTACAACAATCATTTGGTGGTTGGGAAAATAACGAAGGTGCCTACGGTAAAATTACGGTAACTAAAGAGGAAATTCAAATTGATCATATTTGGAATACTAGAGAAGACGTTGATAGTGATTTACGTCTTGTAATAAAACTTGAAGATGTAGAATGAGCAATAAGATAAATAAAATAGCTCAAGCGATATTCATTTATCTTGAAGACATTGGTCCTTGTGAGGTATCGGTTCATTGTTATGATGAGGATATTGAACAAGTGGGATCATTCCAACCTACAGTTTTGTTTGATGGTCAAACTCATAATAGAGATAAAAAAGTACCTATGATTGGTACTTTTCGTAATTTCTTTATGGAATATACTGAAGACCATATGGGTGATTTAATTAGTCGTGTTGATTTTGATATCAATGATTATCATGAATTAGTTTTTAGAATATATCCTGAAGAAAAAAAGATAGACATTAAAAGTTATTGTTATTTTATTGAATACTCACCATTTGAATATAAATATGAGGAAACTCCTGAACATATTGTTGAAATGATGGATGAAGATAATGTTAGTTGGTTTAAAGTTGAGTTTTGGGGTGGTCATGATGATTATTCATTTGATTATAGTAATATGGAAGGTGATGCAGATCCAGGTTTTGTTAGACAATTTGAGGACTATTTTGTTAAATATTTGGATAAAAAAACTTCAAAATCTTGGTGGCAGGATCAAGGATCTGAAGGGGAATTCCATGTTAACAGGAACACAATTGATCTTGAATTAAATTTAAAAGATGAAGAGTTTAGATCTAGTGGATTCCACAAAGAAATTAAATTGTGATATTTATAAATTATGGGTAAAAATATAATTATTGAGGAATTAGATAGGATAAAAACTATAATGGGTATTTTGGTTGAACAAGAACAACAATTAGAGCCATTGGTAAGTGGTGATTTAACTATTAAGTATAGTAATTTTGCACCTGACAGGAATTTCAGAAAAAACTATGTTTATATTAATGGTGTGTCTGACAAAGATATTACTAAACTAAAAGAATTAAAATTATCAAATACAAATAGTAAAGTTATATTAAAAAACTATAACACAAATGAAACGTTTGAATTTCCTCAAAAAGAAGTGAAGATAACAATAAATGGTAAATTATATATTCTTGATACGGAGTATAATAAAATAATAAAGACATTAGAGACTCATGAAATTGAATTGAATAAGGATTTCCTAAAAAAAATGGAGTCAAAGTTTCCTGATTTTATGATTAAAGTAATGAGAGAAGTTTATCCTAATAATTGGGGTAAAAATGGTTTTACCGATAGTAATGGTATTTGTGATACTGAGGAAGGTTTAATAAATATTGAAGGGACTAATGTTCCTGGTCAAACTTGGTCAATACTTAATTACTTTGATACTAATCCTAAAGTAATACAACAATTAATTGAATGGTTTTATAGTGGTGTGTTTAATAATGATGAAACACCACTTAAATCAAGTATTAAGGATTTTGAGAGTTGGATAACAACCAATAAAGAAGAAATATTCAAAGGAGATAATTTAAATAAACTAGTATCACTTAACAGAACATCATATGAAAATGGAATTAAGAGTGAAAATACTACAATTGATAAATTAACTCAATCACCATTCAACATTCCAAGAGAAAATATTAAACAATATTGTTCAGGATCAAGAGAAGATAGATTTGAGGCAAAAGATCTTAAAATAGAAACACCTGATGGAGATAAACACGTTCAAATAAAACCATTGGAATGGTTTAAGATTGATGAGAAAACAGGTGAATATATTGTTAAGACTTATTATATGAAAAACTATAAAGGTTATTTAAAAAGATACGGACTTAATTATATTGCGTTCATTAACAATAAAAATATATTAGTCTTTGATAATAAGGATTATGATCTTGATGGGTATCACTATGTGAAGTTCAAGAATAAACCTGTTGAAAAAATATAACAATGAAGATAGTAATAAGTGAAGAACAATTAAAAACTTTAGTACATCTCATCAAAGAAGATAATGGTAAAATTAATGTTATGTTTGTTGGTGATAGTCATAGTGCTGGCGATGGATGGACATGGAACTATTTAATTGCAAAAGACCATCCAGAGTGGGACGTTACTCAATTAGCGGTAGGAGGTAAAACAACAAAATGGATGTTGCAAAATCTTACAACAAAATTAAATGAAAAAAAATATGATTTAGTTTTCATTTATGGCGGAGCTAATGACGTGATGTCACCACAACCAATCTCAACACCAATAGGTAATATACAAAAAATGGTTGACTTAGTTAATGGTCAAGGAGGTAAAGTGATTGTGTTGGTAGGTTTTGACAGTGAGTCAATATTTAATCCAGAAAAAGTGACAACAACTAAATATTGTGATAGAGAATGTATGATTGGTTTTAAACCTAAAAGAATAAAATATCAAGCTGATCTACCAAATAGTATTACAGGAGCAATAATAATACCAAAATTAGTTGGTGATATAAGTTGGAGTAGTGATGGTGTTCACGTAGGATCCGCAAAACACAAGTTAATGAAAGATCACGTTTATAGTAATATGGGTGATTTAAAAAATATAAAGGTTGACACTAAAACTAATAGTGGTACTAACACCGAAACTCAAAGTGCGTCACAAAAAATATTTAATTCAATTAAAAACATATTATCTAAAAAAGATAAAATGGAAAGTACTGCAACGCCTGAAGACATTAAGACAATACAATTATCATTAAATGTTATTAATAAAGATGATTTACCAATGACAGGTCAAATAAATGATGAAACCACTAAAGCAATTGAAAACTATCAAGAAACAAATAATTTAGATAAAACTGGTAAATTAAGTCCTGATACAACAGGTGGTATTATAAGTGATTTTTTATTTAAGATAACAGGTAAAAGATATACTTTTGGTAAATCAAGTACTACTGAAAAATCAGAACAAAATTTTAATCCGATGGTTATAATAAATCCTGGTGTAAAAGTAAAGACTTTTCCATCTGACATTGAAACTAAGTTCAAAAATGCGGTTGGTGATAATTATGATAGTTTTATTTCTGACGTTGAGGAGATTGGTTTAGATCCAAAAATTGCAATTAGACAATTATATACTGAATCCGCATTTAGTCCCGATGTTATGTCATGTAAAAGAACATCAACTGCGGGAGCTAAAGGTATTGCTCAGTTTATGCCAGGCACTTGGCCGTCATATGGTGGTGGTGGTAATCCTTGTAATATTAGTGACGCATTGAAAGCATATCCTAAAATGATGAAAGTATTGTTAAATAAATTCCCAGGAAGACTTGATCTTTCAATTGCGGGGTATAATAGCGGACCTAACTTAAAAGCTTATTCTAACGCATTAAAAAACAAAACACCTTTTACGGAACTTAAAGGCGTAATACCAAATGAATCTTATAACTACGCATCTTCAATACTCCAACCATAATGATAATAAGTGAGTCAAATATTGATGATATGAAATATGAGGTTGAGCAATCCATTGAGGAGTTTGGCCTGATTAAAACATTAAAGAGATATAAATTTCCGTTTAAGTTGGCAAATATAATGTTCCAACTTACAAGACCATTTACTAGTGAAGAATGTAATCAAATATTATATTATTATCTTGTTGAAAAGAAAGTATTATCAAAAACGTATGAAGATAAAGATGTTGATGTTGAGATTTCTACCGATAATTTGGAGGGATCTTGGCGTTTTATAATAGAATTTAAAAAAACCAAAGAAGCTATGAGCGGTTATGGTACAATGTTTTGGGGTGATGAGGATATTTTACCAATAGATGTGACGGTATATAGTAATGAGATTCGTAATTATGATACTGACACAGAGTTAAATTATCATGTTAATATTAATTTTGAATTTCATAAGATATCTGAGTTGTTAGATTGGTTTAATTCAAATTATTATGATATTATTATAGACACTTGTACTGATTGGTTAGAGGAATGTAGATTGGAAATGTTTGAATGGTTATCACAAAATGATCCTGACTATATTGACTAATTAAATCAAATACCATATAATTAAAATATGGGAAATAATAACAATAATAATGGTGGAGGAATGGGTTTAGGAACCATTCTATTTTTAATATTCTTAGTCCTAAAACTTACAAATTATATTGATTGGTCTTGGTGGTGGGTAACTGCTCCATTGTGGATTACTGCGATATTATACATTGTTATCGCAATAATAATGGCAACTTATTTTTCAAAAAAAGATTGGAGAATAAAATGATACTTGATCAGATAGTTGAGAATTATCCTGATGAGGAAATATTAAAGGCTGATGGTCTTGATGATGGAATCATAGGGATTGAGGAGAATAGTATGAGATTAGTTTATTCTAAATCAAAAGTAATTGAAATACTAATGAGTGAGGATATGACAGAGGAAGATGCTCTTGAACATTATTACTTTAATATTGTTGGGGCATATGTGGGTGAGAAAACGCCAATTTTTGTTGAAGATACTTATATATAATATTATGGAAAAAACACCAGTAGACACACTTATTAAATTCATTAACGAGGAGAACCCAAGTAATGAACAGATTGTTGAAAAATTAAATAATCTAAAATCTAATGAAGAAAATATTATTAATAGAGCTTATTTAATTGGATTTTACGATAAAGAAAGTAATAGGAAACAAAATAATAATTATTACAAAAATCAATACGGACCAAATTGGTTCACTAATATGTCAAAAATATAATAGACAAATGAAAAAATATATAATTATATTCCTTGTGTTCTTAACAATACTATGTTCTTGTAAAACATCTAAAAAAGCCAATTGTGATGCGTATACCCAAAACGTAGTAAAAGATTCAACGGTTACATATTTTTAAGTACCGCTTCAATAACACCAATACTATTTTTATCCTGTACGGTTTTATTAACTTTAGACTTTAAATAACGAAGACTATCTTCAAGTTCTTGGCGTTTACTTTTAGTTTCAACAACCTCAAACTCAACATCAATAGTTTGTTCTACATTTGAATTAGGCTTAGTGTTAACCTTAACATCGGAGAAGATAAATTTAACTGCGGATTTTGACTTCGCAATACTATTAGACTTAACAAAAGTGATCAAGAACACAATCACCTTACCTAATATGGTTAATACTCCAACGATGATGTTGTACAACACGTCAATAACTTTAATCACAATATCTTTAATTTTCATATCTTTCATACTTCAAAGATAGTAAAAACATTTGACTTTGCAAAATAAAAGAACTATCAATGGGCAAAATGTTTTTTTGTTTTAACTGGTATTTATCATTATATGTCAGAGGAACACAAATTATCACCATTCTTTAAAAGAAGGATTGACCATCATAAGTTTGAAAAAATGATGAGGAAAGGTATTATCTATATGTATCAAGAATCAAATTCCCTTGAAGAATTTAAATTTAAGTTAGTTAAAGCAACATTAGAAAATTATATTTATTATAAATATAATATTGATATTGAAGATTTACCTCACAATGATGTGGATAATTTTATTGATTATATGGTTGATACTTATGAACCTGTACTTAAGATGTATTATTATAATGAAAGAAAAAATAGTGGTAATATAAATGAAAATTATAGTCCAGCAGGAAAAGAAATTACACCAAACAAAATTGTTATACATAAATCTAACCCAAAGTTTAGAGATATAATATCAAATGAAGGGTTAAAAGTAAGGGCTGGAGAATGTTATAAAATATATGCAGGTTATGGTGAAAAATGTATACCAGCAATCTTTGCAACTAACTCAATAAATAAAAGAGCATCGTTTGATTCCACATATGATGACGATGTTTGGGAAATTGATACTGAAATGATACCTGATGTTAAGTGGTACAAAGATAAACACTATGAATCAAGATCAAAACATATAGTAACATTTGAAAACATACCTGCAGATGCAATAACATTAAAACATGAAGGTACAGGTAAGGATTGGGGATTAATGGAATCAACTAATGATGATAAGTTAAGTAAAGAAACAATGGTGGGTACATTTCAAGACATTGTTGAGGAAACGTTGGAGGAAATTAGAAATATTTGTGAAGTACTTGATATAGATACTTTCCCTGGTTGGTTGTCGTTTGATGGTTGTGATGTTGTTGATACTATAGATAAAATAACTATTGTAAATATAGAAAGAAAAAAAGGTATAAGTAGAATTCCTATGTTTGAAGTTGATGTAAATCTGACGCTTAATGGTATTTGGGGAGGAATTGATTATGATGATTTTATTTATACTATTTCGGATAGAATAATTGGTAAATGGAAGATACATTTAATTTTTAATATTAAAGAACAGGAGAATAGTAATAAACGAGAAATGTGGGAATACGCAAGGACACTAAAAAATGCAAGAACTCAGGGATCCAAATTAAGGTTCTCTAAGTCTGCAGTCAAAGCAAACCCTATGAGGTTTAGACCATACAATAGATGAAAGAGTTAATTAGAAAAATATTGAAGGAAGAAAGAATGAACCCAATCAAAAAGTTCTTCTTTAATCATTGGGATGAAATAAGATCCGAAGGGGAATACCCAACTATTGATTATAGTTTAATTGGTAAACTTGGATTTAGAAAAAAAGCAATAGAAATACATGATTACTATCTTGAATACATTGGTGGTGAAGGTATTGGTGAAGAAAAATTATTAGATTTTTTGTCAAATCAAACATTTGATTCTAGTGAACTAAATTTCAGAAGACACTGGGATGATGAAGATTTAAAATTTACGTTTAAGTTAAGTAATGTTCGTATTACTAATGATAGAGATGGGGATAAAAACATTGATGCGGATGCGGACATACTTGAGGGTTATATTAATATGACAGAGTATAATGATATAGAGGACGAACATTATCAAAACAGGTATGATATTTCAAGGGGTAATAACGAAATAGATGATATGTCCTCTTACTTTGAGGTTCAGGATGAACTTAGGGCAATAATTCAATCATTTATTATTGATTTTGCAATAAAATATGGTACAGAAATTACCGAAGCTGAGGTTGAATTATTAAAATAATTTGTATATTTGTATTATTAATCATGTCTAACAATATACAAACATACAAAAAGATGAAAACTATAGAGATCACAATTCAAGAAATCTGGGCGGCAACAAGACCTATTGTTCAGAAGAGCAAGAAATCTTACACTCGTAAGAGAAAACATAAGAATGTGGATTAATTCCATTGACCTGATAAACTACGTCTCAGGTTTTGTTTTTTTATGATATTTATAATTTATATGAAAGATTTAATCAGAAAAATATTAAGGGAAGAAAAGGTTAATCCTGTAAAGAAATATTTCTTTGATCTTTGGGATGAACAGAAATCATTAGGTGATACACCAAGATACGATAAGAAGATGGTAAAGAGGCTTGGTTTTAGTACAAAACAAAGGGACATAATGGGTTACTACAGAGAATATATGGGTAATGTTTATGACATGAGAAAAGATTTTGAAAGATATCTAACTAGTAAAAAAGAATTAACCACAGACGATATGGAAGATGAGGGTATTCATACAGGTGGATATGATTTTTCATTTAAATTTCCATATGTTTTTGTAAGAGAAGAAAATAATCAAGTTGAGATATTTGTTGATTTTGATATTACTCACGGTAGTGTTACTTTAATGACAAACGGTGAGGAATATGATTTAACTGATCACGAATCAATTGAGGATGATCTTTGGTTAGAACTTAGTTCAGAAATACAAGATATGATACAAGATTTTGTTGTGGCAACTGCGAACTCATTTGGTGTGGAATTTTATGACGTATATGTTCAATGGGGTTAAGCGTACCAATTAGTTGGAGTAACTTCATTAGTTAATGGATTGATATCAATCTTACAATTTTGTGGTAATAAAGAACTAAATGTTCCACGGAACATATTCACCAATTCATCACACCATATCTTATCTACATGACATTTACAAATAACATCAATTCTTAACACATAATCTGTAGCATGAACTATCATCTCAAAATCGCTATATTCGTTAGAAGTAATACGCCTACCTTCATATCTTACCGTTGGTTTATCAAGTTTTTTAAGGTTGATAGATCTAACATTATATACCACACCGTTACTCATCTCAACTAAGAAATCCTGGAATAAATGAAATCGTCTCTCAAGGTTCATAATTACAATTATAATAACCACGTATAACATAATCAAATACTATTCTGTTAAAACAATTTTTAAATATATTTATACTATATGAAAGAACGTTTTAATCCGTTTATTATTAGGAGACTGAAACAAATTGATGATCTTGTTGATGAGGTTTACCATGAGGTAACACCTTGTGATTACGATGAAGATAAGTTTTATATGTACTTCAGGGAGATAACTAATTGGGTGGTAGAAAACTTTGTAAATAATAACAATTTAGGAGACGATGATATTGCAATTGATTTACATCATTTCATAAGAGAAAGATATTTTGATGAGTTTTTAGATTACTTTGATAATGCACAATTAAGTTGTAATGAATCTTTAAATGAATCTGAGGATTTAGGTGATTTTAATTATAATAATAACGAAGAAAAGAAATTGGATAAAAAAAAAGTAACTCCTTCAGATTTAAAAAAGATTGAATTTATTGCCGATTATATTGAGATGGTAAGTGGTGAATATTTAAATAGGTCAAATTATAAACCTTGTTTTGTTTCAGTTCAAGCGGGACATAATAAATTTTATATAGTTGTAATTGTTACTGATAAAAAATATACTTTGGAAGGATACGAAAAATTCATTAATGAAAAATTACATAAAACATTCAAAGGGATGGACATTTATGTTTTATTAATTGATAATAAATATGACGATGGTGATAGTATTCCTAAAAGTTGTGATGATTATTTTAACCATATACCTAAACTTCCTAATACAATTACTATAGAATTTTAAAAAATGAGAGATATAATTAAAAAAGTATTAAAAGAAGAAGACGAAAGACAAAGATACATCAAATCTACAGATAGTCTTAGAAAAGTTATCACATTATTTCTTAATGATTATATTGAGGATGGTAATAGAATAATAGGTAAAAAATCTCGTAACTATGGTAATCTTCGCGAGGATTGGTGTGTTAACGGTAAAGAAGTTATTACCGCAATATACTATTACGAAGACGGTAAATTTGATAATGGTACATTACTGATATCATGGGTATTAGTGAAAAAAATAATGAAAATTTTTAACACAAGAAAAAACTTTGTGATGAGTATAATAGAGGAATGGTATGAAGATACTATGATTCCAAAGTTTGAACAAATAGTTGGTGAAACAGGTTTTTATTTTGATGATGTTGATCTATATGATGGAGACCACGATTGTATTCCTGAACCAGTTAAACCTGAAAATATTACAGATGAAGAAATGCTTGAGTTTATTGTAGATAATACCGCTTATCGTAGAGATGAGGTTATTAATAAAATTGAATCAGGTGAAAGAGACCTTGAAGATTTTTATTTGGATATTGTTCATACTGTTGAAAATAAAAAAAGATACTAGTAAAGTTGATTATTAAATTGTTAAGTGATATGTTAAGTGTAATGTGAATTATATTTATTATATATGGATTTAAACAAATTAATAACGATTGTAATACCTTGTAAGAATGAGAAGGATATTATATTAAAAACCTTAGATCTCTTAAATCATCAAAAAAACATACAGGGAGTAAAAGTAATTGTTTGTGATGCATCAAATGATGGTGTAACAAAACTTGACCTATTGAATAGATTAGAGTATCAGCACAGAACCGATATGTTTGATTTACATTTAATGGATGGAGGTCTTCCAGCAAAAGCAAGAAACAACGGATTTAAAATTGTAACAACACCATATGTGTTGTTTATGGACGCTGACGTATTTCTATTAGATCCAAAGGTACTAAAAAGATCAGTAGTAAGAATACATAGATACCATTTAGATCTAGTAACGGCAAAGTTCCGTTCGGACAATGGAAGATATAACTACGTATATAAGGTATTTGATTTAATACAAACACTTTCCAAGTGGTCAACACCATTCTGTCTAGGTGGATATATGTTAGTTCGTTCAGAGACGTTTAAATCAATCGGAGGTTTTGATGAAGAGATTAAAGTAGCAGAAGATTATATGTTTTCAAAACAAATCAAACCAAAGAAATTTGGAAGAATAAACAATATTGTATATACACCACCAAGAAGATTTGAAAACAAAGGTGTAATGTATATGTTAAGACTTATGTTGTCATCATTTTTTAATAGTAACAATAAAGAATACTTTACAAACGACAAAGGTTATTGGAAATGAAAAAGTGGAGAACAATTATAATGAGTGATTTGCACTTAGGTGCAAGACAATCACAAACAAATAAGATATTAAAATTCTTAGAAGAGAATGAATCTGAAACACTAATATTAAATGGTGATATTATAGATGGATGGGCATTAAAGGGTGGTGGTAAATGGAAAAAAGAATGTTCAAAGGTATTCAGACGTTTTATGAAACGATCAGAAGAGGGAACAAAGGTAGTTTATATCAGAGGAAATCACGATGACTTTTTAAAACCATTTGTTCCGTTCTTATTAAACAACATAGAGATTGTTAGAAAATACACACACATTGGTGCGGACGGAAGAAGTTACTATTGTTTTCATGGGGATGTATTGGACTTTGTTATTATGAAAGTAAGATGGTTGGTGGTTCTTGGTGGATGGTCATATGATTTGATTATTAGATTAAATACAATATACAACTATATCAGGAGAAAGTTTAACTTACAATACCATTCCTTAGCAAATGATATAAAACAATCTGTAAAGGGAGCAATCAACTTTGTATCTGATTTTGAGGATAACGCAAAAGGTTTAACAAAACAAAAAGGATTTGATGTTGCGGTATGTGGGCACATCCATCAACCTAAGTTAGATGTGGACTATATGAACTCAGGTGATTTCTGTGAGAACTCAACTTGTCTTGTTGAAGATTTTAATGGTAATTGGAAAATATTAGAAATTTAATTTTTATTTGTAAAACCTATTTTCTTTGTGGATTTAAATCCCTATCATTAAAATAAAAATCATATGAAAAATTTAATCTTTTCTTTATTCGTGAGTTTATTTACACTCATGAGTTTTTCACAAACACCTATTGATGTTTATGTTATTAATCCTAACGGATGTCCTTATAGTATTACAAGTACATGGACAAGTCCTTTTGGTGGTGGTAACTCAACTATAATTTCAGTAGATAGTTTAATAAATCAAGATGTATGGCATTTGGAAGTTGCAGATTCTAGCAATCAAACAATGATAACGGTATGTACAGTTCCAGCACCACCTTGTAATTGCCCTATTGAATGTATGGGACCAATTACTGTTACCCCAAACATGGCAATCACATTAATACTTTGTAATACTATAAATGTTGACGAATTAAATGTTTTAACAATTGAAAACCCAATGGAGGGAGTAGTTGTATTCCCACTTTCTGAACCAACTAATTTTTATTTAATTAACTCAGAAGGAAAAATTATTAAGTGGTTAAAAAACACCACATCAGTGTCTTTTAATTCGGAAGAGTTACCTTCAGGTTTTTACCATTTAATTTTGGAAACTCAAACAACTAAAAGAATATATAAACTATTAAAATAAAAAAAAATGAAACAACTTGTAATTGACCAAGCCCATTCTGATTTGGGATTTAAAATCAGACACCTTATGGTTTCTAATATAAAAGGAACCTTAAAAAACTATTCTGGTGGAATGAACTACACTATGGAAGATATGGGAGATGCCCAAATTCGTTTTGAGGCCGAGGTTAACTCAATCTCAACAGGAAATAGTGACAGAGACACACACCTTAACGCAGAAGACTTCTTTAATACGGAAAGATTCCCAAGAATGTATTTTGAATCAACCTATTTAAATATTACTGATGGTAAAATGAAAGGTGAAATGACAATCAAAGATACAACTAAAATTATTGATTTGATTGTTGATTATAATGGAAAATCAGTTGATCCTTGGGGTAATACAAAACATGGGTTTGAAATTACAGGTGTTATTAATCGATCTGATTTTGATCTTACTTGGAATGCAACACTTGAGACAGGTGGTGTGTTGTTGGGTGATGAGGTTAAGTTAAATTTGGATGTTCAGATGATGGAATTAGTTGGTGAAACGGAACCACAAACTGAAATCGCAGAATAATATAATTTTAGTAAAACAATAAAATATAAAATCCCTACTTACAACCTAAGTTAGATGTGGACTATATGAATTCAGGTGATTTCTGTGAGAACTCAACTTGTCTTGTAGAAGATTTTGATGGTAACTGGAAAATTATCACAGTAAAATAACAAAAAACTTTTGTAAACACAAACTAAATTTCATATATTTGTTGTATGAATATTTTTCTATTAGATACAGATACAAAAAAATGTGCACAATATCATTGTGATAAACACGTAGTAAAGATGATATTAGAAACCGCTCAGTTATTGTGTGGTGTTCATCATATGACCGACCAAGTAACCGACCAAGTACCGTACAAGTTATCACACAAAAATCATCCCTGTGCAATATGGTCAAGAGAATCTCTATCAAATTATTTATACCTATGTGATTTAGGTTTGGAGTTATGTAAAGAATATACATATCGTTATGGTAAAAGACATAAGTCTCAGGATGTAATAGAATGGTGTGTCACAAATAAACCCAACATTTGTGACAAAGAATTTACAGAGCCCGCACGAGCAATGCCAAATGAGTATAAAGTTGATAGTGTGGTAGAATCATATAGAAATTATTACATAGGTGAGAAATCAAAGATTGCCGTATGGAAGAATAGAGAGATCCCTGAATGGTTTAAAATGGAATTGGTGTAAGTATATTATCAACCAATGATATATTTATTACTATGAACTTACAAGAGAACATACAAAGAATTAGATCAATGATGGGTCTCAGGGAAGAAACTGAGATAAAAGATATTGATATGGATATTTCTTACAAATACGATCCAAAAGTAATTGAAATTCAAAAAGAATTAACCAATAAAGGATATTATATTGGAAAATTTGGTGATGATAAAGATGGTATTGACGGAATATATGGTCCAATTACAAAGGCGGCACATGAATCTTACAAAAAAGAAATACCACCAGAAGAGTTTGAATCAAAAAAAACTGAAATGGCTAAAGAGTATGTAGATGAAGTGGATGTTAGTGATTTAAAAGAATTTAAATTTCATAAAATACCTGGAGGAACAAATAATTGGAGATCGGCTCAAATAACCGCAGATGTATTACCTTCAGTAATTAAAAAATATGGTATAAAAAATATTATCAGAATGAGTGGTGATGACGAAAAACATAAAAGTGATCACCCTAAAACATCTTTAGATACTGAACAAAAAATATGTGAAGAAAATGATTGTACTTACCATTTTATTAATGCTCATAGTGGATATAAATTAGGTAAAGGTTATACTAAATCAATACAAAAAATTAATGACATTTTAAATCAAGGTAATACATTAATTCACTGTGCTCACGGTGCTGATAGAACTGGAGGAATGGTTGGTGCTTATCTTAAAAATAATGGTTATATGACAGATAAAGATGAATTATGGAAATATACCACACAATTTAATAGTTGGCAAAGCTTAATTAATAATAATAATTTTTTTGGAAGTGGTTACGACAAATATGCCGACGGATTTTACCCTATCTCAGAATTAAAAAATTCAAAATGGGTTAAATAAAAGATATAATATGACCTTACAAGAATCCATAAGAAAAGTATTAAGGGAAGAATCAATACAAGATAGTTTGTTTGACATGATTAAAACCGATGGATTTAAAAAGGCAGCAAAAGCCGTTGGTGGTGGTAAAAGATTAATGAAGATATTAAATATTGATGATGAAGATCTTGATGAATTTATATACCAATATCTAACGGATAATCTACATCCTGATTATAATTGGGGACCCAAATTACACAATTTATATAAAGAAGATGTAAAAAAATATGGAATTTATGAATTTTCAATAAACGATAAGTATCGTTATGCGTATCTTGGTGAATGGGATGGTTATGATTACTTATACACTTTAGTAATTAGTGAATGGGCGAATAACGAATTAACATCATTATTTGGTGATAAATGGATTCCTGTATTTAAAAGATGGTTTGAGTATAACTCAGGTCTTGAAGTTAGGAAAATAGATTTAAAAAATAGATATTTACATTTATGAACCTACAAGAAACCATAAGAAAAGTATTATCTGAAGAAACATTAAAGGATAGTTTAACTGATCTAATTAAGACTGATGGTATTGAACGTGCATCAAAAACGGTTGGTGGTTTAACAAGGTTGGCAAAAATATTAGAACTTGATCTTGATGACGTAGATACTCAAGAAATGTTGGTTAAAAATTTTATTTACCATACTAAAATTGATCAGATTGATGTGTCATTTATTGAGGTTAGACCATCTGCTAGTGGAGGTAAGATTCTTACCATTAATTTAAAAACTGATGATACTGCGTCAAATGTAACAAGTTGGTATGTGCATGAGATATGTAATTATTTTAATGGGAGACAGGACTCACCAGAAGTGAATAAAAAATTATTTCCTTTTAAAGTAAAACCAGCATGGCATCCTGTTTTTGCTTTAAGTGGATGTAAAATATTTTTAGATGCTGAGATAGTTGATGATGAAGAAGATGATGAGGACTTAATGGAATCTAAACAGAAAGGACCAAGAGAAATACCAAATGAATTAAAACGAAGATCACAACGTTTAGATGATCTAATTGTAAAGGTAATAAAAGATATAGAAATATGTGAGTATAATACACCTGATGAGTTTATTTATGTGGTTGTTGACGAACTTATATGGGAGTTAAGAGATGACTACCATGGAGACCTTAATAAGTTAGATAAATTTGATGTGACACAATATGTGTATGACTTCAAATACCGTGAGTTAGAAGATTATTTTCTTGAGAGTTGTCAATAAAGAATATACGATATTAAATAAAAATAATTAAAATTATGGATGTTTTGAATATACTTATTTTATGTAGATAATACATAAAAAAAAGACAATAAAAAAATGACAATTACAGAACAGAGATTACAAGAATTAACTAAGATTGCCCCAACAGTATCAGTCAAAATGGATATGGAATGGTTGAGTTCAACAACAAACACCGCAGACTTTCAGATCCGATTAACAAACACTGGTACATCAGTGATTAAATTAAATGCTTTGATTATTCGTGGTGTTCATTCACCAAAGATAACGACAGGAACTATAACATGGAAGGCGTTAAATGACAATACTGATCCATCATGGTTAGGATGGCCTAAAAAAGGAACAGATAACTTACCATATATCTCAGGACAAAGGAAATTAAATTTCTCTTCAGCAACAAATATCTTTACCAATGAAACGTCTCCTATCATACCAACGGGAACAGGAGTAGTGGTTGGAACCTTTAGGGTTTCAACAACAACAACATGGAACCCAAATAGCAACTTTGGTTTTGTATGGGAAATGACAACAGGTGGAGTTGTTGGTTATGTAAATTTTGAAACACAGTCTTCAACTACATCACTACCAGTTGGTTTTATGCATTACGGACCAACAACAAATACAAATATAGGTAAATGTTTAACGGTAACATCACCTAATGAACAAATATTAAATAACAGTCCAAAGATATAATAAACTATTAAAGATCCTTCACTAATAATGGGGGATTTTTATTTATTAACATATTTATCTAATATGAACCTACAAGATAACATTTTTAAATGAAACGACTTGATACCCTATTAGAACTTTTAAAAACTTATGATTTACCATATGGGGAATACGCAGTGTTTGGTTCGGCTCCTCTTGTTATTACGGGAATGATTAAAGACGTTAATGACCTTGATGTCATTATAAAGCCTAGATATTGGAGTTTTGATGGTGATGGAGAATATAGGACCAATGATATTGAATTTTTTGATAATTGGCCAGGTTTTGATGTTGACGATTTAATTGACAATCACACATTTGAATTTAATGGTGTGTTGTTTGTTTATCCTGAAAAGGTTATTGAATATAAACGAAAACTAAATAGAATAAAAGATAAAGGGTTATTTTAATCATATATGAACCTACAAGAAAACATACAAAGAATTAGAGAAATGATGGGGGTTAACGAATCTTTTTTAGATTGGTTTAAATCATCCGACAGTAATAATGACGATGAGGATTTTTTAAAATCTGAAGAAGAAAGATTTACTTGTTCCGATTGCGGAGAAAAAGATTATAGTATGTACATGGTTAATGATGAGATATGGGACGAACATGGTAATGATAAATTAACTTTATGTAAGAGTTGTTTAGAAAAAAGAATGGGAAGGAAATTAACCAAAAAAGATATTTCACAACATAAAGATGCGTTAGTTAATATACATAATCCTGAAATGAAAGATTTAGAATATTAATATGAACCTACAGGAGAACATACAAAGGATTAGATCAATGATGAATCTGAATGAGTCAGATAAAAATAAGATTTGGTTATTAAGAAGACTGGAAACCCAAGATATAAAAGATTACCTAAATGAACAAATTGATAGTTTAACCGATCAAATTAGTCCTTGTGGTTATAGTACATCTGAAGATTATAAAGATGTAATTTTTGAAGTTGCAAGTTCTAATTTTATTAATCATTTTAGTGATGAACTTTATGTTAAACATGAAATGTCAGAAATTGAAGAAATTATATGGGACTTATTAACTAAAAAATATGGTAATTACCTTATAAATCAATTTGACGGTAGAATCTGTGATGATGAGTATTAATATGAACCTACAGGAACACATAAGAAAAGTATTAAAGGAAAACAATAATGGATCAAAATTCTTTCATAGAAGAATTGATTTAGATGAGGTTAAATGGTTACTTTCAATTAATGCAGAACAAATATTTCATGAAACAAAAAGTTTTAAACAATTTAAATATGAAGTAACTTTAAGGGCAGTGGAATCAATTATGTGGAATGAACATGGAATCGGGTGGGAAGATTTACCTGAACAAGAAGAAATAGATTTTGTTACAAAAGTATCAGATATGTTTGAGTACATGATTATAGATTTATATAAACATATTCGTGGTAAGTTATAGATCCTCCATTGTAGAATGGGGGATTTTTTGTATATTTGTAATGTAGTCAGTTATTAATCATTAAAAAAAATATAGTTATGGAATTAAGTGTGGGGTTATTAGGTATTTGTGTATTAATTTTAATTGCCGTGTGGGATTTAAATAGTTAAAATAAACTTTGTGATATGTTAAAAGTATTAGTTTTAGGTCAAGGAAAATTAGGAACGGAGATAACCTACCAAACAAGGTGGGATAGTTTATCAAGAGGTAAGGATAACATAGATGTAAATAATTTTGATGAATGGGTTCATAAGATGAACGGATATGACGTAATTGTAAACTGTATTGCAAACACAAACACCTACTCCAACATAAAAGAAGAACACTGGAATGTTAACTATAAATTTGTATCACAACTTGTAACGTATTGTAATGAGATGGGATCAAAGTTAGTACATATATCAACGGACTATGTATACGCAAACTCAGTAGAATTAGCAAAAGAAACAGATGTTCCTGTACACGATAATAATTGGTATTCATATACTAAACTATTAGGTGATTCACATATAGAGTTAATGTCAAACAATTATCTTATCTGTAGATTATCACACAAAGATAATCCATTTACTTATGACCATGCGTGGACAGATGTAAAAACAAATGCTGACTACACTGACGTAATATCATCATTGGTTGTGGGATTAATTAATTCTGATGTGAAAGGAATATATAATGTGGGAACGGAAGAGAAAACAATATATGATTTGGCGAAGAAAACAAAAGTAGATGTGAAAGAAACATTATCACCAACACACGTACCAAAGAATGTTACTATGGATATAAGTAAGTTATTAAAACTAAGGAAAGTATAAAATGTGAGTTAATCGCAACTGACTAACTCACAATCTTCCATTCCCTCAACGTACTCTAACAGGTTGGTTAAAAGTTTTCCATCAAAATCAGTGAACCATTCACCTTTAACTTTTCTGTCTGAAAACTTGTTATGAATTCTACTTTCAATTAACTCAACACCCATACCTTTAACAAACCAAGTCTTCTCAACCGAAATATCATATGGACATGAAGTATTAAGTATACGAAGTCTGTCACTTAAGTTATGAGTAATTCCTATTTTTTTAATAGGGTTTGAAGATAGATCAGGGTGAGTAGAGTCGTATTTTAAAAAATATAGAATACCTTTACTTACTTTGTAGTAATTGATGATCTGTTTTCTTGCAATTACAGGACTAAAGTTTCCTTTTTTATATAGTTCCGATACCAATATATCATCTCTTTTTAAATCCATCTCATAATAACCTTTTTTTATAAAGTCAATAAGTTGTAACGGTTTCCATTTATGTATTAATAACATCTTAGTAAAGAATAAGTCATGAGTATCATTTATAAGGTGGTAATGAATGTCATCAATTTTATCGGCAATGTATTTTCCGTAGTGAGGCCAATACTTAGTCATTCTAGATAAGATCATTTTACCTCTATCGTATTTTTCTTTTTTATGTAAGTCATTACGTTTACCTTGCATCCTAGGATACATTTCTATGGATTCAATAAAATAAAGTCGCTCTTTGTTTAATTCTTCAATATTCATAGGTGTAAATTTTAAATAGGGGAGATTGACAGGAGAACTTCCCGTGATTTAATACAAATATAAATAAATAAAAACATATAAACAAGAAATATTTAAAAATTATACCTGATACATTTTTCATGTATAAACAATTACCGTTTATATAAACAAGACTAATCTTTACTGTAATGAGGTTAAAGTATCTTTGACCCTTTTTTTAGGTTATCAGTTGCCCATAAAGGTTGTAAGTTGGTATAATGATTAAGTTTAATAATTTCCTCCTTTATCTTTGTTGATGATAATGGAATTATGTGATCAATATGCCAACCAATAGGACCATAATTATCCCAAGACATTCCGTCAACAAATTTAGTTTCTATATAATCACGTAATTCCTGAGGGGTACAACCGATCATTTCATAGGTTGATTTTGATATCCTACTCATAATACCAATTAATTTTAAATACGACCTAAGTCTATTTCTTAAGTTTGTTGTTAGTCGAAAAGACTCATCAACCTCCCTTCTTTTTTTAACGTACTTTGTCTGTCGTTTACTTATGTGTTCCGAATTATCTTTAGTGTATTGTTTTTTTTGATTTCCTATAGATTCTGAATTATTTTTGTAATATTCACGAGTAACTTTAACCCTACATTCTTTACATGCAGTGTTTAATCCATCTGATGTAATTCTAAGTTTACCAAAACACGACTTTTCTAAAATTTTTAAACAACTATAACAGTATTTCATACCTAATCTTTTAGACTCCTCAATAACGTCATTTTCTTTAATGACATCCTCCAAACTCATATTTCTTTTTTTAGAACTTTTTTTAAGTTGACGTATTTTAACGGATTCTTCAGTCTCGTTTTCTTTTCTATATTTTTTTATACATGATTTACAATCAATATTTAACCCATCTTTTATTACAATGTTTTTATAGAAATTTTCTTTTGGTTGTAATAACCCACATTTGCGACAAACTTTATTTTCCATAATAAACAAATATAGTTAATCTAATTTATTTAGTAAAACAAAATTAATAAGAGTATAGGATCAATTTACTCATTCCATCCTACCGTTCGTAAACTCACTACGGATTTCATTCCTAATTTTATCCTATACTCTTTTACCGTCATACTCTGACCATACGGTAAAATGTAAGTTATTTACCGTTTACATTCCTATTAAGGATATGTCCTATATTTTACCACATATCCTTTATCGTAATGGGGATTACTGTAATGTACATTTCGTTTACATGATGAGGTTATCAGGTATAGAAAGTTTACATTATATAATAGGTTAATCGGAATATATCCGTTTATCTATGATGTTGTTTACAGTAAACAGGTTAGTGTAAACCATTCGTATATGGATTCGTATATATACGGATAAATACGTATATAAGTCCACAACCTTATATGGTAAAATATAATTTACAAACTAAGGGGTATTTGTAAAAAGTATTTTCAGTTATCTAATGTACACTTAATCGACATGATCCATTCTAATGTCGAAAAAACACAAAAAAATCGACATGAGTAAACTTATACCCGATAGGGTATTAAATTATACCTTTAGTAAACAATTATACCTTATCGGGTATAAATTTCCCCCACATAAACTAATGACCCCATTTATAAGTAGACAAATCCATTACACATTTTGCGTAACACATTATGTATAATTGTATGGGAGACCAAATGGTCTTGATGAAGGTAATTGTTATGGTGTGTTATTAGTTGGTAGATGAAAGGGACAATGAGTCTTATAAGGGAAATAACCCTATGGGTTTGTGTAGTATAAGAAACATTATGTCCCCACTTATTACCACTTTACTTGTATGTATTAGTTGTCTATTTTTAAGGGGTCAAAGGTTGAAAGGAACTTAAGTTGGACACTAAAGTGGTCGTTGAAGTTATCTTTTAGTGATCTACTAACGTCCTAAAGGACTGTCCACGGCTTATGTACCATAACTTCATATATTTAGCTGGAGTTTTTGTATATGGAAAAAAGTGGTCCTGTAGGTATCTACAGAGGGGATTTATTGGTCTTTACACTATCATCAGGTATGATTGTGGTGGTAAGAAGTGGTAAGTATATACTATAGTAAAAGTGGGAGAAAGTGGTAAAATCATTGTGTAGTGACGCGAACGAGCCTGACATTTTGACAAAAACAAGTTTTTTAACATATTTATTTATTAACAATCCCCATTATGGAAGAGATATTAGAAGTTTTCAACAAAGTTATTAACAAAAGTGGTAGTACCATAACCCTGACATATTGTCACCATAACTTTTCTGGCACGTGTGTTTACGAACAGGTGACTACAAAGGGACTAAAGAAACCAATTGTTCAAAACTTTTTGGTATTAACTTCAACTGACATGGGAGATGTGATAGAGTATGTGCACAAAAAATCCCCACTATCAAGTGAGGATCTTACATCTATGAATAAACTAATCAGAGATCATTCGTTGTTGGTAGTTGAGAACTACCTTAATGATCACCATTAGGTCGGGGGGTCAAGGTCTTCATCGGTAATTAAAGTCCTACGGATCCAGTTCCCCAATTTAGAGTGGGGGAACCTAACTAGGATGAAGACACAGAGTATAAGTAATAATAGGTACATTATAGACACAATGGCCAAATACAATAATATATTACTTAATATGTTAATTATCGTCATCATTATTATATATCCAATTAAAAATTACCAACCCAAATATTATTATCCATAACACAACATATACATCTATGTTACTATTCATAATACAAAGGTAGGTAAAATAAATCTTGGGGACAAGTGTTACGAGTAAATAATTATCAGACCCTTATTTTTTTTTATAAGGTAGGTTGGAGTCTACACTCCAAGGGGATATACTTTCCCCCAGCCCGTTTCGGACTTAACCACCAACATAACAAAGGTACAAATTATTTTTGACATAACCTAATATTTATAGTAGTATGTTAACAAAAAAACAAGAACAGGGGTTAAGGATATTGGAGAGTATAGTCCAATCACAATATCCATTCGTGGTGTCACTAAGTAAGTCAGATAAATATAGATTAGATGAATACGCAACAACAATGGGGATCATATTAGAGATAGATCCAACTACATTAAGTAAGTTCGTAGGTCTACCATTCGCCAAGAAGTTTAAGGAGACCCCAAGTATATGGGATTACTATATGAGGGATCGTGATCTATCATATATCCTTCACCTGTTTGAAGATGAACACCAACACATAATGGGGTGGCAGTTTAACAAAGGTATGGAAGAGTTCATTACTAAGGTATACAGTCAACTCCCCACCAACATGAGGGTGAACATATATAGTGATTCCCCTGACTATGACATACCTGATTGGGCAAGGAGAACATTACATAGTCCGAGATCATTAACCATTGATAGATTCTTCTTGGCACCAGATAGTAAACCTCCTAAGTTTGAGGACTGACACCATGTCATGTTCATAACTTCTTATAACTAAACTTATACACCCCCCATTGTTAATAACTTTATATATGACAAGGGGATCCTGGCATACCCCCTCCCATATGGGGGTCTTGGCATATGTACCCCTCCCCCCCTCCGTATCCCCCCCATATATGACATTTTGACAGGTAGAAAGGGGGTTCAATGGCGTGAATGAAATATTGGTAAAAAAAATTCTGGAAAAATTTTTGGGAAAAAATTGGAACTATTTCCCCATTCCAATTATAGAGTGATGGTATATTTATTGGTATATGAATCACAAGTTAAAAAAAATTGTTAGGGGGGTATTAAGGGAAGAAATGAAACCCCCAAATTATATCAAGAGAAGATATATTTGTATGGATAAATATATAACAAAATTAGAAAATGGGGAAGAAACCCTCCCTATAAGAATAAGACGATTAGATTGGACTCATTACCAAATAATAGTGACCGCTTTTATAAGATCTAATTGTGACGATGGTGATGGGTATTATGATCCAATTATACATTCAAAGATTATGGATACATTTGGTGATAGATTATATGAATGGTATAACGATAATATTGATATATGAATAACAAGTTAAAAAAAATTATTAGGGGAGTATTAATGGAATCTTTAACTGAGTCAGAACCTCTTTGGTATAGATTACCTAATAATATACTTAATGAATTGGGGATTGAATTATATAACCCTGATGATGAGGCTTATGTTGTTGAGATACATTTTGATACTAAGAACGTATTGATTCAATTATATACAGTAGAATTTAACGAATTGGTTCCGTATTGGAATTCTAATCAAATACCTGGTAATATAAAAGATAATTTTGATATACCTTTAAGTGAAATCCCAAAAAGTTTAAAAAGTCTTATCTTTAGAAGATTAAACCCTAGTTATCACAAATACCTATGAAGATCATTATAACGGAATCACAATATAATAGAATATGGTTACTACGAAGATATAAATTAGTCAGGGATAGTTTTGATGAAATTCTTATGTATATTAAAAATCCTTGTGTGTATGATTCTTTTGAACATTACGAAAGAACATTTGTGGATCTTATGTTGGATGAACTTCACCCCGAATATTATTTGATTGATAATTTTGATTATGAAGGGATGATCTCCGAACTAAAGGATATGTTCTATGTTGAGTTAACCGAATTATACTACGAACGTAATTGTTAATATATTAATCCCCCCTTCAACAAATAGTTTTTTGTTTTATAAACTATTTATTAGTAAATAATATACTATGGGAAGATTAACAGAATCAGATTTATCACGTATTGTTAAACGTGTTGTTAATGAAAATCATAACCCTTTAGATAGACTTAGGGATGATTTAAATTTGATATCACGAAAACTTTTAAGATCTATGGATGAATATTCAACATTAACTAAAAAAGGGGATTATAAAAGAATGGGTGATGAAGTTGATAACCTTAGAAGAATGGTTCGTAGGTTAAAAGACGTTATCCAAGAAATAGAAACTAAAATATAAATTAGAAAAGAACAAACTATGAAAATCATTATAACAGAACGACAGTCCAAACTATTAAGACGTATTATTAGTGAAGAATCGGATTACGAAATGGATGAAATAATTTATGATATTAAAACAACAGATTGTGAAGGATCTAGTCTTGGTAATATGTCTTCAATGGGCGTTGATGAGGATGAGGATGGAAACATTGTTGTATTTATCAGATATTGTAAAGGTGATGACGAGGAGTTAGAACATCTTAAAATGAAAGCAAGAATGGAAATTGCATCAAATTATGGTTTAGATAACCTTGAAGATGATGATCAAACATCAGAATATACAAGTTACGGCAAACCAAGTAAGTATGACCCACAATATTCACAGGACCCACGTGAACGTTACGACCATGGAGGTTCACAATCAGGTCATTAAAAATTAATAAATTTAGAAACCCCCATCTTTTAATTAAGTTGGGGTTTTTTGTTTTATGATATATTTATTACTAAATAAAAAAAATTATGAGAAGAATAGAAAGATTAAGAGAAAACGATTTGAATCGTATCGTTAGAAGAGTTATTAGAGAAGATAATAAACAAACCCCAAAAGTTGATGATACTGATACTTTAAAAAAACTACAAACCTATTTAAAGGAACTTGTTGATGAAAGCGTTATAGACAATGATGTAAAGTCCCATATAATGTTTTTAGTAAAAAAGTTAATTAAGGAAAATAAAAAATAATATATTATGAAAATCATTATAACAGAACATCAGTCCAAACGATTAAAACGTGTTGTTAATGAAAACTTTAAAGAAATCTCATGGGAGGATATTTGGTTTAAGTTAAGAAGATTGTCTCAAAGTTTTCAGTATCCTGATGACGTATATAGTTTTGGTGGTCTTGATTTTATTGTTTCGGAAGACGGGGAAAGTTTGGACTTAATGGACATCTATAGAGATCCTTATATGTGGAGAGATGAGTACGATGAAGGTGCCGAGGTTTTAGAAAAGTATTCTAATAAACTTAAAAACTTTGTTGATGAGTTTAATTTAAAATATGACTACCCATTTACCCTTATGTTTAAAATGGGACCAAAATTTAATATGAAATTTTATACTGAAGATTAAAATTCTTCCTTTTTAATGGGGGCCGGAACCCCGTCCCGACTTCGTCGGATTTTTTGACCGACCGAACCCTTCGGGTTTTTTTAATTTATTTGTTATCTACTTAAGTGACTCTTTCAGAAAAAGGTTTCCGTTTTTATTTTTAGTTATATTTATTAATAAACAATAGTACTATGAAACATTTATTAAATGGAATGCCTGAGTGGGAAAAAAATTCTATTAGAGAACAACACGAAGGAGGAATGTCTATTGATACTTCTAAGTTTAAAAAACTTATGGAGTCAAAATTGGGAAATGTAAAACCATTAATAACTGAAGCCTTAGCGGCAAATGCAGGTGAAATACAAAAATTTCTACAACTCAATCAAGACAATACTCTTGTTGCAGACTATAAGTTTGGTAATAAAAGTGCAATTGCGGCTGGTAAATATTTATTTAAAGGTACTGGGATATCCGCTTACAATACTGTTACAAACGTAAAAACACTTTGGGATGCAATGTTGGCCAATAAATTGGATGTCGGAACAACCCCTGGTTTTGGACCAAAAATGGCAAAAGCTTTGGCTGCGGCACTTGAAACATCTAAAACCTCTATATCACAAACAAAAACTGCGGCACCTGTTGATGCTCCTGTTGTTAAACCAGTTGTTCCCTCACTTGCTTACAAACCAGAATATAACCCCGCCTCAGTTTCCGATAATACTTCCGTTTATAAAAATAATCTTTTAATAGATCCTTTTAAGAAACCTTCCACCCCCGTTTATACTAATCAATTTACCTTCTCACAAAAAATATAAATAATAAATTTAGAAACCCTACCTCATCGGTGGGGTTTTTTGTTTGTTGTATATTTATTATTAAAGAATATAATGGCAATAGAATCTTTAAGGGTCACAAAAAAAGAACTCCAAACTTATTATACACCAAAAGTCTCCGATTATGAATTAATGGTTAACTCAATTAATTCTACTATGGGGTATGGTCAAATTATTCAAAGATATCTTGATAATAATATATTAAACACGTACTTCCATGTTTATAGTCTCAGTCAAGGTGAGGAAATAGTTATGGATAAAACTTCTGGCATGTCAACATCTGTTTCAAATGCCGGTCCTACATTTTGGAATGTTGAATCTTCTATTGGTATAGAATTTTTAAATGGTAATACTGATATTGAGGGTCTTAGAAAATTAAAATATTGTGATGGGTGTATAGATGGTAATGGTCTTGATAAACCCGTTGTTGATAATTTTTCAAAAAGATTTAGAAAAGTAGAAGAGTTAGTTTTATCTTATGGTCTTTTGGAAGGTTTTCTTTTTTATGATGATTCGTTACCAAAATACTCAGATGTTTTTCCTGCGATCAAAAGAGATGATGGTATTAATGTTACTTATCAATTTAAAGACGTTAATACTGGTGCCGATTTAACTGTGGAAGATGTTGCTTTAATTACAGATACACCTGTTGTTGCAATTAAAGCCTCCATTACTACCGCACCCGTGGTTAAACCACAAGAAGGATCAAACACGGTGATTACATCATGTTGTGATGAAAGTGTGAGTTATGTGATCTCAGGTCAATATACTATAGGTAATATTTTATATACCGATTCTGTACCAGATGATTCTTATTGTTGGTATGTTGAATCTTTAACGGACAGTGATCCAACATTACCCGCTTCGTTTATTTTTAGTTCGGGAGGAAGAAGTTGTGAGGCTTGCGTTAAATTAAATCCATGTCCTGCCGTTTGTGAGGGAATACAGTTAACTTATTCAACGGATTTACCAATTGATTGTTTGGGTCCTACTACAACATATCAAATAGATTGGAATACAGGGATATTATATAATGATGGTGAATGTGGTAGATCTTCACCGCCGGATGGTGGTTATTATAGTGATGGTACGTTTGTTTATTCTTGGGATGGTACGTTTAGTGAATATGATCGTTGTACCACTAGTGGTAGTTACATTATCCGATATTGTTGTGATGATTCAGAACAATTTGTTGATACGGGTGGTAAGGCGTTAACTCCTGGATCATACGTTTATTTCTCGGCAGATCATAGTATAACTTATCCTACACCTTGTTGGTATGTTGTTGGACCATCAACTAAAGGTCCATCTATTACAGGAATATTTAATGGTGCCACTTATGAAAGTTGTAAAGATTGTGGTGACCAAACTGGATACCCATGTAGAGGTTAATAATTTAAAGATATATATTAATATGAAAATCATTATAACGGAAGATCAGAGTAATAAACTTATTAGTTTCCAAAGAAGGTTAACAGATATTACGTATGAAGCATCATATATGATTGATGATGCTGATGAGTTTTATGGGAGCGTTGATTTTTGTCGTTATTTCCCCACGTTAAAAAAATATGTGGACGACGTGGTTTATGAAATTATCAATCAATATGAACATCCTATTTATGATATTGATGAGACAGAAAATTTTATTTATAACCATGTTGGTTATGAAAACTTTGTTAATATGTTAATGGATATGTATGGTGAGAAGATTGAAAACTTTTATAATATGAAAACAAAAGATTGTTAATAATGGCAATAAATGATATCCCCCAATTTTTTAAGAGACGTTTTAATCAAAAAGAATTTGATAAATATATTGTGAGTTCAATGTTTGGGTGGATTGATGAATCAACAAATTACAGGGAATTTGAGGTCAATGTTATTAATGAATCCATTGTTGAATATTTTTGGAATACTTTTGAGTTTGATTTTTTTGATGAATCCGATATTGATGATGCATATCAGTTTGAGTCATTTGTTACAAACAAATATGAACAAAAACTTAGAGATTTCTATAATAGAAGCAAATAAATTATTATAACCCCTACCTCATCGGTGTGGTTTTTATTTAACTATTTAATAACCTAAGGTGATGGATATCAAATAAATTTCTTGTATATATTGTATATGACAATATTAAGTATATTAAGTATTTCGTTCGTGGTTTTAACGGTACTTAAAGACAGGAAAGATTATTTTGATTATTACGGAAAACGTTAATCACCCCCCAATTTTTTAATTAAGTTGGGGTTTTTTTTGAATATATAAGTATTTATAATAAACAAATAAAATTATGAGAAGAATTATAAGATTAACAGAAAGAGATTTAACAAGACTTGTTAAAAGAACCATTACGGAACTTGATAGATCAACGTATGAAAAAGCTGCTGATGTTGCGGGTGAAAAAGGATTTAATAAATTGTCTGATAAATTTCGTGAACACGGAAGAGAATTTGGTTTGGGTCGAGAAAAAAGTATTATTGTTATGGTTACAATAGAACATGGTGAAGAAACCGAATTACACGTAAGAGTTGATAGCATTAAAAATACGTGGTTGAATGATAGTGGGACTTATACTATGGTAACACGACAACTTGATACAGATAAAAAATTGGTTTTTGAATTATCTGTGATGCCAAGTAAAATACAATTTTATTTGAATGGTGAGAAATGTTTACCAGCGACAAGGAAAGACGCAATAAAAGTTTTAAAGATGTTTGAATCGGAAATTGTTGATGTAAGTAAAATTGACCCAAGATCAATATCATATGATGACACTGGATTATAAATAATAAAAAAATTAATATAAGAACCCCATTCCTAATAAGAGTGGGTTTTTGTTTTTTTTGAATAAAGAAGTATTTATAATAAACAAATAATATTATGGGAAGAATTATAAGATTAACAGAATCAGATTTAACAAGATTAGTTAAACGAGTTATCATAGAAGAAAAGAAAAATAAAAAAAATATTAACGAAAGTATTTTATTAACTTTAGGTGGAATTGCGTTAGGTGGGGCGATTATAAAAAAGGCTTATGATTATTTAAGTAACCGTTCACTAATAAATAAAATGACCCCAACAGGTAATGTTAGAAAATCAACTGGTGGTGACCAAGAAGGTAACTTCTTTACTATGAAAGAGTATCGTGATAATGATACTGATGAAACGTATTGGGGTATTGATGTTACGGACGACACAAGAGATCAAGGTTTTAGAGATAGAAGAGTTTTATTATTCAAAGGAGACGACCCTAAAAGAATTGAAAGAATTTTAAAATTAGAAGTTGCTCACGATTATTCGGATCAGGCTAGAATGAGCGATGATTATGAAAAAAGGTTTGGACAATTCAAAGCAGACAAAGTAATGCGTATGGGGGATAATACATATGATCATCAAAATTCATAATCTATTAAAGGGTAATTAATATGCTATGAGAAAAATTGTAAGATTAACGGAAAGAGATATAACAAGACTTGTTAGAAGAGTCATTAAAGAAAATGAAGAAGGTGATGAGAATACTTCTTTTGATTTTAGCAAAACTGATAATAAATTATTAAATGATTTTTTTACGGTAAAAAATGATTTTAAATATGAGAATAACATTAACGGTATGGAAATATATACCCTTCCAAAAAGGGGGTATAAGGTTGTGGTTGCAACAAAAATAGCAAACGACCCGTCTAACGTTGAACTTAAAGTTTACCTTAGATTCCCAATGGGAAAAAATATTAACTATTTACGGGATATTAAAGGTAGAAACCATAGTGTAGAATTACCAATTAATGATTATAATGGAATAAGCCGTCTTATACAAGGAGCAATTGATTTTGGTAATGCTGAAAATGAATATGATAATCTTCCACCACTACCAGGTACGAGATTTTAAAATAAAAAAACATTAACCCTTCCTTAAACGGAGGGGTTTTCTTTTTCCTCTATATGTTTATATTTATAATAAAAAACTTATGAAAAAATTATTATTATTTATTGTTACGGCTACTATGTTATTTAGTTGTAATACAGGAACAAAAACCGAAAAGTTAGAAGATATTAAATCTGATAAAATTGTTAAGATACATGATGGGTCTTTTGCTTTTTGTGGGGCATCGGCAGCGTTACCTACGGGAAACAAAATTATTGTTCAAGGTGTTGAGTATTACGAGGGTTGTGCAATCTGTCCTGTATTGAACGGACCATCTCTTTCAAGTTTGGCAATGGAAGGTGTTAGTGGAACTTATGGTAAGTTCAATGTTGAGAAAAACTTCCAAACTCCTGATGGAACAACTAATACTGTATGGTCTTTATTTTGGTATTATGATACAACCACTACTATTCCCCAATTTAATCCTTCAACTAAGGAGTGGGAATATATGACACCATATAACAGATCGTTTGTTATTAACTTGGATTCACCAAGTACAAGTGAGAGTAATATGTTTGCAATGCCAGGTGTTATCTTTGATACAACATCTTCAGGTATTGTTTTGGCTAAAGTTTATGGTCCACTTAATGAGGCGGCAATTCCATTACGTAAAGCAGTTCCCGTTAAGAATGGGCAGACATCAGTAACGGCAGCTAAAGTAGGATTCCCTTATCCTGTTGGAACTCCGATCCCCGTTTCTGAATACAGTAAGGAACTTCAGAAAAAGAAAAAACACTAACTAAAAATTAAAACTTTAAACCCTACCTCATCGGTGGGGTTTTTTATTTTATATTGTTTTGTAATAATCAATAACATTGACATATTTATTAATAAACAAAAAATATTATGGCAAGAATTGTAAGATTAACAGAAAGAGATTTATCAAGATTGGTTAGACGAGTGATATCAGAAGAACAAATGAGTCAACAACAATTCGCTTCAGGTCTATCAGATGGTAGTAGTTGTTTTAGTTCAAAAAATATGCCAATAACATATAAGTTAGTACAAGCCGATTGGGATACCGCTTATGCATTGTTATTAATGTCTCTTGGTGTTGGTCATGGAATTATAAAATCTCTTACGGGTGTTTATATGGATGATAAAGAACCAAGTTTATCTGATACAAAATCAAATATACAAAAATCAAAAAACTTTAATAAAGGTTATAACACCGGTAAAAAAGGTGTAGATACAATTTATAAAACTAATTATAACCAAATATCAACAGAATTGTCAAAGTTAAAAACTTGTGTTTTTGGATAAAAATAAATAAAATAATATATTATGGCAAGAATTGTAAGATTAACAGAAAGAGATTTAACAAGATTGGTTAAACGAGTTATTAGAGAACAATACGAAGATGATTATACCGCAAGTGGATTTGATTCTATGGGAGATGCAGCACATTCAGCTTTAAAGTCTAAAGGTCATAGTCATAGAGGTAAAGACGATGAAGGTGAATTCTACATTGTATTTGACGGTGAGAAATTCTATGAAGATGATTTTGAAATTGCTGATCACAATGATATGGGAAAAATTCCAAGAGTTGAGGACGGTAAATTAATTATTGCAAATCCTGCGTGGGGATCATAAAAAAATAATGAATGGTATTTAGACCCCTTAATTAGTTGAGGGGTTTTTTTGTTTCCTGTATATTTATCATATATGAAAATTATTATAACTGAAAGTCAAAAAGAATCATTGGATTATTATCAATTATCTAACTGTATTAAGAGAAGGATAGATCTTGATGGGATTGACGATATTGTTGATGAGGCCATGGAAGAATTTGTTTCACTTCGTGATACTACTGAAGGTTTTATGGAGATGGTAATTAATTACACATATGACCGAGTTGATGAAGATTATGGTGTGGAAAAATGTTGGGGAGATCAATATTGGGATGAATTCTCCGCACCAATTAAACGATTTATATCCTCAAGATATGAGGCAAAACTGAAAGAATATTTTGAAAATCATTATAACTGAATCACAATTTGTTGATCTTTTCTTTAAACGTAGGTTTGGTCGTATTGACCAACTTGTTGATGAAAAGATGCGTTACTATCCCCCTTGTGATTATACATATGATCCGTACTACGCTTTTTATGATTACTTTGGTGATGTTCGTAATGCAGTCATATACGAGATGATTGAAAAAGATATAAATTTACCTTGGTCAGAAGAAAATATGGTTAATATTGATGAATTATCTGAAACTATGAATGAATGGATGTATGAAATATTCTTTGATAAAGTTAGAGAATATTATGATAAGGTTTTAGAGGATGAAGATTGTGATGAGTAATTTTTATTAAAAATATAACTATTTATAATAAAAAACAACATGAATAGAAGTTACAGTAAAATTAGACACATACAAGAATCCAATCAGATTTTGGAAAGAAGGTTATTGATTGAACAGGTGAAAATTGGTAGAAATAATCCTGATTGGATTACTTTGGTTTCTAAATTAAAAACCCTTTCTTATTCACCAAGAGTATTAACATTTACGGACTTTGATGATATCCCATCTCAAAGTTTGAATTGGGGAACCGCTAAATCTGCTAAAGGTAAATACGGTTTTGCAATTTCGTCAACATCTCCAGATTTACCTAAAGAAAGAATGCATTTATTTAACACTGAAGATAGAGAAAATCAAACAGATATGCTCAATTGGTGGACAAACAAAGGTTATAAGATGGATGGGTCTGACATTTCAATAAACTTTAAAGATGCGGATAAATTAAAAAATGATATTGTGTCATTTTTTAAAATCTACAATCCAGAATAAACAATATAATATAATTAAAAACCCCACCTGAAAAGATGGGGTTTTTTTATTTTAAAAAGTTTTTAAATCGTTTTTAGAAAACGTATATTCCGCACTGTACAAGTACTCACCAAAGTTAAGGTCATACCAAGGACTTTGTCCATCATCACCTACAAGGATTTGAATGTCTTGTGCTGGCATATAACTTTGAGTCAACATAAATTTTACTTCATTCTTTTTATTTACACATTTATCTACAACGATAACTGCGTGACCAGGGAATCCACCAATTATAAACACATCACCAATTTGTAGATCAATGGTACTCTTTGAGGTTAGTTGTTTGTTTAAAGAGTAAGTATTTGCGTAACAGAAAACACCACACATATAAGACCAAAGGTTTTCATTGGTTGGAGTTTTTCCGCCTAAGTAAGATAAATAATTGGCCTTTTTACCACTTACGTATGAAAACTCTATTTCACTATAACGTTTTTGGGAAAATAAATATTCAGCTCGTAATCTCATAACCGCATCTGCACATTGATAATCTCTATTTCCTTTAAATGCAAGATCTACTACGGCACAGTAAGCGGATGTGTTGTATTTTAAGGTACCATCAAAATGATGAACTTGAGAACCATGAGGTTTTAGTGGTAGATTTTGTAAATAAGACCCCCAAGACCCACCTTCGGATTTAACACGAGTAAATCCATCTGGTGTGTTAAAACGATTCTTAACGTTTGTTCCACTTTCATTAACGATTGGTTTATCTTTCACAATGGTATCAGTAACAACTTCAGTTGTTATATTATTGTTTTGTGATGATGTATTACCGCAAGATATTGTGGTAAATAAAATGATAAGAGATAAGATAACTTTAGTAGATAAGATAATTTTTTTCATATTGTTTTTTTTACAAATATAGAAAAAAAAATAGAATAAAAAAAGAAAATAAAATAAAATTTTTTTTGGATTAATCAGATTTTTATTCCTATCTTTGTGGTATGAGAATTGATAACTTTTTAAAAAACCTTACTATTGAAGAACTACTTGAAGTACGATCTAAATCTTCAGGTATAATCCGCAATTTCAAAGACGGATATTTCTATATCTGTGAGGTACGTTCCTATGGACGTAATTGGAAAGAGTGGGACATTTATAACACCCATACTCTTCAGGAGTTGTGTTACCTGTATGGTGGTGACGATGGTATTGTTGATGTATATTCCAATAACCCCGACTTGTCTGGCATCGATAACTATGGGGTTCTTAAGTTTATTCCATCCGTGGAGGACCATAAGAAATGGAAGGACTATATGTACCTTAAGAATTCTATTCCCCGACATGAGGAAGAACTTAAAGTATGGGATGACCGTGAAAATGTACCATTTAATTATAGACCGAGTTTCGCTCCGTTCTATACTCGTGAGGATATTGATGGGCAAAAATTAAAGTTGGAAAACTTTGATATGAATTTTGTTGAACCTAAATCTTATGTAAGTTATGATGAAGAAACGGATGAATAAACTTGGGATATTTTTTGCAGGAATTGTTACCTGTGTGTTAGCGATAAGTTTTACGCCAGAGTTTCTTATGTATCTTATTGGGTGTTTTCAGATTGGGTCTTGGATTGGAAATATTATGGAAAAATTAATTAAGAAGGAAGATGATGAAGGTTAGACTTAGTGAATCACAGATAACAAAGATTAATTTAACTTTGGATATATTTAAATGTCAGATTGAGTTATATAATTCAATTAAGACTGATCCAAATAAATTGGATGCATTTTTCTCACTGAATAGAAATCCTTTATTTGATTTAACGGGTATCTCCTACTTCAGAACGGGATTAGAATCGGATGGTGTAATCGCAGGTGGAAAACCTGTACACGATCACTTCATACAACGTAAACAAGCAATGAAAATATTGTTTGATAAGTTGTCCAAAAATAAAGACATGACCTTGGATGAGTTTATTGTTTTCTTGGTTGAGTACGGATCAACCGTTGCAATCACGAAGGAAGAACATCAGGTGGTAACCACAAGAGCAAAGAACACAACCAAACTTAACTACGAGTTGTACGAACAATGTGGAATAGTCATTGAAGGTCTTAATAAAATGATCCCCTTATAATAAGGGGATTTTTTGTTTTATGGGATATTTATTGATATGAAAAAAATTGTAAGACTTACTGAAATACAATTAACTAATCTTATAAATAAAATTGTTAATGAACATTCTGATGATAATGTATCACGGTTTGATTCAGAAATAAATGTTGAGGATTGGGTTGAGATTTCTGAAAAATGGTCTCAAAAATATAAAAAATCAATTGATTGTAATAACCCTAAAGGTTTTTCTCAAAGAGCGTATTGTCAGGGAAGAAAAAAAAGAAAATAATATGAGAAAATACTCAAACGAAATTATTGATAAAATTGAACTTATAAAAGAAATTATAGTATCAAGATCAATATTGAGAAACATTAGAGATGACATCAAATGGGAATTAGAAATTGAATCTGATAGAATTGATGGTAAAATCTATGAGATTACTTTATACCTTAAAGTTATTGACCAAGATTGTAGTGAGTGTCATTTTGAACCCGATGGAATATTAGAGGAAATTCATAAGTACCAAAAAAGTATTTATAATTCTATTAGTAAAATAACTTTTGACCAAAATTTAAATATAGTAAAAGGTAGTGGTTCACTTAGGGGTATTACAGTTAGTGAAGTTAATTTTGCGCTAGATACAATAACCATTGAATATGGGATTTATATTGATATAGAAAAAGAATATAATTGGTGAAATGAAAATAATAATAACAGAAGACCAAGATAATCAAATTCGTTCATTTGTACGACGACTTAGTATTGCGGATAAAATTATTTCCGAGTTGGATCCTAAAGACATTTGTAGAATATGGTCAAACACAGAAAAAGACTCGTTATATTTTGCCGATGACGTTATGTTGGGAATTGTATGGGAAATTAATCTAACACTTGGGATTAAAGATTCATATAAAAATAAAGATCTGTATAAATTTTTTGAGGATTATGGTTATTACGATAAACTAAAAAACTTTTTTCATAAATCATTTGAGTCATGCGAATAATCATAACTGAATCTCAAAGTAAAATTCTATGGTTACGTAGGCGATTGAATGACCCTGAAATTAATGAATTATTAAAAGATATTGTTATTGAGGGTTTTGATTATACCGATCCTTGTAACTACGAAACTTATAATAGTTTTGAAACTAACATTGTAAATGAATCCGCAATAACATTTATTAATTCATATAGCGAACTTAGTGGTGAAGAACAATTTATTTCAGATAACGAACTTGAGAAGTTTGTTGTTAAGGTAATTGTTAGTAAACATCGTCCCCTAATTGAACGAGAATATAGGGATCGTTATTGTGATGAAGATGATGATGAATCGGATTATTAACTATTTATAAAATATGAAAATCATTATCACCGAAAACCAAAACTATGTTCTTAGACGATTACAACAATTTATTGAAATTGTTGAGGATCATATTGAAGGGTATGAACTAAATGAAGATGGGTCATGGTGGTGCCGTCATTTTAATGCGGATACTTTTTTTGAAAATCTAATGAATAATTCAATTGAAGAATTTGAAAGTAATAATTGGAATTTCTTCCACGATACTTCCGAAAAAGGTGGTTCGGATATGGACATCAGTATATTAAATAAAATTATTGAACAAAACTACGGTAATTATATTAGAAATCTTTTTGTTCGTAAGTGTAATAAATCTCGTTGGTAATATATTTATTAACATGAGAAGATTAAACGAAAATGATATGAGCACACTTATTAAAAAGGTGGTTGCCAAGTTAAAGGGGGTCTCTGACGACCAGATCAAATATAATATGAAACATGACCTACCTTGGGATTGGAATGGATCTAAGGAAGGTTTCTACGAAAAGATGGAACCTAAACGTAAAAATTCCGGATCTAATTAATATTTATAACGTATGAAAAAAATTGTAAAACTTACGGAATCTGAATTAAAAAAAGTTCTCAAAAAAATCATAAATGAAAGTTTACTACTTGAGTCATCTGCTGATTCATTAAATAGAGGTCAATTAGAATCAACTTATCGTAAATATAATGATTTGGGTTCAGATGGGACTTTTAATGAAATCTTTAAAAATGAAAGAGAACAAGGATTAACACCATTTACTGAATTTGTCAATGGATGTGCAACTAAGGTATCATTAGCAATTAACTCCGCAGGTGGAACTCTTAAACCGAGTTTTATCGTTACCAATGGACCATTTAAAGGTAAAAATGTTAACACATCCGCAACCGGTCTTAAAAATGAATTATTGAAAAAATGGGGAACTCCTGACGTTAAAATTGATAAGGTAACAAGTTTAGAGGAAGTACAACAGAAAATTGGACCAGGAAGAAGTGGTGTTTTTATATGTACCCCATGTGGTTTTGGGAGTGGAGCTAGTGGTCATGCAACAATATGGAGTTGGTGGAAGAATGGTAAAAAAGGTGGTCCGTTAGACGATAGTAGTTATCCTGAAGAAAATGGTGGTACAATATATTTTTGGGGAGTTGGTGGAACAAATGAGGAAGTAGCAACAAAGTGTGGATATAATTCTTGGAGTGAATACGAAAAGGCAAATTTTAAATGTAAAACAAATTAAAAATGAAAAAAATTGTAAGACTTACAGAAAAAGACATTAATATGTTAGTAAAAAAAATAATCAGAGAATCAGATCCTGGTGATGGGAAAAGGGATGATTTTTCAGAATATGAAGGAAGAACCGATATCTATGCCGATAACGCAGGGGTTGAAAACAAAGAGGATCCTGAACAAAACCTAACAGAAAGAAATTTAACAAGACTTGTTAAACGTGTAATGAATGAAGACAAAGACAATAAAAAAATGGATCTTAAAAGTGATCTTAGAAACATAATTAATGATGAGTATTCTGAAATTGAACCTTCCGATCTTGTTGAAGTTTTGGAAGAACTGTTACATTATGCCAAAAATGATGTTTTTAGAAGTAAAAAACCAAATAAAGGATATATCACTAAAGATGAGGTGAAAAAAAACTTTAAAAAAAACTATAATTAATATTTAAAAATAATAATACGACCCCACCTCATTAGTGGGGTTTTTTGTTTTATATGGTATTTATAATATATGAAAATCATAATAACAGAAAATCAAAATAAATTAACAAGACGATACTTCCAAATAAAAAATGAGGTTCATAATCGTATGGATGGATCCAATCCTTGTTATTATAGGGATTACCATGATTTTGATAGGTACAAAAGAGATGTTTTAAAGGCGGCAATTGATGAGGTTACAGATGAGTCAGATCTGGAAATCGACCCAAGATCATGGATAAATTTTAGAAATGAACTTTCTTATATGTTAAATGATGAAATGAAGGAGTTTTACGATAATGAGATTAACAAAAGGTGTCCAGAATATTTTGGAGAGTAAATATGGTAATAATTCTAACAGAATCACAGTATAATTACATAAAAAGGAGGTATCTACACATACTTCCAATCTTTGAACGAGAACTTGAAGATCAGGTTCCAGCGTGGTATAACAATAAATTTGGAAAAAACGAAGGGTTTGAACGTTATTACGACACCGTAAAAGATTCGGTTGTAGAATTTATTATGTACGATATCCCAAATTTTTATGATCTTGATGCGGAAAATGAGGTTGAAGTCAGTAAAAAACTATCAAAAGAGTTTGATTTAATCTTTTTTGATGAGGTTAGAAGATATTATGAAGAAAACAGGTAAAATACAGGAGTAATGATTGCCCTCGTTCAAAAGACGGGGGTAATTTTTGCCCTTATGGTATATTTATCTTATATGAAGATTGTTATAACAGAATCTCAAAGTAGAATTTTATGGTTACGTAGGAGATTAGAAGATGAAGGGTTACAAGATGATATGGAAAGTATTTTTGATGATATTAGGTATCTTATTAATGAATGTGGATATGGTAAATTAATTGATTACTCAAATGAGATTTTAATTTTATGTAAAGAAAATTTTATTGATCAGTATGAAGAACTTGGTGGATACGGAGATGATTATTGGAAACTTGAACGTTTTGTTATAGATTTATTTAATAAAAAATACGGAAAAATAATAGAAAGTATTTGGAATGGTAGAATATGTGACCAAGATAATGATGATGATAATTGGGATTATTAAAAAATAAAATATGAAAATAATAATAACAGAAACACAGAACAAAACTCTTCTTAAAAGATTAAGAAGGATACAGGAAGTAAGAGATACTATAGAGTTTCAAATGGAAGTTCAAGACCCTTGTAATTTTGAGGATGGTGATGAGTATGCCGATTTTTGCATTGGGGAAGGGATTAGTTTCTTTTATGGTGATGAAAACTATGAGAGAGAGGACGATACCTTTGCTGATGAGGATGAGAATGAAGATAGCGGTAGAGAAGAGATTGAAAAATTAATGGCTGATGAGTACTACGGTGAATTAGTGTCGTTGTGGGATGAATATAGTGACAATTGCGACGATGATGATGACGACGATATTTAATATTAAATAAGTTAAAATGAAAATTATATTAACTGAAAACCAGGTAGAATTTATACGTAGATATAAAAAAATCAAAGAACTTGTTGATGAGGGAATTGATGTGTTAAGTAATGATGAAGATATGTGTGGTTATACTTATGGTGACTTTATTGAGGAGGTCTGTTGGCAAGTAAGTGATAAAATGGAATATTTAGATTTACCTACCAATACTGTTGGAATGATTGGTAACGTTCACAATTGGGTTATGGATAATTTTAGTGAACATATAAGAAAAGAATTTGATAGAATAATTAATGACCATGATTGTAACGAAGGTTTTGATGACGTTGATGATGATGATTATAACCTACAGGAATCAGATGATACTAAAGAACATGACCCAAGTTTGAAGACCGCACTTCTTAGGAGACATAATGTTATTATGAGTGAGATGGATCATTATATAACAAATAATCTTGCTTGTGATGAATACCCGAATGATGTGGAAGGATTTAAAGATTTTATTCTTAGAGAAGTATCAGATGAAATGATGTATGAATATAATGTAAATAACTGGGAGTGGCATGATGTCTATTTATTATTAGAGGATATGATTGGTAAACAGATTGAAAAGGCTTTTAAGTCTTGGACTAAAAAACATTGTTAAGATGAAAGTAATAATAACAGAAAATCAGTACAGTTTAATGCGTAGAGTTTCTCAAGTGGAACATTCAATTAGACCTGTAATGGATAATGTTTATGAGTGGTTACAATTCGGTAACCCAGCTCCTTTAAATATGGGTGAATATGATACATTTATTCACGTTATAACCACTAAGATTACAAATCAAATTCTTAATAATGAATCAATTTTTGATCCCGATAAAAAAGAGGCATTAAAAAAACAAATACAACGGTTTATAGAAACCGAATATATGGATATTATTAGAGAATATTTTTATTCTCGCATGGATAAAAAAATTAATGAATCCACACACGATATAAAATTCAAACGTAGATATGAAGAAATAGAAGAGGGTATTTGGGATTGGATTTTGGGACATAAGTTAAATGCTATGGACACCTTTGATAGTTTTTTAATTGAAATATCTTGGGATGTTGCGAGTCAGGTTGTTAGTAAAATGAATATACCTGAAGATGATTATGTTATGTATAGAAATCAATTAATACGATTCATTAAAAATAATTTCTACACGGAATTAAAAGAGTTTTGGGATAGAAATAATTATTGGGATAATCATAAAACTATAAATGAGTCTTACGATAAAAGAATCTTCCAAAGACGGTACCAATACATTAGTGAGTTTATTGATAGAGCTCTTTCACGTTTTGATGTTTGTATATATACTGATGTAATTGATTTTGTTGATCGTGTGATGGATTACACCGCCGATGATTTATATGAGTCTTTATTTAATTTAGAATGGGATGATGATCAGAATGATATTTATCAAGATATATATGTTTTTATTTCTGAATACTTTAGTGATAAAATTCATGAATTCTATGAGAATAATAAACATTTTTGCATAGATGAGGACGGTAATTGGATACATTAATATCTTAAACAATATAATCCCTCCACAAGAGGGATTTTTTATTTCCTTATATTTTGTATTATCTACTATTGTAGGGAAATGAAAAAAATAATAAATTTTACTCCAACAGGTACACAAACAAATAGGGAAAATTCAAATGCCCCGTTATTACCCAATGAGATTATTGAGGAAGTTCATGAGGCGTATGAGTTAGGAATTACTATGGTTCACGTACACGCTAGAGATCCTAAAGATTTCTCAAACACGTATAAAAAAGATGTGTATCGACCAATAATTGAAGGTATAAGAAAACATTGTTCAGATTTGGCAATATGTGTGTCATTAACAGGAAGATTGCATCCTGAATTTGAGAAGAGATCTGAAGTTTTAGAATTATATCCTGACATGGGTTCCTTAACTATGTCATCAATTAATTTCCCTAAATCAGCATCGGTTAATGAACCTGATATGATATTAAAGTTGATAGAAAAGATGGAACAATATGGGGTAATCCCTGAGATTGAATGTTTTGATTCTGGCATGATTAATTACACTAATTATTTAATTAAAAAAGGAATACTAAAAGGACCCCATTATATGAATGTGATTTTTGGTAACATTTATAACGCTCAAATTGATTCGGCAACTTTGGCATCAATAACCAATAGTTTACCATTAAATACTAAAGTTTGTTTTGGGGGTATTGGTAAAGATCAATTAAATTCTAATGTTTTAGGGTTAATTTATGCCGATGGTGTTAGAGTTGGTTTGGAGGACAATTTATATATCAGGAATAAAGAATTAACAACAAACTTAGAGTTGTTAGGTAGAGTTCATAGAATTATGAATGAAATGGAATTAAGTATTTTAACACCAAATGAATTTAAAGAATTAGGGTATGTCAACAAAAGAAATAATAATATTAGGATATAGTGATGCTTATATCACTATGATATTTGATATGTTTAAGAGTAAAGGGGTAAAATTTAAAATACTCGATAATTTTAACTTATTTGATAAAGAAAGAATTCATAATAAAAATATAAATTATGAAATTATTTCTGAGTTGGAGGAAGGTAACCATTTTTTATATGGGTCCGCAAAAACATCTACGAGAAAAAAGTTAATCGAGACATTCAACGTGGATAAGAGTAAACTTACGACAATCATAAGTAAAAAGTCTTTTGTGTCTAAAACAGTTAGTGTTGGTAACGGTTGTATAATAAATCCAATGTGTTCTATTGCTGGTAAAACAATTATATCGGATAATGTCTATATCAATAGATCGGTATCTATTGGTCACCATACTTTTATTGGGGAAAATACATCCATAAATCCAGGTGTTAACATTTCAGGTAACGTTAGAATTGGTAAGGATTGTCAAATAGGTGTTGGTGCAACTATTATAGATAATGTTACCATCGGTGATAACGTAATAATTGGTGCAGGATCTGTTGTCACAACAAGTATTCCTAATAATGTTGTTGCATATGGTAGTCCATGTAAAATAATTAGGGACAATAACGGATAATATATGTTACATATTATTACACCACTATATCGATTTGAATTAATTGAGAGAGTATATGGGTCAATTTTTAGGAATGACGATATAACTTGGCACATATCTTATTCTGATAAAAGAGAATTACCCGATTTACCATTTCTAAAAAATAATAATCAAATTAAAATTTATACCGTAGATTGTGAGGATAGTGACACAACCTCAAAAAGAAATACCATATTAAGTAAGATAAAAGACGGGTATTTTTGTTTCTTGGATGATGATACAATATTTCACGAAAATATGTATATAAAATATTTGGAATGTACGGAACATAATTTTAGAGGTATGTTAGTTGGTGAACAATTAGACAATAAAGGGAAATTAAGGTTGGTTGCTAGTAAACCTGTTTTTGGTAGAATTGATACTGGCAATGTGTTATGTCACCATTCTTGTTTGTCCGAATGTAAATGGCATAAAGAACATATACCAGGTGTTAATCAAAAGGATTTTCTTTTTTGGGATTCTGTTTATAATTACTATAACAAAAAATGTGCTATTTGGAATCAGACAATAAGTATATATAACAAATTAACTTAATAAAATTATTATGAACGAAAATCAAAAAGCACAACAGTACGACAGATATATGTACGAATACGACCAACTAAGTAACCAAGTGTCCTCAATCAAAGGTGAAAATTTTGAACTTAACGATAGTCAAAGACAACGTATCCATGAATTGGAAAAAAAGATGAGATTCATTATGGAATCCGCATCTAGATTATAATTATTTTTCAATCTCAGGTATATTTATATAATAAATCAATTATATGAATAAGGTTGTACGATTAACAGAATCTAATTTAACTAAGATTATTAGAAACATTTTAAATGAAAATGAATTTTCGGATGAACCAAGAGATGATTCATTTACTGTGGAACCAAATGTTAGGATGATCCCAAGAGAAAAACAAATACAAAATATGTTTGGTAAATACGAGGATCAGATTCCAAATGATATATTACGTTATATGAGAAAGAATCCTCAACTAATGATGGATAGACTTGCAAGAATATATGGTGAGAACTTTATTGGGTACGCAGAAAAGGCTTATGTAAAAAATATGAAATTATGGAAAGACGAATATTAAATGAAGAATTAAATTCGATGAAATACCTTGTTTCTTATAAAAGAGGTGTCGTTATATCAGAACAGAATGATATTAGCTCAGAAGAGACGGGAATAGGTTCTAACATCAAAGAAAAAATCAAATCAATGTTTGAAAAAGAAGTTGTTAATGATTCTTCATTAGGTGAGGTTGCAAATAACGTACCAAGTGTGGATGACATCGTTTCTAACGATCAGGTTTGTGATATCATTACGGGAAATCAAGAACACGATAACATTATCTCAAAAGTTAAATCTGAATTACTTAGAATTAAAAAAGAAAAGGGATCTAATTCATTATGGGAAGTTCTTAAGAATGTTAAGAAAGCTATTAAAATGGCGATTGTAAAAAATAAATCAGGAGATACATTAGAACTTGACGAACAAGTTGTTACTGGCGGAGTTATGATTGGTACCGTTATGGTTGGTTGGTCACTATTAATTGCAATTGGTGCGATTATACTTATAACTATCATTGCTATTATTGTAATGAAAGATAGTGGTAACGGAAGTGGGTGTAGAAAAAACCTTAAATGGGGAGAAGTGTAATGAAAATTATAATAACTGAAGAACAATTCAAATCCTTAATGATTGGTGAGACATTTGATTATTATATTAAATCAAGTGACATTCACGGTAAAGGTGTATTTGCTAAAAATGATATTAAAAAAGGGAGTAAGGAAATTGGTCTTATTAAAAAAGATCAAAAAAATAATATTTATTTTTATAGTGATTTAGGTAGATATACTAATCACAATAAAAATTCTAATTTAGAAATAATAGTAAAAGGAGATAAATTATATTTTGTTGCAGTTAAAGATATAAAAACCAACGAAGAATTATTTTTAGACTATGATTATAATCCGGAAGGTTTACAATCTTCAAAACAATTAAATATTGATCCTTTAGAGGAGAGATGTAAAGTTACTAATATTAACAACGGTAAATTAAAATATAAAATAGTTTGTTAACAAATAAATCCCTTATAATAAAAAATCATGAGTAAAAGAATTATCAAAGAAGAACTTAATCAAATGAAATATCTTTTTGGATATAAAAGAGGTATTGTTATTTCAGAACAAGAAATGGATGAAGCAAAATTAATCGTATCCCCATATACATTGGAGGCGCGTAATGGTAATGTTAAGGTAACCGACACCAAAACTAAAAAAGTTTATGCATATTCGTTGAGTGCGTTTGGTCTTAAAGTAACGGTAAACGATTTCCCAGGTGGAAATAGTATTAGTTATTCCGTTCCTCTTAAAGGTTCTGACACTAAAGAAATAAGTAATGACAGTGAATTACCAAAAATAATAAAAGCAAATATTGGATCTCGCGAAATAATCACTAAAGTAGGGGACACATCCGTAACCCTTAAATGTGTTTTTGGTTGTAAATAAACAACTTAAAAGTTGTTGGTATTAAGAAATACCAACAACCTCAAGTTCAAAAATTAATTTTTTACCAGCCAATGGGTGGTTAGCATCAATTACCACAACCTCATCTTTAACTTCCATAACTTTCACAAAACTAGGTCCCATAGGTCCCATTGTTTGTAAAACTTGACCAACCTCAACTCCTTCAGGAACTTTATCTTTGGTGATTTCAATGATCATATCATCAACATGCTCACCATAAGCATCCACAGAATCAATTTCAATTGTTTTTTTATCACCTTCTAACATATCAACAAGTCCTGACTCAAACCCTTTGATAAGTTGTCCTTGACCTAAAGTTGTTGTTAATGGTTCTCTACCTTCGGTCAAAGATGTGTCAAAAATTGTCCCATCTTCTAATTTTCCAGTGTAATGTACTGTTACAGTACTGTCATTTAAAACTTTTTTCATAAATTATTCTTTTTTTAAGTATAGAATATATATTTAATAATGTAAAAGCAAAATAACGATATATTTATTATAAAACTATAAATTATGAAAAGTTTAATAACTGAAAAAGAAAAACTAAGAATACGATCAATGCATATTAGTGAAAGACTCTCGTTACTGAAAGAAGGAGGAGAATTTTTTGATTTATTACCAATTCCGCCGGGTACTGAGGCAGTAGCAGCGGTATCAACGGGAGAAAAAATAAATACCGATCGTAATGATGGTTACGATTACAAAAAAATTGGTGAGAAATATTTTTACTCAGTTCACGGTAAAAACACTTGGGTTGAGGCAAAGGGTAAAGGTCTTGCCGCAATTAAAACTAAGGTCACATTTCCTTAATTCTGAAAATCAGTATAACTAAGGCGGCTTGGGCAAAGTTTAAAGATGACTACAATAAAACATTAGTAAAATAAAAAACATGGCTAAAATAATTAAATTAAACGAAAACGATCTTAAACGAATCGTTACTAAAGTCCTTAATGAAAGACAACAACTTAATGAAGCTCTCCCCCTTTTGGCTGTTTGGGCTCTTTGGACAGCAGGTGCCGCTATCGTTGGTGGTGGTTCATATATGACATGGTTTTATCAATCTGCCGCAGATAAGTCAATGGAAAAGTTACATAAAGGTTGTCAAGATCCTGATAGTGTGATTGGCAAACCTATGATGAGTAAACAACAACACATCCAAATTGCAAGTGAACTTGGTGAAGCAATTATTGGTGCGGGGACCGATGAGGAGTCAATGGCTTCGGCATTATCTAGAATCAAATCAATTCCCGATTATTGTAAAGTAGCGGAAGAATATATGATTCAACATGGTGAAGATATGTATGAAGCCATTGATGGTGATATTAATCTTGATGATTGGGACACATATGTTAGGCAACCACTTTCTAAAGCAATTAGAACTACCGATGAGGCAAATAAGAAATCTGAAGGTTTACCAGATAATACTGAAAATAAGAAAGAGGACCCTACAAAAGGTGGTGGTGGTGAGGAAGAAACTCAAAAAGATAATTGGGGAATGTATATGTGTGTTATTGAACACCCTAATTCGGTGGCAGACAAATTCCAAAACGGGGAAAGAACTCGTTTCAGAATTGGACAAAGTTATTATATGGGTAATGGTATGAAAATGTACAAAGGGGTTGAAGTACCTTATAGTTGTGACGATAAAGAATTTAAAGATGTTGACTTTGAAAATAAAGAAAAAGATGAAAAAAGATTACGTTCTATAGATGCTGATGTAGTGGACATACAAGGATTCTTAACTGACGAAGGATATGATATCTCAAACGATGGTGAAATAGGACCTGAAACTGCTGGAGCAATTATTGATTATATTGTTGATGGTAAAGAAGGTAGTGATGAATTTAAACCATCTTCAATTATTGAATTACAAAAGAAAATTAATAGTTGTTACTCTAAAAAAATTATCGAAAACGGAAAAGTAAACCCAGAAACATTAAATGCTATTGCCGACGCATTGGATTCAGCACAAGAAGGTGATCTTTGTTAATTAAATGAATATAATACTCACAGAAAGTCAATATCGTATTCTTCTTGAAAATCAAGAAGAGGTTGATAGGATATTAGATAAAATTAGTGATGGTGGGTATGAATCTTTAAATATTGATGAAAAAAGATATTTAGATGCATTTTCTAAACATAAAGGAAAACCTGATGAGTTTGTTGATCCTTCTGAAAGTTATAATAAAAGAGAAGGTGAGAGATTTACATCATCATTTAATCACATACCAAAAATAGAGTTTATTTTTGATTATGAAGAAAACAGTGATGATGAAACCGCATTATATGGTACTATTTATTTTAAAGATAAGGAATACATTGGTGGTTTATTTTTAAACAAAATGGGACACTTAATTGATTTTGATTTCTATGACATCAATGAAGAACCTGAAAGTATTCATGACGATGTTGGTAGATTCCAAGATGAGATTGAAGGGATTGAACCTGAGGTTAAAATGTTTTTTGAGGATGAGGTTATTCCATCATTAATAAATTAAAACTTTTTAAGAAATTAACATATTTATATATAACAATAAAAAATCCGAAAAAAAAATTAAAATGAAAAGAAAAATAAGATTAACAGAAAGCGAATTAACTACCTTAATAAAAAGAATGGTAGAACAGGCTCAAGATGGTGGAATGGAAATGGAATATAATGAAGAACACCATAAAGGAAACAAAAAATTATCTAAACCTGAAGTTGTTGACCTTATTGCCGATTTTTTTAAAGAAAAAGTATTAACTAAATTGGATTCTGAAGAAAAGGATGAATTGAAACACATAACAAGAAAAGCAACTCCTGAAATGACAGAATCATATCTTAATGAAGATAAGAAAGATAGATTTTCTAGTTTTAAAGAAAAGGCTATGATTGGTGGAGGACTTGCTACGATGATAACGGGGATGATTACCGCTCTTGGTGAATTCACAGGATGGTCAGAATCTGAGTTAACTACGAAAATTCACGAGTTTGTTGAAAAGTTTGGGGCAGGTGCATACTCAGGACCAATCACTGTGGCAATGGTTTTTGCTGGGTTAGTTATGGCTTTAAGAGGGACAATAAAAAGAGGAGAAAGATTAGGAAAATACTAATATATTTTATAAAACATAAACAAAAAGCCCCTTTATTTAAGGGGTTTTTTGTTTTGATTTTCTTTTAAAAACCCTTCCAAGATTTCCACAATCTCATCAACCTCACGTTTTTCCTCATCACTAACCAATTTGAATTTTTTGTACTTGAAAAGAAATTCCCAATAAAATACAAAGTGAATTAACATCATAAAGAATAAGGTATTTAATGTGATTCCAAAAACACATAAAAAAGGTACCGCAAATATTACTAAGAAAAACACAAAATTAAAAATTTCTGTGTTAGACATAGATAAAAATTTGTATTGTCTAATAACTTTTTTTAATTTTTTATCTGGTAATCCCTTATAAACTTCGGCTTCTTTTCTAATCTTTGACATAATAATATATTTTATACGATTATTAATTATAACAAATATACGAGTTTATTTGACATTAAAAAACTATTATTCTATTATTTTTTATATATCTTTGTAATATGAAAAATTTTAAACCCTTAATTATACCTGAAGACTCTGCTTGGAATAGAAAAACCTTGTCAGCAAGAATACGTAGATCCCTACACTGGAGAATTAGATCATTTTTAACAGGTTGTAAAAATGTCATTAGGTGGTCACCAACAATCTTTAAAGATAGAGATTGGGACGATTGGCATATCTATAATATTTTACAAAAGAAAATCGAGTTCCAAAGACAAGAAATAGTCTATGCGAATAGATACACTATGGTTAATCGTGATAATCGTGATATGACAATTGTTCTTAATTTAATTGAGAGAGTTAAGGAAGATTATTATGGGACTGAATTTCTTGATTACTCTGAAACAAAATTTAGATTTGATCCAATTGAAGGGGATAATGAGATATTCACAATGGAACAAGATGTTATTTCCGAAAATTATGATGAATACATAAAAAAATATCCATCAAGTGTTCGTAAAGTATTAAAGGAAAAACCTGACCTTGACAAAAAAGATTTGTGTTTTTGGGTTGCAAAACATAATGAAGAAAAGGCTCACGACCTTTTACATAGAGTATTAAAAGAAAGAATGAGAAGATGGTGGGATTAATCTTTAATATCCACCGATGGTAAGATCATCAGTGGTTGTTTTCTACCGATAACTTTCCACCCTAATCTTACGATAGTCTCAAGACCGTCAGGATAAAATACCATTCCATCTTCAATATTTGTAATATGTAGTTTCACATGAACCATGTATTTTTTTTGACTTTGGATGTAATCTAAATGACCTACCTTAACATAACTACCATCACCAAACATTATGTCAAGTTGTCCACATAATGATGAGTTAATAATGTCTTCGAGTAATTCATTCCTTTTCATAGAATAAAAATAATCCAATCATTAATAAAAGAAATAGATTGGATATTCATTTAACGTCGTAAAAGACAACTTAAAAATTTTAAACACGTACTTATTGTAAGTATGAAGTACATTATAACCATATTATTTTTAATTATAGCATTTTTGGGTGTTACACAACCACCCAACGATAATTGTTCTAACGCAACATTAATCACGTTACCAACACCCTCGGCATGTCCAAGTGGTGTTGGTTCTTTTGTTAATGTGGTGGGGACTACAATAAATGCAACATCTCCATCGCCTTATACATATTTATTGGGTTGTCAAACGGGTGGTAATCAACCCTCCCCCTCATTAGATGTGTGGTATAAATTTGTTGCTTCAGGAACCCAAGTCAATATAAATATAACGCCAGGATCGGCTCCCGTTTTACAAAGTCCATCAATAACATTATGGATCGGAACAAATTGTTCAACACTCTCAGGGGTTAACTGTGATAATAATGGAACAGTTGCTGGTAGTAATAGTGTAACTTTCCAACCATTAATTCCTGGAACAACATACTACATACAAGTTAGTGGGATGACTTCAGGTGGATCAGGTAATTTTAACATGTCCGTTAATAGTACAAACGATTGTAATAATTGTTTACAAACATCAAGTCTTACATCAACACCATCACCCATAAACGGAGCTTATTTACCTAATCAGTCAGTAACATTTTGTTATACGATAACTACATACACACAAGTAACTGCCAATTGGCTACACGGTATTATTCCAACATTTGGTAATGGGTGGGATTTAACAACATTAACAAATGTTCCTGCTACTTCATGTTCAGGTAGTGGTGTTTGGACTTGGTATAATAGTAATACGAGTACCGCAACTGGTACTACTACAGGTCCTGGGTTTTACTATAATTATACTGGTGGAACTGCGGGTAATAACTATGGGGATAATAACTCGTCAGGGGCATGTACTTGGACATTTTGTTGGACGATTAAAACAAAACCAAACTGTGCGTCGGGAACTAACTTAAACATTTCCATTAATACGACAGCTGATGGTGAGACGGGGTCTTGGACAAGCGTTGCTTGTTTGGGGGATCCTAACTATAGTTTTGGGGCTGTTTTAAATTGTTGTACCACTACAGCCACTTTCACAAACCCCACTTGTAATAATGGTACCAATGGAACCGCAACTGCTGTACCGAACGGAATTGTACCTTATACCTATTCATGGAATACATCACCAATTCAAACAACACAAACAGCAACAAATCTACCATCAGGAACATATACTGTCACCGTAACAGATGGATCTGGATGTGTATCAACAGCGACAGTAACGATCATAAACCCAAGTCCAATAGTTGTTGGCAACATAATCCATAATTAAAAATCATGAAAAAATTATTAATCTTAGCTCTATCATTAATATCCTTAGTCGGATATTCTCAATCAACAGTAAATCCTGACACAGTTTGTTATCAAACAAATGGATCAACATACACGGTACCATCTTTAGGTGCGGGGTATACATATACATGGACAATTGCTTCACCTGGTGTAATAACTGCCGGACAAACAACGAATTCAATAGTTGTGGATTGGTCGACAGCATCTCCTGGTTTAATAAGTAATGGAGTTAGTGTTGTTGCTTCAAGTGCTAGTGGATGTTTGAGTACTCCTGTAACATTAAATGTTTTAATATACCAAGTCCTTCCAACGATTACCCCTATCGGGCCTTTTTGTACTGGTGCCGCTTGTGTTACTTTAGTAGGAACACCAATTGGAGGTGTATTTACAGGTACTGGGGTTGTCGGTAATCAATTTTGCCCTACCACATCAGGTGTAGGAACATTTACATTAACTTATACCGTTACATCGGGTGGTTGTACATTTACAACAACTACATCAGTTACGGTAACACCAACACCAGTATTATCTCCGATACAACATAATTAAAATGAAATTTATTTTAACAATATTATTTTTAACAGGATTCTTCACATATTCTCAACAAGTTATTGAGATATGTGACGGAGAATCTGTGTCTTATACATATTCGATTAATTCACAAATACCAATGAATTTAGATTGGATAGTTAATGGTGATCACTATTTGGTGGACGAGTTAACTATGGATTGGTCGGTTGCTGGGACATATGATATATCAGTAACAGGTTATTCCATTAATGGAGATTGTCCATCTGATACCCAAAACTATAATGTTGTTGTTATTTTTTGTGAAGAAATGGTGTATTGGGTTCCTAATACATTTACACCAGACGATGATGAACATAATCAATATTTCTATCCTGTAATTACAGATGGTATTGATATTAATGATTTTACCTTTTTAATTTTTAATCGATGGGGTGAAATTATATGGGAATCACATGATCCCTCAGCCAAATGGAATGGTACATATGGTGGGAAAAAATGTCAAGACGGTGTTTATATATGGAAAATGGAATTTGGAATATATAGTGATGATAGAAGAATTCAAACTCACGGACATTTTAACCTAATAAAGTGATAAAATTTGTAAAATATCTTTTAATATGGGTTTCAAGTAACTTAAGTGTGCCTTTTTGGGTTGTAGGTCATGTTCATTTAACTATGAACATATATAAAGACCTACATGAGATCATCGCATCACTATTAATGAACATAATTGTCGCAATTGGGTTTTGGATTAGTTGGTTAGAGACAAAAAATGATAAAAAATAACTTATTTAATATCAGTTGACTCTAATAAAGTATAAGAAAATTTATTACCGTGAATTTTAGCGGCTTTTTTACATATTGACATAAAGACATCAAAGTCTTTAACACGTTTAAATACCTGACATCCTTCACTCCAGTTTTCAACCCATGTTGAATCAGTACCGGACTTATGAATGTTAATACCAAACATCCCAGTGTCGGTCACCCTTTCTTCAAAAATAAGATCTTTATTGGAGTCTCTCCATACTGTGACGTTATTTAATCTTTGGCAAAGGGCATCGTATTTACCTTGATGTTTATCGACCGCCCATACGGTTCTATATTGATTTGGTACTAAACGTGCAACACCTTTATTGTTATGAAACTGTTGAACACCTTTTTTACCTGGATCTGTTGTTGCTAACCAACAATAAAATTGCCATTTACCTGTTTCATCTTTAAATGATATTGTCATATGATCATCAAATACGTTTGTTACTTTATCGGCAACTAATGGAGCATTATTTCTTACCCCAACAATGTTTACGTCATAACTTTTGTTTGAATTATCCTCAAACCATGTATAACCTTTAGATTTTACTGCAGTTTCAATTTGTTCTTTAGTGTATCCCATATTCTTTTTATTATAAATATCTTTTTAGATTAAATAATATTTATAAATAAATAAAACGATATGTTACTTAAAAATGGATCTAAAGGAGACGATGTAAAAAGACTCCAAACAAAATTAGGACTTACTTCAGATGGAATATTTGGTGTTGGGACCGAAAAAAAGGTAAAAGAATGGCAATTATCTAATGGATTAACCTCAGATGGTGTTGTTGGGGACGGAACATGGTCAAAAATGTTCGAATCTACTGAAGTTATCAAAGAAGATGTGGTAATTCCTTCGGGTGGATCGTTAAATATTGAAAAATTAAGGGGTCATGTACCTGATTCTGTAATTGCACAGATCCCTGAGACCGCAAAAAAGTTTAATATAACAAATAATCTACGTTTGGCTCACTTTTTATCACAATGTAGTCATGAATCAGGTGGTTTTAAGTCTGTTTCCGAGAATTTAAACTATTCTGCTGATGGTTTGAAGAAAACATTTGGAAAATACTTCCCAGGTACCCTTTCTGAGTCATATGCTAAACAACCTGAGAAGATTGCATCCCGTGTTTATGGTGATAGACTAGGAAATGGAGCAGAAAACACTAAAGAAGGGTATAAATTCAGAGGTAGAGGGTTTATTCAGTTAACTGGAAAGGTAAATTACGTTAGTTTTACCAAATTTATAGGTGAAGATTGTGTTTCTAACCCCGATTTAGTCGCAACTAAGTACCCATTAGCATCTGCAGGGTTCTTTTTTGATTCAAATAAATTATGGAGTACCTGTGATCAAGGATTTACCGATGAAATCGTTACTAAAGTAACAAAAAGAGTAAATGGTGGAACAAATGGACTACCCGATCGAATAAAACACTTCAAAGAGTTCTATAATTTACTCAAATAACTTGACATATAAGTTAAAATGGCGTAAAATTAGTTATAAATCTTTATAATATGTTTTTAACAATAGTTTTGTGTGTTTTCACACTAGTTTTAATCGTTTTGGGTGTTGGTTTGTACCTTTGGTGGAAAAAATTTGGTAAATCGTTCTTTGATATGGCAAAAAACCTAAATGGTATGAATAAAACCACGTTTAACCCTAAAAATATGGGAAATATGGGGGATATTAACCAACAAATAAAAATAATCCAAGATTTCTTGAAGAAAAAACAATAAAACCCTATTAATTAGGGTTTTATTTCTCTTATTGATACTATTTCTACGTTTTTTCCTGTATTTTTGACTGTAATTTCGTTTTCTTGAGGATAAAGTATGTTATTATGTATGGTTTCTTGTACATCTACCTCTTTTTTGGGTATATTTGCGGTAATTATGTAGTATTTTTCACCCGATCCTGTTGAAAATGAGTGGTTTTTGACCAAATTTGACCTATTTAAGGCAAAATGTGACCCTATTTTAGACATATTTATGTCTTTTTTATCATCAACAGACAGGATTCTGTATGCTTTTATTGTTTCTGGTAGGGTTTTTAACCTATTTAGGTGGTATTCTAGCTCATTTTTAGCGTCTTTTTCACTAAAATCCATCGTTTTTAGGGCGTTTAATAGGACTTTTTTGTGTATTATCTCACTTAAAATAGGTAAAATGTTCATATTCTATGACTGTTTTTTCTTAGGTTTTATCTCAACCTCATAAGGACCTGTGGTTGACTTACTAGTATCGTATCTCCAAATACTAATTGAGTCTTCAGTTTCGTAAATTCTCTCGTATTTCTTAGTTTCTGTGGGTTTTTTCTTTTCTGCCATATACAAATATACAAAAAATATTTAAATTGGCAAAATTTATTCTTTATTTTCTGTTGGATCCTCTTTGTTTTCAGTTGGATCCTCCTCATTTTTCTTTTCTTTTTGTATTTGGTGAAGGATATAACCTGAAATAGTGAACTGTATTGTTGCCCACATTATAATATCAGTCATTGTAAGGTCAGGATACTTCTTTAGTATGAAGAAAACCATTCCCCATTCCGCAACAATGAATGCAATTCCCGACTCAACACGTTTTTTAGAGAAAAAAGAAGGTGTTGTCGAATATAATTTAAGTATTTCGGCGAATAATTTCTTAATATTTGCCCATCCGAAGAAGTATTTTTTGTTTTTCATATCTATAAATATCTTAATGCAATAAAAAAGGGACAGTAGCGAATTGTCCCTTTAGTTTGTTACCTTAACGGTAACGATCCTAAGCAAAAATCTTACTCTCCTTTGGCTAAATTAATACATTGTTTAAGGTATTCTTTAGTTCTTGGGGATGGCGTATACTCATCCTCTCTTGTTTGGAGGTTTAAAACTCGTTCAATGTCTTTTACTAGTTCGGTTCCGTGTTCATTTTCCTTGTATAACTCAATTACTTTATCCATCGCTTTATTACATTTTTGATTTGTTTCATCAAAGTAGTTCTTATTTCGGTACTTATTCAAATGGTTCATCATTTCATACGCTAAATGACTACCACCGTCTTTAACGTCTTTGAATAGTCTGATATTATTTAATATTCCTAATGAATCAACCATTGAATTAACTCCGTGTTTTCTTTTTGTAACACCAGGTGAGTATCTTACAAATTCATCTGATTGCCCAACAATCTCATCTAATGGAATTGTGTTCTCAGGTAAACAAGTTGGTCTGGCTTTTTTATTACCTTTAGTTTCAGCATCGTTCTCCAATAGAGTATTTCTAATTATACGGTTAAGGGAGTTTTCGTTTAAATTATTTTTTTTCATAGTGAAAAGTTTTTCTATAAATATATTTAAATTGTAAAGTTTATAAGTATTTATCTAAATAAATATATAAATTTACGATAATGTCAAAAAATATCATAACTATAACCGAGTCAGACATACAAAGAATTGTTTTAAGTGTATTAAAAGAAACTAATGAATCTAATTTTATATATGAGGATTTGTTTGGTTCAGTTGAAAATACTGACTTCATATCTAACGATTTTATTAATGAGGATGAGTACCAAGGTAGGAAAGTCCAACTTGGTAAAATAATGCAAGGTGATATTAAGAAATTTAAAGTTTATGTTAAAAATGACAAAGGAAAAGTTGTTAAAGTAAACTTTGGTTTCGGTGGAAAGTCTGCTAAAGGTAAAAGAATGGTAATTAAAAAGAACAATCCTGTAAGAAGAAAATCGTTTAGAGCGAGAATGAATTGTGATACACCAGGCCCAAGATGGAAACCTCGATATTGGGCATGTAGAACTTGGTAATATTATGTCAGTAATTATTGAAAGAATAGTAAGAAAAAATCTTATACAATATATTAACGAAACTGAAATCAAACCTTCAGATTCGGCAGTTAGGAATATTTGTGATTCTGAGAAGTTTTGTAGTGCTCAAGGTAAAATAACGTTTGGTCAATTAAGAGCGTTAGTTGAAACCGCAACTAAGAAAAGATTATATAAACATATTGGGGAAGGGGGTTATAAAGCAACATTAAGATTATTGCCTTGGTTTTTACCTCAATTATCTATCGCTGGTTTTACAGGGTCAATTATTAGGGCGGCAAATAAAATATTAAGACCAACTTTAGAAGAAACCACAAGTTACAGAACTTGGTGGGGCAAAACTATCATGAGATCTTTTGATTTAGCTGAAGGGGAATTAGGGATTTCAGATCCATTAACACAAATATTCTTTATATCGGATGGTCTATTAACATTAATAGACGATAAATTTAAAGTTAAATTTGCAAGATACGTTGCTGAATTAGCTTCAGAAATGCCTGACGATCAAGAAGTTCCTGAATACTTTGTTGAAAATGAATTAAGACATTGGCTTAACGAGAAATTCTTACTTGATCCCCCGTTACCGGCAAAAACCACTTAATTTTCTGTACCAATTAAATTCGAGATCCTATTTCTACCCCGTTCACCAATTGGAATAGGGTGAGTATTCAATAATTCCATAGACTTTTTGATAAAATATACTTAATATGGAAAGTATAATCAACATTGTTTAATATTTATTGTTATGAATTTTTTAGATTTAAAAATAAAATCGTTATTAACTGAAAATAATAACAAAAGGGAAGAGATTAGAAAAATTGTCAGAGACATTATTTCGATCTTTAAAAAAAACGATGAGGGAGATTTTTATTTGCCTGAAGATGTGACGGGAGAAGAATTTTATGATTTTGATAAAATTAAAGCAATTTTAACAATTGAATTATCAATTATTGTTGATGATGAGGTCGATGGTTTTTCAGTTAATGCGGATTGGGTTTCAGAAGATGACGTAATTGAACTTTCAATAAGTTATAATTCTGAAAATAAAAATAAATTATTATATGACTTAAGTGGTGAATTAAATGAAATTATTGCACACGAAATTAGACATATTGATCAAGAAACCACAGGATCATATAATACAAAAGTTGGTAATAAACAAAGTGGTGAACAAACTAGTAAACAATATTACACACAACCACATGAGTTAGATGCACAAATATTCGGATTTAAAAGAATATCTAAATTAACTAAAACACCCTTTGACGTTGTTGTTAAAAGATGGTTTAACACACACCATAATTTACATCAAATGGACGATAGTGACGTTAAATACGTTATTGGTAAGATAATGTCATTTAAAAAAGATAAAGGACTTTAAGATCTAAACCTTTTAATTATCTTACTGATTAAATCTGTTAAAATCGTAGAAGATAATTTAACCGATAAATAACCTATTATTATTTTGGATAGTACCACAATATCCTCATGTGTTGATCCTCCACTCATATCTAATAATTTTGATAAAAGAGGGATAATAAATGTGTAGGCTAACATACCTGATATTTTATGACCTGTAACATTTAGACTATCAACAAAAGATAAGAAAGTATTTTTTAATTCATTTGTTTTATTTAACATATCATCAAAATGCTTAACTAAACCACGTTCTTTAATAACACCTAATAATTTACCTAATTTTTCTTTATTAGATGTGTAGTAAGTAACCGCACAAGCAATTGATAATAAAGCCAAATCTTGGTGACTTAAATCAGGGGATTTACCCTCAAAGTAATTAAATACAGGTCTTGAGAATCCCCCAATCGCCGCACCCCACGTAAATAAGAAACTAAAATCTATTTTAATGTCTTCTTTTACTGTCCTAACTATCTTCTTAATAAACTCTTTAGAACGCTTAATTTCATCACCGATTATAGATTTACTACTCTCTAATAATAATTTTTCATATTGATGTTCAGTTATTACAATCTTCATACTGAATAATAAATATTACGATATATTTATTATTATGGAAAAA
>Ga0114974_10000120_pt1 | contig 65592 bp, 64 predicted proteins | sample S_130206_EF_Meta_FD_87318 | JGI IMG/M metagenome (GOLD analysis project Ga0114974, IMG submission 87318) | Freshwater microbial communities from Lake Simoncouche, Canada to study carbon cycling - S_130206_EF_MetaG | ecosystem: Environmental > Aquatic > Freshwater > Lake | place: Lake...
TCATCTACCGCACGGCGGGGATGATCGACACGCGTGTGTCGGCGACGCCGCACGAAGCGGCAGACCAGTCGGTGGTGCTGCAGGCCGTGGAGGAGTACGCCGTCGAGGCGTCGATCGCCAAGGTGGCCGGTAGCGAGATGATGAATTTCGTCCTCGACGAGAACATCCAGGTGCACGGCGGCAATGGCTACGTGCGCGACTACCCGGCTGAGCGCGAGTTCCGCGACTCGCGCGTGAACCGCATCTTCGAAGGCACCAACGAAATCAACCGGCTGCTCATCCCGGGCATGCTGGCGCGCCGCGCGGTGAAGGGCGACATCGGCCTCATTGCGGCAGCGAAGGCGCTACAGGACGAACTGCTCGGGCCAGCCGCCCTGCCGTCTGGCGATGACGCACCGCTGGCGGACGAACGCCGCGCGGTGGAGTCGTTCAAGAAGGCGTCGCTGATGGTGCTCGGCCTCGCGATGCAGACCTACCGCGAGAAGCTCGGGGAACAGCAGGAGGTGCTGCTGCACCTGGCCGACATGATCATCGACACCTACGCGGCCGAGAGCGCGCTGCTCCGCGCGTCCGCCGCCGCCGCGGCCACGCACAGCGGGGCGTCGCTGCAGGCCGATGCCACGCGGGTGTTCGTGAACGATGCGGCGATGCGCATCGAGGCATCGGCGAAGCAGGCACTCGCGGCGATGCTCGATGGCGACACGCTGCGGACGATGGTGGCAGCGCTGAAACGACTGTTCCGGCAGATGCCGATCAACACCGCGGCGCTGCGGCGCACACTGGCCGACGCGGCCGTGGCTCGCGGCGCGTACCCCTTCTGAGCGATATGCAGACACAGCGAACACCACGACACCTGTGGATCGTCGGCGGCCTCGCCCTGCTCTGGAACGCCATGGGCGCCTTCGACTATTCGATGACCCAGTCGAGGAACGCCGCGTACATGGCGAGCTTCACACCCGAGCAGCTCGCCTTCTTCTACGGCATGCCGGCGATCATCAACTCTGCCTGGGCGGTCGGCGTCTGGGGCGGGGTGGCCGGCACGCTGCTGCTGTTGCTGCGCCGGCGCCTGGCGGTGTGGGTGTTCCTGGCGTCGGTGCTCGGCGTCATCACCACCACGTTCCACAACTACGTGCTGTCGAACGGCATGACGGTGGCGGGCGACCCGTTCTCGCTCATCTTCACCGCCGTCATCTTCATCGTCGCGCTCGGCCTGTTCCTGTACGCCAGCACCCTGCACGCACGCGGCGTGCTGTCGTGACCAGCGAGGTTGGGGGTCGGAGTCCATCGCCTATCGCCTATCCCTCACCGCCCGGATAGAATATCGGCGATGTCGCGCACTCGATTTCTCCTGCCGCTGCCTGCTGCGCTCCTCGCGGTTGTCGCGGTGCTGCTCACCGCCGCAGCCTGCAGCAACACGCCGCACGAGGAAGACCCGCAGGACTACGTCCGCAAGCTCACCGCGGGACGCGCGGCGAAGGACGCCGACTTCCAGGCGGGCACCGACGTCATCCCGAGCGCGGAACTGAAGGCGCGGTTCCTGCCGCTGGCGTACTTTCCGGTCGACCCGAACTACAACGTACTGGCCGGCCTGAAGCCGTCCACCGAAGACATCCAGGTGATGATGCCCACCTCCACCGGCCAGCGCCGCAAGATGCGCCAGGTCGGACGGATGGAGTTCACGCTGAAGGGCCAGCAGATGTCGCTGCTCGCCTTCAACGAGGTCGGCGCCCCTGACAACACCCACGTGACGCTGATGTTCAGCGACATGACCAGCGGCACCGAAACCTACGCCGCCGGCCGCTACATCGACCTCGCGATGACGGCGAGCGGCATCTACGCGCTCGACTTCAACCTCGCCTATCACCCCTACTGCTACTACAACCCGGCGTACGAGTGCCCGTATCCACCGGCCGAGAACCGGCTGAAGGTGCCGATTCACGCCGGCGAGCGGATGAAGAAGTCCGGCGAAGCGCAGCCCCAATGATTCGAGCCGTCATATTCGACTTCGACGGAGTGATCGCCAACAGCGAACCGCTCCACTTCCGTGCCTACCGCGACGTCCTGGTGGACAAGGGGATCGCGCTCACCGAATCGTCCTACTACGAGCTCTACCTTGGCTACGACGATATCGGCGCGTTCAAGGCGATCGCCGCCGACACCGGCACCGCGTTCACTGACGCTGACATCGCCTCGCTCGTCGCGCGCAAGGCCGTGCGCCTCGAGGAACTCGAGAAGAGCGGTTCGGTGCTCTTCCCCGGCGCCCGCGACGCCATCATGCGCATGGCGGACGCGTTCCCGATTGCCGTGGCGTCTGGCGCGCTGAAGGCCGAGATCCTGCGCGTCCTCGACCACGAAGGGCTGCGCGGCCACTTCCAGTTCGTCGTCTCGGCTGAAGACACGCCGGCCAGCAAGCCCGACCCGGCACCGTATCTGCTCGCCGCAGAGAAACTGCGGTCGACGGTCGCCGACCTGCAGGCGCACGAGTGCGTGGCGATCGAGGACTCGAAGTGGGGTCTCGTGTCGGCGCGTGCCGCCGGCATGCGCACCGTCGGCATCACGCAGACCTATCCTGCCTCCGCACTGGTGGACGTATCGGACACGGTCATCACGCACCTCGACCAGTTCACGCCCGCCCTGCTCCACTCACTCGCCGGCTGATCACGAACACCCGCCACTCGTCACAGACGGCTTTGGGGAGGTGTGACGAACAACTGGGACGAGCATTCGTCCCAGTGACGAGTGACAGGCGCTGCCTTTCATACTCGCCGCATGGTCGACTGTTCTCCAGGGAGGATGTCCCCCAGTCGCCTGATGAAAGCGGCGCTCGTGCTGCTCATTACCCTTTATCTCTGCGGCGGGAAGGCCCGCGCCAAGAGCATCACCGGCACCATCCGCGGCCATGTCCACCCAGCCCATGGGCTGGCGCCGACGCAGGCCCTGCCGCTCGCAGCTAGCCGAGCAGCGCTGCGCGCCGACGACGTGTTCCGCAACTACCGCGACCTCTACTCGCAGCGGACCGAGGTCGGTGGCACCGACAGGCGGTCGAGAACATGGAGCAACGTGAACGGCGCGAATCACGTGAACACCGCCCCGACCGTTCTGGCAATCCTGACGTTCTGGCCGGCCTGCCTTGCCAGCCCAGCCCTTCCTGCCCTTGGTGCCCGATGGGCTATGCTACCGACGTGCTGAGCCCTGCCCTCGTGCGCGATTTTACGGCGCTCGCCCATAGCCACGACCCCGACCTTGCGGTGGCGGCCCTGATGATGTCGCGGGTGGCCTATCCCTCCCTCGACACGGAGGTCTACGTCGCCCAGCTCGACGCGCTCGGCCGCGAGGCGCGGCGGCGCGTGGCCGCCGCCACCACCGCGGGTACGACGCTCGAGATTCCGCCGCATGTCGACCCGGCGGTGTTCGCGCGGATCGCCGCCTTGAACACGTATCTGTTCGAGGACGAGCGCTTCACCGGCAACGACGAGCAGTACGAAGACCCCCGCAACAGCTTCCTCAACGAGGTGCTGGACCGACGCACGGGCATCCCGATCACGCTCGCCCTGGTCTACATGGAAGTGGCGCGGCGGGCCGGCATCGACGCGGAAGGGGTGAACTTCCCTGGGCACTTCCTGGTCCGCGTGCGCGGCGTGCACGGCACGCAGTACTCGCGCGACCTCATCATCGATGCGCACCACGGCGGCGCCCTGCTCTCCGAGAGCATGTGCCGCGACCTGCTGACGCGGCAGACCGGCGACGAGCAGCTGTGGGATGCCCATGCGCTGGCCCACGCCACGAAGCGGCAGATCATCACGCGCATGCTGCTGAACCTGAAGCGTGCCTACGTGCGGCTCTACTCGTTCCAGCAGGCGCGCGACATCACCGAGCTGCTGCTGGCCGTCGACCCGGCCGCCGTCACCGAACGGCGCGACCGCGGCCTGCTCGCCTATCACCTGAACGACCTGCCGTCGGCGCTGCGCGACCTGCAGACCTATCTGGAACTCTCGAAGGGGATCGAACTCGACGAGGACGAGCGTGATGAACACGCGCGCATCTGGGAACACGTGAAGACGCTCAGGCGGCGAGTGGCCTCGCTCAACTGAGCGCACGCAGCCGGCGGAGTCAAGCCGTAGCCGCGCGTCTTCCGGGGGCCGACCTGAAGGTCGGCAGCTACGAACGGCTCTCTCGGCGCGAGGGGCAGCGCCCGCTGAGCGGGCACACGGAACAGTGCGGGTCGTCGGCGCAGGTCTGCACCGCGTGGTGTCGCAGGTAGAGCGCGGCGCGCCGGTAGGCAGACTCTTCTCTCGGCAGTCCCGCCTCGATCATCCGCCTGATCGGACGCAGCCGCGGCGCCTTCAACCGCTCCCACCCGCCCGCACTCGCCAGTCGTGACACCAGCCGCGCCACATCGCGGTCGACCGGCATGACGCAGTGCTGCCCGCCGAACAGCAGCATCCGGTGGACGCCGCCCTCGCCGAGGCGCGGCACCCTGGCCAGCAACCGCCGCGCACGTGGCAGCGCGCCACGCACGATCGCGCTGAACGCCGGCTGTCGCCGGAACCGTTCGACGCCGAGCAGCAGCGCGTGCAGTCGCTGTTCCTGGTACGGCCCCGCCTGGACCAGGGCCGCCATCAGCCGGCCGCGAGCGGCGCGAAACATCGCATCGGGGGTGAGCGCGGGAATCCGCAGCAGCGCCGCGTAGGCGGCGTCACGACGGCCTGGAGTGGTGTGCGCAGAGAGCACGTCCCAGACGTAGTAGCGGAACGGATCGGCGGGCGGCGCCGGCAGCGGTCCGTAGAACCGCTCCAGCGTCGCAATGAGACCCGAGACGGGCAGGCTCGTCAGAGCTTGCCAATCTCCTGGTAGAGCACGGCCGACGAGATGATGCCGTTGTGGAAGTTGTCGCAATCGAGCTTCTCGTTCGGGGCGTGCGCGTTCTCGTCGGGCAGGCCGACACCGAACAGCACCGACGGCAGGCCGAGTTCCTCCTGGAACGTCGCCACCACCGGAATCGAGCCACCTTCACGCGTGAACACCGGCGTACGGCCGAAGCCCTGCTCGATGGCGCGCCCCGCCGCCTGGATGAACTTGTTGTCGAACGACGCCATCCACGGCTTGCCCCCGTGCATGCGCGTCACCTTCACCTCGACGGTCTTCGGTGCGAGCTTCTGCACGTAATCCTCGAAGAGCTTCGCGATCGTGTTCGGGTCCTGGTTGGGGACCAGGCGCATGCTCACCTTCGCCATCGACACGGCCGGTAGCACGGTCTTGGCGCCCGCACCGGTGAAGCCCGAGAGCAGCCCGTTCACCTCGAACGTCGGACGCGCCCAGGTCCGCTCGAGCGTCGTGTAGCCCGGCTCGCCCTGCACCTTCGGGATGCCGAACGTCTTGCGGTACTGCTTCTCGTTGAACGGGAGCGTGGCCCACGCCTGCCGCTCTTCGTCGGTCAGCGGCACCACGTCGTCGTAGAAGCCCGGGATCTTGATCGTGCCGTTGCGCTCCTTCATGCCGGTCAGCATCTGCGCCAGCACGAAGGCGGGGTTGGCCAGCGCGCCGCCGAAGACGCCCGAGTGCAGGTCGGTGTTGCTGCCGCGCACGTCGATCTGGAAGTAGACGAGGCCGCGCAGGCCGTAGCAGATGGAGGGGACACCGCGCGCGAACATCGCGGAGTCGGAGATGACGACCACGTCGGCCTTCAGCAACTCCTTGTTACCCTTCACGAAGTTGTCGAGGTTGACGCTGCCCACCTCTTCCTCGCCTTCGAGGATCAGCTTGATGTTCACCGGCAGGCGGCCGTTCTGCTTGAAATGCGCTTCGATCGCCTTCAGGTGCATGAACACCTGTCCCTTGTCGTCGGCCGAGCCGCGCGCGAAGATCTCGCCGTCGCGGATCGTCGCCTCGAACGGCGGCGACAGCCACAGGTCGAGCGGATCGACCGGCTGCACGTCGTAGTGGCCGTAGAACAGGATGGTCGGCGCCCCTTCGGCACCCAGCCACTCGCTGTAGACGATGGGGTTGCCCGGCGTCTCGAACAACTGGACGTTCTGCAGCCCGACGCGCCGCATCTCGTCACCGCACCACTCCGCGCAGCGCCGCACGTCGCCCGCGTGTTCGGGCAGCGCGCTGATGCTCGGGATAGCGAGCAGCGCCTTCAGTTCCTCGAGGTAGCGTTCGCGGTTGACGTTGATGAAATCGATGACGTTGTTCATGGCGTGCAGCTACTCCAGGGTCACGGGGCGACGTCGGCCGACCACTGGCCGTCCGCGACGAAGGCCCGTCCCTCGCGTCTGAGCTTCTCGAGATGCGCGCGCACGGTCTCGTGCGCGGCCGGCATCAGAGCCGGAGTCAGACCATGATAGATGGATTCGGTGACCGCCTGCACCGTCCGTGGCCCGGAGGCCAGCGCGGTCAGCACCTGCCCCTCCCGTACCAGCCGGTGTTCGATAGACCGCCGCAGGAAGCGCTCGGGCTCGTGAATGGCCGGACCGTGGGCCGGCAGCAACCGCGTCGGCTGCAGCGCGCGGATGCGCTCGAGCGAGACCAGATACTGGCCGAGATCGCCGCCGCGGCTGGGAATCATTACCGACCCGGTCGCCATCACCAGGTCGCCCGCAAACAGCGTCCCGCTCCGCTCATGCCAGAACGCCACATGGTCCGGCGAGTGCCCCGGCGTGTGCACCGCCACGAGGCTGTCGCCGCCCAACTCGATGCGTGAGCCGTCGTGCAGCGCCTGCCAGTCGACGGGGAACCGCTCGTCCTGCCCTGGCCACGCCTTCTTGTGGAACGTCGCGTGCGGGTGCGCGTCGCGAATGCTGGTGGCGCCCATCGCATGGTCGCTGTGGGCATGCGTGACCAGCACCCGCTCCAGCCGCGCCCGGCGCTGCCGCAGGTGCGAGCCGAGCAGGTCGAGGTGCTCGGGCTGCCCCTGGCCGGCATCAATCAGGACGGCGGCGCCGGTCGTCGCCGTCAGCAGGTAGGTGTTGTTGCCGTCGCCGGTCAGCGGACCGGGGTTGTGCGCCGGCACCACGATCGGCGTGAAGGTGGGCACGGCGTGCTAGCGACTGGCCTGGTGGTCAAGCGTCAGCCCGACCGACGTGCGCGGCAGGAACCCCTTGAAGTCGCCGTTCGCCTCCCGCCCGAAGTAGGCCAGGCGGTCCTGCTGTCCCTTCAGGTAGAGCTCGAAGAAGGCGGTCGCGAAGTGATCGAGGATGTTGTTCATCCTGACGCTGTCCCACACCGCATCGGCGTAATGCACGAAGGGGTACGACTTCAGCGTCTCCGAGTAGCGATAGGTCTCGATCGGCGCCGGAATCGGCGCGCCCGCGTTGTGGTTGGCGTTGATGAACGTCAGCAGCCAGCGCTCCGCATGCACGGCACCTTCGTAGATAGCCTTGGTGCCACGCTCGTACTGTGCGACGTTGTCATTGCTCCCGGCCACGAACAGTACCGGGGTCCGGATGCCCGCCAGCCCGGTCGCGTCCCAGAAGCCGTTCTGCATGCCCCACGGTGCCACCGCGATCGCCGCCTTGATGCGCGGGTCGATCGTCTTCTGGTAGTCGGCATTCGCAGCGGTCCGCTGCGCGAGCAGACGGTTCGGCGGTGCGTTGTTGGCCGTCACCGCCGCGTCGGCATAGGCGCCGCCGATGACGTTCACCAACCCGTAGCCGCCCATCGAGTAGCCGACGATGCCGGTCTTCGAGTCGTCGACAATACCGGCGAGGAAGTGCCCGCTCCCCGTGCGGCCGAGCCTCGCCACTTCGTTCAGCACGAACAACTGATCAAAGGCGCGGTTGTACAGCGTGCTGCCGAACGCCTGCTGGTCGTCGTAGGTGCTGTCCGGATGATCGATGGCGACGACGACGAAGCCGATCGTCGCGAGGTGCTCGCACAGGTGACTCATCAGGAACCGGTTACCAGGGTAGCCGTGCGAGACGATGACGAGCGGAAACGCGCCATCGGTGGTGACCGGTGCCGCGCCACGGACGGCACGCCCATACAGCACCGCGGTGACCGACGGATCGCGCGTGACAACGCGCGTCGCGCCGCCTGGTTGCTGCCCCGGCGCCAGCTTGGCCGGATACCACGCCTCGAGCACGAGCCGCCGATCGTACCTGGCATTCGGCGCGCCCTCCGTCGTATGGACGACATCGACGCGGTTGCGGTCGGTGACCTCGAACGTCTGGACGCCGATGGTGTAGGTCCCGTGCTTCGCGAGTTCTGGCGCGAACGGCGCCACCATGTCGATGCGGTTCGTCTGGGCGGCGGCCATCGAGGCGACAGCCAGGTAGGCAACGAGGACGGCGGTCAGGCGAAAGCGCATGCAGAGTTCTCCGAGCGGAATTCTAGTGCGAATCAGAAGCTGTAGCGCAGCGACAGCGTCAGGTTGGAGTTCCGGCGGTACTGACCGAGGAAGTCGTCGGACCGGCCCGCGAGGACGACGCCGGACACCGTCGCCCGCCAGCGCGCGCCGCGTGCCTGCGAATACTCGCCCTTCACGTAGACCCCGTGGCCGTTCTGGCGCACCGCGCTCTCGAGCGTCACGCTGCGGTTGGAATCGACGGTATACGACGCGCGAGCCACGACCGCCCGCGTGAGCCCGCGGTCCGGCGCAAACGGCGTCGGCACCCGGCGCCTCGTCACCACCTCGCCGGCGTAGCCGCCGAGCAACAGCCACTCGCCGGTCTGCCGTTCCACCTGCACGACATACAGCACGTAGTCGTCGGCGTTGCTGTCGCGCGCCCGGAACACCGCGGCCTCGCCTTTCAGCGTGAACCAGCGCGTCGGCCGGGCGGCATCGGCGCCGAATGAGCGCACGCGTGGATAGTCGCGCAGCAGCAGCAGATCGCGCACCGTGGCGGCACGCACGGCGACGAGGTTCGGCAGGTGGTTGATGCCGTCGAAGCCCGACACCGAGAACTCATAGCCGTCTCCCGTGTGACTCCATCGTGCGCCGACCTGGTCGCGCGTCGGCAGCGCCAGCGCCGACGGCAGCAGCCGTAGGCCGTCCGAACCGGTGGGCCGCACGGTCCACCGCTGGTCCACGAGCGGCAGGCGGCTGGGGGTGAAGCGCGGCTGCCACACGACGTCGAGCGTCTCGGCCCCCTGCTGCGCCACGATGCGTGCGGCCGGCACGGCGAGGAACCCCGCGTCGATCACGGTGAGGAAGTCGCGCGGCGCGAAGTGATCGGTCGGCGTGACGATGTCGGCCTTGCCCCAGCGGATGAACTGCTTGCCGACGTCGATGGTGAGCGGACCACGGGTCACCGTGGCGGTCAGGCGGCGTACGCCCAGCATCGGGCGCCGCTCGCGCCGGTCGCCGAGGTCCAGCCGCCAGACGCGCTCCACCTGCGCGTGCGTGTTGCCACGCACCTCGACGCCGCCGGCGACCTGCAACCACCGACGAGGCCGCGCGAACAGCTCCTCGCGCACGAGCACATCTAGGGTCGCCTGCGTACGGTCGCCAGGCGCCGCCTGCGGAAACAGCGCGAGCCCGACGTCGACGAACCCCCGCTGCGTCAGCGACTGCGCGGCGGCCGGCACAGCACACGCCAGGCACAGCGCGAGCGCGCAGCAGCCGATGCGGACGCGCCGGGTCATTGGCGGCGAATCGCCTGGAGGGTGAAGTCGTCCTCTTTCATCGGGACGTTGTACTGCAGCTTGTCGAGCGTGAGGCGCGTGCGGCTGTTGCGCTTCACGTCGGTCATCTCGAGCTGCTTCGCCGTCCAGATCCCCTGCACGTTCTGGATGTCGAGGTAGTTCAGCCGCCGCACTACCTGGTCCTTCACGAGGTTCTCGATGCGGGCGCACGCGTAGTTGTCCTTGCGGATCCAGACGGTCGACGTCGTGTACTGCGACGACTTGCCCTGCCGGGGCGTCGACTGGATCTTCCACATCGCCACACCGTCGAGCGAGTCGTCGCCGAGCAGCGCGTAGTCGTACTGGTCGACGTCGCGCTCCTCGAGGTCCTCGAAGCTGAAGTCGGTACCGAAGAAGCGGGTGGAGCGGTCCTGCAGGGCGATGCGGCGATCGCGCTCGATCGCCGGCGTCCACATCCACTGGTCCGATGCGCGGTCCTGATGGTTCACGACCAGCAGCGCGACGCCCTTCACCTCGGCCGGCTGCGTGAAGCGCAGCACCATGCGGCTGGTGCCGTGCGAGCCGAGACGTTCGAGCAGCCAGCGCTTGTCCGACACTTTGCCCTTCGCGTCGAACACCTGCAGCACGCCTTCATAGCGCTGCGATACCGCCTGCGTCCGCTGCTGCGACTCCTCGACGATCTGCCGCGCGTTGTCCGCGGCTCGCACGTGCGGCGCGAGGCTCGACAGCAGCGCGCACACGACGAGCCACACGCCGGCGCGCCGGGGCGTCGAGGCGAGGGGCACGCGCACGATCTTGACGTCACTCATATTCCAGTGCCTCCACAAGCGAGCCGCGCACGGCCGATTCCGCGGGCCAGAGCGCCGCCACGAACGCCGACCCGAGCATCGTCGGGATCAGATACAGCGCCACCCGGTACGGGAACACGTAGTCGAGCCGCATCCCCGCGATGTCGTGATGGACGATCTGCAGGATGTAGTACAGGTTCACGGCACCGAAGGCGAGCCCAAGAATGAGCCCGAGCAGGCCGATGGTCAGCGCTTCCATCCAGATGGTGCGGCGGATCTGCGCGCGCAGTCCGCCCACGGCCTGCAGCACGCCGAGTTCGCGGCGACGATCGGTAATCGACACGGTCAGGGTATTGACGATGCCGAGGATGGCGACGAGGACCGCCACCGCGATCTGCACCGACGACAGGCTGAACCACTGGTCGGTGACGCGCAGGATGTAGTCCTTCAGTTCGCGGTTGGTCAGCACGAACACCTGCCGCTGGCCGGCGTAGCGCTCGAGCACGCGCGCCTTCACCTCCGGCACCTGCGCCCCGGGCTGCAGGTAGACGCGAAAGACGTTGATGGTGTCGTCGTGCCAGTAGTGCTCGAACAGCGTCCGGTCCATCAGGATCGTGCCCTGCTGGTCCGAGTAGTCGACGACCACACCGACGACCGGCACGCGAATGACGCCGTGCGGCGCGTCGATCTCGAACAGGTCACCGAGGGTCAGCCGCTGCAGTTCCGCGAGGTTGTCGGACAGGATGACACCGCGCCCCGCATGCGTCTCGCGCCACATCGTCGACGGGTCGCCGGCGACAGGCGTCGCGTGCACGGTCTCGGACAGGCTGAGCGTGTCGGTCGCCACGATCATCACCGGCGTACCGCGATAGACAATGCGGGCATTGCGCACCGCCTGCACACGGGCGATGCCGTCGATCTGCTCGAGTTCGCCGGCCATCTCTGGCGGGAAACGCAGCGTGCGAATCACGATGTCCTGCGAGGGGGCGATGAACAGGTCGGGGTTCAGCGCGCCGTCCATCCAGACGATGATCGAGTCGTAGCTGGCGCGGGCCATGCCGCCGAAGGCCACGACGAGCGCCAGCGACAGCATCACGGCCGCGACGCTGGCCGACGTGCGGCGCGGCGTCTGGATGAGGCTGTCGGCCGCGAGAGCGCCTTCGACCGGACGCATGAACCGGAGCACCGGGCGCAGCAGGCGCGACAGGCCGAGCGACAGCAGCGGTCCGAGCAGCAGCACCACCACGACGACGAGGGCGTAGCCGACATAGAAGACCAGGCGCGACTGCGACGTGAACAGGCACGCCACCGAGATCGCCGCGAGCACCACCGCGGCCACGGCGCGGACGCGGCTCTCGCCGGCGGACAGTACCTGATACTTGCCCTTCTGCAGCGCCTGCACCGGATCGACCGCGGCGGCCTGCCGCGCCGGGATCAGCGCGGCGATGATGCTGGTGGTGACGCCGATGAGCAGGGCTCCGACGAGGACGAGCGGGTCGGACGCAATGTCGTCGGCGCGCTGCGCCACACCGTAGACGTCGCGCATCAGCGCACCGATCGTGACCGCGATCCCGCGGGCCAGCACCAGGCCGACCAGGACGCCGGCGGCTGAGCCGACCAGGCCGGTGATCGCACTCTCGCCGAGGAAGAGCGCGCGGATCTGTCCGCGGGTGGCGCCGAGCGCGCGCAGGATGCCGATCTCCGAGCGCCGCTGCGTCACGGCGATCGAGAACGCGTTGTAGATGATGAACATCCCGATGAACAGCGCGAACAGGCTGGAGATGTTGATCATCATGCCGTAGGCGGCGGTCATCGCCTCGAACTGCTGGCCGCGGTTGGCCGGCGCGTCCACCTGGAAGCCAGGTCCAAGCAGGGCGCGCAGTTCGGTCTGCGCCTCGGCGATCGTGCGCCCTTCGCGGACGGAGAGATCGATGCGGTCGAACGTGCGGCCACGGCCGAACATCTTCTGCGCGGCGTAGATATCCATCACCGCAAGGTTGCCGCCAAAGGCCGACGCCAGGCCGGACGAGGCCATGATGCCGCGGACGGTGAAGCGGCGCTCGCCCATCGCCGTGCCGAGCGCAAGCTGGCTGCCGGTGGCGATACCGTGCGCGTCGGCGAACAGCTTCGTGAGGATGAGGGAGTCGGCCTGCGCGAGGAACACGAGCGGGTCGTCGATCACCGCGTCGTCGCCCGCCTCGAGGTCGTAGTCGCGAAGGCTGCGGTCGCCGGTCATGTCGGTGCCGAGCACCAGCAGGCTGCCCGCGCCGGCGATGCCGGTGTCGACCACCGCCTCGATGACCGGCACGGCCACAGCCACCGTCGCCGCACCTTGCACGGTCTCGAGCACTTCCTCGTTGAACCCGGTCTCACCGGCGGTGACCTGCAGTTCCGTCTTGCCGGCGATCTGGTCGACCGTGTGGTTGAAGGCGAACAGCACGCTCTGGTTGGCCGTGTGCATACCGACGAACACGGCCACGCCGAGCACGATGCCGGCGGTCGTCAACAGCGTCCGCAGGATGTGCTTGCGGAAGTACGGCCAGCTGATGAGCCGCAGGAGCATCATCGCCGCACGTCCTCCACGACGTGGCCATCCTTCAGGGCGATGGTGCGGCTGCAGCTCTCGGCCACCGTCATGTCGTGCGTCACAATGACGACCGTCGAGCCGAGGCGGGTGTGCAGGTCCTGGATGAGCGCGAGGATCTCGGCGCCGGTCCGGCTGTCGAGGTTGCCGGTCGGCTCGTCGGCCAGCAGGATGGGCGGGTAGATCGACAGGGCGCGGGCAATGGCCACACGCTGGCGTTCGCCGCCGGACAGTTCCTCCGGCAGGTGCGTCAGCCGCTGCCCGAGCTGCACGAGCTGCAGCAGCTCGCGCGACCGCGCATCGACCTTGCTGCGCGACCAGCCGCGCAGGTGCAGCGGGAGACCGACGTTCTCGAGGCTGGAGAGCGTGGGGAGGAGGTTGAAGAACTGGAAGATGAAGCCGATCTTGTCGCGCCGCACGCGCGTCAGCCCATCGTCGGTCAGGCCGGCGAGCGCCTCGCCGTCGATATGGACGGCGCCGGAACTGGGGCGATCGAGACCGCCGACCAGGTTGAGCAGTGTCGACTTGCCGGAGCCCGAGGGGCCGACAATCGACACCATGTCGCCCTTGTTGATGGTGAGGCTCACCTCATGCAGGGCGGTGACCTGCCGTTTGCCGGCGAACTGCTTGCTGACGCGGTCGAGAACGATCATGGCGAGTCCAGGTCTGTGCGGGTCAGGGGACAGCCGATTCTGTGAATCATTTCACAAAGCGTGGCGTTTCCGGAACAATCTACCCAGTTGAGACGTCGGCTGCCATCAGTCAGGTTCGGGCGCCGCTGATAGGACCGCGCGCGTCACGACCGGCAGCGGAATCGTGCAATTGGCCGTGTCGTCGCAGGCCGCGTTCACCGTCCGTCCATCCGCGGGGTGCTGCCGGTGGTCGCGTTGACGACCGCGTAGTCGAGCGTGACGCTGCTCGTGCCGAGCGCGGCCATGGCGAAACAGCCAGCGAGCCTCGGAGATGGAGGGTTAGAATACCTGACTACCGTGGCACCCATTCCCCAGACGCAGGACACCTTCACCGCGGACGAATGCCGGGCGCTCGAGCCGTTCTTCACCAACACCGACCGGCCGGTCTTCGCGCTGCGCAACCTGCCCGAGACCGTGAAGGGCGCCCTGTTCTCGCGCTACTCGCGATCGGCCAAGTCGCTGCGCCGCCTGTTTCTCGACGAATTCCTGGGTGAGGTCGGCGAGTCCGCCGGCGCCACGTCCGGCACGGGCGCCGGGGTCGGCAGCGAGCGGGCCGACAGACTCTACGCGCGCGTCTTCAACGAATACGGCGACGACTCGGTCGCGCAACTCGGCGGCGCCCATGTCGCGTGCGAAGGGGTGTCGAACATCCTGACGAAGGTGCTCGAGTGGGGACGTCTGATGGCGTACCTCGAACAGTCGACGCGCTACGTCCCGTACACGGCAAAGCCGAACGGCCGCTGGAAGTATCACGTGCCGGCCGACGTCGCGCGCTCGCCGCTCGCCGCGCAGTTCACCAGCACGCTCGACCATGCCTTCGAGGTCTACGCGAAGTGGATCCCGGTGCTCGAGGAGCACTTCCGCGCGAAGTACCCGAAAACAGCCGAAGACTCCGACGCCGTCTACCGCTCGGTGATCCGCGCCAAGGCACTCGACACGCTGCGCGGCCTGCTGCCGGCGGCCACCACGTCGAACCTCGGGCTCTACGGCACGGGTCAGGCCTACGAGGCGCTCATCCTGCGCATGCGCGCAAACCCGCTCGAGGAAGTGCGCAGCTACGCCGACATGCTGCTGCACGAGTTGCAGCAGGTGATGCCGGCGTTCGTCGCCCGTATCGACCAGCCGACGCGCGGCGGGCGCTGGGTGGAATACTTCACGTCATCGCGCGACGCGACGCTCGAGGCGGTGCGTGCGCGCATCGGCCACGTCGACGCCGAACCGCGCGAGGAAGTGACGCTGACGGAGTTCGATCCGGAAGGGGAAGTGAAGGTGGTGGCGTCGGCTTTGTACGCCGCGAGCACGCTGCCAGACGACCAGCTGCTGCAACTGGCGCGCGCCATGTCAGCCGACGATCGCGCCGCAGTGCTCCGCGCCTACATCGGCGACCGCGCCAACCGCCGCCACAAGCCGGGACGCGCCTTCGAGCGCACGCACTACCGGTTTGACGTGCTCGCCGATTACGGGGCGTTCCGCGATCTGCAGCGCCATCGCCTGCTCACGCTCGAGTGGCAGCCGCTGACGCCTGACCATGGCTGCGTCGAACCAGCGGCCATCGAAGACGCCGGCGCCCTCGCTGACTGGCGCGAGGTGATGCAGCGCTCCGCCGATCTGCATGGCGCCCTGGTGTCGAGCGGACTCCAGGAGGCGGCCAGCTACGCGGTGTCGATGGCCTACCGCGTCCGCTTCTACATGGACATGAACGCGCGCGAAGCGATGCATGTCATCGAACTGCGCACTGCACCGCAGGGGCATCCCTCCTACCGGCGCGTCTGTCAGGCCATGCACCGCGCGATTGCCGAGGTGGCTGGGCATCGGGCGATCGCCGACGCGATGCAGTACGCCGATCACTCCAGCGTCGAGCTCGAGCGCCTGCAGCAGGAACGCGCGATGGAAAAGAAGCGCGCCGCGCGTACCTGAGCGCTCGGCCGGCTCAGGCCGGCTCGATGGCGACGGCCGGATCCGTGATCACGAACGCCACACGCTCGATCTTGCGGCTGGCGACTTCCATCAGCGCGGTCGTCGTCTTCTTGTGCGTGCCGACTTCGACGAGCGGAACGCATCCCTTCACCAACTGCGCCGAGCGCAGCCCAGCCATGACTGCGAATTCGAGGATGCCGAGACCTGCGGGACGTTGCACCATGAGGTTTCCTTCCGACGGAGACAGAGAACAGCTGCTCAGCGAACGAGCAGATAGAGGCCAGCGACCGCACACATCGCGACGATCGGCAGCACGATGCGGAAACGGCGAGCCGTCTCACGTTCGCGCTCGGCGCTAAGCGCCACCCACGCATTCCAGCGGGATTCGTCCGACGTTGTCGGGTGAAGACGCGGATTCGGAATGCGCCATGACGCACCCCACTCAGTAGAGCTTTGGTGAGGGTTCTGGCCGACGAAGCCGGTAACTCAGAAAAGCAGGAACTTTCAGTATACGCCCCTTCCGGTATACTCGCCTCGTCCCCACGAGCCTGCACGGGCAGACTCTTCGGCGTCCCACCCCTGGGCCGTCGCACGTCCACGCGCGCCCAACACCGGAGAGTCCCCAATGCATACCCTCAGCTGGCTTCGCCTGCTTGCCTACTCGGAACGCGAGACCTTCGTGCAACAGCGCGCGCGCGATCACCGCGAGGTGTTGCTGCTGAACGGTGGCGTGAGCCTGTCGCTAGGACTGGCCCCGCTCGAACCGCCGCTCGCCGGCTCGGCACCGGCAGGCCGCGCTACTCCTCCTCGTCGTCGTCGTCGTTCTTGACCCAGTAGCGCGAGTACTCGTCGAGGAAGGTCAGCGTCTCGAAGGCCGTCATCCGATCCAGGAAGAGGATGCCGTCGAGGTGATCGGTCTCGTGCTGGATGATGCGCGCCGAGAAGCCGCGCATCCGCAGCTCGATGCGCTCGCCGTCGCGATCGAGCCCCCGCACTTTGATTTCGCGATGCCGTGGCACCTTGCCGCGGATGTCGGGGATGCTGAGGCAGCCTTCCCAGTCGTCGACCATCTCGTTGCCGATCGGGGTGATCTCGGGGTTGATGAGGGCGATAGGTGGGGTCGGCTCCTCACCACGCGGCATGTCGAGCGCGGCCACGAAGAGACGGATGTCCTCGTGTACCTGCGGCGCAGCCAGGCCCACGCCGTGATACTCATCCATCGTCTCCATCATGTCGTCGATGAGCTTCTGGATGGCGGGCGTACGGACCGTCGCCTTGTCGAGGGCCTTGGTCTTCTTGCGGAGCACGGGATGTCCCATGCGGGACACTTTCAGAATCGACATATCAGCCGAATTATACTTGCCACCACGGATCAGCCCCAGCCGTGAACGAACAGCACCCACACGACGCCCACGGCTATCGCTTCTGCCCGCGCTGCGGCCAGCAACTCGAGGAACGCCTCCTCAAGCCCGGCGACCCCTCGCGGCTCGTCTGCCTGGTCTGCGGCTTCGTCTTCTATCTCGACCCGAAGATTGCCGTCGGCACCATCATCCGCACCGATGACGACCACCTCGTGCTGGTACGGCGGGCCATCGAACCTGGCTATGGAAAGTGGGTCTTTCCGGGTGGCTACGTCGACCGGGGCGAGGCGCTCACCCGCGCCGCCATCCGCGAGGCCCGTGAGGAATGCGGGCTCGACGTGCGCCTCGACGGCCTCGTGAACGTCTACTCCTACCCTGGCCGCACGGCGATCATCGTGGTCTACGCCGCCACGGCCCTCGCCGGCACCCTCGCAGTCGACGACGAGAGTCTCGAGTGTGCAGTCGTCACCCCCGCCGACATCCCCTGGACCGATCTCGCCTTCCACAGCACGCACGACGCGCTTCGCGATTATCTGGCCGGACTCCTGCATCCGCTGACCAGGTAACGAACGAATACCCGAGTCTTCACGCGTTGACGCCGGCGCCGATCACGTTTTCGGCAGCGACCCAACGGCTTTTGTAATCACCCTTACACGGTGCGCGTCCGGACCCCGTACGCCGCCAGGGTTACGACAATGAAGCGATTCATAGCCCTCAGCTTCCTGATGACCGCCGCACTCACGGGCGCCTGCACCGGTGTCGAACGCGAATCGTCCAACGTGCTGGCGCCGAGTCCGGCCGCGGCCACCCCCACGCCGGCCCCCTCGTCACCGAGCGCGCCGTCGCTCCTCGGCACCTGGTCGTCGAATCCGCTGGCGGGCATTCCGGCCAGTTCGTGCACCGGTTTCTCGTGGCAGGTGACCAGCCAGAGCTCGACGTCGATCGCGGGTACCTTCTCGGCGACGTGTGCGAACGGGGTCTCCGCCACCGGCACGGCGTCCGGCACCATCAACGGCGCCAACGTCCCTTACACGGTGACTGGCAACGGTAGCGTCCCTGGCTTCCCGTCGTGCCCGTTCTCCATCAGCGGCACGGCCATCATCGTCGACGGCGACACGCTGCGAATTCCGTATTCGGGGACGACGTGCCTTGGTCCGGTCAGCGGCGAGGAAACGCTCCGTCGTCCCACGCCACCGCAACCGCCCACCCAGCCTCCATCGCAGCCGCCGTCGCAGCCGCCAACGCAGCCGCCGCCACCAGCCGAGAACCCGCATCATGTCGGGCCGGGTCCGCTGTCATTGGCACGGACGGAGCAGGTGATCAACGCGACAGCCGACGAGTTCCCGCAACTGATCACGGCGCGACCGACGGAAGGCGAGGCGCAAGCGGCGGCCACAGAGCTCCTGCGCCGCATTATCTGGCACCTGCGACGTGCGGGATACCAGGCGGGGCGACAGAAGAACCCGTCGGGGGCGATTTCAGGGGACAAGCTGACGGTGTTCGCCGATGGCGCATGGCACGCCATCGACGTGTTCTATGACTACGGGACGCCGGGAGTTCCCGTGAAGGTGATCTTCTGGGAGGTCTTCCCGGCGAGCCCGCTTGCGGACGAAGGGATTGCGGACTAGCTAGTCGGCCAGCCCCTCGGCCTTGCGTTCGTCGGCGGTGATGATGCCGGCGGCCGCCTTCACTTCGGAGTCGAGCGTGAGCGGCACGTGCGGCACGGTGACGAACTGCTTCACCGGCGCCGCCGTGCCGTCGATCTTCAGCAGCGTCATCAGGCGCGTGAACCGCTCCTCGAGCGACGCGCCGATAGCGTCGCGGTTCGCCGCGGGCATGCCCCACAACTGACGCTTGAACGGGCCGATGGCCTTCTTGCGCGCCTTGTAGAGGAACTGCTCCTCGGTGTCCTTCGGCTTCCGCTCTTCCGTCGCATGCTCCTGCAGCCACGCGTACATCTCGGCCTTCAGCGCGGCCGGGAACTCCGGGTGGTCGTAGACCATGTTCTGAAAGTCGGTGGCGAGGTGGATCTCGCAGGCACCGACACGCGGGAACGCGTCGAACGCCTCGAGCGGCAACGTGGAGGCCCCGTGCTGCACCGCGCCGCCCATGCCGTACGTGCGCGCGGCGGTGGACAGTTCCTGCAGGGCGTCGAGGTCGATCGCGACGTCCTTGCGCACCGTGCCGTCAGCGTTGATGAAGCCGCCGTGCGCGGTGCCGGTCTGGACGCTGATCTTGCTGATGCCGACGATGATGCCGCGTTCCTTCAGCTTCGCGTTGATGCCATCCATGTAGCAGTGCAGCTCATGGATGTCGGAATTCTTGCCGCCCACTTCGCCGATCTCGCCGCCGATCGAGACCGTGACACCGGCCGGCTCGACGCTGCGGATGTAGGCCGCGAAGTCGGCCGCGAGGCTGACGTTCACTTCCTGCTGCTCGACCAGCGTCGGCTTATCGAGGTCGACCAGCGTCGACGTGTCGATGTCGATGTTGTAGAAGCCCGCCGCGATCTCTTCGCGGATGAGGCCGCGCAGCGTCTCGAGTTCCTTCTCGCGCTCGGGGCTGTTGTACTTCTTCGCGTTGGTCTGGACGTGGTCGCCCTGAATGAACAGCGGCCCGGTGAAGCCCTCCCGCAGGGCAGCGGCGAACAGGATCGACGCGTATTCGTGCGGACGCTGTTCCGTGTAGCCGATCTCCGACCGGGCAATCTCGAAGATGAACGCGCCGGCGTTCAGCTTCGTCGCGGCGCGGATGACCGCGCGCGCCGTGTCGTAACCCATCGCGCGGACGTTAATGGCCGGGACGGTGAAACCGCCCGCCTTGCCCTGCCCCATCGCGATGTAGAGGTCGTGAATCGACGCGGGGCGGATGCCCGCGGCCGCAGCGACCGAGCGGATGATCCAGCGCGCCGCGCCCTTGATCTCGGGGCTCGCGCCGAACGCGGCGGTCCAGGCCAGCCGATCAATCACGTCCGCTGACAGTGCCGCGCCCTGGGTGACGGTGATCGCATCGCCAGCCACCGTGGCGACCGACGCGACCGCCTCGGCCATATCCTTCACAGATTTGAACATATTCGCCTCTACCTCTCGCTTCGCAGCAGCTCCTCCGGCCAATCGTTTATGTTAGCGGAAGCGCGGGAACACCGCATCGCGCCTATGCGCGCGGCACGGGATAACTGAACTCCTCGATGGTGGCGGCCGCGACGGCGCCGGCCACCATCTCGGCGATGGGCAGCGCCGCCTCGGCACGCAGGACGTCGGCCAGCCTGGCGCGCGTCGCCGGATGGCGCGGCATGAACAGCGTGCAGCAGTCCTGGTCCGGTATGTTCGAGATGGTGAGGGTGCCGATGGCCTCCGCCTGGTCGGAGATCTCGTCCTTGTCCATGCCAACGAGCGGCCGCAGGATCTCGAGCGAGCAGGCCTCGGCAATGACCGTCATGTTCTCGAGCGTCTGCGACGCCACCTGACCGACCGCCTCCCCCGTGACCAGCGCCCGCGACTTCCACTTGCGCGCCAGTTGCTCGGCGATACGCAGCATCAGCCGGCGGTAGATGACCACCCGGTACTGCGGCGGCACGGCCAGCACTACCTGCTGCTGCAGTTCACCGAAGGCCACCATCGCCACGCGCGCATGCTGCTGGTACTGCGTGAGCAGCGTCACGATTTCGCGCACCTTCTCCTGCGACGCACGCGACAGGATCGGGTAACTGTGGAAGTGCACGAACGACACCGTGCAGCCACGCCGCATCATGCGGTAGGCGGCCACCGGCGAGTCGATGCCGCCGGAGACGAGGCAGGTCAGCCGTCCGCTCGTGCCGCTCGGCAACCCGCCCGCGCCGGGAATCTTGCCGAAGAAGTAGAAGGCGTGGTCGGGCAGCATCTCGAGGTGGATAGTCAGCGCGGCGTCGTCGAGGTCGACCTTCCACCCCTTTGCCTGCTTGATCAGTCCGCCGACTTCGCGCTCGATCTGCGGTGACGTGAACGGAATGCGCTTGTCGGCCCGGCGCGCGCTGACACGGAACGTCGGCACCTCGATGTCGGCGAGGTCGGCAAGGATGGCATCGGCGAGCGCCTGGAAGTCGTGCGGGGCGCGTCCGGCGAGGGAGAAGTTGGCGATGCCGAAGACGTGCCGGATCCGCTCGCGCGCCGCCTCGAAGCTTGCCTCTGGCGCCAGGTCGATCTCGATCCGTCCCATAACCGAGCGCACGCGCGGCACGCCGATCCCCTTCAGCGCATTCTTCAGGTTCTGGACGAGAATCTGGACGAACCACGGACGGTTGCGCCCTTTGAGGGCCAATTCCTTGTAGTGAACAACTATCGAACGCATGTCGGAAGTGCCGCCTCCGCGGCAAGATGACCGCTTCGCACAGCGGCCTCGATCGTAGCTGGCAGGCGGGCGCCAATCCAGTCGCCGGCGAGGAAGAGTCCGCGGACCGGGGTCCGCACGGATGGCCGCGCTGGCTGCCCCGGTGCCAGCGAGAAGGTGGCACGCGGCTCACGGATGACCGTGGCCCGCACCACCTGCGCGTCGCGCGCGCGCGGCAGCGCCCCCCGCACCTCGTCGAGCGCGGCGTCGATCAATTGCGGGTTGGTCCAGCGCAGCACGTCGGCGGCGCCGCTCGAGACGAGCGACAGGTGCGACGCCGACTCGCCGAACACGGCCCGCTTGTCGAACACCCACTGCATCATCCGGCCGGGCAGGCCGACGAACGGTTCGTCCATCACCACCCGGTCGAACCACAGATTCACCGTGACGATGGGCGAGGCACTGGTGCCGCTGGCTGCCGCCAAGACCGGCCCGAGCGGCGCCGTGTCGCCATCGAACAGGTCGTGCAGCGCAAACCAGGGTACGGCGGCAATCACCGCAGGGGCCGACAGGGTCTCACCCGCCACCATCACGCCGGTGACCGCGCCGTCATCGAGCCGGATGCGCGCGGTCGCGCCGGTGCGCACCGAGCCGCCACGCTGCTCGATGTAGGCGCACGCCGGTTCGGCATACATAAGGTGCAGCGGCGTGGTGGGGAGCACGATGGCCGCTGCGGTGGCGTCCGGCCCGAACATCTCGGCCAGCACCCGCACGAACGGGTCGGCCGCGGCGATCTCGGGCGGCTGGTTCAGGGCGGCCAGCGCCAGCGGTTCCCACAGGAGCTCGCAGAGGCGCGGCGTCTGTCCGCAGCGCGCGAGCCATTCGGAGACAGTGCCTTCGGCGATCGACGAGGTCCGGCTGAAGCCGGACACTACGCGGGACGACTCGATAGCTGTAGTGTCCGGCTTCAGCCGGACCTCTTCCAGCAACGCGCGCTGCGCGCGTCGTAGCGGACCGGCCATCTTCAACACCGCCAGCCGGTCGCGCCAGCCGAGCGCCGGCCACGTGAACACACCGGCCACCAGATGCAGCGGCGACGGCAACGACGGGCAGCGCAGACGCGACACGCGACCGTCGCGCTCGATGGTCGTGACCGACAGCTCGGGTTGCCGCCGGACGTGCCCCTCGGCGCCGATCTCGCGCAGGAACGCCAGCGTCTCGGTGTAACACCCCATAAGCACGTGCTGGCCGTTGTCGACAAGTTCGCCGGTCTCGCGCTCGGCGACCGCGGTCGCGCGGCCGCCGAGCCGTGCGCGCGCCTCGAGCACGAGCACGCGTGCGCCGTCACGCGCCAGTCGCGCCGCCGCGCTCAGGCCGGCGAACCCGCTGCCGACGACCACCGCGTCGTACTGGCTCACAGCTGGAACAGCCACTGGCGCAGCGCAATCAGCGCCTGCAGCGGCTTGGGCGTGCGCACGCGCGACGTGAACACGTCGTAGCCGCGACGTTCGATGCGGGCGAGGGTCTCGGAGTAGACCGCGCGCATAATCTCGGCCGCCACCAGGTGCCGCCGATCCTCGGGCGGACGCACCGCAATCGCCTGCTGGTAGTACGCGCGCGCCCGCTCGCACTCGAACGTGAGCAGCCGACGCACCGGCTCGGTGACGCGCCCCGCCGCGAGGTCGTCCACCGTGCAGCCAAACCGGTGCAGGTCTTCCATCGGCAGGTAGACGCGGCCGCGCTCGAGGTCGCCGCGGACGTCGCGGACGATGTTGGTCAACTGCAGCGCCACACCCAGCGCCAGCGCGTACTCGACCGATCCCGGATGCTGGCAGCGGAAGATGCGGATGCAGATCATCCCGACCGCCGACGCGACGCGGTGACAGTAGGTGAGCAGTTCATCGAACGTCTCGTAGCGCGCGTGGTCGAGGTCCATCGCGACGCCGTCGATGACATCAGCAAACGCCTGCCGCGGCAGGTCGAACTCCGCCACGAACGGCTGCAGCGCACGCCCCTGCGACGTCAGCGGCGTCTCCGCGCTGAAACAGCGCGCCAGTTCGTCGCGCCAGAACCGCACGGCGTCGTCTGGCGGCATCGCCTCCGGCGCGTCCGCTTCATCCACCGCATCGTCCACCGCGCGGCAGAACTCCCACACGGCGATGATGGCGCGGCGCTGGTCGGCCGGCAGGACGAGGAACGAGTAGTAGAAGCTGGTCTTCGGCGCCGCCATCAGGCAGCCGCCTGCGGCCAGCGCGCCGCACGCCACAGCAGCGCCGGGACGTCGCGGCGGCTGAGGGTGGGACGGTGCGTCAGGATGTGCACCCGCTGCTCGTGCACCCGGTCGAGGATGCGCGAGCCGCCGAGCCACGTGAACCGCAGCTCGAGCTTCAGCCTGCCGCGCACGCGGTCGCACACCAGCCGTCCCGCGTCGAAGCTGCGGCGCGTGTGCTCGACGCAGCGCTCGATGGCGTCGGCCCACGCGGGCGTCACCTGCCCGGCGTGCAGGTCGTCGAGCGAGGCGCCCGCGGCAGCATAGACCTCGCGCGGCACATACAGGCGGCCTGCTCTCCAGTCGCGACCGAAGTCCTGCCAGAAGTTCGCCAGTTGCAGCGCCGTGCACAACGCGTCGGACGACTGGTCCATGGCCTCGTCACGATAGCCGCCGATGCGCAGCACCAGCCGCCCCACCGGATTCGCCGATCGGCGACAGTAGTCGAACAGCTCGGTCCACGAGTCGTACTGATGCCTCGTGGTATCCTGCGCGAACGCGCTCAGCAGGTCGTCGAACCACTGCAGCGGCAGGTCGAGCTCACGCATCGAGTGGCCGAGCGCGATGAAGATCAGGTCGTCGCGGCTCTCGTTCGACGCCGGATACGTGCCTCGCGCCACCTCGTGCAGCCGCTGCTGCCAGGCACGCAGCCGGGCGCGGCGCACCTCGGGCGCATCCCCTCCTTCATCGGCGATGTCGTCGGCCACACGCGCGAAGGCGTAGACCGCGGCGACGTGCGGCCGCATCGGTGCGGGGAGCAGGCGGGACGCGACCGGGAAGTTCTCGTAGTGGTTCGCGGCGAGCGACGCACATGCTTCGTAGGCACGGGCGAGCGACGGGTTCACCACTCGGTTTCGGGCTGGTGCGCCCGGTGATTAACGGCCCGTGCGAGCACGAAGAGCAGGTCCGACAACCGGTTGACGTAGCGGATGAGCAGGTCGTCCGCCGCCGGCGTCAAGCCAACGATGCGGCGCTCGGCGCGCCGGCAGACCGTACGGGCAACGTGCAGGGTAGTGCCGGCCGCTGCCCCGCCGGGCAGGATGAAGCGCGTGAGCGGCGGGAGTTCCTGCTCGAGCCGATCGATCAACCGCTCGAGCCGCGCCACGTCCTCGTCGGCCACGAACGCCTTGGTGACGCGATCGGCCAGGCGCTCCGCGGGGTCGGCCAACTGCGCGCCAACGGCGAAGAGGTCGCGCTGGATGCGGATCAGCTCGGCATCGAGGTCGGCATCGAGCCCGCTGGCGCGGACGAGACCGAGCCAGGCATTGAGTTCATCGACCTCGCCGTACGCATCGACGCGGGGGTCGGCCTTGCTGACACGGCTGTTGTCGAACAGAGCGGTTTCGCCGGTATCGCCGGTGCGTGTGTAGATTTTCACTGCTGGGAGCCGTCGGGAATTATACGAGATGACGAAGACGCCACGCTCGCGGCGCGCCGCGGCGCCCACGCTCGAGATGCCCGCGCCGCCCGATCGGCGCCGATTCCGTACGCGCCTGCTCACCTGGTATGGCCGGCATGGACGCGACCTGCCGTGGCGCACGACCGACGATCCGTACCACATCCTCGTCTCCGAGATCATGCTGCAGCAGACCCAGGTCGACCGGGTCCTGCCGAAGTATCACGAGTGGCTCGGCAAGTTCCCGTCGTTGCACGCGCTCGCGTCGGCCGACGAAACGCACGTCGCCGACACCTGGCGTCCGCTCGGCTACAACATCCGGCCGCGGCGCCTGCAGGCGATCGCGCGCGAAGCGGTCGAGAAGTACGACGGCCGCCTGCCGGACGATGAGGCGACGCTGCTGTCGTTCAAGGGGATCGGTCAATACACCGCCGGCGCCATCCGCAGCTTCGCCTTCCGCCAGCGCGCCGCCATCCTCGACACCAACGTCGCACGCGTGCTGTTCCGCATCTTCGTCGGCAGCGGCGACCCGAAGAGCCACGCGATGAAGAAACACCTCTGGGCGGTTTCCGCGGTGATGATGCCGCAGAAGCAGGTGTTCGACTTCAACCAGGCGCTGATGGACTTCGGGGCGATGGTCTGTGTGGCACGCAACCCGAAGTGCCTGATCTGCCCGATGTCGAAGGACTGCCTGTCGTACCAGACGGGCCCGATCAACGCGCGGCCGTGACCACGTTCGCCGGGATGGGCCGACCTTCAGCTGCGCATGCAGCTACGTCCTGGTCGTCAGCAGGCGGATCAACTCGTCGTCGGCCGGCGGGAACTCCAACTCGCGGAGCCGTTCACGCGGCACCCACTGCATCGCCTGCCCCAGCTGCGGCAGCGGCTCGCCCTGCAGGGTGCAGGCGAAGAAGTGGAGTGCGATACGCCTGTCGCCGTAGTCGTGGGTGATGGTCAACAGCGCGTCCCCCACCGTGCAGTTCACCGCGAGTTCCTCGCGCATCTCACGCCGCAGGCACGCCTCGAGCGGCTCGTCCTCCTCGCACTTGCCGCCAGGGAATTCCCACGCGCCCGCGAGGTGGGTCCCTTGCAAGCGGCGCGTCACCAGGAAGGTACCGTCCCGTTCGACGACGGCCGCGGTCACGACGATGGTCTTCACGCGCGTGCGACGAACGGCAGGAGCGTCACCTGCGCCGGGGCTCCGTCGGCGGTGGTGACAGCGGTGCCGGGTTCGATGAAGTCGCGCTTCACGTAACCCAGCGCCACGGGACGGCCGGCAGCCGGCGAGAACGCGCTGCTGGTGATGCTGCCGACCGCCTTCTCGTCGGCCAGCAGCACGGTCCCAGGCGCCGGGACTGCCGCGCTGGGGTTGAACGTGAGGCCGACCAGCTTGCGCGCCACCCGGCCGTGGCCACGATGCAGCACACGGATGATGACCTCCTGCCCGACGTAGCACCCCTTGGTGAAGCTGATGGCCGTGGCCTCGATGCCGGCCTCGAGCGGGATGGTCTCTTCGTCCATGTCAGGACCGAAGCGCGCCACGCCCGCTTCGATGCGCAGTTGCTCGGCCGTCGCCTCATCCGCAGCCACGGCACCAGCCTCCAGCAGCAGGGCGCGAACGTCGGCCAGCGTTTCGGCCGGCACCAGCAGTTCGAAGCCGGGCTCTCCGGTATCGTCGACGCGCAGCACAATCACCGGATGTCCACTGGCCGTGCCGCGCACGTTACCGTGCAGCGGCAGATTCACCAGCGTCTCGGCGTCGATGCCGACGACCGCATTCACCGCGAGGGCGGCGTCTGGCCCCACCACAGCGACGCTGCCGAAGGTGTCCGTCACGTCACCGAGCTGGACGTCCTCCGAGAAGATGAACTGATCGAGCTTCGCCAGCACGACGTCCTTCGTGGCCAGCGGCAACGTGAGCAGAATCACGTCGCCCAGCTCGTAGACCAGAAGGTCGGAGATCAGGCGCCCCTGCGGCGTGAGGTAGGCGGCATAGCAGCCGTGTCCCGCGTTCAACGCCGGGATGTCGTTGGTGAGCAACCCTTGCAGGTAGGTGGCGCGGTCGCGCCCGGACACGACGATGCGTCCACGGTGACGCGCGAGAAGCGCCGCATGGGTTCGCGCCGCCTGATACGTTTGAGAAAATGCAACCGATGTCATGGTGTTATGGAAAAATGTGCCGGTGTTCGATTGTACCCGTGCCTCCGTCGTTGCGCTGGCTGCCGCGCTGATCATTGGTCCGATCTCCGGACGGGCTGCCGCGCAGGGTGCGGCTGAGTCCAACTTCAACATCTACATCCGTTCGACGCAGGTCGGCACCGAGTCGGTCACGGTCGTGCGTGGGCCTGACGGTATCACCATCACCAGCAACGGCCGGCTCGGAGCGCCCATCAATGTCGTCACGCGCCAGTTGAAGGCACGCTACGACGCGTCGTGGAAGCCGCTCGAGTTGACGATCGACGCCAGCTTCAGCGGCCAGGAGTCGACGCTGAAGGCGCAGGTCTCCGGCACCGCCGCCACCGTCGAGGTCACCGCCGCGCCTGGTGCGGCTGCGGCGACCCGCACCGACACGATCGACCCGCAGGCGCTCTTCCTGCCGACCCCCTTCATCGCACCGTATGAAGCCGTGGCCGCGCGGGCGGCAAGCGCACCAGCGGGCACGACACTCTTCCTCTATCAGCCCGGACAGGGCTCGTTCACCGGCATCGTCGGCAACGCGGTGCCTGAACGCATCCAGACCGTCGACCGGGTGATCAACGCCACGCGCATCGCGGTGACCTTCCAGGTTGCCGGCGCGCCGCCAGCCGAGACGGAGGTCTGGGCTGACGAGAATGGCCGGTTGCTGCGCCTGCGCGTGCCGGCGCAGGGTCTGGAAGTAGCCCGCGCGGACATGGCCGCCGTCTCCACGCGTCGCCTGACCATGTCGCGCCCGAACGACGAGACGGTGCGCATCGACGCCAACGGCTTCTCGCTGGCCGGCACGTTGTCCAAACCCGAAGGTGCCACCGGCGCGCTGCCGGCGGTCATCCTGATCTCGGGGTCGGGGCCGAACGACCGCGACGAGACGGTGGCGGGCATTCCAATTTTCGGACAGATAGCCGACGCGCTGGCGAAGGCCGGGTTCGCGGTGCTGCGCTACGACAAACGTGGCGTCGGCCAGAGCGGCGGACGCGTCGAAGCGGCCACGATGACCGACTACGCGGAAGATGCGCGCGCCGCCGTGCGCATGCTGAGCAGCCGCAAGGACATCGACCGGCGCCGCATCGCGATTGTCGGACACAGCGAGGGCGGCTCGCTGGCCCTGCTGGTGGCGGCGAAGGAGCAGCGCATCGCTGGCGTCGCGCTCCTCGCCACAGTCGGCACGACCGGCGCCGACCTGAACATGTATCAGGTGACGCGTGCGCTCGACCGCGCCAACCGTCCGGCCGCCGAACGACAGACCACCCTCGACCTCCAGCGCCGCATCCAGGAGGCGGTGCTCACGGGCAAGGGCTGGGAGACGATTCAGGTGCCGCCAGCCGTGCGCCACCAGGCAGAAACGCCCTGGTTCCAGAGCTTCCTCGCCTACGATCCCGCGAAGATCATGAAGGCGGTCGAGCAGCCGATCCTGATCGTGCAGGGGGCACTCGACACTCAGGTACCGCCCGATCACGCGGACAAGCTCGAGGCGCTGGCCCGCGCCCGCAAGAAAAGCGGCGGCGTCGACGTCGTGAGGGTGGACGGCGTGAACCACCTGCTCGTGCCCGCGAAGACCGGCGAGGTCGACGAGTACGACCGCCTCGGCAACGTCAGCGTGAGCCCCGAGGTGACGAACGCCCTGGCGGCCTGGCTGACGCGCACCGGTCCGTCGAAGTAGCGAACCGCTAGAGCCGTTTCGGTATCGGTGGGGGACGTAGTGTCCGGCTTCAGCCGGACTTTCGGCGGTCCGCCTGAAGGCGGACACTACAGCGGTCCCGAAACCGGGCTAGCCGCGGAGCCAGTTGCGGCCGTCGGACTTCGCACGCCCGAGTGCGCTGTCGGCTCGGTCGATCAACTGCTGCAGCGTCAGGGGCTCGTTCGGCGTGATCGTCGCGACCCCGATCGACACGGTCACCGGCGGCCGCCACAGCACGCCTGCACTGGGCTGCGGCGGATGCGTCTCGACGGCTCGACGCAGGCGGTCCGCAGCGGCCAGCGCTTCGCCATGCGCGACGTTCGGCAGCAGCACCGCGAACTCCTCGCCGCCGTAGCGGGCCAGCAGCTCCTGGGGACGGAGTCCTGCCGCAAGAGTGCGTCCGATATGCACCAGCACGTCGTCACCGACGATGTGGCCGTGGGTGTCGTTCACGTGCTTGAAGTGGTCGGCGTCGATCATCAGCACCGACACCGGCTGGTCGGACCGCAGCGTGCGCTGCAGTTGCCGTTCGAACGCTTCGTTCAGCCAGCGGCGGTTCCTGAGTCCGGTGAGCGCATCGACCGTGGCCGCCTTCTCGTACTTCCGTGGCATCCGGTCGGCATCCGGTCGGCATCCTGCAGGCGCCGGTTGTCGTTCCGCGCTCGCTTCGCGAGCATTCGCAGCAGGTTCAGGGCCACGACCGGCACGGTCTCGATGACGTGCCGGAGTTGTTCGCGCTCGATCGCCAGCAGGCGCTCGCCCGGTTGCAGATGGCGGAGTTCGGATCCGGCCATCATCACCTTGAGGACAGGCGTCGGCGCTCCCTCGAGCAACGGAGCGAGGTTCGGTGAGGCGAAGAGGTCCGGGTCGGATGGCAGCGGCATCAGTCGCCCAGTGTATCGGCACGCCCGACGGGCGCTGGAATCGGGGCAGCTATTCGTAGCGCAGGGCGTCGATCGGGTCGAGGCGTGACGCCTTCAGGGCCGGCACCAGTCCGGCGACGAGGCCGACGCCCACCAGGATGGCAGTGCACGTACCCACGAGCCCAGGCGACATCACCAGGTGGATGTCCGACACGCGGCTGGCGTCGTCCATCAGTTCGGCGAGAAACGGGCGCGGACTGAGCAGCCAGACGAGGAAGTACGACAGGCCGATGCCGACGAGGCCGCCCGCGAAGGTCGTGACCAGCCCCTCGAGCAGGAACTGCAGGAGGATCTGGCCGCGGCTGGCGCCGAGCGCCTTGCGGATGCCGATCTCGCGCGTGCGCTCCTGCACGTTGACGAACATGATGTTCATGATGCCGACGCCGCCGATGGCGAGCGTGAGCACGCCGATGAAGCCGAGCACGAGCTTGAGGCCGGTGATGATGCCGCCGACGATCTGCTGCGCCTGGGCCGCACCGAACATGTGGGCGGCACGCTCGTCGGTCGCGTCGTAGCGGTAGCGCGCCCCGAGGTACTCGCGCACCTGCGTCTCTGCTTTCCGGTATTGAGGGGCCGAGACGCTGCGCCACACGAAGATGCCGACCTGCGTGGTGTCGAGCAGGCCACTCCCGGTCGTCCACGGGATGAAGATGCAGTACTTGTCGGGCCGGTTGTAGTTCGACATCTGCACCTTTTCCTGCATGACGCCGATGACTTCAAACGGCTGCCCGGCCACGCGGATCGTCTCGCCGACAGCCGGCAGGTTGCCGAAGAGCTTGCGCTGCACTTCGCTGCCGATGAACGCCACCCGGCGATGCAGTCGAATGTCCTCGTCGTCGAGGAACCGGCCGCCTGGCAGCGGACGCTCGCTGCGCATCTCGCCGTAGCTCGCATCGACAGCGCGCACCATGTGGTTCGACTGCTTGTTCCCGAAGGTGACCGGGAACTCCTGCATGAACTCGGGGCTCGCGGCCGCCACGAGCGGCAGGTCGCGGATGGCATCGACATCGGCGATCGTCAGCCGCACGCGCTTGCCGGCGCGCTCGCCGCCCGCCTGCGTGCTGGTCTGCCCCATCATCGCGACCGCGACGCCGTCGCCGAATGCGCCGGCGAAGCCGGCTTCCAGCGCCGTTCGGAAACCGTCACCGTAGGCGAGCAGCACGACGACCGAGACGATGCCCCACGCGATGCCGAGCATCGACAGGGCGGCGCGGAACCAGTGATGGTAGAGCCCGACAATCGCCTGCACCACGACGTCGGCCAGCATGCCGGCTGACAGGCCGCGACGGACCGGCGGTCGCCCTGTAGTGTGTACGGCCGGTTCGAGAGTGGCTGCGGTCACATCCATGGCTACATCTCGAACCGCAGCGCCTCGACCGGAGGCAGTTCGGCGGCGCGACGTGCCGGATAGGTGGAGGTCGCGATACCGATGACGACGAGCGTCGCCAGCGACAGCAGCGCGGCCTGCCACGAGATGATCATGCCGTCGAAGCGCGCCGGCATCGGCAACAGGTTCACCAGTTGGCAGAGGCCGATGGCGAGCAGCATCCCCGCGCCGCCGCTCAGCATCGTCAGGAAGAACCCCTCCATGAAGAACTGCTGCTGGATGCTGCGGGTGGTGGCGCCGAGCGCCTTGCGGACGCCGATCTCGCGCGTGCGCTCCTTCACGGCAATCAGCATGATGTTCATGACCCCGATGCCGCCGAGCGCCAGCGTGACGATGCCGACAATGGTGAAGAAATCCTTCATGCGCGAGATCATGCGGCCGAACATCAGTGTCTCGAGCGAGGTATCCCACATCGTCACGGCCTGGTTGTCGGCCGGGTCGAAGCCGTGTCGCCGCGCGAGCACGTCACGCACGTTGCCCTCGAGCGGCCACTGGATGTCATCGATGCGGCCCGTCCGCTCGTTCAGCACACGCGGCAGGTCATCGACCACGAACGGCTTCGGTGACACGACGATGTCGGAGAGGCTGCCGGCCGGTGCATCCTTGCGCGGCATGTCCTGCAGCATGGCCGCGAACGGCACGAAGATCTTGTTGTTGTCCGGACCGTTGTAATTGCTGTCCTGTTCTTTCTTCCGGATCTTCCCCACCACCGTGTAGGGCACCCCGTCGAGCATCAGCGTTTCGCCGAGGATATGGCGCTTGCCGAACAGTTGATCGGCCATGTCGTAGCCGACGATGGCGATGCGCGCCACCTGCTGCTCGTCGGTCCAGGTGAACTGACGGCCGTATTCGAGTTCGATGGTGCGGATCTTCTGGTAGGGCGGTTCGATGCCGGTGACACGGGCGGACGCCGCGTTGTAGAGGCTCTTGGCGCGCACGGCGCCGCGCTCGAGTTCGGGCGAGACCACCTCCACCATCGACGCTTCGGCTGCGACGGCACGCGCATCGTCGACCGTGAGGAACAGCTGGCGGCCGGCGCGCTCGCCACCGGCCTGCAGGCTGGTGCGTCCGCCCCAGACAATGCCGATGTTCTGGCCAAGTTCGCGCAGCACCTTGTCGTTGCCGCGCCGGAACCCCTCACCAGTGGCCGAGAGGATGATTACCGAGATCATCCCCCACAGGATGCCGAACATAGTGAGGACGCTGCGCAGCCGGTTGGCGCGCAGGTTCTCCACGGACTGGATGAACGCTTCCATCATGGTGCGTGACCGTGAACAGGCTGACTGTGCCTAGGACGGCAGGACGACGCGGTCGCCTTCCTTGACGCCGTCGAGCAACTGGATGCGGGTGCCGTTGCCGACACCGAGCGTCACCGGCACGCGGCGGCGGCCGTTCTTCGCGCCGGGGTCCACGAGGTCGACGAACGAATGCTTCTTGCCGTCGTAGACGATGGCCACCTCCGGCAGCAGCAGCGACTTCGGGTGCTCCTCGAGCACGATCTCGGCGTTCGCCGTCATGTTGGCCTTCAGCTGCTTGCCAGGGTTGTCGATCGACACGCGCACCTCGAAGGTGGTGACGTTGTCTTTCTCCACGCCCATCGGTGAGATCTGCGTGACCTTGCCGTTGAAGACCGTGTCGCGGAACGTCTCGACGCGGATGCGCGCCGGCTGTCCGAGCTGGACGCGGCCGATGTCCGCTTCGTCCACCTTGCCGCGCACGAATACCTGGTCGATGTCGCCGAGGGTCATCACGAGCGTGGCGTTGGCGCCGAGGTTGAGGATCGAGGAGACCGGGCTGCCCATCTCGACATCGCGTGTGAGGACGGTGGCCCTGATGGGCGAGCGGATGGTGGCATTCGCGAGGTCTTCGGCGGCGCGGTCAGCTGCGGCCTTGGCCTGGGCCACCTGCGCCCGCGCCTCGGAGACACGGGCCTGGCTGACAAAGAGTTGCGACTGTGCGGCGCGGCGCTTGTTCTCCGCGACGTCCACCGCGCTGTGGGCGTCATCGAGCGAGGCTTGCGGGATGAGCTGCTGTTCGAAGAGCGACTGCGCGCGCTCGAAGGCGCGGCGGGCGAAGGCGACGTCGGGCCCTTCGGCCTCGACCGCATTCTTCTTCAACTGTGCCTCAGCCCCCTCGAGGGCGGCGCGAGCGGCCAGCAGGTTGGCCTCGGCGCCACGCTGCTGGGCCAGGAGCTGGTCCTTGTCCAGCTCGACCAGCACGTCGCCTTCGGTCACGACGCTGTCGACGTTTACGCGAAGCGCCTTGATGATGCCGTTGGCTTTCGACTTGATCTCGATCTTGGTCATCGGTTCGACCTTGCCCGTCGCGACGACGGAGCGAACCATGGTGCCGCGTTCGACTGTGGCGAGCGTCGACGCGTCGATGTCGACCGACGCGCTGCGCAGCGTGACAAACCCTGCGGCGGCGCCGCCGACGACGAGGGCGGCCGCCAGGAACATGTAGAGGCGGGTGCGGGACGACCTGGCCGGCATACCTGCAATTACGAAGCGCCTCGACCCGAAGTTCAACGGGGCTTGGTAAGATCACTGGCCGATGTGGACCTTGCAGAGCTCAGATACCGACACGCCGCTGCTCACCTTCCGCCTGTCTCCCGGGTCGATCAAGACCATCGGCCGCTCGAGCGGCGCTGAATTGATCGTCGACGCCGCGCTGGTCTCGCGTCTCCACTGCCGCGTGGAAGCGCACGACGAAACGCTCGAGGTCATCGACCTCGAGAGCACCAACGGCATCTCGGTGAACGGCGAACGCGTCAGCCGCGCGCACATGATCCCGGGCGACCGCCTGACCGTGGGCCGCGTCGAGCTGCAGGTCGGGCGGTCAGACAGTTGATCGACGAGAGGCTGGAGGTTGGGGGCTGGAGGTTGGGGTGGGACACCCACCGCCGATCGCCGATCGCCCAGAAGCGGGGGCGCAGCGCCTAGACCGCCTGCAGGAACGGGTTGGTCTTCCGCTCGCGGCCGATCGTCGTGTCTGGGCCGTGGCCTGGATAGACGCGAGCCTCGTCGCCGAACGGGAACAGCACCGAACGAATGGCGCCGATGAGCGTCGCGTGGTCGCCACCCGGCAGATCGGTGCGTCCAATCGACCCCGCAAACAAGGTGTCCCCCACGAACAGGTCGAGTCCGCGCTCCGCGGTTCTCGCCACTTCCAGGCACACGCCGCCAGGGCAGTGGCCTGGCGTGTGGTGCGGCCGAGCTTCGAAATCGCCGAAGGTGATCGATTCGCCGGCGGTGTAGAAGTGATCGATCGGTGGTGGCGCACTGTCCATCCGCAGGCCGAAGCGCTCGGCCTGTTCCACGGCGCTGTCGTAGAGGAACAGATCGTCCGGGTGCAGGTGCACCGGCACGTTGAGCGCACGCTTCGCCGGCCCGACGCCGGTGATGTGATCGATGTGGGCGTGGGTCAGCAGGATGTGGAGGACGCGCAGGTCTTCCTGTTCGATGAACTCGAGCAGCCCGTCGACTTCGTCGCCCGGATCGATGAGCACGGCCTCACGCGTCCGTGGGCACGCCACCACAAAGCCGTTCTTGTGGAACGGCGCCACCGCCTGCGACTCGATTATGATCACGCCATGATTCTAGCAATCCTCGACGACCTGATGTTCACGTCGAAGATCCGAACAACGGCCCAGCACGCGGGCGCGACGATCGCCTTCGCACGCTCGTCGCAGGGTGCCCTCGACCAGATGCGGGCCGAGGCACCATCGCTGGTGATCTTCGACCTCAACAATCCACGCACCGATCCGATGGGCACGCTTGCGGCGATGCAGGCTGACGCGTCGCTCACCGCGATCCCGACGCTGGGCTTCGTCTCGCACGTGGACACGGCCACCATCGATGCGGCGAGGGCCGCGGGCATTGGCACGGTGGTCGCGCGCTCGGCCTTCGCCACGAACCTCGCCGACATTCTGCGCGGAACGCCGTAGCCGCCTAGATCAGGCGTCCGCGGACGAAGGCCCAGGCGAGCGTCGCCAGCACCAGCAGCACCACGAGGCCGACGAGCACCGGCCGGCCAGGCCAGCCCCCGCTCACGGCGGCAGGCGAGGCCGCTGTGGCTGGCGCCGCTGTGCGCGCGGCCACCACCAGCGCCACGTCGCGCAGCACGGCCGCGACGGTGGCCATCGAGTCGAACGCCTCGCCTGGACGCGGTGCCACCAACTGCTGCAGCACCGGCCGGACATCGACCGGCAGCTCCGGCACCCGCAGTTCGGCCGGCCAGCCATGCTTGAACGGACGCCCCACCAGCATCTCGAAGAGCAGCGCCCCGATCCCGAAGACATCGTCGCGCGGCGCCGCGCTGCCCGCACGCGTCCACGGCACGAGTCCGACGTCGAGCAGTTTCGCCGTCCCCTTGGGCGTGACGATCACCGACGCACTTGAAAGCGCGCCGTGCACCACGCCGTGCTCCTGCGCTACGGCCAGACCGTCGGCAAGTTGCGCAGCCAGGTCGAGTGCACGTTTGGGATGGAGTGGGGTGCCGTGCACCATGGCCGAGAGCTGTTGTCCCGGCACGAACTCCGACGCGATGAATGCGCCGTCCGGTCCGTGACCAGAAGCGTAGACCGCGGCAATCGACGGGTGCTCGATCGCAGCCACGCGCTGTGCCGCGTGCAACACATCGAGGCGCGCGCGTTCGTTGTCCGCGATCGACGGCGCGAGGAGACGCAACGCCGCCGTGCGGCCAACCTCAAGGTCGCGCGCACGATGGAGTTCTCCCAGCGTGCCGTGACCGAGCGGCGCCTGTAGTTCGAAGTGCGCGACGATGCGGGGCACAGCGATGCGGGAATTATACTGGGCGCATCCCCGTGAGCAGCCAGACCTCCATTCTCCGCACCAATCGGAACTTCCGTCTGCTGTTCCTCGGACAAACCGTCTCGCAACTCGGCGACTGGTTCAACTCCGTGGCGGTCTTCGCGCTGCTGCTGGACCTGACCGGCTCGGCCACTGCCGTCGCGTGGATGATGATCGTCCAGTTCCTGCCGATGACCATCGTCGGCCCGATTGCCGGCGTGGTGGTGGACCGCGTCGATCGCCGAAAGCTGATGATCGCCACCGACATCCTGCGCGGCATCGTCGTGCTGGGATTGCTGCTGGTCCGCACGCGCGAACAGGTGTGGCTCGCCTACGTGGTGATGGCCATCACTGTGACCGGTTCTGCGTTCTTCGAGCCGGCACGCACCGCCACCATTCCGAACGTTACGAGCAAGGAAGAACTGATGCCGGCCAACGCGCTCTCGAGCGCCACCTGGGCGGCGATGCTGGCGGTCGGCGCGTCGATTGGCGGGCTGGTCACGGCGTTTGCCGGACGCGAGATCGCGTTCGTCATCAACGGGATCTCGTTTTTCGTCTCGGCCTGGTTCATCAGTCGCACCAGCTACGACTCGACGCCGGCGCCGAAACCGGCGCTGAAGGGGTGGTTCGCGCTCACCGGCATTCCCGACATGCTGGACGGGCTGCGGTACGTGCGCCAGAGCACGCACGTGTCGGCACTGATGTTCGTGAAAGCGGGGTGGGGGCTCGCGGGAGGTGTCCTGCTGCTCCTCACCGTCTTCGGCCAGCGCGTCTTCCCCATTGCCGGCAGCACCGCGGCAGGCATTGGCGTCCTCTACGGTGCCCGCGGCATCGGCGCCGGCCTCGGCCCCATCGCCCTGCGCTGGCTGATGGGCCAGACCCCAACCACGATGCGCCGCTCGATTGGGCCGGCCTACTTCATCGTCGGTGGCTTCTACGTCGCGCTGGCCGCCGCCGGCACGCTGCCGCTGGCCGCGCTGTGCGTCCTGCTCGCGCACTTCGGCGGGTCGATCCTGTGGGTATTCAGCACGGTGCTGCTGCAGATGGAGGTGCCGGACGAATTCCGCGGCCGCGTGTTCGCGGCGGAACTGGCGCTCGTCACCCTGACGTCATCGATCTCGAGCTGGATGACCGGCTACGCACTCGACGGACTGGGCTGGTCACCGCGCATGCTCGCCTTCGGGCTGGGTGCCGGCTTCGCGATACCGGGCCTGCTCTGGCTGCTGATGAACGCGCGCTGGAAGCCCTCGTCACACCTCGAAACGCCAGACCCGACGCACACCGGCGACGAGGAAATACTGGAAGGACGGATTGGGTGACAGGAAGTTAGCGTTGCTGTTTGATCGCCTCCATCGCGCTCTGGACGAGTTGCTTGGCGTCGTTCAACTGCTCGACCACCATCCGGATGTCCATTTTCGGCTGGCCGGGAAAGCGTTCGCTGCGGCAGTAGACGCCGTGCTGGCCGACGAGGGCGAGCGAGTCGGTGAGCAGGTCGAGCGCCACGGCGAGCCGGCCGCGCGCCGGCCCCATCATGGTCTCGTGCTGTTCGAGTGAATCCTGGTGCTTCTGCAAGATGGACATCAGCAACTACTTCTTCGGCGGCTTCGAGGGACGTAGTTCGATGTAGCTGGGCAGGCTGCGCGTGTCCAGTTCCAGCAGGTCGACCACCATGTCGCCGATGTCGGCGCTGGCGATCTTCCACTCGGACCCCTTCGCGGCGTCGCCGCCCGCAAAGGCGGTGGCGACCGACCCCGGCGCAATCGTCGTCACCTTGATGTTGTCGTGACGCACTTCCTGGTTCAGGACCTCGGCGAACTGGTTCAGTGCCGCCTTCGACGCACAGTAGGCGCCGGCGCCGACGAAGGCGTTCTTGCCAGCCAGGCTCGAGATGTTGATGATGTAGCCGCCGCCCCGCTTCTTCAGTTCGGGCAGCGCCGCATGGCAGACGTTGAAGACCCCGGTCACGTTGGTGTCGATGACACCGGCCCACTGCTCCGGGGTCATGTCGGCGACCGTCGCGAACGTGCCGATACCCGCGTTGTTCACCACGATGTCGAGGCCGCCGAGGCGTCCCACCGTCTGCGCGATGGCTGCGGCCACCGCCGCGTAGTCGCGCACGTCGACGACGACGGCGTCCACCTGACCTGGGGCACCCTGCAAGCGCTGTTTCGCCGACTCGAGATCCGCGGCACCGCGGCCGGTGATGACCACCTGCACGCCCCGAGCGATCAGCGCCTGGGCAATGCCGAATCCGATGCCTTTCGAGCCGCCGGTGACGAACGCAACCTGTCCACGCAATTCCTTTTTCATGGCTGCCATTACAATAGCCCACACCCATGATTGACGTCGCCATCCTCGGGGCTGGAGAACTGGGCGGCTCGCTCGCGCATGTGCTCGCGCGGCGCGAGCTCGTGCGCCGCATCCAGCTCATTGATCCCGCCGGGCAGGTGGCGGCCGGCAAGGCGCTCGACATCATGCAGACCGGTCCGGTCGAGCGGTTCACCACCCTGCTGGCCGGCACCACCGACATCAGCCGCGTCGCCGGCGCGCAGCTGGTCGTCATTGCCGACCAGGCCCGGCCTGCGCAGGGCGTCGACGACCTGCTCCCGCTCACGCAGATCGCGCAACTGGCCAGTCGCGCGCTCGTGCTGTGCGCCGGCGCAAACGGGCGGACGCTGGTCGAGCGCGGCGTACGGGAACTGGGCTATCGGCGGGACCGGCTGTTCGGCTCCGCGCCAGAGGCACTTGCGTCTTCCCTGCGCGCCCTGGTCGCGCTCCAGACGAACGGCTCGGTGCGCGACGTCGCCCTCACGGTGCTCGGCCATCCCCCCGCGCACGCGGTGGTGAACTGGGACGATGCGACGGTGGGTGGATTCAGGCTGACGGACGTGCTGGACGAACCGTCGCTGCGCCGGTTGTCGGCCCAGGTCGGCCCCCTGTGGCCCCCTGGCCCGCACGCCCTCGCCCACGCCGCCGTAGACGCCATCGCTTCACTCTGTGGTATCTCGCGGCGCAGCCTGAGTTGCTTCGTCGCCCCGGACGACTCGTCCGGCAGGCGCACCCGCGCCGTCGCGCTGCCAGTCACGCTTGGCCCAGACGGCATCCGCTGTATCGACCTGCCGACCCTCAGCGTCGCCACGCGCACCGCGTTGGATAACGCGATGCTGCTCTGACACGCAACGGCCCGCCTGCCCGTTCCCCAGGTATCCCGGCGACCGGGCGCACGGCTCAGAGCTTGTTGTGGTTGTTGTCGCAGTACGGCGGCGTCTGCGTCTGCTTGCACATGCACAGCTTGACGCGCTTGGACTCCGTGATGGTGAACGCCACGGGCGTCCATTCGGTGCCGACATGCGAGTCGTCGCAAAAGGGCTGGGTCTTGGAGTTGCCGCACGCGCACCATCGATAGGTGCCAGGTTCCAGGTCGACGGCCTTGAAGAACGTGTCAGCGATAGTGGGCTTTCGCATGGAACGCATCCTAGCGCGCCTGTGTAGGGGCAGCAAGAAGGCAGGCTCAAGCAGACCCCGCAAGAGCCGATTCCCTGTAGAAGGGTGGCTCTCGATGATGCCGGACGTGACCGTGCGCAGCCACGCGGAGGACATGCCTCTCTACGACCAGTTGGGGGGGCTCAGTGTCCTGCAGCGCGTGCACAAAATCTTCTACGACAAGGTCTATCGCGACCCGTGGCTAAAACTGTTCTTTGCCGACGTCACGCAGACGCTGATCGAGGCCCAGCAGACCGACTTCATGGCGCAGGCGATGGGCGGGCCTTCGCGATACTGCGGACGGTTGCCGATCCCCGCGCACCGGCACATGTTCATCACCGAAGAACTGTTCGAACTCCGTACGCGTTTGCTCGAAGAGTCGCTCGTCGAGGTCGGCGTACCCGCCTGGCTCCAGGCACGCTGGCTCAAGATCGACGGCGCGTTCAAGGGACGCCTGGTGAAGCAGAGCGTGTCGGAGTGCCAGGGTCGCTACAAGACCGAGCCGATCATGGTGATCCCGAAGCCCTCGGCCCGTTGAGTTCTGGCGGGCAGACCCTGACGCGCGACCGGATGCCGGTTTGCCGTCCGCGGCCGAGGCCTGCCGTCGCTCTGCCTCTCAACTCGAACCGGCGGACAGCCGGACTCACGCTGTCGCGTGATGGAGCGTCAGGCCGCCCGCGAAATCCGCCAGTTGCTTGCGCAGGATGATGCGGCCGCGGTGCAGGCGCGACTTCAGCGTCTGATCCTTCACGCGCAGGATCTCGCTCGCCTCTTCCGTCGACATGCCCTGAATATCACGCAGAATCACCGGGGCGCGATAGATGGCCGGCAGCGACAGGATGGCGTTGAACACCGTCTCGCGTAGTTGCGCGCGGAACACGTGCTCATCGGCCATGTCGGACCAGTCGGGGATGTCGTGACGCGTGCTGGCACCCTCTTCGCCCTCGTTGGCCGTGATCGACAGTTCCTCGTTCTGCGTCCGCTGGTACTTCGCCGTGCGGAGGCGCGACATCGACGCGTTGAAGGTAATCCGGTAAATCCAGGAAGACAGAGCGGCGTCGCCCCGGAAGTCGCCTACCTTGCGGTAGACCTTGAACAGGACGTCCTGCGTGACTTCCTCGGCGTCTTCCTTGTTGCGGAGGTAGCGGAACGCCAACTGGTAGATTTTCGAACCAAACGCCGCGGCCAGGTCACGGAGTGCCGACTCGTCTCCTGCCTGCAACCGGGCGAGAAGAAGCTCATCCTTCGTGTCTCTCATTCGTCCCTCGTTGCCATAGAGAACACCGCTCCTGCCGGAAAAATTCCACGCCAACAGCAATCCCCTCAACCTGAAGGGCGTCAGCGACTTAGCGAAGGAGTATCAGCGCAGGGCGAGCGCGATGAGCACGGTCGGACCGAGGACGCCTGCCACGAGGATGAGTCCGAGCAGCGCCCCGGCGACCGGACGGCCGAAGTTCAGCGTCCACCGGCGGCCATCACGTGTGGGCACGAAGAGCGCGGGGTCTTCGGCGTTCTTGTAGAGCTGCCCGAGCCGCCAATGGGCGGCGACGAAGGGACGCGGCGCGGGCCGACCCAGTCGCCGCTGCGCGCGCACCGCAATGGCGAGCGACGCGACACCGCCAACGATTTCACCAAGGTTGTAGAACGGCAGCGACGCTCGGTGCGTCACCCAGAGACGCACGAGCGAGAACGCGGCGTAGCCTTGAAACGTGACCCAGACCGCCGCCATCAGCACCACCGCTTCGGCCGCGGCGGCGGCGGCGCGGACGTCGGGTGCGTCCTTATCGTGCTCGCCGTGCGGACGCGACAGCAGCAGCCCCGCCACGGACGAGAAGAGCCCCGCCAGCATCACCTGCACACCCACCGGGATGAGGACGCGCGGCAGCGTGCGGTACTGCCAGCCGTTGGGCGTGCCGTTACGGTTGAAATGCACCGGCAGCAGGTCGGGTAGCGAGGGATATTCCAGCAGCAGGAACATAGCCGTTGCGATGATGACGAGCCCCATCGTCAGGGCAGCCGCACGGGTAGCCGGTGTCGGTGGAACGACTGCCGATTTCAGCATGGGGCCAACATCACGAAGACGACGGGTCTTTGCCGGAGAGACGTTGTGTTGCGTCGTGCCCTTCGTGAAGCCGGGCACCACCGCCTCGTTCAATTGGTCGAAACCGGGTCGAGGTGGACGATGCGGCCGAAGACCGCGCCGAAGTGGGTGGCAATCCGGTCTTCCACCTCCACGCGCGTCGCGACGCACCCGAGCGCCTGCAGCGACGTCACCCCCTTGTCGGAGATGCCGCACGGCACGATCAGGCCGAAGTGCGACAGGTCAGTCGTGTGGTTCAGGGCAAAGCCGTGGCTGGTCACCCAGCGCTGGATGCGCACACCGATGGCGGCCAGTTTCTCGTCGCCAGCCCAGACGCCCGTGCGGCCAGGTACGCGCGCAGTGGCAATGCCGTAGTCGGCGGCGACGCGGATCAGCACCTCTTCGATGTCGCGCACGTACTTGTGCACGTCGCGGCGATCGGGATCGAGGTCGATGATCGGGTAGCCGACGATCTGTCCAGGCCCGTGATAGGTGATGTCGCCACCCCGGCCGGTTTCGAACACACCGATCTGGCGCAAGGCGAGTTCCTCGTCACTGGCCAGAATGTGCGAGCGGCCACCGTCACCCTTGACGCCGAGGGTCAGCACCGACGGGTGCTCGACGAGCAGCAGCAGATCACCGACCGCGCCGGCACGCCGCTGCTCGACGAGACTCTTCTGGAGTTCGAGCGCCTGGTCGTACGGCATGCGCCCCAGGCGGCGAACGTCGAGAGTGCGGCCGGCCATCACGAGTGGCGCATCAGGCCTGCTTCGGGTCCCAGTTTTCGAGTTGGTGCTTGATGAGCGCCATGAACTGATCGCCCACGGCCCCGTCGACCACGCGGTGATCGAAGGCCAGAGAGAGATAGCCCATCAGCCGGATGCCGATCGCGTCGTCGATGACCACCGCGCGCTTCTCGATGGCGCCGACGCCAAGGATGCCCACCTGCGGCTGGTTGATGATCGGCAGGCCGAACTGCGCGCCGATGCCGCCGGGGTTGGTCACCGTGAAGGTGCCGCCCTGCACGTCGTCGGGCTTGAGCTGCTTGGCGCGCGCACGGTCGGCGAGGTCGGTGATCGCCTTGCTGATGCCGAGCAGGCTCTTCTCGTCGGCCGCCTTGATGACCGGGACAATCAGGCCCCAGTCGAGCGCCACGGCGATGCCGACGTTGACCTGACGGTGATAGGACACGTTGTTGTTCGCGTCGACCGACGCGTTCATCACCGGCACCTGCCGCAGCGCCTCGACCACCGCCTTGACGATGAACGACAGGTACGTGAGCTTGGCGCCGCTCGCCTCGTATTCGGCCTTCTTCGCCTTGCGGATCTGGTCGAGCCGGCTGTAGTTCACCTCGAACACCGTGTGCACATGTGCCGAGGTGCGCTTGCTGAGCACCATGTGCTCGGCAATCTTGCGGCGCATCACCGACAGCGGCACCGTCTGCCCCGCCAGCCCGGCGCCGGTGGCCGGCGTGTGCCCCAACATCGGCGCGGACGCTGATGCCGTCGTCGCGGGCGCCGATGCGCCGCCCTTCTCGATGTAGGTGAGGATGTCGCTCTTGGTGACGCGGCCGCTGATGCCGGTGCCCTGAAGCTGCGCGATATCGACCTGGTGTTCCTGGGCGATGCGCCGCACCAGCGGCGACGACTTCTGTCGGAGCCGCTCTTCGGTGCTGCTCGCAGCCGGCGCTGCCGGCGGGGCCGTCTCGACGACGGCAAGGGCCGCCGGCGCGGATGCCGTCTTCGAGGCCGGAGCTTCGTCGCCCTGTGCCTTCGGTGCGGACGGCGGCACCACGTGAACGGGAGCCGCCGGAGTGGCCACGACCGGCTGCGTGCCCGCCGGGGCAATGATGGCCACGACCGAGTTGACGGGGACCGTCTCGCCCTCGTGGGCGAGGATCGTCGTCAACACGCCGGCGGCGGGCGACGGAATCTCCGCGTCGACCTTGTCCGTGGAGATCTCGAAGAGGGGCTCGTCGCGATCGACGCTATCCCCCACCTTCTTGATCCAGCGGACGATCGTTCCCTCGGCGATCGACTCGCCCATCTGCGGCATCAATACGTCGCTGGCCATATTTCCAATCGCTAATCGCAGTGTCGGTGCAGATGTAGTGCCCACCGTCAGGTGGACCGGCAGGTCCGGCTGAAGCCGGACACTACACCCGGAAGCGGCGCGTCTTACATGTGTATCGCCGCGCCGTGCGTGGCGTGCGCGGCCTCGCCAACGGCTTCGGCCATCGTCGGGTGCGCGTGAATCGTGCGAATCAGCTCCTCGACCGTCGACTCGAGCCGGAGCGCGAGGGTTGCTTCCGCCACGAGCTCCGTCGAGCGCGGACCAATCATGTGCACGCCGAGGATCTCGTCGTACTTCTTGTCGGCGACGATCTTCACGAACCCTTCCGTTTCGCCAGCCATCTTGGCGCGGCCGAGCACGCCGAACGGGAAGGTGCCGACCGCGACGTCGTAGCCCTTCTCGATCGCCGCCTTCTCGGTGAGGCCGACGCTGCCGATCTCCGGGTCGCAGTAGGTGCAGCCGGGCACGTGTCCGTAGTTGAGCGGAGGGACCTCGTGTCCGGCGATGCGCTCGGCCACCAGGATGCCTTCGGTCGATGAGACGTGCGCCAACTGCGGGTGCGGGCCGTTGCCGAGCGTGATGACATCGCCGATGGCCGAAATGCCCGGCACGTTGGTGCGGTACATCGCATCGACCTTGATGTAGCCGCGCTCCATCTCGATGCCGAGCTTCTCGAGGTCGAGCCCCGCGGTGACCGGGCCGCGGCCCGTGGCCACGAGCAGGTACTCGGCGGTGATGTCCGTGGTCGTGCCGTCTGGCAGCGCAGCCTGCAGCTCGACGCCGTCGGCGGTCGCCTTCGCGCTCGTCACCTTGGTGCCCGTGAGTACGGTGATGCCCTTCTTGCGGAACGACTTCTGCAGTTCAGCCGATACCGCTTCGTCCTCGACCGGTACGAGCCGCGGCAGCAGCTCGATGATCGTGACCTCGGCGCCGAAGCTCTTGAAGATCGACGCGAATTCGACGCCGACGGCGCCACTGCCCATGATCGCGATCGACTTTGGCACCGCCTTCATGTGGATGGCCTGGTCGCTCGTGATGATCCGCTGGTGATCGATGGTGATACCCGGCACGCTGCGCGGCGACGAGCCGGTCGCGACGATGATCTCCGTGTTCGCCTTGAGCGTCTGCGTGTCGCCCTCGAACACCTCGACGATGCCGTTGCCGGCCAGTCGTGCGGTCCCCTTGATCCAGTCGATCTTGTTCTTCTTGAAGAGGAACTCGACCCCCTTGGTCAGGCCGGTGATGATCTTGTCCTTGCGGGCATGCACCTGCTTCATGTCGATCGAGACCGGCACGGCCGAACCGTCGCCGATCGTCACGCCCCACTCCTTCGCGCCCTGCACAATCTTCAGCGCATGCGCGTGCTCGAGCAGTGCCTTGGTCGGAATGCAGCCCCAGATGAGGCAGGTGCCGCCGAGCGACTTCTGCTTCTCGACACAGGCCACTTTGAGCCCGAGTTGGGCGGCGCGGATCGCGGCCACATACCCACCGGTGCCGGCTCCAATCACGATGACGTCGTATTCGTTGGTCATTTCTTCAAGGAGGAGAGAGGAACGAACGAGGTTATTGCTGCCGGCCGCGGGGCTGCGGCCTCGGCATCAGGCTCAGGCTCACGCAGGCCAGCGCCGGTTTCAAGACGATTGAGGCGCACCTTCAACTGTCCGATTTCATACCGGAGTTCCCAGTACGACTCTGCGAGCCGCTCGGCACGCTTGCCGAGGCTGCGCGAGCGGAACAGGGCCGAGATGGCCAGCAGAACGGAGACACCCGCGAGGACGATAGAAAAGGTTAACAAACCAAGTACGTTAACGAACGGCTTGCAACAGTGTCAACCGGCTGCGACAATGGCGGCGCTCCCCCACGAAGTCGATGAGCCTGAAGCCCAAGACCGTTCTCATCGTCGATGACGACGAGCGCAGGCGTGACAGCTTCGCTTCCGCCCTGAAGCGCGAGTTCCGCGTCCTGCGCGTCGGAACAGGCGAAGCCGCCCTGACGCTGCTCACCAAGGACGCGGTAGATCTCGTCCTGCTCGACGCCAGGCTGCCTGGCATCAGCGGCATCGAGCTGCTCCAGATTGTCCGGGAGAACTTCCCCCTCATCGAGGTGATCGTCACCTCGCCGGACGCCGACATCGACACCGCCGTGCAGGCCACGAAGTGCGGGGCGTATCACTACGTGCCGAACGACGTGCCGCCCGAGCACCTGCGCGGACTGCTCCGCCACGCGGGCGAGCAGCAGGACCTCAACCGCCAGGTGCTGGCGCTGTCCGCACAAGTGGCCGACGATGGCAGCCGCGAGTTCATCGTCGGGCCCAGCCGGCTGACGCGCGACGTCATCGACGTCGTGCACCGCGTCGCCAAGCTGCCGGCCACGGTGCTCATCCTCGGCGAGAGCGGCACCGGCAAGGAGCTGCTCGCCCGCCTGATTCACCGCGAAAGCGAAGACCCCGATGCGCCGTTCATCGCGGTGAACCTCGCCGCCATCCCCAGGGAACTGCTCGAGAGCACGTTGTTCGGCCACGAAAAGGGCGCGTTCACCGGCGCCATCCGCCAGCAACTGGGCAAGTTCGAGCTCGCCGCCGGGGGCACGTTGTTCCTCGATGAGATCGGCGACCTGCGTCTCGACCTCCAGGCCAAGCTGCTGCGGGCGATTCAGGAGGACGAGATCGAGCGCGTCGGCGGACAGAAGCCGATCAAGACTTCGTTCCGCCTGATTGCCGCGACCAATGTCGACCTCGAGAAGGCGGTGAAGGAGAGCAAGTTCCGAGAGGACCTCTATTACCGGATCAACGTGGTGCCCATCAAGATGCCGCCGCTGCGTGAGCGCGCGGAAGACATTCCGCAGCTGGCCGAGTTCTTCCTGCGCCGCTACAACACGCGTTTCCGCAAGCGTATCGCCGGTATCACCGAGCCAACCATGGCGATGCTGAAGAAGTACTGGTGGCCAGGCAATATCCGCGAGCTCGAGAACCTGATCGAGCGCATCGTCGCGATGAACGACAAGGAATACATCGGCGAGGAAGATCTGCCGCTGGAGTTCCACTTCGCCCAGCTCGAGCCGCGAGGACAACGCAGCGACAGCCTGTTCGAAGACGCGACCAACACCTTCGAGCGCAACTTCATCCTGCGTGCGCTGGAGAAGTGCGGCTGGAACGTGACCGCCACGTCCGACTACCTCGGCGTCCCGCTGAGCACGCTGAAGTGGAAGATGGACAAGCTCGAGGTCCGTCAACTGGCGCGCCGCATCCGCGGCGTCTGAGCCGTCCGCCTCGGCCAGAACCGGGCAGAAGCCCAGCCCTCCGGCCAACCCATTGGCCAGCGCGTAAACCCTCCGGATTTACGTACGGAATACGCGTCCTCGCCGCAGACGGGCGCGAGGCGGCCCACACGTTGCCCCCGACGTCGCTGCAACCAGGCGCAGGGCGGATGCCCACGTTGCCCCCCAACCCGTTGCCTAGCAGGCGCTTCCAGCCTGCGACCGTGCGCGCGGCAAGGCGGAATAGCGGTTGCACTGTGACACCAGTGCGGGGGCCGTGCACGGCCATCCATATCAACTATCGAGCCTGCTGTTCGTTCAGACCGCCCGGCGCGTGTTCTGTGCGTGGTTTGCCCCGCGTGCTCACGAGGACGGTCGAACGCGCGCAGTTCGCGGCGCTCGGGTACGCAGGAGTTCCGGCATGAAGAGGATCGTGACCATCAAGAAGGCCCCCACGCAGGCGAAGCCGCAGGGGAGTTGTCCGATCTATCTGGACGACGTCCCGGCGACCAGAAAGTCGCCGCACTGACATGGCCGACGTCGGCAGCCCCGTGAGCAGACATATGGCCGTCGCGGCCATCCTCGCGCTTGAGCCCTCGTCGCAGGTGGCGGTCTACGAGCGGACCCGCGCGGTCAGCACCCGCTACGTGGTCCCCGCCGGTCCGGGACACGGCGTCCGCAGTACCCTTCGCCAGTGGCCCACCGCCGGCGCCGAGCCGGGAACGCCCTGACATGCGCATCCGTCGTGTCGGGTCGCGCTTCGCCATCATGCTCGCCGCCGCAGCCCTCGTGCCGCTCGCGGCGTTTGGCACCTGGTCGCTCGTCACCCTGCAGCGCGCGACGCGCCAGGCGGTGGTCAGCTCGAACCTCGGTTTGGCGATGCGCGAAGCTGAAGACATCTCGCGCGACGTCGAAGCAGATGTCGCCATCCTGCAGGCGCTGGCCGCTGACCTCCACGACACGGGGCTGCAGGCGTGGCAGAAGGACCTGATCCTCAACAACTATGCGCTGCGGTTCCACGAGTTCCGCGAGCTCACCCTCTTCGATGCGAACGCGGCCGTGCTCGCCAGCAGCCGCGTCGGTCCGACGCAGCTGACGGTCCCCGCCGACACGCCGCTCACCATCGCCGGCGTGTCGATGTCGGCCATCCACATTGACGAAGACCTGCTGCCGACCAGCCTGTTCTCGGTACCGCTGTCCGAGATGGGGCAACCCGCCGGATGGCTCGTCGCCGAGATGAGCCACGAGGAGATGTGGCGCATCGTCGAGAACATCCGCATCGGCTCGCACGGCTACGCGCAGCTGGTCGCCGCCGATGGCCGCCTCATCGCACACGGCGACCCCGACCAGCGGGCCCTCGTGGCGCGCGGCCAGCCGCTGCAACAGCATCCCCTGCCCGGCGGCACGCCGGCGGCGACGTGGACGGAATACGTCGACCCCCGTGGCGCCACGCAGCTGGCCGTGGCGGCGCGCGTGCCGGGACTCGGATGGACCCTCATCATCGAGCAACCGACCGACGAGGCCTTTGCAACGGCGACCCGCCTCGGCTGGCAGCTGGTCTTCGCCGCCATGATCGCGCTCGTGCTGATGGTGACGATCGGTGTCGTCCTCGGCCGCCAGTTCATCGCGCCGATCTCGGCGCTCGAGGATGCGACGCGGCAACTGGCCGCAGGCGACTTCCACGCACGCGCCACCGTGAGCGGCGCCGACGAGTTCGCGCGGCTCGCCGGTTCGTTCAACGCGATGGCCGATCGACTGGTGACGCTGCAGGACGCGATCAAGAGCCAGGAACGACAGGTGATGTTCGGCCGCGTCGTCGCCGGCCTGTTCCACGACCTGAATCACCCGATCCAGAACATCGGCAACAACGCCCGGCTGATGCTGCGCGACGACGTGGATGCCGAGACGCGGACGACGCTGCAGGCGACCATCGACCGCGAGCTCGGAACGCTGCGCCGCTTCATGGACGACGTGCTGAACGTGGCACGGCCGCGTCCGCTCGACCGCTTCCCCATCGAAGTGAACAGCTCCGTGAACGACGTCACCGCTGCGATGCGCGCCGAGAGCGACCGCGCGCGGGTGCGGATGGTGGTGCGCTGCGCGCCGGACCCGCTCGTCATCGACGCGGATCGCTTCGCCATCAGCCGGGTCTACCGCAACCTGCTCACGAACGCGCTACAGGCAACGCCGCCAGGCGGATGCGTCACCGTCAGCACCGCGCGGATCGGCGAGCTGGTCGAGATCATCGTGGCCGACACCGGCGGCGGCATCCCGCCCGATCGCCTCTCGGCCATCTTCGACGACTTCGTGACGACGAAGCACCGTGGCCTCGGCCTCGGTCTCGCCACGTCACGCCGCATCGTCGAGCAGCTCGGGGGCACCATCGCGGTCGTCAGCACGGTCGGCGACGGCTCCACTTTCACCCTGCGCTTTCCGGCCAGCCGCGCGCACGCCATCGAAGCTGCAAGTTAGGACACGTCCCGTCAGCACGTCTGGTAACACAAGGTCCGGCTGAAGCCGGACACTACACGGAGTGCGTCGCGAAGCCCGGAGCCGTGTGCTCGGAATGGTGAGATGGCGATGAACTGCTGGCGGGAAGGATACGGCGGATGAGGGAGCGCAGCGGCCCGACGTGCATGGCCGCCGCGCTGCTCTCCACCGCGGTGCACACAGTTCGTTGTGTGAGGAGCGCGTCTCGATCGACGAGCCTACTTGCGCGGAAGAACGGCGTCCTTCAGCTGCTTGGTGATGCGCGCCTTCACGACCGTCTTGGCCGGAATCTTGATTGCCTCGCCCGTGGCGGGATTGCGGCCCATGCGAGCCTTCCGCTTCTGGACGACCAGCTTCACCATTCCGGGCAGCACAAACTCGCCGGACCGCTTCAGTTCCTTCTCGGCCAACTGCGCGAGCTCATCGAAGAATTCGCGAGCCTGGGTGCGCTTCACTTCGAACCGTTCCGCGAAGTGCGAGAACAGCTCGGACTTGCCCATGCGACGGGCGTCAGCCATGTTGATATCTCCTCGTGTCGATCGCGCGTGTGGTGAGGGGACCGTCGATCACCGCGCGCGGCGAAAATCGAGGTTGTCGCTGTGGAATTTGACTCATGCTATCGCGCATTTTCAGCCACTGTCAAACGGCGAGATCGCAAAAACATCGATTTTACTGAGGTAATGTTAGAATTCGACGTCATGTCAAGCTCGACTCTTGAGACGTTCCCCAACCCGCGCCCTGCGCGCGATTTCGAAATCACCATCAGCTGTCCGGAGTTCACGTCGGTCTGTCCGATGACCGGCCTGCCCGACTTCGGCGAGATTCGCATCGTCTACGTGCCCGACGCGCTGTGCGTCGAATTGAAGTCGCTGAAGTACTACATGCTCGAGTTCCGCAACAAGGGCATCTTCTACGAAGCCGCCACGAACCAGATCCTCGACGACCTGGTCGCAGCACTGTCGCCGCGCCGCATGACGGTGACCGGCCACTTCTCCGCCCGTGGCGGCATCAGCACCAGCGTCACCGCCACCCACTCGAAGGCATAGCCAGGGCCGGACCGCGAACCCGACGGTACGCCCGGCGCGTTCGCGGCCGCACATTTGTAACGCGACGCGCGAAATCCGTTCGGCTGGAGCCCGCGCCACACCTGTCATTACAGCGACGGTTCTGCACACACCCAGGTTTTCAGGCCTGAATCCGTGCAGTCCCGGCAAGGCCACGACGTGCGGAAACACGTGCGCAGCGGGAACGCCGCTTGCCTCTCTGATGGTGCGGTCGGTGTCGACACCATGCCTCTGCTGCTTGCGATCGAACCCGATGCCCGACAGGCGGCGTGCCTGACGGCGCTCGTGTCGGCGCATCTGACCGCAGAGCTCGTGCTCGCATCGACGGTGGACGCCGCGCTGGCGGCGCTGCACCAGCGGCGGCCAGACCTGGTGCTCTGTGCGTCGAGCGTCAGCGACGCCGACCTGGGGGCGTTGACGGCGGGGCTGAGCACCGGCCACGAACAGCAGCCCGGAGTTCCAACTCTGGCGATTCCACCCTTCACAGCCACGACGTCACCCACGACCGGCGGTCTGCTGGCATGGCTGCGTCGTCCGCGCAGGCGGCGCGGCGTGCAGGACGACGATCCGGCGGCGTTTGCGGCGCAGATCATCGAGTGCCTCGCGCTGCGCGATGCCACATGGCTCGACCTCGAACCGTACCTCGACGACGAGGCCAGACCTGTGGTGCGAACGGGGGCACGCGCGGCTGAGGGCGTGCCGGAGCCGGACCTCATCGAACTGCCGCCGCCCGGCGAACTGTGGGCGCAACTGGCGCCGAGCGACGCGGCGCGGATGGCGCCGCTCGAAGGGCCGTCGATGACACCGCGCCCGTTGCGTGCGGCCACGCCCGCCAGGGACGCCGAGCTCGAGACGACCGAGGGGGCGAGCCGCTCGCTGCAGCTGGTGCCTGCGCCCTCGGGCTCGGAACGGCCGAAGCAGGACGAGTGGGGCATCTACGATCCGGAGCAGTGCGGCTTCGCTGCGCTGCTCGTGCGCCTCGACGAGCTGGCCGACGACGACCGCCGCGACCGGGAACGCAGCAATCGCTCTGCTATCATGCGCCGGTGACGTGTTCCAGGGCGCGCGCCCTGATGCTGAGTGGGCTGCTCGCGCTCGCCGCGCCGGCCGCGGCCCAGGTTCCCACGCCAGACGCCCACTTCGGTTTCCGCCTCGGAGCCGACCGACGTCTCGCGACCGCTGACGACATCGCCCGCTACTTCACGCTCGTCGCGGCGCAGTCCGATCGCGTGAAGCTGATCGACCTCGGCAGCACCACCGAGGGGCATCCGACGCCGGCCGCCGTGGTGAGCGCGCCGGAGAACATCCGCAACCTCGACCAGATCCGCGCGGCCAACCTCCGCCTGTCCGATCCGCGCTCGCTCGAGCCCGACGAGGCTCGGCGCCTGGCGGCGACGCAGAAGGTGGTCGTCGCCATCGGCGGCAGCATCCACGCGTTGGAGATCGGGGCCACGCAGGCGGCAAGCGAGCTCCTGCACACGCTCGTGACCGCCACCGACGCCCAGACGCTGTCGGTGCTGCAGAACGTCGTGCTGGTGCTCATCCCGTCGCTGAACCCCGACGGCCAGCGGCTGATCACCGACTGGTACGAGAAGCAGAAGGGTACGCCGTGGGAAGGCGGGCCGATGCCGTGGCTCTACCAGAAGTACGCCGGCCACGACATCAATCGTGACGCGTTCATGATGAACCTCGCGGAGAGCCGCAACCTCGCGCGGTTCATGTACAGCGACTGGCACCCGCAGGTCTTCCTCACCATGCACCAGATGGAAGAGAACGGCCCGCGCTTCTTCGTGCCGCCGAATACCGATCCGATCGACCCCAACTCCGACCCGCTCATCTGGCGCTCGGCTGCGCTGCTCGGCAGCGGCATGGCGTTACAGATGCAGGCCGACGGGAAGTCGGGCGTCGTCTCGAGCGCGAAGTACGACTACTACTGGCCAGGGTTCGAAGACTCCGCACCGATCGGTCACAACACCGTCTGCCTGCTGACCGAGGTTGCCAGCGTCGACGTCGCCACGCCGGTGAACGTGCCGGCCACGGAACTGCGCGCCGGTTTCAAGGGCCTTGCCGACTATCGTCCGCAGATCAATTTCCCCGATCCGTGGCCCGGCGGCCGCTGGACGCTGCGCGACATCGTCGACTACGACCTGAGCGCGGTGCGGGGGCTGCTCTTCGCAGCGTCGGCGTATCGCGAACAGCTGGTGCGCAACTTCTACGCCATGGGTCTGCGCGCCGTGGCGAAGGGCCGCGAGGGTGGACCCTACGCCTATCTCATTCCTCCCGAGCAGCACGACCCGGTGACCGCCGCCAGGCTCGAGGAACTGCTGCTCGGCGGCGCCATCGAGATCCAGCGCGCGATGGAACCGTTCCGGGCGGACGGTGAACCGTACCCCGAAGGGACCGACATCATCTTCATGACGCAGCCGTATCGGGCGTACGTGAAGTCGCTGCTCGAGCGCCAGAGCTATCCGGCGCGGCGCACCGCACCGAACGGTCCGCCCGAGCGCCCCTACGACGTCGCCGGCTGGTCGTTGCCGATGCAGATGGGCGTCAGCGTCGTCACCATCGAGCGCCGCTTCGAACCGCCGTCGCTGACGCGCGTCACGACGCCGCGTCTGCTGCCAGGTTCGGTGTGGGGCGAACGCAAGCCGTCGTACTGGGTGATCGAGGGGCGCGGTAACGGCGCAGCCCTTGCCGTGAACCGGTTGCTGGCGGCCGGCGCCATGCCGTCGTGGACGACGACCGGTCTCGACGCACTCGGCTTCCACTACGACGCGGGCGCGATCGTCGTGCCGTACCTGCGGAACAGCGAGGCGACCGTGGCGCGCGTGGCCCGGGAGCTCGGCCTGCGCGTCGACGGCATCAAGGGCAAGCTGCCGAGCCACCTGCAGCCGATCGGTCGCGCACGCGTCGCCGTCTACAAGCCGTGGACGGCCAGCATCGACGAAGGCTGGACCCGGTTCGCGCTGGAACAGTTCGAATTCAAATATTCAGGATTGACCGACCAGCAGGTCCGCGCCGGCAACCTGCGGGGGCAGTTCGATGCGATCGTCCTGCCAAACATTCCCGGCAACATGCTGGCGGCGGGCTATACGTCCGAGGTGATGCCGCCCGAGTATGCCGGCGGCCTCGGCGATGCGGGCATCGAGGCGCTGCGGCAGTTCGCGCGGGCCGGCGGCAGCCTCATCTGCCTCGGCGCATCGGGCGGGCTGGCCATCGGCACATTCGAATTGCCGGTGCGCGACATTGCCCGCGAGTACGACGACCGTCTCTTCGTCCCCGGCTCCATCGTCCGGCTCACCCTCGACCCGACACACCCGCTCGCATTCGGCATGCAGCCCGACACGGCCGCGTTCTTCGCATTCAGCTCGGTCTACGCCTCGGCCTCGGCCGCAGGACGCACCGAGGAACCGCGCGACCCGTCGCTGGCGGCCGGCGTGAGGACGGTGGCGCACTACGGCGAACGCGACGTGCTGCTGAGCGGCTGGCTCGAGGGCGAGTACGTCATGGCCGGACGCGCGGCCATCCTCGAAGCCCAGGTCGGCAGCGGGCGCGTCGTGATGTTCGGCTTCCCCGTGCAGCACCGCGGCCAGTCGCATGCCACCTTCCGCCTGCTCTTCAACGCGCTCTTCACGGCGCCGCAGGCGGCGGTCGGGAAGAAGTAGGCTCTTGACGCCAGACTCTGGGCTCTGGGGCCGATCGTAGTGTCCGGCTTTAGCCGGACGTCCACACTGCAAGCGGACCCGCCCAGAGCCTGAAGCCTGAAGCCCGAAGCCCAGAGCCTTCTTCTGGCCCGCCCCTTGCCCCTGCCTTCGCGTCGTCCGGACGCGCACGCCGAAACAGTCGACATTCCTCGAATGCCGGCTTCGTGCGCGCAGATTCCGCACGCAACGAGGCATGGTCGCAATGGAGAATCCGCAATACAAGATCGGTGACCGCGTGCGCGTTCGCCAGCGCACGTGGACAGTGCAGCAGGTAGACAGCTACCAGGGCTGTCGTCTCTACACGCTCGGGGGAGTCGGACACACTCGCCCTTGCACCTGTCGGGTCCTGCATCCGTTCGACGATGTGGAGCGAATCGACGCGCCCCGTCGCACACGGCGCGTAGCGCTGCGCACCTGGCGGCATGCGTGCCTGGCGTTGCTGCTGCAACACGGTGACGCGTCCGCGCTCAGGACCGCGGCATCGGCCCGCATCGAGCTGCTCCCCTATCAGCTCGAGCCAACCCTGGCCCTGCTCCAGGGGTACGGAGCGCGGTTGCTCATCGCCGACGAGGTCGGTCTCGGCAAGACGGTGCAGGCCATGCTGGTGGTGGCCGAACTGCGCGCGCGCGGCGTCGTCTCACGCGTCCTCGTGCTGTGCCCGGCTGGCCTGCGCGAACAATGGGCAGACGAGTGCGCAACGCGCTTCGACCTGCCGCTCGCGATCCTGGATCACACCGGTGTGCGCCGTGTGGGTTCGCGGCATCCGCCCGGCGTGAACCCGTGGAGGCTCGAGCCGCTGGCCGTGGCGTCCATCGACTACGTGAAGCGACCGGAAGTGCTGCCCGCCGTGCTACAGGCGGACTGGGACCTGGTCATCGTCGACGAAGCGCATGGAACGTGCGGCGACTCGGATCGGCGCGACGCCGTGTCGCAGCTCTGCGCGCGCGCGCCCTGGGTGGTGCTGCTCACGGCGACGCCCCACAGCGGCGACGACGCGGCGTTCGCGTCGCTGTGCGCGTTCGGGCGGCACGACGACGGGCTGGTGGTCTTCAGGCGATCGCGTCTCGAGACCGGACGCGATGCTGGCCGCCGTGTGCATACCTTGCGGGTGCACCAGACGGCGCCTGAGCGCCGCATGCACGCCGCACTCGCGGCCCTCACCAGAGCGGTGCGGCAGGAGTCGACGGCCGTGAGTCGTCATGCCTGGCTGCTGCTCACGCTGCTCCACAAGCGGGCGCTGTCCAGCCCGTTCGCGCTGGCCGCATCCGTTGAACGCCGGCTGCAGCTGCTGGACACACCGCCGGACATCGCCTCGCTGCAACTGCGCCTGCCACTCGACGATCCGACAGGCGAACTCGACGATGCCGACACAGCGCCGATGTGGGGGGCGCCGGCGCTCGACGATGTCGGTCGCGAGCAGCGCCTGCTCGAGCAGCTCCTCAGTGCGGCACGCGACGCCGTCGGCAGCGAAGGCAAGCTGCAGCGGATGCGACGCCTGCTCTGCCGTGTGCACGAGCCGGTGATCGTCTTCACCGAATATCGCGACACGCTGATGCACCTGCGCACGCACGTGGCGCCGTACGCGCCGGTGGTGCACGGCGGCATGACCCGCGACCAGCGGCGTGCGGCACTCGCGGCCTTTCCATCAGCGGGCGTGCTGCTGGCCACCGATGCCGCGGGCGAAGGGCTGAACCTGCACGCGCACTGTCGCATGGTGGTCAACCTCGAGCTGCCGTGGAATCCGATGCGGCTCGAACAGCGGGTTGGCCGGGTCGATCGCATCGGCCAGCACCGGCGCGTGCACGTCGTGCACCTCGTGGCTGACGGCACGGGCGAAACGCGCCTCCTCGAGCGGCTGGCTGGGCGCGTGCGGCAGGCGCGCGCGCGCGTCGGCGCGCCAGACCCGCTCTGCAGCCGTCCGGAATGGACGGAGCAGGCGTCGGCGGCGCTCGTCGTGCTCGGCCACGACACGCCAGACGCCGCATCTCCGTCGGCACGCACGCAGCCGTCCGTCCCGTTGACCAGGCTCGTCGACGAGGGTGAACGCGAAGCGGCACGCATTCGGCTGATGCGGCGCCTCTCGCACCGGCACAGACAGACGCCGGCACGCTGCGAACCACCAGGCGTCCTGCTCAGCCGCACGCGCGCGGCGCAGACGCGTGCCGCGCTGGCAGGCCGCTCACTGGCCGTCTTCCGCTCGACGCTCACCGACGGCGGCGGAACGGTCGTCGCCACGCACGTCACGGCCACCCTCTGTCCGCCTGGCACACCGCTCGAGGCAGCCGCCGACGCCGCCGCGCGGAACGCCGCACGCGCCGCGTGGTCGGCGAACGTCCGCCAGGTGCACGCGCGCGTCACCGCCGTCTGCACGAACCGGGCACGGCGCATCGCGGCGCTGTTCGACCCGGCCGCCTCGGAACGGCAACCCGGACTGTTCGACCGGCGAGTCGAACAAGGACGGCGCGACACCGCTGACGTGCAACAGGCCGCGCGCGCACAGGCCGAGGAACGAGTCGCGCGGGCGGAGGCGTCGTGCTCGTTGGACGAGTCGACCAGCGAGCTGGTCTTGCTGCTCTCGCCAGACGCCGATGGAGTGCTGAAATGATTCCGGGCTTCGGCGGACACCTGCTGCCGGAAAATTTTCTCGAGGATCGGCTGCGATCGCCCCAGGCGCGGTCCGCGGGCGCTGAACTGCAGCGCGCCATGAAGAGCTGGTGCGCCGCCACCGCCTCGCTTGGTCCAGCGACGGGGCTGCGCGCGCTGATTGACGCGGCGTCGCTTCCACTGCTCGACCGACTGGGCTTCACCACGCCTGGCGCGGCTGCGCTGCACCGCGAGCACGCGACGGTGGCGTGCCTGGCCGGGGCGTCGGCGGTCGTAGTGCTCGTGTGTCCATGGGGAGCGTCGCTGGATCGGCACTGGCGCGCGGCGATCGTCGATGCACAACGGCGCGGCGCTCGCTGGTGCCTGCTCTTCAACGGCACCCATCTCCGGCTGGTCTCGGCGTCGCGGCTGTCCTCACGACGCCACGCCGAGATGCAGCTCGAGGAAGCGGCCGACGACCCGCGAGCCGCCGCGGCGCTCGCAGCGCTGTTCATGTCGGCACGGTTTGCTGGCGATCGCGACGGCCTCAGCGCGCTGCTGGCCGAGGGAGAACAACACGCCGCAGGCGTCTGCCGGTCGCTCCGCGGCGGTGTGCTCGAGGCTTCGGCGCATGTGCTGCGGGCGCTGCTCACGAAGGAGCGCAGCCGGCCACTCGGCGACGTCTTCGAGCAGTCGCTCACGATCGTCTACCGGCTGCTCTTCCTCTTCTTCGCCGAGGCGCGCGGACTCGTGCCGCTGTGGCATCCGCTGTACCGCGATAGCTACAGCGTGCAGACGCTGCGTGACGCGGCACTTATCCCGGACAGCGTCGGTCTGTGGGATGGTCTGCGCGCCACCACGCGGCTGGCCCATGCCGGCTGCCGCGCCGGCGGGCTGACCGTCACGGCGTTCAACGGCCGGCTCTTCTCGCCGGCGCGAACGCCGCTGGCGGAGAAGCGCAACCTCGACGATGCCGCGGCGCGGCAGGCGATTCTCGCGGTCTCGACGCGGCCGGGCGTTGACGGCGAGGGACGCGAGCGCATCTCCTATCGCGACCTCGGCGTCGAGCAACTCGGCGCCGTCTACGAAACGCTGCTCGACTACGAGCCGCAGATCGAACGCGCCGCGCGCGGACGCGCCCTGAAGGTGTCGCTTCAGCCTGGTTCAGGCGTGCGCAAGGCGACCGGCACGTTCTACACGCCGCAATCGCTCGTCGACCACCTGCTGCGCGACACGCTCGAGCCGCTCGTGCGCGACGCCACGCCGGAGCAGATCCTCAGCCGTTCGGTGCTCGACCCGTCGATGGGCAGCGGCGCCTTCCTCGTCGGTGCCTGCCGCTATCTGGCGTCGGCGTACGAGACGGCGCTCGTCGAGTGTGGCCGCTGCCACCAGGGCGACCTCGGCCCGCCGGAGCGGGCCGCCATCCGCCGCCTGATCGCCGAGCGCTGCCTCTACGGCGTCGACATCAACCCGACCGCCGTCCAGCTCACCAGGCTGTCGCTCTGGCTCGCCACCCTCGCCGCCGATCGACCGCTCACCTTCCTCGACCATCACCTGCGTGTCGGCGACAGCCTGTCTGGCACCTGGCTGTCGCTCGTGCGGTCGGCGCCAACGCCGAAGCGAGCGACCGGCAGCTTGCCCTTGTTTCCCGACGATCTGCCTGCCGAAGCCTTGCGCGGCGTGCTGCCGGTCCGCTTCAGCCTGGCGGCGGAGCCGAATGACACCGCCGCGCAGGTGCGCGCGAAGGAGCGCGCGCTCGAGCGTCTCGCGGCACCGGGGTCGCCACTCTTCACGTGGAACCGCGTCGCCGACGCCTGGTGCGCCGCGTGGCTCGCCTCGCCGCCCGTGCCGCCACGCGCCTTCGGCGCCCTGTCCGATGCGCTCATCACCGGGCGCTCGCAGCTGGCGGACGCCACGCTGCACGACCTGCTCGCACGCGTCGACGCGGCGCGCGACAGCCGCCGGCTGTTCCACTGGGAGCTCGAGTTTCCCGAGGTCTTCTTCGACGAGTCGGGTGCGCGGAAGCCCGACGCCGGCTTCGACGCCATCGTCGGCAATCCGCCGTGGGACATGGTGCGGGCCGACGGCGGCGGCGACCGTGCCGCGGCCAGGGCTGAGGCGTCGTCGCTGGTGCGGTTCGCGCGCGACTCCGGTGTGTACGAGGCGCGGTCGGACGGTCAGGCCAATCGCTATCAGCTGTTTGTGGAACGGGCGCTCGCCTTGACGAAGCCGGGCGGACGCCTCGGGCTGGTGCTGCCGTCGGGCATCGTGGCGGACGCCGGCAGCGCCTCGCTGCGACAGTTGCTGTTTGCCCGCGCCCGCGTCGAGCGCATCATCGGCTTCGACAACCGGCGCGGCACCTTTCCCATTCACCGCAGCGTGCGCTTCGTGCTGCTCTCGGCCACCGCCGGCGCGCCGACCGTTGAGATCGCCTGCCGGTTCGGTGAACAGGACCCGGATACCCTGGGCCACATCGCCTCGGACCGCGGCCGAGTGGACCCGGCCTGGTTCACGACGCGGGTGACGCCGGCACTGCTCCGGCGCCTGTCCGGCGACGACCTGTCCATTCCCGACCTTCGCTCGCCGCTCGATCTGGCCATCATCGAGCGGGCGGTATCGCTGTTTCCGCCGCTCGGTTCGGACGCCGGGTGGCGCGCACGCTTCGGCCGGGAGTTGAACGCGACCGAAGACCGCTGCTGGATGCGGGCGGACGGCGTTGGCGCGCCGGTGTTCGAGGGGAAGAGAATCGAGCCGTTTCGCACACTACCGGGCACCGCGCCGTGGCATATCGATCCGGAACAGGCAGACCGGCTGCTCGGCCCGCGCTGGCGACGCACCCGTCTTGCCTATCGCGACGTGGCGAGTGCCACGAACCGTGTCACGCTCATTGCCGCGTTACTGCCGGCGACGTCGGTCTCCACGCACACGCTGTTCTGCCTGAAGACGGAGCTGCCCCGTCGCGCGCAGCGGCTGCTCTGTGCGCTCTTCAACAGCCTGGTGGTGAACTTCCTCGTGCGCCTCCGTGTCACCACCCACGTCACCACGTCGATCGTCGAACGGCTGCCGATTCCGCTCGAGCACGATCTTGGCCCAGACGCCGATCGCCTCGAGGCGGCGGCCGGCGCGTTGGCGCGCATGCCGGACCCGCGGCTCGTCGCGTGGCTGAACGCCGCCGTCGCTCGCGCCTATCAACTCACCAGCGAGGAGTTCGCGTACGTCCTCCGAAGCTTCCCGCTCATCGACGCGTCCGAACGCGACGATATGCGCCGCGCCTTCGAGCGGCCGGACGATGCGCCATGCTGACAGGGCGGAGGCCGGCGGTCAGAGCTTTGTGCGGAAGACGAGCGCGGCGACGATGCCCGCGGCGAGTTCCAGCAGCACCAGGCCGGTGAGCGTGAAGAACGTCCAGTCGCGCTGCAGGCCGTACTCGACCACCGATACCGCCACGCGCGCAACCGGCGTCGCCATGAGCATCACCAGCCCTGCCGTCATCAGCCAGCTCGCGAGCGCCGCCAGCCCAGGCACCGTCAGGCTCAGCACCAGCCCCGCAGCCAGGCAGACGCTGCTGGCATACACGCCGACGCGCAGGACGCCTCCCAGTCGCTCCTCGAGTTTGACGTCGTTCTGCTGGGTCACTGCAGACTCCGGTACAGCATGAGGACCGACACCGAGAACAGCACCGCCGCCAGCAGCACCTTCAGCGACTTCGCCGAGGCGCGGGCACCGACGCGCATGCCGGCACTCGACCCGGCCTGCACGCCGAGCACGGCCGCGGCCGCCAGCGCGGGCGTGAGCTGTCCGTTGCCGTAGTAGATGATGGCGCCCGCCGCGGCGGTCACGCCGATCATGAACGCGCTCGTCGCGGCTGCGGCGCGCAGCGGCACACCGCACCAGGCATTCAGCACCGGCACCTTGATGACACCGCCGCCGATGCCGAGCATCGACGACACGTTACCCGCCACGAACGACGCCACCAGTGCCAGCGGCACGCGCTTCACGCGGTAGCTGACCACGCCGCCGCTCTCGTGCTCGACGTAGCGGCCGCCCAGCGTGCCCGTGTCCAGTCCGTCGCCGACGACGATGTTGCGCTTGTTCAACCGCGACAGCGTGGTGACGCCGACAATCGCCGTCACGCCCGCAAAGACCTGTTCCAGCGTGTGCTGGTTCATGTACTGCGCGGTGATGCCGCCGAGCAGACTGCCTGCTGCGGTCGCCACCTCCAGCACCATGCCGAGCCGGTAGTTGATGAGGTGCGAACCGGTGCGTCCCGCCGAGACGGTGCTCGACGTGCCGATGACCGTGGTCAGGCTGATGGCGGCCGCGACACCGATCGGCATACCCATGCCGATGGTGAGGAACGGCACGAGGAAGATCCCGCCGCCGATGCCGAGGGTCGCGCCAAGTCCACCGGCCACGGTGCCGGCGGCCAGGACGATGAAGGCCAGGAAGGGGGTGACGATCGGCATCGCGCTGCAGCAACGATAGCCCAACCGCCGCGACCGCGGTCGTTCGCCTTTGGTAGGCTTGGGGCATGAGTGCCCCGAGCTTCACGCCCAGGTCGATCGCGTTCCTGCGCTCGCTCACGCGCAACAACGACCGCGAGTGGTTTCGCGAGCGCAAGGACCAGTACGACCAGCACCTCAAGGCGCCGATGGTGGCGGTGATCGAACAGCTCGCGCACGACTTCCAGGAGTTCGCGCCCGAACTCGTGGCGACGCCGAAATGCATCTACCGCATCTATCGCGACACGCGCTTCTCGGACGACAAGACGCCGCTGAAGACCAACATCGCCGCCAGCTTCCCGTGGCGCGGCCTGCCGAGGCACCAGGGTGCGGGCCTCTACATCGAGGTGGCGCCGCAGTGGGTGTGGGTGGGAGGCGGGATGTACGCACCCGACACATCGCAGCTCGCCCGGGTTCGCGAGCACATCGCCGCCAACCACACGCGGCTGCGCGCCATCGTCGCGTCGCCCGGCTTCCGCAAGACCGTCGGGACGCTGGACGGCGAGAAGCTACAGCGCGTGCCGCGCGGCTTTACGGCCGAGCACCCGGCGGCCGACTACCTCCGCCACAAGCAGTTCCTGGCCGCGAAGCAGTTCCCGGCGGCGTTCGCGCACGACCCGACTTTCTATGCGGGTCTGCTCGCCGTCTTCCGGCAGGTGGCGCCGCTCGTCCGCTTCCTGAACGCACCGCTGACGTAGCCGTCCGCGCCCTGCAGCTGTCGTGTCCGGCCTCAGAGTGGCTGTAGTGTCCGGCTTCAGCCGGACCCGAATGTTCGCAGCGCAGATACGGCGGCAAGATCCGGCGTTAGACTCGTCGTATGCCTGCCTCCTTCAATGGCCGCGCTCGCGTCTCCACGCCCGTCAACGAACCGATCCGCGCCTACGCGCCTGGTTCGCCCGAGCGGGCATCGCTGAAGACCGCGCTCGACAGCATGGCATCGACGCCGGTCGACATCCCGATCGTGATCGGCGGGAAGGAGATCCGCACCGGCGACACGGCGCCGGTGGTGATGCCGCACGCGCATCAGCAGGAGCTCGGCACCTATCACCGGGCGACGCCGGCGCACGCGCAGCAGGCGATCGAGGCCGCGCTCGGCGCGCACGCCGAGTGGTCGAGCTGGGCGTTCGAGGATCGGGCGGCGGTGCTGCTGAAGGCCGCCGAGTTGCTCACCACGTCGTGGCGCGACGTCATCAACGCGTCGACCATGCTCGGCCAGGGCAAGACCGTCTTCCAGGCCGAGATCGACGCGGCGTGCGAAATCATCGACTTCTGGCGCTTCAACGTGCACTACGCCGAGGAGTTGCTGGCTGAGCAACCGATCAGTGATCACACGATGTGGAACCGGCTCGAGTACCGCGGCCTCGAAGGGTTCGTCTACGCCGTCACGCCGTTCAACTTCACGTCGATTGCCGCGAACCTGCCGACCGCGCCGGCGCTGATGGGCAACACGGTCGTGTGGAAGCCGGCATCGACCGCGATGCTCTCGGCGCACTACCTGATGAAGCTGTTCGAGGCGGCCGGCATGCCGCCCGGTGTCATCAACCTGGTGCCCGGCGATCCGTCGGCGATCTCGAACGTCGCGCTGTCGCACCGCGACCTGGCCGGCGTGCATTTCACCGGCAGCACCGACGTCTTCAACAACATGTGGAAGACGATCGGCGCGTCGATGTCGTCGTACCGCTCCTATCCGCGCATCGTCGGCGAAACCGGCGGCAAGGACTTCGTGATCGCGCACGCGTCGGCCGACCCGGCCGCGCTGGCAACGGCGGTGGTGCGTGGCGGCTTCGAGTTCCAGGGGCAGAAATGCTCGGCGGTGAGCCGCATCTACGTGCCGCGCTCCATCTGGCCCGACGTCCGCGACCGCATCGTCGCGATGATGGACGACATCAAGATGGGCGACATCCGCGACTTCCGCCATTTCATGGGTGCGGTCATCGACGAGCGCGCCTTCGACCGCATCACCGGGCACATCGCGGAGGCGAGGACCACCGCGCGGATTGTGGCTGGCGGCGAGTCGGACAAGCAGACCGGCTACTTCGTCAGGCCGACACTGATCGAGACCGACAACCCCGGGCTGCGCCAGTTGTGCGAGGAGATCTTCGGACCGGTGGTGACGGCGTACGTGTACGACGACAGCCAGTGGACCGAGACGCTGGCGCTCGTGAATGCCACGTCTCCCTACGCGCTCACCGGCGCGATCTTCGCGCAGGACCGGCGCGCGGTTGTCGAGGCGTCGTCGGCGCTGCGCTACGCCGCCGGCAACTTCTACATCAACGACAAGCCGACCGGGGCGGTGGTGGGCCAGCAGCCGTTCGGCGGCGCACGCGCGTCGGGCACGAACGACAAAGCCGGCTCGAAGCTGAACCTGGTGCGCTGGGTCAGTGCGCGCACGGTGAAGGAGAACTTCAACCCGCCGCGCAGCTACACGTATCCCTTCATGGGCGAAGAGTAACCATTGCGAGCCGGCATGCCCACTGCACCGTCAGCCCTGCCGTCGCTGTCACTGGCGCGAGGCCGGTTCGTGTTGGCGCTCGCTGTGGCGGCGGGCATCACCGCCACGCTCGGCGCGCAGGGGCAGTCGGCCGCCGAACTGCGCCGGCGGGATCTGAACCTCGTCCGCTACCAGTACGTGCTGAAGACGCGGGCGATGACGCCGGCGGCGCGCGAGCGCGCGCTTGCCCTGCTGGACGATGCGGAGGCGCGAGCGGCGACGCTGTCGAAGCCGGCGCTGCACGTGCGGCTGCTCGAAGTGGTGGGCCTCGCCGACAACGGCCACGACACGCTCACCTTCGGCTCCGACGCCGCGCGTCCCGACTTGCGCATGCCGTTTCGCGTCGCGTGGTTTCCGGACGGCCTCGTCATCCTGCGTGCAACCGGAGCGGCCGCGGATCTCGCGGGTGGACGCATCGACGCCCTCGACGGCCTGACGCCCACCGAGCTGTATCAGCGGCTGGCGCCGCTGGCCGGCGGTGTCGAGGCGCAGCGCAAGCTGTCGCTTGGACTCGTGATCGAATCGCCGCAGTTGCTCTTCGCGGCGAAGGTGGCGCGCCAGGCCGATCGGCTGTCGCTGCGCGTGCGCATGCCGGACGGCACGGTCGTCGAGCGCACGGTGCAGGCGATTGCGGGGCGCGACGTGCCACGCGGATTCGGCGTCGAGCGTCTGCTCGCGCCAGACCCGGTGTCGTCCACTGACCGCGCGTGGAAGCCGGCCCTGCAGCCAGACGCCGTACCGCTGGCGTATCGCCACGGCAACGACGCCTTCCGCCTCGAGTCGCTGCTCGGCGGCTCGGTGCTCTACGTGCAGTTCCGCAGCAACGTCAGCGTGGCTGGGCAGGACATCGAGGCGTTCCAGCGTCGTGTGCTCGCGGCACTCCAACTACAAACGCCGTCGGACGTCATCCTCGATCTCCGCTTCGACACCGGCGGCGACCTGCAGAGCACGCTGCCGTTCATGCGCAGCCTGCCAGAGCGGGTGCCGGGCAAGGTCTACGTGCTCATGAGCCGCTACACGTTCTCCGCCGGCATCGTGTCGGCCGCCGCCGTGAAGAAGGCCGGAGGCGAAAAGGTGGTGCTCGTCGGCGAGGCGCCTGGCGATCGGCTCCGCTTCTGGTCTGAAGGCGGCAACACCTGCCTGCCAGGGTCGGGGTTCTGCCTGCACTACACCGACGGTCTCTTCGACCTCGAACAGGGATGTGAGGGGACGCCCGGCTGCTACGGCGATCAGTTCGACGTCGAGGTGGGACGGCTCGAACCGGAGATGGCCGCACCACTGACCGCGGCCGACTACCTCGCGGCGCGCGACAGTGCGATGGAAGCGGTGCTGGCGAACCTGCACTGAGCGGTGCGTCGCCGCTACGGCGATATCTTCGTTTCGAGCTTCGTGCTGGCCTGGGTGCCGTTGCCGAGCGCACTCAGGTCGTTGGCACCTTCCATCAGCAGCACCACGTCGTAGCTGCCAGTGACGAGCCCGGGCGGCAGGCGCGTCACCCCTACGACCGCTTCCTCACCGCCCCACCCGCAGTTCTTCGCTGACAACAACTGGGTTGGATAGTGCGCAAGGAACCGCGTGTTGAGCACGCTTGGGTAGGACGTCGGCGTGCCGAAGATGCGGCAGCCGACGCCCGAGAGTCCGAGGCTATCTGTCAGCGATGCGGCCTTGCCTTCCGTGAGGCTGTCGCCAAACGCCAGCACGGCCGACGCGTTCAACGTCAGCGCTGGTTGCACGGTGACTGGGAACGCGCAGCTGGCCGTGCGGCTCTGGGCGTCGGTCGCCGTGCAGGTGACCGTGGTGGTGCCAACCGGACACGATGCGCCCCTGCGCCGCCTTGTCAGCGGGCGCGAGCGGCTCGACTGCGGCATCCCTGTGAGCAGGGCTGTCTCGATCGCACGAAATCCGCACCGCAGGCGCCAAGTCCTAGCGGGGTGACGAAGTGGGGCCCCGCGTAGACTGCAGACACCTCGCCGGA
>Ga0114974_10000121_pt1 | contig 65354 bp, 59 predicted proteins | sample S_130206_EF_Meta_FD_87318 | JGI IMG/M metagenome (GOLD analysis project Ga0114974, IMG submission 87318) | Freshwater microbial communities from Lake Simoncouche, Canada to study carbon cycling - S_130206_EF_MetaG | ecosystem: Environmental > Aquatic > Freshwater > Lake | place: Lake...
CGATGACCGTGTCATTGCCCTTGAGCAGCACCACCGCCCCGGCGCGAGCCGCGGCGGCGCGGACAGCTTCGGCCTTGCCACCCGCCTCACCCAGCAGGCCGGGGAACAGCCGCTCGAACTCCCCGGCATGGGGCGTCAGCACGCATCTGTCGTGCAACCGGTTGAACAAGGCCTCGGGATCGTCCTGAAAAGACGTCAGGGCGTCGGCGTCCAGCACCGCCGCCGCGCCACTTTTCAGAGCGGCGTCCACAAGCGCACGAGTTTCGCCGCCCACGCCAAGGCCCGGACCGATCACCACCGCATTCAACCGCTTGTCCGACAGCAACTCCGCCAACCCGGCAGCGCCTTCAAACGGTTTGAGCATGATGGCCGTGAGATGGGCGGCATTCACCGCCAGCGCGTCCGGCGGCGAAGCGACGCTGACCAATCCTGCTCCCACCCGCAGCGCGCCCCGCGCCGCCAGCCGGGCAGCGCCGGTATGGCTGGCGCCGCCGCTGACCACGACGCAATGGCCGCGGTCGTATTTGTGTCCCTGCGCTTTGGGATGCGGGTAGGTCCAGAGCGACGGCGTGTTCTCGAACAACTGCGTATCGGCCGCCTGGGGCGGAATGCCGATATCGGCGACCACGATCTCGCCGCAGGCTTCACGTCCCGGCAGCAACAGATGTCCCGGTTTCTTGCGGAAGAAGGTGACGGTCAGCACCGCCGTCACGGTGACTCCACCCAGCGGTTGGCCGGTATCGCCGGCGATGCCGCTGGGTATGTCGATGGCCACCACCGGCAGATCGTTCAGGGCTTCGACGACTTGCGCCGCCGCTCCTTCCAAAGGGCGTGAAAGCCCGGCGCCGAAAAGCGCGTCCACCACCAGCCTTGCGCCCTCCAGCGCCGCCGGCGTCAGCGCCAGCCGGGCGCCCTTCCACTGTTCGGACATGACTTTGGCATCGCCACGGGGGCCGGCATCGTGCGCCACCCGCACAATGAAGCCATGCTCGTCCAGCAGCCGCGCCACGACAAAGCCGTCGCCGCCATTGTTGCCGGGGCCGCACAGCACCGTCACCGTACAGGGCTTGAAGCGGGCGGCGATGGCGTCCGCCACCGCCCTGCCCGCATTTTCCATCAGGGTCAGGGAAGCCACGCCCTGCGCGACCGCGAAGGCATCCGCCTTGGCCATTTGCGCGCAGGTGAGGATTTCGTTGCTCATTTTGCCGCGAAGTATTTTTCCAGTCGGCCCAGCGACTGTTCGATCAGGGATTGCTGTTTGCAGAAGGCGAAGCGCACGAAGGTATCCGGCGTTCCGCTCTGGAAGAAGGCCGACAGCGGGATCAGCGCCACGCCCGCCTCGCGGATCAGCCGCTCGCAAAAGGCGAAATCCTTTTCATTGGTCAGCTTGGAAATGCCGGCGGTCAGAAAGTAGGTGCCTTCGCAGGGCTGCACCTCAAAACCGAGTTTCGTCAGTCCAGCGGTAAGAATGTCGCGGTTCTGCTGCAGCCTTCTGGTCAGGGACAGCGGAAAATCCATCTCGTGGGTCAGGCCATGGGCGACGCCGAGCTGCAGCGCCGGCGGCGTCGTGAAGGTCAGGAACTGATGCGCCTTGGTCGCAACCGCCACCAGCTCGCGCGGCCCCGTCACCCAGCCCACCTTCCAGCCGGTGAGGGAAAAAATCTTGCCCGCCGAACCGATGCGCAAGCACCTTTCGCGCATGCCCGGCAAAGTGGCGAGCGGGATATGCGCCAGCCCGTCGAACACCAGATGCTCGTAAACCTCGTCGCAGATCACCACCGCATCGGTTTCGCACACGATCCTGGCCAGCAACTCCAGCTCTTCGCGGCGGAAGGCGCGTCCGGCGGGATTGTGCGGCGAGTTGATCAGCACGGCGCGGGTTTTCGGGCCGATGGCAGCGCGCAGAGCGCCTTCCGTCAACCGCCAGTCGGGCGGCCCCAGCTTGACGGTGCGCACCACCGCGCCGGCCGCTTCCACGATGGGGCGATAGGAATCGTAGGTGGGTTCGATCAGGACGAATTCGTCGCCCGCCACCGCGGTTGCCAGGATGCAGGCGCCCAGCGCCTCCGTGCCGCCGGAGGTGATGACCACTTCGTCTTCCGGGTCGTATTCCAGATTGTAGAAGTGACGGGCATGGGCGCTGACCGCCTTGCGCAGTTCGGCCAGACCCTTGGACGGCGGATACTGGTTGGGCCCGTCGATCAGTGCCTTGGCGGCCACGGCGCGCAGGGCTTGCGGCCCGTCCTGGTCGGGAAACCCCTGGCCCAGATTGATGGCGTCATGGCGAAGGGCCAGGCCCGTCATGTGCTGAAAGATGCTGATGGGGAGACTGGAGAAAACCGGATTGAGGGATGCGGGCATGGGGGTGAGGTTCGTAAAATAAGGGATGGCGAATGGGACGACCTTAGGTGCCGCCAGCGCAGAGGAACACCCCGGACAGACCGGTCAAAATCGCTCCATAAACAGGCAAATTGCCTATTTAATAGGCTGTTTTTACTGACACCTCTTTGTCTTCTGTCCAAGTCACTGAATTTTCTGCGCTTTTTTTCATCAAAAACCGGCACAAGTCCTGCTAACCGGTTAACGCGCGTCGCAGCCGTCCGGCCGCGCGGAGGAGCACCATGAAAAAAATCGAAGCCATTATTAAGCCGTTCAAACTCGATGAGGTGAAGGAGGCCCTGCAGGAAGTGGGGGTCCAGGGCATCACCGTGACCGAAGCCAAGGGCTTCGGGCGCCAAAAAGGCCATACCGAGCTTTACCGGGGCGCCGAATATGTGGTGGATTTCCTGCCCAAGGTGAAGATCGAAATCGTCATCAACGAAGACCGCGTGGACGCCAGCATCGATGCCATTCAGAAGGCTGCGCGGACGGGCCGCATCGGCGATGGCAAGATTTTCGTCCTCAATGTCGAGGAAGCCATCCGCATCCGTACCGGAGAAACCGGCGCGGACGCCATTTAGCAAATTTCGCCCTGGTGGGGCGATCACCGGGAGCGCCGGCGCAAGCCGGAGCGACCAGAATCAAGATCAACGAAGGGAAGACTGACAATGGCCGACAAGAAGACGACTGCTGCCGACATCCTGAAACTCATCAAGGAGAAGGAAGTCAAATATGTCGACGTGCGTTTCACCGACCCCAAGGGCAAGTGGCAGCACGTCACCTTCGACCTGATGATGGTCGATGAGGATTTCCTGAACGAAGGCACCATGTTCGACGGTTCGTCGATCGCGGGCTGGAAGGCCATCAACGAGTCCGACATGCTGCTGAAGCCGGATCTCAACACCGCCGTGATCGATCCCTTCTTCGCCCAGACCACGCTGATCCTGATCTGCGACGTGATGGAGCCGATGACCGGCCAGCACTATTCGCGCTGCCCGCGCTCGATCGCCAAGGCCGCCGAAAAGTTCGTCAACTCGTCGGGCGTCGGCGACACCACCTATTTCGGCCCGGAAGCCGAATTCTTCATCTTCGACGACGTGCGTTTCGAAGTCGGGATGAACAAGGGCTACTACTATGTCGACTCCAAGGAAGGCGCCTACAATACCGGCACCGAATATCCGGAAGGCAATCTGGGCCATCGCCCGGCGGTGAAGGGCGGTTATTTCCCGGTCCCCCCGATCGACTCCGAGCAGGACATGCGCGGCGAAATGCTGGCGGTCATGAAGGACATGGGCATCCAGCCGGAAAAGCACCATCACGAAGTCGCCACCGCCCAGCATGAACTTGGCTTCAAGTTCAACACGCTGACCAAGTGTGGCGACTACATGCAGATCTACAAGTATGTCATCCACCAGGTCGCCCAGGCCTATGGCAAGTCGGCGACCTTCATGCCCAAGCCCATCTATGGCGACAACGGCTCGGGCATGCATGTGCATCAGTCGATCTGGAAGGGCGGCAAGCCGCTGTTCGCCGGTTCGGGCTATGCCGACCTGTCCGACATGTGCCTGTTCTATATCGGCGGCATCATCAAGCATGCCAAGGCTCTGAACGCCTTCACCAACCCGCTGACCAACAGCTACAAGCGCCTGATCCCCGGCTTCGAAGCCCCGGTGCTGCTCGCCTATTCGGCGCGCAACCGTTCGGCCTCCTGCCGCATCCCGCACTCGCCCTCGCCCAACGGCAAGCGCGTCGAGGTCCGCTTCCCCGATCCGGGCGCGAACCCCTACCTCGCCTATGCCGCGATGCTGATGGCGGGCCTGGACGGGATCGAGAACAAGATCCATCCGGGTGGCCCGATGGACAAGGACCTGTATGCGCTGCCGCCCGAAGAGCTGGCGAAGGTGCCGCAGGTTTGCGGTTCGCTGCGTGAGGCTCTCGACTCCCTGCGCGCCGACAACGCCTTCCTCAAGAAGGGCGGCGTGTTCGATCAGGACTTCATCGACGCCTATATCGATCTCAAGATGGAAGACGTGTATGCCTTCGAGCACACGCCCCATCCGATCGAGTTCAAGATGTACTATTCGGTCTGAGTTTTCTCGGGTCTGGCGAGAAGGGCGCGGCGCAAGCTGCGCCCTTTTTCGTTGATCAGGCGACTGCGGCGCTCAACTCCGGCGCCCGCACCGGCAGGGTCACGAAGGCGCTGCAGCCCTTGCCGAATTCGCTCTCCAGCCAGGCCTTGCCGCCATGCAGCTCCGCCAGGCCGCGCACCAGCGCCAGGCCCAGGCCGGTGCCACCCGCCTGCCGGTCGAAACGGTTGTCCACCTGATTGAAGGGGGCGAATATCTTGTCCAGCTTGTCGCGCGGGATGCCCGGGCCATTGTCGCGCACCACGATCTGGAAATCGCCATTGGCGGCGCTCCCGGCCACGACCTCGATGCGTCCGCCCTGGGGAGTGAATTTGACGGCATTGGAAACCAGATTAATCAGGATCTGCTTCACCGCCCGCTCGTCGGCATAGAGCGGCGGCGTCGCGTCCTCGACCATGATGGCCAGGGTCTGGTCTTTTTCCCTGGCCTTGGTGCCGACCAGCTTGAGAGCAATGTTTAAGACGCGGCCGGGGTCCAGGGGATTGGGCGCGATGTCCATGCGGCCCGCCTCGATCTTGGCAACGTCCAGCAGGTCGTTGATCAGCGACAGAAGATGCGCACCGGACGAATGAATGTCGCCCGCATAGTCCCGGTAGCGTTCCGAGCCCACCGGCCCGAAGCATTCCTGGCTGATGATTTCCGAAAAGCCCAGAATGGCGTTCAGCGGGGTGCGCAGCTCATGGCTCATATTGGCCAGGAAGGCGGTCTTGGAGGCGTTGGCGGCTTCCGCCTCGAAGCGCTTCCTGAGCGCCTCGTCGCGGGCTTCCTCCACCTCGTGGGCCATGTCCTCGAGCTGAAAGCGTAGACGGGTGTCCTCGGCCATGCGCTGCACCAACGGCCGGCCCGTGCGCCACAGCTGAAGAGCAACGAACGGCGCCAGCAGGCCGATCGCAACGTCGCTCAGCGATCCGCCGGTAAGAAAGCGCGCCGAAGTCATCAGCGAGATGGGCACCAGGCTGGCGAGATACATGTCCATGTTGCTGCCGCGGCTCACCACCAGAGCGGACACCACGGCCATGACACAGGCTGCCAGAAAGATATGGTTTACGGGATTGTTCGGTTCCCAACACAGCCATGGCATCAGGCCCCAGGCGATGCTCATGACCACTTGTGTGGCCAGGAACCAGCGGAACCAGGAATGCAGCCCGCTCTGGGAACCCTTGTGGCGCTCATAGGCATGGCTCACCAGCGCCGTCAGGCCCACCGCGACGGCGACAGCCAGGGGCAGAAACAGCGTGCGGACGAAGCTCACACTGCCGAAAGGCGGCACCAGATCGGAAGACAGGCAGGCCACCAGCAGCGCCCAGAGCGGCGCCGTGAAGCGGGTGGCACGCATGGCATGGGCCGTGAGGGCAAGCTGCGCATTCAGGACGCGCGTATCGCCCTTCTCAACGTCCGTCGCTAAAGCCCAGAATGACACGCTGCGTTTTTTCCGAAACCGGCCCACATGCCAGTATCGCGCCCCGCGCCTTAAAATTTACTAAGTTTATCGGCATTTCCGGGCCGCCTTTTGGCTCGCTTTCCATGGTTGATAAAACGTAAAAATAGGCGGGCCTGCGCGATTCGCGCATGGTCTTTCACGCAACACAACCGATCGCCATGGCCAAGAACAATCCCGACCTGTTTGACGGAGCCTCCGCTTCCTCCAAGGCCTATACGGCCAAGGATATAGAAGTGCTGGAAGGGCTGGAGCCGGTGCGCCGCCGGCCCGGCATGTATATCGGCGGCACCGATGCCAACGCCCTGCACCATCTGGCCGCCGAGATCATCGACAATTCGATGGACGAAGCGGTGGCCGGCCACGCCACCCGCATCGAGCTGGAACTGAAATCCGGCAATGTCCTTGTGGTGCGCGACAATGGCCGCGGCATCCCGGTGGACCCGCATCCCAAATTCAAGAACAAGTCGGCGCTGGAAGTCATCATGACCACGCTGCATGCCGGCGGAAAATTCGACGGCAAGGCCTATGACACATCCGGCGGGTTGCACGGCGTCGGCGCCTCGGTGGTCAACGCCCTGTCGGAATGGATGGAAGTGGACGTGGCGCGCGACAAGCACGGCCACAAGATGCGCTTCGAGCGCGGCCACGCCATCGGCAAGCTGAAAGACCTGGGCGCCGTCAACCGCCGTGGCACCATCACGTCATTCAAGCCCGACCACAAGATTTTTGGCGATTTGCAATTCTCCCCTGCCCGGCTGCACCGCATGGCCAAGTCCAAGGCCTATCTGTTCCGCGGCGTGGAAATCCGCTGGACCTGCGATCCTGCCCTGATCACGGACGAAACCCCGGCCGAGGATGTACTGAAATTTCCCGGCGGCCTGTCCGATTTCCTGCGCAGCGAAGTCGGCAAGGCCCAGACCGTTACCACCAGGATCTTTCAATGGCCGCCGACCTCCAGCGAGGAACGGCGGGACGAGAAAGACAAGAAGGCGGAAAAGAAAGAAGAGAGCACCCGGGGCAAGGTGGAATGGGCGGTGACCTGGGCACCATCGCGCGATCCCTTCACCCGTTCCTATTGCAACACCATTCCCACCCATCAGGGCGGCACCCATGAACAGGGCCTGCGCAACGCCCTGACGAAGGCGCTGCGCGCGCACGGCGAACGCGTCAACAATCGCAAGACCAGCCTGATCACGGCCGATGACGTGATGGAATCAGCCTGCGCCGTGCTGTCGATCTTCATCCGCGAACCGGAATTCCAGGGCCAGACCAAGGACAAGCTGTCATCGCCCGATGCCCAGCGCCTGGTGGAAAATATCGTGCGCGATCATTTCGATCACTGGCTGGCGGAAAGCCCGGCGGAAGCCGACCGGCTGCTGGGCTTTGTGATCGACAGCGCCGAAGACCGGCTGAAGAAACGGCAGGAAAAAGAGACGCAGCGCAAGACGGCGACCCGCAAGCTGCGCCTGCCAGGCAAACTGGCGGATTGTTCGCGCGACTCGGCGGAAGGCACCGAAATCTTCCTGGTGGAAGGCGACAGCGCCGGCGGCAGCGCCAAACAGGCGCGCGACCGCAACACCCAGGCGATCCTGCCCCTGCGCGGCAAGATCCTGAACGTCGCCAGCGCGGCCGCCGGCAAGCTGCAGCAGAACCAGGAATTGTCGGACCTGGTGCAGGCGCTGGGCTGCGGCACCGGCGCCAAATACCGCCAGGCCGATCTGCGCTATCAGCGCATCATCATCATGACGGACGCCGATGTCGACGGCGCCCATATCGCCTCGCTGCTGCTGACCTTCTTCTATCGCGAGATGCCGGAACTGATCACCGGCGGCCATCTGTTTCTTGCCATGCCGCCGCTCTACCGCCTGACCCAGGGCGGCAAGACCATCTATGCCCGCGACGATGCCGACCGCGAACGCATCCTGAAGAAGGAATTCCGCGCCGGGACCAAGGTGGAAGTGTCGCGCTTCAAGGGCCTGGGCGAAATGATGGCGTCGCAGCTGAAGGAAACCACCATGCGCCCGGGCCATCGCACCCTGTTGCAGGTTCACATCCCCAGCGACGACGCCAAGCACACCGAAAACCTGTTCGAGCGGTTGATGGGCAAGAAACCGGAACTGCGCTTCCAGTTCATCCAGGAGAACGCCGAATTCGCCAAGGAAGCGGTCGACATCTAAGCCTACTGCGCCGGCACCGCGATCCGCGCCGCCAGGACCGTGCGGTCACCGCCTCGTGACGGCACCGCTTCGGCGGGACGCGCCTTCAGCAGTTTCGCGCCTTCCGGCGGCAAGCCGCGCCGCTGCGCCAGGAGAAGCAGGCTTGCCGCCTCCGGTGATCCCAGCTTCAGGGTGATGCGAGCGTTCGAACAGTCGGGCGTACTACAGATGATGACTACCCGCTGGCCGGAGGCGGGCGTGGTTACGCCTGCGAGCGTCAGGGCTTGCAACTTCGCTTCCGCCGGCACCACCAGCATGACGCTATCGCCAGCCGCTTTCAGATCGAGGGTGACGGTGTCGCCACTGCGCGATACCACTGCGGTTGGCGCGGGATGCCGCGCCACACCGGCCGGCGCGACATAGGCTGTCTCCAGCAGGCGCTGCGGCGTAGCCGAAAAATTGGCAGCGGCGCGCAAGGCCTCCGGCAGACGGCTCACCGGATCGGCCAGCCAGCTGGCTTTGCCGTCCAGCTCGGCATAGCCCAGATTGAGCCGTTCGGGTGCGGCGCTGCTGTAAGCGGGCTGCAATCCGGCCGTCACCGCAAACCCGATCGCCAGCAGCATCGAGAGCGCCACGGACAATCCCCAGCCGCGCTGTTTTCCTCGGGCCAACAGGGGCAACAGCGCGATCAGCGCGAAAGCCGCGGTGACGGTGAACAGCACATGCACCTTCAGACCCATGAGCGGCTCGGTTGCGGCATTGAGGCTGAGCCAGATCACCAGTCCCGCCAGCGCCGACACAGTCAGCGCGAAACCCCAGCCGCCGCGTACCGTTACCAGCAGCAAGGGCGCGGCGATCAGCACAGGGAACAGAAAATAAGGCGCAAGGCCCGGCGCCCAGATGGCGCAGACAATGGCAAGCCCGGCGAACCACAGCCAGCCCGATATCGGCCCAGCAACCCGCGCGGTCAGCACCGCCACGGCAAAGGCCCCGAAGGCCAGTGCCAGACGCAGGTAAACCGGATGGGCAAAGGATGGATCTGCCTGGCCGGAAATCCAGGCGGACAGGCTATGCAGCACAAAGCCCACGCCGACAGCGCCCGCCAGCAACAGTGGCGGCATCAGGAAGGCCAGCAGGGGCCGGCGTATCTCGCGCCGCTCCCGCCGGGTCAGGAACCCCGCCAGTGCAATCATGGCGAAGCCCCCCAGCGACAAAGGCAGGCCCCAGCTTTGCGGCAGACGTGGCAGCCAGCGCCCCAGCACGTCCAGGTAGATCGCGTTCTCGCCCTTCAGATCTTCATAGTCGGCGCGGCTCAGCGCGTCGGCCAATTCCAGCAGATTGTCGCCATGCTGTTGCAGGCTGCGCGGGTCGATATTTTCGCGCCTGTCGAGCGGGGTGTGATAGTGCGCCTGATTACCGATGAAGGCGAAATTGTAGGAGGTCACGCCCGCCGCAAGGAAAGGCGACAGATCGGTGTCATTGGGCAGCCGCTTGTAAATCTCAGCATAGAGCGAGGAGGCGGCGAAGTTCGGCACGCTGCGCGCATAAAGATCAATCAGTCTGGAATCGCCGGGGCTGGTCTGGAACAGATAGCTGACGCCCTGGTTGCCCCGCGCCTCGACATTGATGACCACACCCGTCTTTGCGGCGCGCAAGGGTTCGCGCAGGAAAGCTGACGCCCCCAGCAACCCGCTTTCCTCGCCATCGGTGAACAGCGCCACGATGGGATGCTCGCCGTTCAGGCCACGCGCCTTTAACGCGCGTATGGCTTCCAGAATGGTGGCGACACCCGAGGCATCGTCGCCCGCACCCGGCCCGGCGCCCACGGAATCCATATGCGCCATCAGCAACACCTGCTTGCCCGACCCCGGTGAGACGCCGGCGACAATGTTGGCGACGCTGCCACAGGCAATGACGCCATAGCGTTCCGCGCTGCTGCAGCTCATGCTGGTGTGGCTGCGGGCAACCACGCCCAGACCGGACAATTCTTTCAGCAGCCGTTCGCGAAAGGCGGCATTGGCGGTGGAGCCCGCCGGGCGCGGCTGCTGATCGCCCAACAGCCGGCCTAATACCGCGTCGGCCCGGGCAGCGGAAAATTGCGTTGCCGGTGCATCCAGCCCCAACGGCGCGGGACGCGACTGGGCATAGACCGCGAGCAGCCAGACCGCGACGGCCAGCGCCGCCAATCCCCATATCCTGCCCATTTGTCCGCCAAGTTCCCCGCCAAACCCCAAAATACAGGGATATCTTGCATTTTCGAGGAATATCCCTATTTTGCACTGCGATAAGAGTCGGCCGCCATTCGGGCCGCCGGCCATGGGCGCCACACGTCGCGCCCCTTTTTCAGGAGCGTGCTACGACCAGTGTGACGATCTCCGGCGCGGAAGCCGGACTAGACGAAGTTATTGAATCCACAGAGCAATCTGAGCAGGCCGTTGCCAGCGCCGAAAGCGGCGTCGGCGGCTTTGAAGGCTTGGGACTCTCCCCCGAAATCCTCAAGGCGGTGGCCGACAGCGGCTACACCACCCCTACCGCTATTCAAGCGCAGGGCATCCCGGTGGCGCTGCAGCGGCGCGACATGATCGGCATTGCCCAGACCGGCACCGGCAAGACCGCCAGCTTTACCCTGCCGATGATCGAGATGCTCTCCAAGGGCCGCGCCAAGGCCCGCATGCCGCGCGCCCTGGTGCTGGAACCCACCCGCGAGCTGGCCGACCAGGTGTCCGAGAATTTCGATCGCTACAGCAAATACTCCAAGCTGACCCATGCCCTGCTGATCGGCGGCACCGCGATGGACGAGCAGATCAAGAAGCTGGACCGCGGCGTCGATGTGCTGATCGCCACGCCCGGCCGCTTGATGGACCATTTCAACCGCGGCCGCCTGTTGCTGAGCCAGGTCAATATCCTGGTGATCGACGAAGCCGACCGCATGCTGGACATGGGCTTCATTCCCGATGTCGAGGAAATCTGCAAGAAGCTGCCCTTCACCCGCCAGACACTATTCTATTCCGCGACCATGCCGCCGGAGATCCAGCGCCTCACCGACCAGTTCCTGCACAATCCGGTGCGCATCGAAGTCTCGCGTCCCGCCACCACCGCCACCAACATCACCCAGGAAGTGGTGGAAATTCCCGCCAACGACTGGGCCAAGCGCGAAGCGCTGCGCCGCCTGATCCGCGAAGCCGAACCGACCCTGAACAACGCCATCATCTTCTGCAATCGCAAGCGCGATGTCGATGTCGTGGCCAAGTCGCTGGTCAAGCACGGCTTCGACGCCGCCCCGATCCATGGCGATCTCGACCAGTCCCTGCGCACCAAGACGCTGGACCGCTTCCGCGCCGGGGACCTGAAAATCCTGGTCGCCAGCGATGTGGCGGCGCGCGGCCTGGACGTTCCGGCCGTCAGCCATGTCTTCAATTTCGACGTGCCGATCCATGCCGACGATTATGTCCACCGCATTGGACGCACCGGACGGGCGGGCCGCAGCGGCGCCGCCTACATGCTGGCCTCGCACCGCGATGGCAAATATATCGAGGCGATCGAAAAGATCACCGGCAACAAGCTGGCGCGCCGCGAAATGATGGACATCGAGGTCCGCGAGGAACGCAAGCCGCCGCGCGGCGAGCAGGGCCGTGGCGGCCGTGACCGCGGCAAGGATCGCGGCCGTGGCCGCGACGGCAAGCAGCGCGACCGCCGTCCGCCGGGCGGAAAATTCCACGATCAGGTCGCCAGCATGGATCCGGTCGAAGCAACGCCGGACGCCGCCCCGCAAGCCGCCCCAATGGAAGCACCACGCGCGGAAGCACCGCGTGCTGTCGAACGGCCGCGCGAACAGCCCCGCCAGGAGCAGCCACGTCAGGAACAGCCACGTCAGGAACAGCGCCCGCGCAACGAGCCGCGTACGGAAAACCGCGACCGCGGCGAAAAGCGCGAACGCGGCAGCCAGCGCCAGCACAATGAGCAGGCGGCCAAACCCGAAGCCGTGGACAAGAGCCAGTTGCCGGCTTTCCTGTTCCGCCCGGTGCCGGTGAAGAAGCCCGAGCCCCAGCCGGAATAGCGGGAAAACCGGGGTTTTGCTGAAATTTTCAGCCATGAAAATCCGCGCTATTTAACGCTTTTTTACCCAGGGGATGGGCACACTGACCCCACGAACCGGCCATTTTTGCCGGCGCATGGGGATTATTTGTGTTCAAGCCGGACCGCGAGCAGGGTTTTGCCAAGGCCGCTCTCGACCTGATGGGCGAGTGCGCAGTCATTTCTACGCCTGAAAATTTCGAACTCTTTTATGCGTTTGCCGCGGGCGAAAACCCCGCCCTCACCCAAGTGATGGGCGCGGTGATCGCCGCCAAGAAGCCTTTCACGCCCGAACTGATCCAGGATATGCGCATGCGCTGCCTGTCGGGCGCGCGCGCGGCCCTCGCCATGGAGGCGGTGGGCAGCAACATGAGCGCCATGATCGACGACGTCCTGACCAAGCTGGAAACAGCGGGCCGCGGCACCGTCGACTACAAGAACACACTTTCCGCCGTCACCGGCGAGTTGGGCGCCGACCGCAGCCCCGCCGATCTGCGCAAGCTTGTGGACGGCTTGATAGCAGCCACCCGCGAAATGGAACAGCGTACCAAAAGCCTGGAAGGCGAATTGCAGGCCTCGTCCGCACAAGTCAGCGAACTGCGCGACAAGCTGGACAATGTGCGCAAGGAAAGCCTCACCGATCCCCTGACCAACATCGCCAACCGCAAGGCCTTCGACGATGCGGTTAGGTGCGCCGAGGAAGCGGTGCTGCGCGACGGCGAAGAGTCCACGCTCCTGCTGTGCGACATCGACTTCTTCAAGAAATTCAACGACACCTGGGGCCATCAGACCGGCGACCAGGTGCTGCGTCTTGTGGCATCGTGCCTCTCGGAAAACACCAAGGGCCGCGACACCGCGGCGCGTTATGGCGGCGAGGAATTCGCCGTGCTGCTGCGCGGCACCGGCCTGGAAGCGGCCACGCACCTGGCCGACCAGATTCGCCAGACGGTCGAGACCAAGAAGCTGGTGAAGAAGTCCACCGGCGACGTGCTGGGCACCATCACCATCTCCATCGGAGTCGCCCAGTTCGCACCCGGCGAGCCAGGCGAAGCCGTCATCCGCCGCGCCGATGCCTGCCTGTACGGCGCCAAGCACAATGGCCGCAATCTGGTGATCAACCAGAACGATTCCCGCATGGCTGCGCTCGAAACCAGCGCCGCCTGACGCCCCTTGCGATTTGCGCTATGCTTTCGCTCGACTCCGTGATGAGGCACGCGTGCGCCAGCAGTTCGACCAGGTTCATCTGACGGCGCGGGGCAAGATCGCAGCCGTCGCCCTGGACCACCCCGCGACCGTCAACGCCCTGTCAGCCCCCATGATGCGCGGGTTGAACGCCGCCATGGATGCGGTGGAGTCCGGCGACTTTCGCGTCCTGATACTCACCGGCGAGGGGCGCGGCTTTTGTTCGGGCGCCGATCTCACCGAACTGCCGGAGCGGCAGGCGCAAGGGGCCGGCGAGGCGCTGGAGCGGCTGTATCACCCTGCCCTGCGCCGGCTGCGCGACCTTGAAATTCCGATCATCACGGCGGTGAATGGCGCGGCGGTCGGCATCGGCATGAGCTTCGCGCTGATGGGCGACCTGATCGTGGCGGCGCGATCCGCCTATTTCCTGCTCTCCTTCTCGCGCATCGGGCTGGTGCCTGACGGCGGCGCCACCTGGCTGCTGCCGCGCCTGATCGGGCTGGCGCGGGCGCGTGAACTGGCGATGCTGGCGGAAAAGCTGCCCGCCGATCAGGCGCTGGCCTGGGGCCTGATCAACCGGGTGGTGGACGATGCGCGGCTGATGGAAGAGTGTTTTGCGCTGGCCCAGCGGCTGGCGGACGGACCCGCCGCCCTGCCCCTGACCCGCAAACTGTTCTGGGACAGCCTTCACAATAGCTACGAAGACCAACTGGCGCAGGAGCGCGCCGCGCAAGGCCGGGCGGGTGAGACTGAAGATTTCTGGGAAGGGCTGGCGGCCTTTCAGCAAAAGCGGTTGCCCAGATTTAACGGGAAGTGATTAGTCCGCCTTGGCAGGCGTGATCTGGACCGACTCGCCGCAACCGCACGCAGACGTCTGGTTGGGATTCTTGAAGACGAAACGCGCGCCCAGCTTTTCCTGCACGAAATCCAGTTCGGTGCCGATCAGGAACAGTATCGCCTTGGGGTCTATGAAGACCTTGACGCCCTTGTCTTCCATCACTTCTTCGAACGGCTTGGTGTCGGAAGCATATTCCATCGTGTAGCTCATGCCGGCGCAGCCGCCATTGGTGACACCGACCCGCAGGCCCAGAACCTTGCCGTCGGCATCCTGCATGATGGCGGCCAGACGCGCGGCGGCGGCATCGGTCAGCTTGACCGGCTTGGGACGCTCGCGGCGGGGCTTTTGGGTCTGGGTTTCCATCAGAACATGTTCAATTCGAGTTTGGCTTCTTCGCTCATGCGGTCCGGCGTCCAGGGTGGGTCGAAGGTCATGGTCACCGTCACCTCGCCGATACCGTCCACCAGTTCCAGTGCCGCCTTGACGTTGCCGGGCATCTCACCCGCCACCGGGCAATTGGGCGCCGTCAGGGTCATGTCCACTTTTACGTCCTTGTTGTCGGCAACATCGACCTTGTAGATAAGCCCGAGCTCATAGATATCAACCGGGATTTCCGGATCGAACACGGTCTTGAGGGCAATAATCAGCTTGCTGGTGAAATCGTCCAGCTCCTGCTGGCTCAGCGCCGAAGTCTGGGAGGCGGCTGCATCGCTCATGTCGCGCCCTCCTCCACGGCATTCTTGTAGGTATGCCAGGCCAGGGTGGCGCACTTCACCCGCATGGGAAAGGCGCTGATCCCGCCCATCACTTCCAGCCGCTCGCGGTCGTCTTCGGGCAGGTCGCTGGCGTCTTCGCCCTTCACCAGATGCAGGAAGCCCTTCATCAGCCGGTCGGCCTCCGCAGCCGTGCGGCCCTTGAGCATGTCCACCATCATCGACGCGCTGGCCTGGCTTATGGCGCAGCCCTTGCCTTCAAACTTGATGTCAGACACACGGCCATCAGCATCCAGTTGCAGATAGACCGTGACCTTGTCACCGCAGAGCGGGTTATAGCCTTCCGCCTTGTGGCTGGCATTGTCCATGCTGCCGTAATGGCGCGGATGGCGTGAGTGATCCAGGATCACTTCCTGATACAATTCCCGGAGCGCGTTATCCATCAGCCCAGTATCCCACGCGCTTTCGACAAGCCCGCGACCAGCGCGTCCACATCGGAACGGTTGTTGTACAGCGCAAAGCTGGCGCGGCTGGTCGAGGCCACGCCGAAGCGTTCCATCAGCACCTGCGCGCAATGATGCCCCGCCCGCACCGCAACGCCTTCGCGGTCCAGGATTGTGGCAAGGTCATGGGCGTGCATGCCGTCGGCCTCGAAGGACAGGATCGCCCCCTTGCCCGGCGCATCGCCGATCACCCGCAGCCAGTTGAACTGGCGTACCTGCTGCCGGGCATAGGCCAGAAGATCCTGTTCATGGGCGGCAACGGCGACACGGTCCAGTCCCGTCAGATAATCCAGCGCCGCGGCCAGGCCGACACTTTCAATGATCGGCGGCGTGCCCGCCTCGAACCGGGCCGGCGGGTCGGCATAGGTGATGCGCTCCTTGGAGACTTCGCGGATCATTTCGCCGCCACCATTGAAGGGGCGCATCGTTTTCAGATGCGCTTTCTTGGCATACAGCGCGCCGATACCGGTGGGGCCATACAGCTTGTGGCCGGTGATGACGTAAAAATCGATGTCCAGCGCCTGAACATCGACCTTCTCATGCACCGCGCCCTGGCAGCCGTCGGCCAGAACCAGGGCGCCCTTGGCATGGGCGCGGGCGACAATGTCCTTCAGCGGCGCGATGGTACCCAGCACATTCGACATGTGGGTAATGGCGACCAGTTTGGTCTTGGGTCCGATGGCGGCGTCCAGCGCCTCGATATCCAGGCTGCCGTCGTCGCGCACATCGACCCAGCGCAGCACCGCGCCCTGGCGCTCGCGCAGGAAATGCCACGGCACGATGTTGGAATGATGCTCCATAACCGACAGCACGATCTCGTCGCCGGGCTGGATCACGGGCATCAGGTGGCTGTAGGCGACCAGATTGATCGCCTCGGTGCCGCCCTTGGTGAAGACGATTTCCTCTTCGCTGGCAGCACCCAGAAATTTCTGAACCGTGCGCCGCGCCGCTTCATAGCGGTCGGTGGCGGCGGCGGAGAGAAAATGCACGCCGCGATGGACATTGGCATATTCGCTTGTCGCAAAATCGCGCATCGTATCCAGCACCATGTCGGGCTTCTGGGCCGAGGCGCCGCTGTCGAGATAGACCAGCGGCTTGCCATAGACCTGCCGCGACAGGATCGTGAAATCCGCACGGGCCTTCTCGGCGTCAAAAGAAGCTGCGATTTTTCCCTGCGCCATCATGCGATCGCCTTCAACGCGGTCAGCAATTCTGTGCGCACCAGCTCGCGCTGGTCGGTGTTGAGGATTTGCGCCACCGCGTCTTCCAGGAAAGCCTGCAGCAACAGTCCGCGCGCTTCCGCTTCCGGGATACCGCGGGCCTGCAGATAGAACAGCGATTCCGCGTCCAGGTCGCCCACCGCCGCGCCATGGGCGCATTTGACGTCATCGGCGAAGATTTCCAGTTCCGGCTTGAGGTCGGCCTCGGCATTCTCGCCCAGCAGCAGCGCCTTGGCGCTCTGGTTGCTGTCGCTGCCATTGGCGCCCCTGGCCACCGTCACCTTGCCCTGATAGACGGCACGCGCATTGCCGCCCGCCACATGCTTGAACAGTTGGGTGCTGTGGGTATTGCCGGTGCGGTGGATGACATGGGTGGTCACGTCGCTGTGGCGCTTGCCGTCCAGCAGCGCAACGCCCGACAGATGGGCCTCGGCACCCTCGCCTTCCAGCGCGACTTCCACTTCCATGCGCGACAGCTTGCTGCCAAAGGCGGCGAAGTGGGCGCGATACTGGCCGCGTTGCGCGATACGCACCGACACTTCTTCCACCATCACGGCCTCGCCGGCATTGGGCGAAACCCGCACATGTTCCAGACGGGCATTCTCGCCCAGCACGATTTCCAGACCGGCATTGCGAAACCGCTCCACGGTCACGCCTTCCACCAGGGTCAGGGATGCGCCATCTTCCAGCACCAGCAGGCCGCGAACATGACCGGCGCCGGCGAATTCAAACTTCAGCGGCTCGGCGATCACGAGGCCCTTCGGCACCCGGAAAGCGGTGCCGCCAGCCGCCAGCGACAGCGAGGCAGCGCTCATCGTATTGCGATCGGCTTGGCCGAAATATTCCCGCACCCAGTCAGGCGGATTGGTTCCGGCCAGGTCGAAGGTCTCGATCCCCGCGGGCAGATGCAGGGTGTGCAACTCCGCCTGCCCTGCCCCAACCCCGGCTTCACCCAGCGCCGACCGGAGGTCGGAATATTTCCAGTCCTCCACCCGGCGATGCGGCACGCCGCGCGCGCGGAAGATCGCGGCCGCTTCGTTGCGGCGCGCTTCCGGCAGTCCCAGGGCGGTGATGCCCGTCATGCCGGCACCTTGATGATGTGCTCATAACCCTTGGCTTCCAGCTCCAGCGCCAGTTCCTTGCCGCCTTCGGCCACGATACGGCCACCGGCCAGAACATGGATGCGGTCGGGCACGATGTAATCCAGCAGGCGCTGGTAATGCGTGATCACCAGCATGGCACGCGACGGATCGCGCAAGGCGTTGACACCCTCGGCCACGACGCGCAGGGCGTCGATATCAAGCCCGGAGTCGGTTTCATCCAGAACCGCCAGCTTGGGCTCGAACACCGACATCTGCAGGATTTCCAGCCGCTTCTTTTCACCGCCGGAAAAACCCACATTCAGCGGGCGCTTGAGCATGTCCTCGCTGACATTCAGGGTCTTGGCCTTGGCGCGCACCAGCTTCAAGACGCCGATGGCGTCCAGATCGGCTTCACCCCGGGCACGGCGCTGGGAATTCAGTGCGGTCTTGAGGAATGTCATGGTGGTGACGCCGGGAATCTCTACCGGATACTGCATCGCCAGGAAGACTCCCTTGGCGGCGCGTTCTTCCGGCTTCAGCGCGGTCAGGTCTTCGCCATTATAGGTGATGGAGCCGCCGGTGATGTCGTATCCGGCGCGGCCCGCCAGCACATAGGACAGGGTGGACTTGCCAGACCCGTTGGGGCCCATGATGGCGTGCACCTGGCCGGGCTGGATCGACAGCGTCAAACCCTTGAGGATTTCCTTGCCGCCGACAGCGACGTGCAGATTCTTGATATCCAGCATGACTAACCCACAGAACCTTCCAGAGAGATGCCGACCAGTTTTTGCGCCTCGACGGCGAATTCCATCGGCAGTTGCTGCAGCACTTCGCGGCAGAAACCATTGACGATCAGCGACACCGCCTCGTCCTGCGGGATGCCGCGCTGCAGGCAATAGAACAGCTGGTCCTCCGCGATCTTGGAGGTCGTCGCCTCATGCTCGATGCGCGCGGTCGAATTGCGGCTTTCGATATAGGGCACGGTATGGGCGCCGCAATCGCCGCCGATCAGCAGCGAGTCGCACTGGGTATAGTTGCGGGCATTCTTCGCCTTGCCATAGACGCTGACCAGCCCGCGATAGGTGTTCTGGGCCTTGCCGGCGGAAATACCCTTGGAAATGATGCGCGAGCGGGTATTGGCGCCCAGATGGATCATCTTGGTGCCGGTGTCTGCCTGCTGGTAATTGTTGGCGATGGCGATGGAATAGAATTCGCCCACGCTTTCGTCGCCGCGCAGGATGCAGCTGGGATACTTCCAGGTGATGGCCGAGCCGGTTTCCACCTGGGTCCAGCTTATCTTGGACTTCTTGCCCCGGCAGTCGCCGCGCTTGGTGACGAAGTTGAAGATGCCCCCCAGCCCGTTCTCGTCACCAGGATACCAGTTCTGCACTGTGGAATATTTGATCTCGGCATTGTCCAGGGTCACCAGCTCGACCACGGCGGCGTGCAACTGGTTCTCGTCGCGCTTGGGCGCGGTGCAGCCTTCCAGGTAACTGACGAAGCTGCCTTCGTCGGCAATGATCAGGGTGCGCTCGAACTGACCGGTCTCCGAGGCATTGATGCGGAAATAGGTGGAAAGCTCCATCGGGCAGCGCACGCCCTTCGGCACATAGACAAAGGTGCCGTCGGAAAACACCGCCGAATTCAGGGTGGCGAAGAAATTGTCCGTCACCGGCACCACCGTGCCCAGATACTGCTTCACCAGGTCAGGATAGTCGCGGATGGCTTCGGAGATCGGGCAGAAGATCACCCCCGCCTCGTTCAGCTTGTCCTTGAAGGTGGTGGCGACCGAGACGCTGTCGAACACCGCGTCCACTGCCACGCCGGCCAGCGCCATCTGCTCGTGCAGCGGGATGCCCAGCTTCTTGTAGGTTTCCAGCAGCTTGGGATCGACTTCATCCAATGACTGCTTCAGCGGCGTGTTCTTGGGCGCCGCGTAATAATAGGAATTCTGATAGTCGATCTTGGGATAATGTACCCGGGCCCAGTCCGGCTCCTTCATGGTCAGCCAGCGCCGGAACGCGCCCAGCCGCCATTCCAGCATCCATTCCGGCTCGCCCTTCTTGGCGGAAATAAAGCGCACCGTGTCTTCGGACAGGCCCTTGGGCGCCATGTCCATCTCGATATCGGTGACAAAGCCGTATTTGTACTTCTCGCCGATCTCGGCGACCTGGCTTTTGGTCTCGGCAGCGATGCTCATGCCGCCTCCCTTGCGCGCACGCGCTCATGCAATTTGACCAACGAATGAATCGCGGCATGGACGTCGTCCATGGTTGACGACCAGCCGAAGCTGGCGCGCAGGGCGCAGGCAGCCAGGCTTTCCTCGACGCCCATGGCAGCCAGGACATGACTGACGGCCACTTTGCCGCTGGAGCAGGTCGAGCCCGAACTCATCATCACGCCATCAAGATCCAGGCCGATCAACGCGGTCTCTGAAGTGAGGCCCGGAACCGCGAAGCCGGAGGTGCTGCACAGGCGCGGCGCGCCCTCGCCAAAGATCACGGTTTCAGGAATCGCCGCCTTCAGCGCCGTTTCAAAATGATCGCGCAAATGGGCGATACGGGCGCGTTCGCCGTCCGCGTTCGACAGCACATGGGCAGCAGCGCCGAAGCCGGCAATGCCGGACAGGTTTTCAGATCCCGCGCGCAGGCCCCACTGATGCCCCCCGCCGACCAGTTGTGGCGCGAGCGGCGCGCCATCAGCGACGATCAATACACCCGACCCGATCGGGGCGGCCATCTTGTGGCCCGACAGGACCATGTAGTCGCAAAGTGGGAAATCCAGGTCGATCTTGCCGGCGGCCGGCACGGCATCGATCATCAACAGCCCGCCCGCCTCATGCACCATGCGCGAAACTTCGGCGATGGGCTGAATGACGCCTATCTCGTTGTTGGCGGCCATCACCGCCACAAGCGTGCGGCCCTTGCCCTCGCGCAGCGCCACGCGCAACGCCTCAAGATCGATCACGCCGTCCGCGGTGACCGGCAGCACCGTCACATGGACCCAGGGAAAGCGTTCCGCCAGCCGATCGGCGTTGGCCAGCACCGCCTTGTGCTCGACGGCGGAAACAAAAATGCGGGTGATCCGCCCGGCCGCCTTGGCACCATCGCCTTCCAGCGAACCTTCGGCGGCTCCGAACAATGCCAGATGGCAGGATTCAGTAGCGCCACTAGTGAAGATCACCTGCGCAGGCTTGGCGCCGACCAAGGCGGCGATGCGCTCTCGCGCCTCTTCCATGACAGCGCGCGCGGCGCGGCCGGCGCCATGAATGGAGGATGGGTTGCCGCCGATGGTCAGCGCATGCGTCACCGCCGAAAGGGATTCGGGGCGCAGCGGCGATGTCGCATTGTGATCCAGGTAATGCATGTCAGGCCGCCGCGGTCTCGCTGTCGAGAAGCGCATTCATGTCGTTGCAGGGCTTGGCACGGCCCAGCACCCGGCGCTCGACCACGTCGGCCAAGGACACCGAGGACAGGAACACATGAATCTGCTGACCCAGTTCTTCCCACAGGTCATGGGTGACACAGCGGGCGCCCGTCTTGGTGCAGCCCTTGGTGCTGCCGGTCTTGCAGCGGGTGGCGGCGATTGGCTCATCCACCGCCATGATGATGTCGGCGATGCGCAGTTCGCCGGAGGGACGCGACAGGCGATAGCCGCCGCCGGGGCCGCGCACACTGGTGACCAGGCCGCCGCGCCGCAACTTGGCGAACAATTGCTCGAGATAAGAAAGAGAGATGTCCTGGCGGGCGGCGATGTCGGCAAGTGCCACAGGACGGGGGTCGGATTTGGCATCGAGGGCGTTGCCCGCCAGATCGGCCATCGCCATCACCGCATAACGTCCCTTGGTGCTAAGCCGCATGGCAGATCCTTTCCGCAAACAGGCGTTTTTCCTTGCTTTTTGACCCCCCTCCCGGTGTAGAGAAGCCAAGCGTCAGGAAAGCCTGATGGCCCGGGATATAGAGTTCCCGACTAAATTGGTCAAGTATTCGCGGCGCATCGGTGGGGTGATCTGCAAGCATCTGAAATTTCAGGGTTTTTTTGTGACGCTGTCACGCCGAAAACCTGAGTTTATTGCTTCGGATAACCCGTTGGGGAAACAAGGAATCCATGCCTGACATCATCCTGCCCGGCTCTGCGGGGCGCATCGAAGCGCGCTATCAGCGGCAAAAGGCGCCCGGCGCGCCCATGGCTCTGGTACTGCATCCCCATCCCCAGTTCGGCGGGACGATGAACAACCCGCTGGTCTATGACCTGTTTCACATGTTTCACGGGCTGGGCTGCACCACGGTGCGCTTCAATTTTCGGGGCGTCGGCCGCAGCCAGGGCAGCTTCGACAATGGCGCGGGCGAGCTTTCCGACGCCGCCGCCATCCTGGACTGGATGAACACGCTCTATCCCAATCCCTCCAATGTCTGGGTGTGCGGCATTTCCTTTGGCGCCTGGATCGGCATGCAGTTGCTGATGCGCCGCCCGGAGATCACCGGCTTTGTTTCCATCGCCCCGCCCGCCAGCATGTACGATTTCGCCTTCCTGGCGCCCTGTCCGGCCTCGGGCCTGATCGTGCACGGCACCAAGGACAATGTGGTCCCCGAAGCCGATGTCCAGAAGCTGGTGGACCGGCTGACCGCCCAGAAGGGCATCAAGATCACCTATGACAAGATAGACGGCGCCAATCACTTCTTCGACAAGCGCGAAGCCGAAGTGGTGGAGACGGTGAAGGAATACGTCTCCAACATGATGAGCAAGCCGCGCGAAGGCCGCTAAGAGGATCGCACCCATGTGGGCTGTTGTGGTCGTCACCGTGAATCTGCTGGCCGGGCCGCAAGCCATCGTCGTCACCGCGCCAGGCACCTTCAAGACAGAAGCCGCCTGCCAGAACGCGATCAAGGGATCCGTGCCGGCGTCGCTGGATGCGGCCAGCAAGGCCGCCTTCGCTGCGGGCGCGCGCAAGTATGTGTGCGTGCGGGTTGAGGAGCACGGCGCCCTGCCGCCGCGCTAGGCCTTCCAGAATTTTCCGCCGGTCATCGCTTTCGCCACTCCGGTCGTGGCGGGCAGCGACAGCGGCAATCCCAGTTTCGAACGCATCGCCAGATAGGCAAAGCCTTCGGCTTCCAGCGCGTCGCCATCCCAGCCGGCATCCCCTGCCGTGATCACGGGCGCGCCCACGCGTTCCTTCAACATCGCCATCAAGGTCCTGTTGTGACGGCCGCCGCCGCTGACGATCCAGCTCTGGGCTTTTTCTGGGAAATGCTCGGCGGCGCGCACCAGCGATGCGGCGGTGAAAGCGGTCAGAGTCGCCGCGCCATCGGCGGGCCGCAGACCCTCCACCGCCTCCATGCCGAAATCCATGCGGTCCAGCGACTTGGGCGGGACACGCGCGAAGAAGGGATTGTCCAGCATCTGGCGCAGCGCGGTTTCATCGACTTTGCCGGTGGCGGCGAAGGCGCCATCCTGATCCACCGGCTTGCCGGTATGGCGCTGCATCCAGTCGTCGATCGGGGCATTGCCGGGGCCGGTGTCGAAGGCCAGAACCGTGTCGCCTGATATATAAGTGACCTGGGCGACGCCGCCGATATTCACCACCACCAGCGGCTGGGGCAGCCCCGACAGCCTGGCCCGCGCGGCATGATAGAGCGGCATCAGGGGTGCGCCCTGCCCGCCGGCGGCCACATCGGCGGTACGAAAATCATTGACCACGTCAATGCCGGTGAGCTGCGCCAGCTGGGCACCGTCGCCGATCTGCCAGGTCCAGCCCCGCTCGGGGCGGTGCAGGATGGTCTGGCCGTGAAAGCCGATCAGTTCGGCGCCATCCACCAGTTCAAGCAGCGCCCGCACCGCTTCGGCATGGGCCTGCGTCAAAGACTGTTCCGCCTCACGGATCGACGCTGGTACCGGCCCGCCTTGCGGCGTGGTGCGGGCGACCTCGAGAGCGGCGCGCAGCCGGACACGCATGGCGTCGCTGTAAGGCATGGTCAAGCCGGGGCCCGGGCGCACAACTTCCTGGCCGTCCGTCTCCAGCAGGGCGGCGTCAATGCCATCGAGCGATGTGCCGCTCATCAGGCCTATGACTTTCAAGGTTTCCGCCATTCGTGCTATGCCGCCTGCAACCAAATCAGAGATTACATCATGCCTGCCGCACCGCAATTCCAGTCCGATTTCCTGCGCACCTTCGCGGCCCGCGGCGCCTATTACGACTGTTCGGGGCCCGAAGATCTGGACACCCTGTTCAAGAAGGAACGGGTCACCGCCTATATCGGCTTCGACTGCACCGCCGACTCGCTGCATGTCGGCAGCCTGGTGCAGCTGATGACCCTGCGCCGCCTGCAGCAGGCCGGTCATCGTCCCATCCTGCTGATGGGCGGCGGCACCACCAAGGCCGGCGACCCGTCGGGGCGGGATGACACACGGCTGATCCTCACCCCGGAGCAGATTGAAGCCAACAAGCAGAGCATCCTGGGCGGCATCCGCCATCTGCTGAAATTCGGTGACGGCCCGTCGGACGCCATTCTGGTGGACAATGCCGAGTGGCTCGACAAGCTCGACTACATTCCCTTCCTGCGCGATGTCGGCAAGCATTTCTCGGTCAACCGCATGCTGACCATGGAAAGCGTCAAGCTGCGGCTGGACCGCGAGCAGCCGCTGTCCTTCCTGGAATTCAACTATTCCATCATGCAGGCCTACGATTTCGTCGAGCTCTACAAACGCTATGGCTGCAAGCTGCAATCTTCCGGCTCCGACCAGTGGGGCAATGTCGTGTCCGGTATCGAACTGGGCCGGCGCATGGAAAGCGCCCAGCTGTTCGGCCTGACCACGCCGCTGATCACCACCGCGTCGGGCGCCAAGATGGGCAAGACCGCCGCCGGTGCGGTGTGGCTGAATGCCGACCGTGTGTCGCCCTATGATTACTGGCAGTTCTGGCGCAACACCGAGGACCGCGATGTCGGGCGTTTCCTGCGCCTGTTCACTGATCTGCCGGAAAGCGAAATCACGCGGCTGGAAGGCCTGCAGGGCGCCGAACTGAACGACGCCAAGAAAGTGCTGGCGACCGAAGCCACCGCCATCCTGCACGGCCGGGACGCGTCGGAAAAATCCGGTGACACCGCCCGCCGCGCGTTTGAAGAAGGCGCGTCGGCGGAAGGGTTGCCCACCATCACCGCCGCGCTGCCGGACGGAATTCTCAATCTGGCTGTGGCGGCGGGACTTGCAGCCTCAAATTCCGAGGCGCGCAAACTGATCGCCAATAACGGCCTCAAGCTGAACGATACGGCGGTGTCCGACCCCAAGCTGACCGTGGACACCTCCGCCCTCAACAGCGATGGCGTGGTGAAACTCTCGAGCGGCAAGAAGAAACACGTCTTGGTGAAGCCAGCCTAATTCGCGGGTGGCTTGGGCGCAGGGGGCGCGGTCGCCTGGGCATTCGACGGCGCGTTGGCCGCGGTCGGGATATGGCCTTCGAAAATCCGCCGCAGGATGCCGGGCGTCAGGATGGACAGCGGATTGGTGCTGATCACCGGCTGTTCGGAATTGCCCGTCATCGAATAGGTGATGCCGAAAATCCCCTCGCCTTTCTTGGACGCCAGCAGGTCGCCCAGCAGCGGCACATTGCTGATCAGCGAGTTCACGCCATAGGCCGGGACCAGCGAGCCCTTGAGCGCGAGCACGCCCTTGGGCCGGTCGATATAGCCGTCCGCGCTGGCGCCGATGGCGGGCCCGCGTACCCGCGCGCCATTGACGCTGATGACATTGTTTTTGGAGCTGAACGGCATGTTCAGTTCGTCCAGGGTCATGCCGTCGCCGCCCATCAGGTCGCCCAGGCCGGTGAGCGACCCCGCCGAGAACAGCCGCGCCAGAAGCGACTGGTTGACCATGGTGAAACCCTTCACCGTGAGCAATCCGGTAAAATCCGGACCGGGCGCGCCCGGATTGACCAGGTCACTGGCCTGCCCCGGCAGGTTGACGGTGGCGGCCAACTGGCCACCCCGCATGCTTTCAAAGGCGAACAATCCGCGCGCCAGCATCCCGGCATTGCCGGCTGTGAGCGTGACCTTGCGACCCGTGCCGGAAGTTTCCAGATTGGCGGCGATCGGGGTGCTCTTGGCGCCCGTCATCGCCAGATTGCCGCTCAGCGCCAGCGCCGAGGGGCGAACGCCGATGCCCGCCAGGTCGAGATTGAAGGGCATGATGGCCACGCCGCTGCGCATCGCCAGCCGGTCGAGCTTGGCGTCGATGTGGAAGCGGCCCTCGGGCGTGTCATCCTGCACCTGCGCCGCCGCGCCGCCCGGAACTTCATTGGTGCCGTTGCGCCCGACCTTTGAGCCATCCAGCGAACGGCCGCGCAGCACATAGTCATTGCTGTTGGCGGTATGGGTGAGATGGAAGGACAGGTCGTTGAGCGATCCCATCTTGACGGAGGGGAAGCTCAGCACCGTCAGCTCGCCCTCCTTGTTGAAGGTCGCCGTGCCGGTGGCGTTCAGCACCGGGCCGGTGATGCGGATGCTTTCATCCGACAGGACATTGCCGGGGGCGAAATTCGCCACAATCCGCCCGCTGGCCGCCTGCCCCGGGGATTTTTCCAGGTTGACGATGGGCACGCTCAACAGCGCCGGCGTGAAGTCCACCGCCACATCGGCGCGCACCAGACTGCCGCGATGGCCGGTGATATCGGCGATGATCGGGACCGCGCCGCGGAAATAGCGCAGCAGATTGATATTCAGCGCGGCGCGCCCGCCTTCGGTCATGGTGCCCTTGACCGCCATGCGGGTGGTGATGTGGTCCTTGGTGCGGAAATCTTCCGTCCAGTCCACGTTGAGACGCGAGTCCGCGATATTGACCACGCCCACCTGGCGCAGACGGGCATTGTCGATGTCGAAGGTGACGTCGCCGTCAGTGATGCGGGTGCGCGCGCCCAGGGTCACGGCGAAATCCGCGACATGCGCCTTCACCGAGATGCCGACATCGTCCACCGGCAGGTCGGCCAGCATCGGCACCTTGAAGGACAGATCGGCGCTGGCGGTGCCGCCGGTCGTCCGGGGGTCAATGCCGAACTTGGTGGGATAATTCAGCGGCTTCATGTCGATGAGCGTCATGACCTCGGGCATGGCGCCGTCGATGTGCACATTGAACAACCCGACCGTTCCCACCTGATGAAGATTGGGGATCAGCGCCGCGCCCTTGCTGACGGTCAAAGTCCCGATCCGGGCGCCGGTGAAGCTGGCCTTGAAGGTGTCGCCCGTCATGATGGCGTCGCCATTGACGCCGGTGGCGTGCGTCAGACCGTCCACATAGCTGCCTTCCACATCCTTCATCGCGAAGGTCAGCTTCATCGAATCTTCGGGCAGGATGGCCTGATCCAGCAATCCCGGGGTGAAATGGGTTTCCGCTTCCAGCGGGCCAATCATGCCGGCAAAGATATTCTCGTCGATCCACTCCCGCGCGCCCGGCGCCACCGGCTGCGGCCAATAGCGCAGCAGGGTGCGCACCGGCAAAGCGGGAATGCGCGCCCTGGCCTCAAGCCCCGGCGCGCCGTTGGTGTTCAGGGTGACCTTGCCCGCGCCGGTCAGGGCAAAGCCCTGCGCCAGCACGGCAAGCTTGGCGACTTCGAACTGGCGCGGCCCGGTCAGATAGTCGGCGGCCAGTGTCACGGACTGGTAGGCGACCTTGTCCTTGAACACGCCGGGCATATCGAGCGCGATGTTCGTGGCCAAAAAGTCACCATGCACGCGTTCCAGCTTGCCGTCAGCATTGAGAATAAAATTGCCCGCGCCTTTCATCACGGCCCGGGCCTCGCGCGACTCCAGCGTGGCGCTGCTCAAAGTGAGACGGCGTACCTTCCCCTCATAAAAACCCACCAGCTTGAGCGCCTGGACATGCAGCGCCTTGCTCTTCATCTGGGTGAAGGGAATCTCGCCGTGGGCGGTGATGTCGAAATTCGCTTTCCCCAGGATGGCGCCGGGATTGACGGTGAAATTGGCAGACACGCTGGCCACCAGCGGAATGTTCTTGAGGCTTTCAAATGTTTTGGCGCTGCGGCCCAGGCCCCGAAAATCCAGATCCCTGACCTTGACGCTGCCCTGGATCGGTCCGCGCACCGGCGGCAAGGTGAGATCGGCGGTGACATGGCTGCGGCTGCCGGCCAGAAGCACGTCGGAATCGAAACTGGCGCCGATCACCTGCCCCCGCGCGCGGATGGTCAGCTGGGCGCGAGGCGCCGTAACATGCAGGCCGGTGATCTCGTCGCGGATGGACACGGTGGCGTCCCGCACCGCGAAACTCTCCAGCGAAGATTCACCGCTGCTGCGCTTGTCAATCACATCGCGGATGCGCCCGATGATGTCGTCTTCGTCCCCGTCTCTTTGCGTCCCCAGCCGGATGCGGCCGGATTTCATGTGCACCAGGGTGAACTGCACACCGACCAGGGTGATGCGCTTGACCACGAATTCGCCCTTGAGGAAGGGCGCGGCAGCCAGGTCGATGGCGGCCTTGGGCGCACGGGCGACGATCTGGCCGCGGCTGTCATAAAGACGCGTGCCCAGCACGACGAGATTTACCCGGCCCTGGTCGCGGGTCCATTCGATCGCGGCCTGGTCATAGTCCAGATTGATCCCGGGCAGCGCGTCGTGGATGGCCCCGGCCAGGGTTCCCCGCAGCGGGCCCAATGAGACCGGCCCCCAGAGCAGGCGCAGCCCGGCGCCAACCATGAAAAAAACGATAGCCGCCACCAGGACGCCGGCGGTCAACGCGGCGCGGCTGATGTGGTGAGCCTTTATGTAATCGGAAAAAGGCAGCTTCACGTATGGATTCTCGAGGGTCCGGCCTGGGGCAAGGTCCAGTATGACATCTGTTGGGCTTAAAAAGGGCAAATGTTCCAGCCCCTTGCCAAACGCATGCTGCGATTGCGCAGACCCGCCCGGATAGGCTTAAATCAACGGGCTGTAAGGGTTTGGGAACTTTATGGGGTTGGGAGCGGACGGCTTGTCGTCAGGGGATCGAGCGCCGGCCTTCAGAATCGCCACGGATGGGGGCGAGACCGTCTCTTCAGCCGGGCTGAAGGGATCGCCCTATGTCGTCTACTTCTATCCCAAGGACGACACCTCCGGCTGCACCAAGGAGGCGATTGCCTTCTCGGCGGCGCTGCCCAAATTCCGCAAGCTGGGCCTGGATGTGATCGGTGTTTCCCGTGACAGCGTGGAATCCCACGCCAAATTCCGCAAAAAGCACAAGCTGAAGCTCGCGCTGGGCTCCGATCCCGAGACCAAGATGGCCAAGGACTGGGGCGTCTGGATCAAGAAGAGCCTCTATGGCCGCGAGTATATGGGGATGGAACGCGCCACTTTCCTGGTTAACGCCAAGGGCGTCATCGATACGGCATGGCACAAGGTAAAGGTGCCCGGCCATGTCGAGGCCGTTCTGGAGGCAGCGAAAAGCCTATGAAAACGCCATTCCGCCGCGCCGGGGCGCCGCGATTAACCTCACGCTCCTTTTTCTGGAACAGACGGTTGCCGGATCAGAACCAACAGGGTGAAATGCTGTCTGGTGGCGGCATGGGCGGCAAGTCCCGAAAGAATTCCGAAATGACGGCGACGTTCCTGGAACGCGTCTGGACCTGGATTCATCAAACCTTTCCGGAGCGCCAGATTTACATCCGCAGCGACGGGCGGGTGCAGTTCTTTACCTTCGGGCCGTCGCTGCAGGCGACGCTGGCGGGACTGACCCTGATCTTCCTGGGCTGGGTGGCGTTCGCCACCGTCAATGTGATTTTCAAGGACCGCATTATCGCCGCCAAGGATCACCGCTATCAGCAGATGCAGGCGGCATATGAAAACCGCGTCGCCGATCTGCAGGTGTCCTATGACGAGTTGAACGGCGCGCTGGTCGGCGCCGAGGATCGCTTCAAGGCCATCGCCGACGGCCTCCAGGCCAAGCAGAATGCCATTGCCGGTTTCCTCAATCGCGCCAGCCAGGTGCAGGCCAGCATCGCGGGCCGCAAGACCGCCTCGCCCCTGCCGCTGGTCTCGCCCGGCGCCGCGCCGCCGGCCCGCCAACCTGCCGGCAACAGCCTGCCCGCCAACTTGGATGTGGAAGCCCCCACCGATTTTCATGTCGATGACGGCGGTTCGTCCCAGCTGACCATGATGCCCGGCCCCGCCAGCCCCCAGCCGCGCACCGCTCGCCCCGTCAAATCCAGCGCCCTGGGCAAGGCGATGCAGCGCGTCACCGCTCTGTTCCAGAGCCTCGGCGCCCAGCTGCACATGACGGCAACCTCGCAGCCGCATGCGCTTCCGGCGGCCTATGCACAGCATCCGGCGCTGCGCGCCCTGACCGAGCAGACCAGCCGGCTGGCGCGCATCGGCCGCGATGAGAATCTGCTGATGGCCAGGACCGAAGGCGCCCTGGGCCAGGGCGTGGGCATGCTGCGCGATGTGATGCGCCGCACCGGCATCAATCCCGAATCTTTCGCCCGCAAGATCGCCAGCAATGAAGGTGTGGGCGGCCCGGACATTCCGCTCGATCAGGTGCGCATTGACGGCATTTCCGATCCCGCCTTCACCAAGGCCTATCTCAGCGCCGCGGCCGTGCTGGACGAACTCAATGGCCTGTCGGCGGCACTGGACCATGTACCGCTGACCATGCCGGTCAGTGCCGCCAGCTTCGACCGCAGCAGCGGCTTTGGTGCGCGCGTCGATCCCTTCACGCGCCGTTACGCCTTCCATCCCGGCATTGATTTCGCCGGTCCCTGGGGCTCGGCGGTCCGTGCCACGGCGCCGGGAAGAATCGTCTTTGCCGGCTATCGCGGCGGCTATGGCAACATGGTGGAAGTGGACCATGGCTACGGCATTCATACCCGTTACGGCCATCTGTCCAAGATCACCGTGCGCAACGGGATGCGGATCGACAAGGGCGGAAATCTCGGCCGGGTTGGCTCCACTGGAAGTAGCACTGGCCCGCACGTCCATTACGAAGTCTGGTATGACAATGTCGTCAAAAATCCCAACAATTTCATCGAGGCTGGCCGCAATGTTCTCTAGCAAAAGCAAAGACAGCATTCCCGCGCCCCAGCCCATGGCCGCGGTTCCGGTGAGCCCCCCCAAGCGCGCGCGCCAGCTTTCGGCGCCGTCCATCATCAGCGCCGACATGGTGATCAACGGCACGCTGGTTTCGGCGGGCGACATCCAGATCGATGGCCGCGTCGAAGGCGATGTGCGCAGCGTCGGGCTGGTGATCGGCGACAAGGCCGAGATCCATGGCGAAATCTTTGCCGAGGATGTGACGGTGCGCGGCAAGGTGATGGGCCGCATCCGCGCCCGCAAGGTGCTCCTGGCCGCTACCAGCCATGTCGAAGGCGACATCCTGCATGAGGCCTTTGCGGTGGAGTCGGGCGCCTTCTTCGAAGGCAATTGCCGCCATTCCGACAATCCGCTGGGTGACGTGCAGCGCCAGGCTTCCAGCAGCTATGAGCCGTCCGAAAAGCCGCAGGCGGCCACAGCGCTGTTCGCACCGCTCGCGCCCGCCGCGGCGACTTAAGCGGCTAAGCCGGACAGAAAGTTTGCTGCTCGGCTGCTCGCTTAAGCTCGCGGCGTTCGTTCGCTTTCGCAGGTCCACTGGACCTGCTCACGCGCTACGCGCGCCGCTCACTCAAGGTCTTCGATCTTTTCCTTGGGCTTGCCGCCGACTTCCTGGGCCAATGCGGCGGCCATGAAGGGGTCGAGATCGCCATCCAGAACATCGCCGGGCGTGCGGCTTTCCACACCGGTGCGCAGGTCCTTCACCAGCTGATAGGGCTGCAGGACATAGGAGCGGATCTGGTGGCCCCAGCCGATCTCCTTTTTTTCTCCCACGAAAGCGCCGGTTTCGGCCTTCTTGCGCTGCAGTTCGATCTCGTACAGCCGCGCCTTGAGCATGTCCCAGCAGATGGCACGGTTCTGGTGCTGCGACCGCTCCGACTGGCTGGCGACCGCGATGCCGGTGGGAAGATGGGTGATGCGAACCGCGCTTTCGGTCTTGTTGACGTGCTGGCCGCCGGCGCCGCTGGCGCGATAGACGTCGATGCGCACGTCCTTTTCCGGAATCTCGATATTGATGGACTGGTCGATCACCGGATAGACCGTGACCGACGAAAAAGAAGTGTGCCGCCGCGCGTTGGAATCGAAAGGCGAAATCCGCACCAGCCGGTGAACCCCGGCCTCTGTCTTCAGCCAGCCATAGGCATTCTCGCCCTTGACCAGCAGAGTGGTCGACTTGATTCCGGCGCCCTCGCCTTCGCTCTCCTCGATCAGCTGAAGCTTGTAGTCATGGCGTTCGGCCCAGCGCATATACATGCGCAGCAGCATCGAGGCCCAGTCCTGGCTTTCGGTGCCGCCAGCCCCGGCATGAATTTCGATATAACTGTCATTGCCGTCGGCTTCGCCCGACAGCATGGATTCCAGCCGCATCTGTTCGGCGCGTTTGTTGAGGCTCAGCAGCGAATTTTCCGCATCCGTCACCATGGCGGCGTCGTTCTCGGCTTCCGCCATCTCGATCAGGCCGCGGGCGTCGGCCAGCTCAGCTTCCAGCTTGCGCACCGAACCCAGAGACGACTCCAGCTTCTGCCGCTCGCGCATCAGCTTCTGCGCGGTGGTCGGATCGTTCCAGAGGGATGGGTCTTCGGCCTTGGCGTTCAGTTCGTCGAGGCGGCGGCTTGCGACATCCCAGTCAAAGATGCCTCCTCAGCAGGGCGATGGCCTGCTGGACGTCGTCGGCGGCGCGGCTGATTTCAGGTCGCATGGCGGCTGCTTAAGGCAGAGAGCTTTTAAAGTCTAGATTAGTAGAGACCACCGGTGCCCTCGCCCACCGATGCGGGCGGCGGCTGGTTCGGGGAAGCGGGCGCGCCCGCATTGTCCTCACCCAGGATGGGCGCAGGGCCGTCGCCCGGTCCGGTTCCGGCCTTGAAGGCTTCCATGATGGCACCCGGCGTTCCCGGCGGCACCGGATTGCCGCTGCGATAGTCGATCGCGACCTCCTCGATGCCCGGCGCGATGCGGAACGGCGTGGCGGGAGCGTCGGCCAGCGCGCCTTTCATGAAGTCGCGGAAGATCGGCGCCGCAACGGTGGCGCCCTGCTCGTGAGGCCCCAAGGTGTGCGGATTGTCGAAGCCCACGAAAACGCCCGCCACCAGGTCGGGCGAGAAGCCGATGAACCAGGTGTCCTTGGCGTCGGATGAGGTTCCGGTCTTGCCCGCCAGGGGCTTGGGGATCTGCGCCCCCACCGAATAGGCCGCGGTACCGCGCAGGACAACGCCCTGCAGCATCGAGACGATCTGGTAGGCGGTGCGCGGATCGATGATCTGCTCGCGCGTGTCGGTCAGCAGCGGCTCCTGCTGGCCGCGCCAGGCGCCGTCATTGCAGCCCTCGCATTTGCGCGCGTCATGCCGCCAGATGGTGCGGCCGTTGCGGTCCTGGATGCGGTCCACCAGCGACGGCAGGACCTTCTTGCCGCCATTGACGAACTCGGCATAGCCGGCGACCACTTTCAGCAGCGTGGTCTCATAAGAGCCCAGCGAATTGGCCAGAAGCGGGGGCAGCTTGTCATAGACGCCAAAGCGGATGGCGTAAGGCACCACCTTGTTCATGCCGATCTCGTGCGCCAGGCGCACCGTCATCACGTTGCGCGACAGTTCCAGCCCCCGGCGCAGGGTGGTTTCACCCAGATAGTCGCCGACTTCGAAATTGTTCGGGCGCCAGACGGGAAGTCCCGGCCCCTGGTCCATCTCGAAGGGCGCATCCAGCACCTTGCTGGCGGGCGTGTAGCCATTGTCCAGCGCCGCGGCATAGACGAAGGGCTTGAAGGCGGAACCGGGCTGGCGCTGCGCCTGCATGGCGCGGTCGAACTGCGAAGAGGCATAGGAGAATCCGCCCGACATGGCCAGCACGCGCCCGGTATGGGGGTCCATCGCCACGATGGCGCCGTTGATCTCCGGCACCTGGCGCAGCCCGAACTCGCCGGGCTTGGCCGGCGCCGGCTGGGCCTCGACATAGAAGACATCGCCGACCTTGGCGACCTGTTGCGGGGCCGTCGGCGCGGGGCCCCAGACCGCGCCCGGCAACTGCCGGCGGGCCCACTTGTAGCCGTCGTAAGAGAGTATGCCGGTGGTGCCGTCGGCGAAGCCGATGCGGATATCCTTGGCCAGATAATCCAGCGCCACCGCCAGCCGCCAGGTTTCAATGCCCGATTCATTGGGCAGCGCCGCCAGGTTCTTTTTCCAGTCAGCGATATCAATGCTCTTCCTGGCGCCGCGCCAGCCGTGCCGGCGGTCATAACGCACCAGGCCGGAGCGCAGCGCGTTGACGGCATAGTTCTGCAGCCTTGTGTCCAGCGAGGCGCGGACCTGCAGGCCGCTGTCGTACAGGCCCGCCGCCTTGTACTTGCCGATCAGCAAGCGGCGCACTTCCTCGACATAATAATCCACGTCGGCGGCCTGGCTGCCCAGGGCGCGGGTCTGGGTCACCAGCGGCTCGGCCTTGGCCGATGCTGCCTGCTCGTCGGTGATGTAGCCATTGTCGGCCATCTGGGAGATCACCCAGTTGCGCCGCTCCACCGCCGCCGCCGGATAGCGGCGCGGATCATAATTGGCCGGGCCCTTGGGCAGCGCCGCCAGGAAGGCGACTTCCGCGATGTTCAGCTCGTCGAGCGACTTGCCGAAATAGTTCAGCGTTGCGGCGCCGATGCCGTAGCAGTTCTGGCCGAGATAGATTTCGTTCAGATACAGCTCGAGCACCTTTTCCTTCGGATAGGTGGCGTCGATGCGCACCGCCAGGATCGCCTCGCGGATCTTGCGGCTGAACTTGACGTCGGAATTGAGCAGGAAGTTGCGCGCTACCTGCTGGGTGATGGTGGACGCGCCCTGCGGGCGGCGGCTCTGCAGCACCAGGCCCACATCCTTGATCGCGGCGCGCAGGATTCCGGACGGATCAATGCCCGGGTGGCTGTAGAAATTGCGGTCCTCGGCGCTGGTGAAGGCTTCCTTGACCAGCTTGGGAATGAAGGTGGCGGGAATGAAGATGCGCCGCTCGCGGGCATACTCGCCCAGTACGGTGCCGTTGCCGGCATAGACGCGGGTGGTGATGGGCGGGGTGTAATTCTGCAGCGTCTGCACGCTGGGCAGGTCGCGGGTAATGGTGATCAGATAGATCGCCAGCGCCCCGACCGCCAGCACGACCAGCGCGGCGGCGGTGAGGCCAAGCCATTTCAAAAGACGGGGGACGAGGTTCTGCATCGGGGCGGTGCGATTCATAAAGGTCCGACAGGGGCTTGGAAAGGGTCGCGGGGTGCCGGCAATGTCACCGCCCTATTTTGACGCAAATTGGGCGTCCACCGCATCGGCGATGGCCTCGGCCACCTGGGCGCGCCATGTATCGGTGTTCATCTGGCGCGCGTCATTTGCGTTGGAAAGATAGCCGAGTTCCATCAGGACAGCCGGAACATCGGGGGCCGTCAGCACCGCCAGGCTGGCGCTGCGGTGCGGCTTGCGGGCCAGGATATCGGTGACCTGCGACAACCGGGCGATCGCCGACGTGGCGAAACGCGAGGATTTGTTGACGGTGTCGCGTTGGGCCAGGTCGATCAGGATCGGCGCCACCGGGTTGTTGCTGCCCGACAGGTCCACGCCCGCGATGATGTCGGACTGGTTTTCGCGCCGGGCCAGCGCCGCGGCCTCGCGGTCGGAGCGGCCATCGCTGAGGGTATAGATCGACAGGCCCGTGGTGCTGGGATCGGGATGGGCGTCGGCATGCAGGGCGATGAACAGGTCGGCCTTGTGGGTGCGGCCTATGGCGACACGCTGGCGCAGCGGAACGAAGGTATCGTTTTCGCGGGTCATGAACACGGTATAGCCGCGCCCGCGCAGCACTCGCGCCAGCTTGAGACCCTCGGCCAGCGCCAGGTCCTTTTCCATCAGGCCATTGACGCCCACCGTGCCGGAATCGATGCCGCCATGGCCGGGGTCCAGCACAATGATCTTCTTTCCCGCCGCGCGGGCCGGGGGGGTCTGCTGGGCGGCAATCATCGCCGCCAGTTTTTCCGCATCGCTTTCGCGCTTCTTGAGGTCGGCGGGCCAGCCCGCCTTGGCGTCGAACTTGGGCCGGGTGGTGGGGAACAGGTCAATCACCACCCGGTATCCGAAACCGGCGGCGGGCGGGATCACCAGCGTGTCCGCCACCGAAACCGGCTGGTTGAGATCGATCACCATGCGCGAATTTCCGGCGCGGAACTGGCCATAGCGGTAGGACTTGATCGAACCGAAGCCGCTGGGACGCGGCGGCGCGCCCAGCCGCCAGGACACTTCGGGCATTTCGATCACCACCCGGTCCGGGTTGGCCAGCGCGAAGGCGCGCAAATTGACGGGATCGGACAGTTCGATCACCAGCCGGGTGCGGTCGTCATGCTCGCCGATGCGCGCGCTCATCACGATGGGCAGCGGGCCTTGCGGCTTGGCGCCGATGACCGGTCCCGGGCCGGGCGGCGGAACCGGCCGGGGCGGCGCGGTGGGAAGATTCCTGGCAGGCTCGCCCTGGCGCATCAGCCGGCTGATGGCATCGTCCGAGCCCTGTGCCAGCAGCACAGCGGGCGTCAGCACGGCAGCGGCGGCGAACAGGAGCAGAAAGACGCGCAACGCTTTTTTCCGAATCTTGGAGGGCCAAGCCTAGCACGGCGATTTGTTTCGCCACGGCGCTTTTGCTACTGTCGGCGCGCCAGGGGGCCAAGGATGTTTCTGGAAATAAAAGACTTTTTGAACCCGCAGGCCGTGGCGCGGCTGACCGCCATCGCCGGATCGGTAACCTTTGTGGATGGACGGATTTCCAATCCGGCCAACCAGGCCAAGAACAATCTGCAGGCTTCGCACGCCGATCCGGGCTATGCCGAATCTTCCGCCATCGTCGCCGATGCCTTTGCCCGCTCGGAAGCATTCCGCAACTTCGCCTACCCCGCCCATGTCGCGCCGCCGCTTCTGGCCCGTTACGAAGTCGGAATGAGCTATGGGGCGCATGCCGACACCTCGCATATGCGGTTCGGCAGTGACCTGCGGCGCTCGGACCTTTCGGCAACGGTGTGGCTGAACCCGCCCGACAGTTACGACGGCGGCGAGCTGGTGGTGCACCTGGGCACCCAGCCGGTGGTGATCAAGGGCACCCCCGGTAGCGTGATCATCTATCCTTCCACCCAGCTGCACGAAGTAACCCCGGTGCGCCGGGGCACAAGGCTGGTGTCCATCACCTTCATCGAGAGCATGGTGCCGGACGAGTTCCAGCGCACCCAGCTATATGACCTCAGCGAGGTGGCGGCCCTGGAGGGCCTGAACATGCAGTGGGAAAACCGGGTCCGGCTGGACGCCGTACGCAACAATCTGTTGCGGCTCTGGTCCAGGAATTAGCAAGTTATTGTTTTAATTGAGTATTTTACAAGCACCTGGCTGGCCGTCACAAATGTGCCCATTAATCGCTTGTTGAAACCCCACTGGCACCCTACAAAAACTGCGTCCGGCAGCGCCTTGCGATTCTCGCGGCTGCCGCGCCGCCCTGACCAGGCCCGGTAAGCCACGCGAGCAACGCGAGCACAACGGCCCCTTCAGGTAATCCCTTTGGCCCCAAGTCCGTCAGCGGACCCATGGGCCCTGAAGTAGCAATGATTATCAAATTTGCGCTCCCCTCCGACGCTGTCCCGGCTTCCAAAGCCGTTTCGACGGATGGGTTTGCGCGCGTCCTTTCCACCAACAATTCGCGCCGCTCTTTCCCGCCCGCCGCACACAGTGCCGCCGGCGACATTCGCGCGCGCGCCGGAGAATTTCATGACCAAGCGCATGCTTATCGACGCCAACCACCCGGAAGAAACACGGGTGGTCATTCTCGACGGTTCCAAGGTCGAGGAATTTGATTTCGAGGCCGCTTCCAAGCGGCCTCTCAAGGGAAACATCTATCTCGCGAAAGTGACGCGCGTGGAGCCGTCGCTCCAGGCCGCCTTCGTCGAATATGGCGGCAACCGCCAGGGCTTCCTGGCCTTCGCCGAAATCCATCCCGACTATTACCAGATCCCCATCGCCGACCGTCAGGCGCTGCTCGCCGAGCAGGAAGCCGAGGCCCGCCGCCGCCAGGAAGACGATATCGAATCCTTCGAGATCACCGGCCCCAAGGCCGGCGCCTCCGAGCGTGAGGACGAAGACGAGGACGAGTTCGAGGCAGCCGCCGACAATGGCGAGGAAACCGCCGAAATGGCGCCGCTGGTGCCCCTGGATACCGCCCCCGACGCGGAAGAAGATGAACCGGACTCTGCGGAAACCGGCCCTGACGACCATGAAGACGTGTTCGTCAATCATGGCGGTGCGCCGGTCCGCGAAGTGTCCGAGGACGAAGATGAAGACGTTCCGGAAAGCAAATCCGACGTCGCTGCCGAGGCGCTGAACGACTATCAGGGCGATCCGGACGTCGCCGCCGCCCAGTCGGCGGAAGAAAATGAGGGCGAGATCGAGCCGGTCGAGGCCCAGACCGAGGTCAGCGACACCGAAGTGATCGAGGGCGACGCGCTGCCCCCCGCCGACGGCGCCCCGCTGGATGCCGAAGCCCAGGCGCTGCAGGCCAGCAAGCCGTCGCAGCGCTGGGTGCGCAAGAAGCACTACAAGATCCAGGAAGTCATCAAGCGCCGCCAGATCATTCTGGTGCAGGTGGTCAAGGAAGAACGCGGCAACAAGGGCGCGGCCCTGACCACCTACATGTCGCTGGCCGGCCGCTATTGCGTGCTGATGCCCAACACCCCGCGCGGCGGCGGCATCTCCCGCAAGATCACCAATGTGGCGGACCGCAAGCGCCTGAAGAGCGCGGCGCAGGGACTGGAATTGCCCGAAGGCATGGGCCTGATCATCCGCACCGCCGGCGAAAACCGCACCCGCCTCGAAATCCGGCGCGACTATGACTATCTGCTGCGCCTGTGGGACACGATCCGCGAAAAGACCCTGTCCTCCAACGCGCCGGCCTGCGTCTATGAGGAAGGCGACCTGATCAAGCGCGTCATCCGCGACCTGTATACCAAGGATGTGCAGGACGTGGTGGTGGAAGGCGAACAGGGCTTCCGCAACGCCAAGGATTTCATGCGCATGCTCATGCCGAGCCATGCCAAGCATGTCCATCACTACAAGGACACGGTGCCGCTGTTTCAGCGCATGCATATCGAAGCCCAGCTGGACTCGATGTTCTCGCCCACCGTTACCCTGAAATCGGGCGGCTATATCGTCATCAACCAGACCGAGGCTCTCGTCTCCGTCGACGTCAATTCCGGACGCGCCACCCGCGAGCATTCCATCGAGGAAACCGCCCGCAAGACCAATCTGGAAGCGGCCAGCGAGATCGGCCGGCAACTCCGGCTGCGCGACCTGGCAGGCCTGATCGTGATCGACTTCATCGACATGGAAGAAGGCCGCAACGACCGCGAGGTCGAGAAGCGCCTGCGTGACGCGGTGAAGAACGACCGCGCCCGGGTCCAGATCGGCAAGATTTCGCAGTTCGGCCTTTTGGAAATGTCGCGCCAGCGCCTGCGCGCCGGTGTCATTGCCGGCTCCACCGTTACCTGCCCCCATTGCGCGGGCCTGGGACTGGTGCGCTCGATCGAATCCACCGCCCTGCGCGTGCTGCGCGGCCTGGAGGAGGAAGCCGAGAAGAACCGCGCCGCCGCCGTGACCGTGCGCATCGCCAACGATGTGGCGATCTATGTCCTGAACCAGAAGCGCCATGAGCTGGCCCGCATCGAGGGCGAGCATGGCATGGAAATCTCCTTTGTGCCCCAGGATGGCCTGGCGGCCGGGACCTTCGAACTGGAGCGCACCAAGCAGCGCGACCCATCCGAACGTCCGCGCAATTCCGCGGTCAGCATCGAGGCCGGCTTTGTCCCGTCCAGCGAGCCCGAGCCGGACTATGTGGAAGAGGTCGAGGACGAAGAAGAGTTTGTGGAGGCCGAGGGCGGCCAGCAGGACGCCGAAGACGAGGATGGCGAAGAACGCGCCGCTCCGCCGTCCGGCGAACGCACCGAGCGCGGTGGCGACCGGGAAGGCCGCCGCAAGCGCCGCCGTGGCGGGCGTGGCCGCAATCGCGACCGCGAGAGCCCGCGCCCTGCCGGCGCCGATACCGGCGTGGCCGCGGCCCCTGTGGCCCAGGAAAGCGTTTCTTCCGAAGACAGCGAGTTTGAGCCGGCCCAGCCGGGTGCCCCTTTGGGCGAGAATGGCGAGCCGCGCCGCAAGCGCCGCCGCCGCCGTGGCCGCCGTGGCGGACGCGACCGCGAGGATCGTCCCGCAGGCACCGACGGTCAGGCGGGCTTTGCCCAGGAGGTTGACCGTTTCGGCGCCGTGCCGGACGAGATCGACACCACGCCGTCGGACAGCCGGCACACGCCGGGCGCGCCGTCCGCGCCGGTCTGGTCCTTGAAGGACGATATTCCCGACACCACGCCGACGGACGACAAGCCGGTAAAAAAAGGTTGGTGGCAAAAAGCCTTTGGCGGCGAATAACGCCTGCGAAATCTAAAAAAAAAGGCCGCGATCCGATCGCGGCCTTTTTTATTGCTTTTCGATCTTCGGCAGCGCCAGCAAGCCCTGCGTCCAGGGCAGCGCCGACTCGCACCAGATCTCGCGCTGGGGCGGCAGGTGCGCGCGCTCGGCCATCACGCCGATGCGCAGGTTGTAGATTTTCGCAGCCTCAGCGTCGGCGGCATAAAGCGGCGAACCGCAATCGCCGCAAAAGGCCTGGACCCGCCGGTTGCCGCTTTCTGCGGTCTTCACATAGGTTTTTGGCGCGCCCCTGAGCAGGCGAAAATCCTCCACCCTGGCCGGGACCGAAGCGCGAAACGCCGCGCCCGACAGCGTCTGGCAGTCGGTGCAGTGACAGATCACGGCGCGGGCGGGATCGACCTCGGCCTCATAGGCGACGGCGCCGCAATGACAGGAGCCGTGGACAATCATTGCGTCGTGGCCACTTCCGCCGCCGCGCCCAATCCATGCGCGGCCGGGTCGGACAGCGCCACGCAGGCCGTGGCGTTGCAGGAAATCACATTGACGGTATCAAACGGCGCCGCCCCGGTGCTGCGCAGATCGCCCCGCTTGCCCGGCACGCGCCCCCGCGACGCTTCCAGCACCGCATAGGCCGCCGCCGCCGTACCATTGGGTCCGCCGGCGCCGGCGGCCGTCATGGTCACATTGTCGCCGCCCGTGGCGATCAGGGGCGTGAGAAACGCGCTGGCCAGCCCGGCCGGTCCGCGCGGCGAACCCGCCAGCACCACGCCGGTGCCCGCCGCGGTGCGCCCCGAGCCGAAGGCCCCATTGAGGGTGACGGCGCAGGACGCCGCCTGGCCATTCAGATCCACGGCGGAAAAGCCGGTGGAGCCAAGATCCTGCGGCAGGCTGGCAACACCGAAGGACGCCAGCGACTGGCGCACAGCCGCAATAATGGAAGCTTCGCCCGCGCCACGCTGGCGGGAAAGATTGTCGAACAGCGATGCGGTGAAAGCGCCCGCGCCGGTACGCGCGCCGGACTGATGGACGGTCATGTCACCCAGGTTGCGCGCCCGTGCCGGGCCCTGCTGGGTTCTGACGGCCGCCAGTTCGTCGAGCGTGACGGCCCCGCCCTGCGCGTTGGAATAGGCTTCGATGCGCGCGCCCACGGCGCCTGAGTAAAAACCTTCCGCGCCGCCGAGGCGGATCTGGCTCAGCGTCAGTCCCAGCGCCGGATTGCGCACTTCGGTGCCTGTGGCGCGCGGCTGGCCGGATTCATCCAGAAACTCCGCCGCAAGCGCCGCATCCAGGCGCACCACATTCTGCCCCGCGGCAAGCCGCGCGGAGAGCGCCTGGGAAATGGGAAAACCGGTAGCCGCATAAGCCTCGGCCGGCGCCACCACGCGTTGCCATGGCAGCGCGCCGTGGATCTTCTGCATGTCGGCAAAGCCGCGCACCGCGCCCGGCACCGCATAGGCGCCGCCGCGCGCAGGCGCGCGGGTGAGAAAATCGAACTCCGTCACCTGGCCGCTGGCATCACGCACCAGGCAGATGCCGCCGGCGCCCAGCCCGGCCGATGCCGGATAGGTCACCGACAGGGTGAAAAACATGGCGGCCACGGCGTCCACCGCACTGCCCTGCGATGCCAGCACCGATGCGCCCGCGCGTGCGGCCAGCGGCTCGTCGCTCACCGCCATGCCGGCCCGCGTCGGTTCGGAGATTTCGCTGGAGGCGTAGCTGCGGGGCGCCTCATCCGCGAGCCCGACCGCGGCGGCGAAATTGTCGCCGACGGCTGAGACGGTGTTGCAGCCGGCCAGCAGAAGGGGCGCGGCAAGCAGGGCGGAAAGACGCTTGGACAGCATGACGCGATTTTCATCCAAAGGGGCTGATTTCGGGGGCCTTTATGCCCCAGCGGGATCGGAGAAAGAAGCGTATTGTTTGACGTTTCGCCCCCCTCCCCATACGGTCCGTACGGGGTTGGGTGGGGCATCAGGAGAATTCCGGTTTGTCTTCACACGCCTTGCGCAAATTCAGCTTCGCCGCCGGTTTCGCCGCCGCATTTCTGGCCTATGCCCTCCCTGCGCACGCTCAGGGCATTGGCCTCCTGCGCGATACCGAAACCGAGGAAATGCTCAAAAGCTATGAGGCGCCGCTGGCGCGCGCCGCCGGCCTCGATCCCGATGCGGTAAAGACCTATCTGGTGGGCGATCCCATGATCAACGCCTTCGCGATGCAGCCGGCCAATATCTTCATCTGCGCCGGCATGCTGCTGTGGCTGCGCGTGCCCAACGAACTGATCGGCGTGATGGCGCACGAAACCGGACATATCTCGGGCGCCCATCTGACGCGCGGCAGCTATGGCGCCAAGAAGGCGATGATCCCGATGCTGGCCTCGATTGTGCTCGGACTGGGCGCGATGGTCGCCGGCGCCGGCGAACTCGGCATGGTAATGATGGGCCTTGGCCAGGCCGTCGCGGAAGCGCAGTTCGCCACCTTCACCCGCGTGCAGGAATCCTCGGCCGACCAGATCGCCGCCAAGCTGCTGCTGGCCACCCGCCAGTCGCCCATGGGCATGTACAACACCTTCCGGCGCTTCGCGACGGCCGACGCCATGCATTCGGTTTACTACCGTCCCGACCGCTTCGCCTCGAGCCATCCGGTCGGCCAGGACCGCGTCTTCGACCTCAACCAGAAAGTCGAGGCCTCGCCCTATCGTGAAGTGCAGGATTCGCCGCAGACGCTGCACACCTTTCGGATGGTGCAGGCCAAGCTGGCCGGTTTCGTGTTGCCGGTGAAGGACGCGCTCACCCGCTATCCGGTTTCCGACAACAGCGCGCCAGCGCGCTATGCCCGCTCCTTCACCTATATGCGCCAGCCCGATTTCCAGAAGGCACTGGCCGAAATCAGCAGCCTGATAAGGGAAGAGCCCAACAACCCGTATTTCTATGAAGTACGCGGACAGATCCAGGTCAGCATGGCCAAGCCGGCGCTGGCCCTTGCTGATTACCAGAAGTCCGTGAGTTTGCGCCCCAATGCGCCGCAGTTGCGGCTGGCCCTGGCGGGCGCCCAGCTCGCCATCGAAGACCAGAACCTGGCCGCCGAGGCGCTGAAGAATCTGAAGGCCGCCTTGCTGGTGGAGAATGACGATATCTTCACCTGGTATCAGACCGCCCGGGCCTATGCCGCGCTCAAGAACGTGCCGATGGCCGATCTGTCCACCGCCGAACTGTGGTACAATGTGGGCGACATGCGCCGCGCGCTGGTGTTTGCCACCCGCGCACGGGGCAAGCTGACCCAGGGCAGCCCGGATTGGGAGCGCGCCCAGGACATTATCGGCGCCGCCGGTCCCCTGGCCGCCCAGCAACGAGGATAGCAATGCGAACGTTTGTGATTACCCTTGCCGGCGCCATAGGCGGCGCGGCGCTGGCTGTGGCCGCCATCCTGACCCTGGCGGGCCAGGGCATGGTGCCGATCAACGACCGGCAGATGCAGACCTACCTGATGCGCCACCCCGAGCTGGCGGCGGCGATGCTGGGCCGTTACCAGCAACAGGAGGAAATGAAGCAGAAGGCGCAGCAGAGCGCGGCCTTGATGAACAAGGCGGCGTTTTTCGACCCCAAGATCGCCTTTGTCACCGGCCCAGCCGACGCCAAGAAGACCTTTGTCGAATTCTACGATTATGACTGCCCCTTCTGCCGCGCCTCGCTGCCGGCGATCAGGAAATATTATGAAGCGCACAAGAACGACACGCGCTTCGCCTTCATCGAGTATCCCATCGAGCAGCTGCACGGCCCCGGCGCCATGTTTGCCGCCAAGGCCTCGCTGGCGGCGCGCAAGCAGCCCGAACGATACATGGACTTCCACTTCGCGCTGCTGGCCGAGGAAGGAGCGATCACCGAAGCGATGATCTATGCCAACGCCGCCAAGGCGGGGATGGACGTGGCCAAGCTGAAAGCCGATATCGCGCTTCCCGAAACGCAAGAGGCGCTGGACGCCAGCATCGCGCTGGCCCGCAAGACCGGCGTTGACGGCACGCCCACCTTCATTCTGAACGGCAAGCTGCGCCCCGGCATGGTCGAGGACAAGGACCTGGCTGAAGCGTTCAAGGGCTAGCGCTGGCCTTTTGCCGCGCTAGATCAGGCCCGACAGAGGGCTGGACGGATCGGCATAGGCCTTCTTGGGCATGCGCCCCGCCAGCCAGGCCAGGCGTCCGGCTTCCACCGCCAGTTTCATCGCTTGCGCCATCTTCACCGGGTCCTGGGCATGGGCGATGCCGGTGTTGGAGATCACCGCGTCGCAGCCCAGCTCCATCGCCACCGCCGCATCCGAGGCGGTGCCGATTCCAGCATCCACGATCACCGGCACCTTGGCGTCCTCGATGATCATGCGGATGTTCACGGTGGCCTGGATACCCATGCCCGATCCTATGGGCGAGGCCAGCGGCATGATCGCCACCGCGCCGACATCTTCCAGCCGCTTGGCCATCAACGGATCGTCGCTGCAATAGACCATAACCTGGAAGCCGTCGTTCGACAGCATCTCGGTGGCGCGCAGGGTTTCGATCATGTCGGGATACAGAAGCTTCTTCTCGCCCAGCACTTCCAGCTTGACCAGGGACCAGCCGCCCGCCTCGCGCGCCAGCCGCAAGGTGCGCACCGCATCCTCGCCGGTGTAGCAACCCGCCGTGTTGGGCAGATAGGTGACCTTTTTGGGATCGATGAAATCCACCAGCCGCGGCTGGGAAGGATCGGTGAGATTGACCCGCCGAACCGCCACGGTGACGATCTCGGCCCCGCTGGCATCCAGCGCCGCGGCGTTCTGGGCATAGTCCTTGTATTTGCCGGTGCCGATGATCAACCGGGATTTGTAGGTCTTGCCGGCCAGCACGAACGGCCTGTCCTCGCGCGGCACCGCCGCAGGCGCATTGCCGCCGCCGATGAAATGCACGATCTCAAGCCGGTCGCCATCGGCAAGCCCGACATCGCCATAAGTGGAGCGTGGCACGATCTCCAGGTTGCGCTCGACAGCGATCTTGGCGGGGTCCAACCCCAGGCTTTCCAGCAATCCCCGCACGCTGGTGGGCGCGTCCAGCTGGCGCGTTTCGCCGTTCAGGGTGACTTTCAGTGCCATGGAAGCATTTCCGTATCTGTCTGGATGCGATTATAAGGCTTGAATCAGCTTTACCACCGGAAAGTCTATGGCAAAAAAGCCCAAACAATCCAAGACCTTACCGATATATATCCTCAACGGCCCCAATCTCAATCTGCTGGGGACCCGCGAGCCCGAGGTCTATGGCTACACCACCCTGGCGCAAGTCGAAAAGATGTGCGCCGAGCAGGCCAGGCGCCACGGCCTTTCCATTGTCTTCCGCCAGTCCAACCTGGAAGGCGAGATCGTCGACCAGATCCAGGAAGCGCGCACCGGCAGCTGCGCCGTCATCATCAATCCCGCCGGTTATGGCCATACCTCGATCGCCATTCTGGATTCACTGCAGATGCTGAAGGTGCCTGTGATCGAGTGCCATCTGTCCAACATCCACAAGCGCGAACCCTATCGCCACAACTCCTATGTCTCCAAGGCCGCCACCGGCATCGTGATGGGCCTGGGGGCGCAAGGCTATCTGCGCGCCGTGGACGCGGTGGCTGAAATTCTCAAGGTGTCGAAATGAGCACGAAGAAAAAGAAGTCCGCAGCAAAGCCCGCGCCCGCGGCCAAACCATCATCCGGCAAGCCCGGCGTCGACGCCGGCGCGGTGCGCGAGCTGGCCAAGCTGCTGAAGGAAACCGGCCTTACCGAAATCGAGATCGAGCATAACGGCGCGCGCATCCGCGTCAGCCGCGCCAGCGGCGCCAGCGTCACCACGGCCGCTGCGCCCGCCGCCGCAGCAGCAGCCGCTGCGCCCGCACCGGCCCCTGCCGCCGCCGCCGCACCTTCGGGTCCGCCGGCCGGCGCTGTCCCCTCCCCCATGGTCGGCACCGTCTATCTGTCGCCCGAACCCGGCAAGCCGCCCTTTGTTTCGGTCGGCAAGACGGTGAAGGAAGGCGACACGCTGTTCATCGTCGAAGCGATGAAGACCATGAACGCGATCACCGCGCCCAGAGGCGGCACCGTCAAGGAAATCTGCGTCGGCGACGGCACCCCCGTCGAATTCGGCCAGACCCTCGCCGTCATCGCCTGATGTTCGAGAAAGTCCTCATCGCCAATCGCGGCGAAATCGCCCTGCGCGTCATCCGCGCCTGCAAGGAGATGGGCATCTCCACCGTGGCGATTCATTCCACGGCGGATTCCGATGCCATGCATGTGCGGCTGGCCGACGAAAGCGTCTGCGTCGGCCCGCCCGCGGCCAGCCAGTCCTATCTCAACATCCCCGCCATCATTGCCGCCTGCGAGATCACCGGCGCCGAGGCCATCCATCCCGGTTACGGCTTCCTGTCGGAAAACGCCAAATTCGCAGACATCATCAAGGAGCACGGACTGACCTTCATCGGTCCCACGCCCGAGCATATCCGCATGATGGGCGACAAGATCACTGCCAAGCAGACGGTCAAGGAACTGGGCATACCCACCGTTCCGGGTTCGGACGGAGAGGTCAGCGACGCCGATGCCGCCCGCATGGCCGAAGAGATCGGCTATCCGGTCCTGATCAAGGCCACGGCCGGCGGCGGCGGGCGCGGCATGAAGGTCGCCAAGAATGCCGGCGAACTGTCCTTCGCTCTGTCCCAGGCCCGTACCGAGGCCAAGGCCGCCTTCGGCAACGACACCGTTTATATGGAGAAATATCTCCAGCGGCCGCGCCACATCGAAATCCAGATCCTGGCCGACGCCCATGGCCATGTCGTGCATCTGGGCGAGCGCGACTGTTCTCTGCAGCGGCGTCACCAGAAGGTGTGGGAGGAAGCGGGCAGCCCGGCACTGAATGCGCAGGAACGTGACGAGATCGGCAGCGTTGTGACAAAGGCGCTGATCCAGCTGGGCTATCTGGGCGCGGGCACTATCGAATTCCTCTATGAGGACGGCCGTTTCTATTTCATCGAAATGAACACCCGGTTGCAGGTCGAGCATCCCGTGAGTGAAGCCATTACCGGCATCGACATCGTGCGCGAGCAGATCCGCATTGCCGCCGGCGCGCCGCTGGGCTTCAGCCAGAAGGACATCGTCTTCGAGGGCCATGCCATCGAATGCCGCATCAATGCGGAAAACGCCTTCACCTTCCGCCCCTCGCCCGGCACCATCACCCAGTTCCATACCCCCGGGGGCCTGGGCGTGCGCTTCGATTCGGCGATCTATGCCGGCTACAAGATTCCGCCCTATTACGACAGCCTGGTGGGCAAGCTGATCGTGCATGCGCGCAATCGCAACGAATGCCTGCTGCGGCTGCGCCGGGCGCTGGACGAACTGGTTGTGGGCGGGATTGAGACCACCATCCCCCTGTTCCAGGCGCTGGTGCGCGAGCCCGACATCATCAACGGCGACTATTCGATCCATTGGCTGGAGAAATATCTCGCCGGCTTGGGCCACTGATTTCGCGTCAGCCACCGCGCCGCCCCTAGGTCGGTTCCGGTTTCTCGGCTAGAGTTCCGTCTCAAGCAACAAGTGGGAGGGAGTCTGCATGGGTTTTCTGGACAAGTTTGCGTACCAGATTTTGGGCATCACCCGCATCGTGGCGGGCCTGCTTTTCCTGGAACATGGCACCACCAAGCATCTGAATTTTCCGCCGGGTGACATGCATCCGCCCATCGCCTCGCTGGGCGGCGCGGCCGGCGTGATCGAAATCGTCGCCGGCGCCCTGATCGTGCTGGGCTTCTACAGCCGCCCGGCCGCCTTCATCGCGTCAGGCACCATGGCCTTCGCCTATTTCCTGGCGCACTTCCCGCGCAATTTCTTCCCGGTCGCCAATGGCGGCGATGCGTCCATCTTGTTCTGCTTCCTGTTCCTGTATCTGGCCGCCGCCGGTCCCGGCGCCTTCTCGCTGAACAAGAAGTAATAGAAGCAATACCGGATAACGCGCTGGCGGCGACAGTCGCCGGCGCGTTATGCTTTTCGGACAATGCACGGTCCCCGGCTCACGCCCGAAATCCTGCTGCGCGCCTATGCCGAAGGGTTGTTTCCGATGGCGGAAAGGCGCGGCGATCCCATGCTCTACTGGGTGTCGCCGGAGAAGCGCGGCATTCTCCCGCTGGACGAATTTCATGTGCCCCAGCGCCTGGCCCGCACCGTGCGATCGCGCCGATTCACCGTAACCGCCGACCACGCCTTCGCCGATGTGATGCGGGCCTGCGCCGCGCCCGCACCCGGGCGCGAAGAAAGCTGGATCAATGACGAGATCATGCGGCTTTACACCGCGCTGCATGTTGGCGGCCACGCCCATTCCATCGAATGCTGGCGGGATGACGAATTGGTGGGAGGGCTTTACGGCGTGCGGCTGGGCGCAGCCTTCTTTGGCGAAAGCATGTTTTCCACTGAACGCGACGCCAGCAAGGTGGCGCTCGTGCATCTGGTGGACACGCTGAAGCGTGGCGGCTTTGTCCTGCTCGACACCCAGTTCATCACCGCGCATCTGGCCCAGTTCGGGGCGGTGGAAATCCCGCGCGCGCAATATCTGGCGCGGCTCAATCAGGCCCTGAGCCGCGATGCCATCTGGGTGAGGCCGGAATAGCGAAAGATCCGGTGGACCTTTCACCCGGCCGAACGCCGCAGCGGCGCGCGATCAAGTGCGGCGCGAGGCCGGGACGGACTGATACTGTGATCCGACTTACTGGCTTGCGCCCTCGGGCAACGCCTGGACCTGCTCTTTATCGGACGAGTCCGGCGCCAGGACCTTGACCGGCGCGGTCGCTTTGTTGGCGGCGAGCTTGGCGGCATTGTTGTTGCAGCCCAGGACCCACACGTCATAGAGCGGATGCTCCACCGCATTGAGGCCGGGGCTGGAGCCGTACATCCACCCCGAAAAAATCTTGCGCGCGGGCTGGTCGGGACGGCGGTCCTCGATCTGCACAAAGGCGGCGGTTTCAGGCGTCTCGCTGGCCGGGGTCGAATAGCAGAAGCGCGCCGTAATGGTGAGGGTGGCGAATGTCACGCGGCTGCCGATGGGCGCGGTGATGGAGGTGGGGCGGCCGGTGATCTTGTCCAGTCCCAGCATCATCAGCGAGGTGCCCCCCTGCGGCGCGATGGGCGGCTGGTTCGCGGGCGTATCAGTGCCCGGAGCGACTTTGGGCGCGATGCTTGGCGGCGGCGGACTGGGAATGATGACCTTGGACGCGGTCTGTGCCACCGCCGCGCCCGCGGCGGCCAAAAGGAATGCCGCCAGGGCGAAACGCTTCACGGACCGTTCCCGAGCGGGGGCTGCGCGGGCTTGGGCGGCGGCGGCTGGTTGGTGGTGCTGGCGCCGGTGGCGAAGCGGCCGACCATGCTCATCAGATCGATCGAACCCTGGGCGCTTTCGAAAAACTCGCCCGCCGCCATCATCTTCTGGTCGCCGCCGGGGGTGATGGAAAGATACTGGCTGCCCAGGAAGCCGGACGATGTCACCAGCACGCTGGAATCCGCCGGAATCTTGATGTCGTCACGCACATTCATGTGCACCGTGACCAGGTAGGTCTTGGGATCGAGCGTCAGGTCGGTGACCGTGCCGACCTTGATCCCGGCCAGCCGCACATCCGTGCCGATGCTCAGCCCGTCCACCTTGGGCAGACGGGCGTTGATCTCATAGCCCGACAGGCTGCCGCTACCGGTGCGCGTGTAGGTGAACGCCAGGAACCCCACCGCTACCGCCACAACCAGGGCGCCGATGATGGTTTCGGCAATGTTGTTCTGCTGCATGACCCGCGTGCTCATAAATCAGTCCGGTTTCCAGGCCTGGTAATCGCCGGTGGCGGGCGGACGCAGCCCCCCGCGCGACAGGCTGCCGCCCGGCTTGTAGGCACCTTCGGTGCCGGTGAGATTGGGCTGGTGGGGCCGTTCAAACGCCCGCGCCTTCAGCGGCGCGGCTGTGGGCGGCTCGGCATAGGTGTGGTGCAGCCAGCCATGCCAGTCGGGCGGCACGCGGCTGGCCTCGACGGTGCCGTTGTAAAGCACCCAGCGGCGCGAGCCGTCCTTGTTCTGGTAGTAGCGATTGCCGAAGTCATCGGTGCCGACGGCTGCGCCGGACAGCCAGGTGGTCAGCAGCGTTCCCCAGGTCGCGGAATTCCACCAGGAAAAGATCATTTTGAAGAGCGACATGCGCGCAGCTCGTGCGGATTCGCCCGGACTATAGGGCGCTGGCGGTTATTCCGCCAATGTTGCATTGCGCCAGACTCGGGCTTTTTGGCTTATCCACAAACCACCCAAAGCCCTTCGTGACCCTGTGATGAAAAAGCGCGAAAAATATTTCGGCGGCTTAATCCGGGGTCCGCTTGACTCGCGGCTTTTTGGGCGGGTTCCCCCACACCACATGTTGTGATTAAGACCTTGGTAACCACTATTGGCTTGCACCGGCCTTTGGCGCAGGTCCATACTTTGGGCCAGTCACCCCTTGTGACCACCAGATCTGGCGACGCCTTCCGGCCGCGAAACCCCGAATAGGGGACCTTTGCGGACGGGAAACTGTCCCCGAAACGGCGCGGTAGAGGGGGGCTGGGGTCCGTCAGAACATCCATTTCGGGGTTACCGCCATGCGCATTCGCCGTCATTTCACGGTTGAGGGTCATTCGCCTTATGAGGGCATCGCGTTCCGCAACGCCGCCAGCGAGATCCGGAACCCTGACGGCTCCATCGTCTTCGCCCAGACCGACATCGAGGTGCCGGAAAGCTGGAGCCAGGTGGCAAGCGACGTGCTGGCCCAGAAATACTTCCGCAAGGCGGGGGTGCCCAAGGCGCTGAAGCCGGTGGCCGAGGAAGGCGTGCCGGAATTCCTCTGGCGCCACCAGGCCGCCAAGGACAGCAAGGAAACCACAGGCGAGAAATCCGCCAAGCAGGTGTTCGACCGCATGGCCGGCACCTGGACCTATTGGGGCTGGAAGGGCGGCTATTTCGATTCCGAAACCGACGCCCGCGCCTTCTATGACGAACTCTGCCACATGCTGGCGTCGCAGAAATGCGCCCCCAACAGCCCGCAATGGTTCAACACCGGCCTGCACTGGGCTTACGGCATCGATGGCCCCGGCCAGGGCCACTATTATGTCGACCACAAGACCGGGCGGCTGACCAAATCAACCTCCGCCTACGAGCATCCCCAGCCCCATGCCTGCTTCATCCAGTCGATCAAGGACGATCTGGTCAATGAAGGCGGCATCATGGATTTGTGGACGCGCGAAGCGCGTCTCTTCAAGTACGGCTCGGGCACAGGCACCAACTTCTCGCCCTTGCGCGGCGTCAACGAAAAACTGTCGGGCGGCGGCAAATCCTCCGGCCTGATGAGTTTCCTGAAGATCGGCGACCGCGCCGCCGGCGCCATCAAGTCGGGCGGCACCACCCGCCGCGCCGCCAAGATGGTGATCGTGGATATCGACCATCCCGATATCGAGGACTTCATCGACTGGAAGGTGATCGAGGAACAGAAGGTCGCAGCCTTGGTGGCCGGTTCCAAGCTGGCGGAAAAGCATCTCAAGGCGGTGCTGAAGGCCTGCGTCAATTGCGAAGGCTCGGGCGGCGACTGCTATGACCCGCTGAAGAATCCGGCCCTGCGCCGCGAGATCAAGGCTGCGCGCAAGAGCATGATCCCCGACAGCCTGATCGAGCGGGTGATCAGCTTCGCGCGCCAGGGCTTCAAGGAAATGGACTTCCGCACCTACGACACAGACTGGGACAGCGAAGCCTATACCTCGGTGGCGGGCCAGAATTCCAACAATACGGTGCGCGTCACCGACAGCTTCCTGAAGGCTGTTCTGGAAGACGACGACTGGCACCTGACAAACCGCGGCAGCGGCAAGATCGCCAGGACGGTGCGTGCACGCGACCTGTGGGACAAGGTATCCTATGCGGCTTGGGCCTGCGCCGATCCCGGCATCCAGTTTCACACCAGCATCAATGACTGGCACACCTGCCCGGCGGGCGGCGAAATCCGCGCCTCCAACCCGTGCAGCGAATACATGTTCCTGGACGATACCGCCTGCAATCTCGCCTCGCTGAACCTGATGCAGTTCCGCAAGGGCGAAGGGATCAAGACCTTCGACGTCGCGGCTTTCGAGCATGCGACGCGGCTGTGGACCATGGTGCTGGAAATCTCGGTGCTGATGGCCCAGTTCCCCTCCAAGGAAATCGCCCAGCTTTCCTATGACTACCGCACCCTCGGCCTGGGCTTCGCCAATATCGGCGGGCTCTTGATGTCTGCTGGCATCCCGTATGACAGCCGTGAAGGCCGCGCCATGGCCGGCGCCATCTCGGCGCTGATGACCGGCGTTTCCTATGCCACCTCGGCGGAGATCGCGGGCGAACTGTGCGCCTTTCCGGAATATGCCGCCAACAAGGACGCGATGCTGCGGGTGATCCGCAACCATCGCCGCGCCGCCCATGGCGAGGAAAAGGGTTACGAGAAGCTCTCCATCCTGCCCGTCCCGCTGGACCTGAAGGCGATTTCCGACAGCGAGCTGGCGGCGGCGGCCAAGCGGGCCTGGGATGACGCGCTCAGGCTTGGCAAGGAGCATGGCTTCCGCAATGCCCAGGCCAGCGTGATCGCGCCCACCGGCACCATCGGGCTGGTGATGGATTGCGACACCACCGGCGTGGAGCCGGATTTCGCCTTGGTCAAGTTCAAGACCCTGGCGGGCGGCGGCTATTTCAAGATCATCAACCGCTGCGTGCCCGAAGCCTTGGCCAATCTGGGTTACGGCCAGCAGGAAATCGACGCCATCGTCGCCTATGCGGTGGGTCACGGCACGCTGGAAGACTATCAGGGCCGGATCAATTACGATGCCCTGCGCGGCAAGGGCTTCGGCGACGAACAGATAGGCCAGATCGAAGCGGCGCTGGAAGCGGCCTTCGACATCCGCTTTGTCTTCAACAAATACACGCTGGGCACCAAGTTCTGCGCCCAGGTGCTGAAGCTGGAGCCCGCCGCGCTGGACGCGCCGGACTTCGACATGCTGAAGACCCTGGGTTTCTCCCGGGCCGACATCGACGCCGCCAACATGTATGTCTGCGGCGCCATGAGCCTGGAAGGTGCGCCCTACCTGAAGGAACAGCATCTGGCGGTATTCGATTGCGCCAATCCCTGCGGCCGCATCGGCAAGCGCGCCCTCAGCGTCGAGGCGCATATCCACATGATGGCGGCGGTGCAGCCCTTCATTTCAGGCGCCATTTCCAAGACCATCAACATGGCCAACAGTGCCGCCGTCGCCGATTGCGGCGAGGCTTATATGCTGTCCTGGCGCCTGGGCCTGAAGGCCAATGCCCTTTATCGCGACGGCTCCAAGCTGAGCCAGCCCCTGGCCAGCCAGGTCTTCGCCTTCGCCGACGAGGAAGAAGACGACCTGCTGCCGGAAGCGGCGCGGCCGGCCCCGCAACAGACGGTGGTCACCGAGCGCATCGTCGAGCGGGTGATCGAGAAGATCCGCAGCCATGAACGCGAACGCCTGCCCCATCGCCGCAAGAGCTATACCCAGAAGGCGATCGTCGGCGGCCACAAGGTCTATCTGCATACCGGCGAATATGAAGACGGGCGGCTGGGCGAAATCTTCATCGACATGCACAAGGAAGGCGCTGCCTTCCGCAGCCTGATGAACAACTTCGCCATCGCCATCTCGGTCGGCCTGCAATATGGCGTGCCGCTGGAGGAATTCGTCGAGGCCTTCACCTTCACCCGGTTCGAACCGGCCGGACTGGTGATCGGCAACGACTCCATCAAGAACGCCACCAGCGTGCTGGACTACATCTTCCGCGAACTGGGCGTGTCCTATCTGGGCCGCACCGATCTGGCCCATGTCGTGCCGTCATCCGACGACGATCTGGGCAAGGGCGGCGGCGATGGCGGCACCACCCAGGAAGTGGCGATCTCCAAGCTGGCCTCCAGCGGCTATTTGCGCGGCCGCACCCAGATGGCGGTGGTGCGTGGTGGCGCCGCGCCCAAGATGCTGGCTGAGGAAGAGCATTTCCAGCAGGGTGCCTTCGAAGCCGACAATGACGCCGACCATGACACGGTGGACCTGTCGGAAATCCGCGCCAGCGTCGAAGCGGTGATCACCTCACCGGTGGGGGCGCAGGTTGCCCAGCTCGAAGCCGTGCTGAGCAAGCCGCGCGACACCCGTGCGGCGCGGGCGGCCGAGGCGCGGATGAAGGGCTTTGAAGGCGACAATTGCGGGGCCTGCGGCAACTTCACCCTGGTGCGCAACGGCACCTGCATGAAGTGCAATACCTGCGGTTCCACCTCAGGCTGCTCCTGAGACCTCCGATCTGGCAGGGCTGTCATGAAAGAGCGCGGGGGTTCCGCGCTCTTTTGTTTGGAGCACTTCGCAGGACTGTCCGTTTTCGACACATGGCCTATGTCCAGTACAGAGCCTTGGAGCAGGTTTCCTATGACGAAGGGGCGCATACCCTGCGCGCCCGGTTCCGGGAATCGGGGCGCACGTATGTCTACCGGGATGTGCCGCAGGACGTTTATGACGGCCTGATTTTCGCGGATTCGCTGGGCGCCTATTTCAACACCAACGTCCGCGATCATTTCGAGTTCGAGGAACTCTAGGATACCAGCTGGAAGCGGCTCCGGCTTTCCAGCCGTCCCGCCAGAGCCTCAAGATCACGCGCGGCCCGCTCGAACTTGTCCTGGTAATCCGGCACAACGGTATGCGCCGCATGGTCCCGCAGCTCCGCCGCGAGACTGCGCATTTTTACGGCCTGGTCGGGTTGGGACAATTGCATGATGTGAAAACGCCCGGCGGGCACCACGCGTTCCAGGTGTTCTCCGACCGTCTCTCAACTTAAGCAATTGGTAACCAGCCCAAGGCCAGCCTAGGGAAATGCGCGCCCTGGCTCCTCTGGCAACGCTTCTTCTGCTGGCACTTCCGGCCCATGCGGCCGATCCTGCCGCCGTGGCCAAAATCCGGGGCGGCATCGTGGATTGTGTCGGCTGCAACCTGTCGGGAGCAGACCTGACCAACACCTGCGTCAAGGAACATGACCTGCGAGGGGCCAATTTCGACGGCGCCAACGCCACCTTGATGTGCATGTCCTTTTCCAATTTCACCAATGCCAGCTTCCGCGGTACCGAACTCAGCGGCGCCAACATGGCAGGCGCGAAAATGGACGGCGCCGACCTGACCGGGGCGAAGACCTCGATCACATCCTTCCTGGGCACCGACCTGCGCAAGGTAAAGGGCCTGACCCAGAAGCAGATGGACGTCGCCTGCAGCGACGCCGCCACAAGGCTGCCGCCCGGCCTGACGATCCGGACCTGCCAATAAGATCAGTTCTGCTGGGACTGGACCGCGCGGCGGAAGGCCAGCGGATCGTCAATCATGTCGAACGGCTCCTTGGTGCCGCCAGTGCCGATCACCACGATGGTGCCGTAATTCAGCAGCCGCGCCAGAATGCCCTGGCGGACTTCCACCGATTCCACCTTCGACATGTTGATCTCGATGGTCTGGCGCGAAATCAGCCCGACCTTGATGATGACGCGCCGGTCGGTCACCGCGAATTCGCTGGTCCAGTGCCGGATCCAGGCGCCGACCAGCATCGCCATCCCGACCAGCAGCACCAGCAGGCCCGCAATCGGTATCATGAACAGGCCGATGCCCAGCAGGATCATCACGGCCGGGGGCAGGAAGACGATGCCATGAATGCGCGTCTGCAGGACGACCTGCTCGCCCGGCATGAGATTGTCGTCGACATAACTTCCCATGCCCCGCCCCTTTTTGCCTATTCCGCCGCTGCCTTCAGCGGATCGGGCTTCCAGCGCAGCACCGGTTTGCGGGCGGCGGCGGTTTCGTCCAGGCGGCGGCGCGGCGCCAGATGCGGAGCCCCGGCAAAGCGCTCGGTCTTCTTGGCCTTAGCCTCGGTCGCCAGCGTGTGCAGCACATGGATGAAACGGTCCAGCGAATGCTTGGATTCGGACTCGGTCGGCTCGATCAGCATGGCGCCATGCACCACCAGCGGGAAATACATGGTCATGGGGTGATAGCCCTCGTCGATCATCGCTTTGGCGAAATCGAGCGTGGTGACGCCCGTCCCTTCCAGGAATCTGTCGTCGAACAGGGCTTCATGCATGCAGGGCCCATCGCCGAACGGCGCGCTCATCACGTCCTTCAGCGAGGCCAGGATGTAATTGGCCGACAGCACCGCATCTTCCGACGCCTGGCGCACGCCGTCACGGCCATGGCTGAGCATGTAGGTCAGGGCCCGCGTGAACATTCCCATCTGGCCGTGGAAGGCGCACATGCGGCCGAAGGGCTTGGCGCCGTCCGGGGCGTCGGCGGCATTTTCGATCAGGCGCAACCCGTCCTTGCCCGCCACCAGCAGCGGGATGGGGGCATAGGCCGCCAGCCGTTCCGACAGCACCACCGGACCAGCGCCCGGGCCGCCGCCGCCATGGGGGGTGGAAAAGGTCTTGTGCAGGTTGATGTGCATGGCGTCGATGCCCAGATCGCCGGGCCGCACCTTGCCGGCGATGGCGTTGAAATTGGCGCCGTCGCAATAGAAATAGGCGCCCGCCTCATGCACCGCCCTGGCGATATCGACGATCTCGCCTTCAAACAACCCGCAGGTATTGGGATTGGTCAGCATGATCGCCGCCACGTCCGGACCCAGCTTGGCCTTCAGGGCTTCGGCATCGACCCGGCCATTCGGCTTGGCCGGCACTTCATCCACCGTGAAGCCGGCAAAAGCGGCGGTGGCGGGATTGGTGCCATGGGCGGATTCCGGCACCAGGATGCGAGGCCGGGTTTCGCCGCGGGCGGCGATGGCGGCACGAATGGCAAGCAGGCCGCACAGTTCGCCATGGGCGCCCGCCTTGGGCGACATGGCGACGGCGGGCATGCCGGTCAGGGTGGTCAGCCAGTTCATCAACTGCGAGATCACCTGCAGCGCGCCCTGGGTGGTGGATTGCGGCGCCAGCGGATGCAGGTCGCCGAAGCCGGGCAGCCGCGCCATCTTCTCGTTCAGACGCGGATTGTGCTTCATGGTGCAGGAGCCCAGCGGATAGAGCCCGCTGTCGATCGCGTAATTCTTGCGCGACAGCCGCACATAATGGCGGATCACCTCCGGCTCGCTGAGGCCCGGCAGGCCGATGGCGTCCTTGCGCCGCGCACCGCCCAAACGGGCGTCGGAAATCTGCACATCCGGCAGGTCCACGCCGGTGGCGCCATGGCCAAGCTCGAAGATAAGGCCTTCTTCATGATCCAGACCCCGGTCGCCGGAAATGGTGGCGATGCTCGCGGGAAAGGCTTCGCCGGAACCACTGGGCCGGCCCTGATTGTTCATGCTCATCAGATTGCTTCCTTGAGCGCATTGACCAGCGCATCAAAATCGTCGTCGGTATTGGTTTCGGTCGCCGCCAGGATCAGCAGGTTCGCGGCCGCCTTGTCCTTCGGCAGCAGACGCGAGGCAGGCACGCCGGCGATGACACCCTTTTGCACCAGCGCATCCACCACCGGGCCTGCCGGTTTGGGCAGCTTGACGGTGAACTCATTGAAGAAGGCATCGATCACCAGTTCCACGCCCGGCAGCGCCGCCAGCAGGTCGGCCAGCGCCGACGCCTTGGCATGGTTGAGGCGGGCAAGCCGCGTCAGGCCTTCCTCGCCCAGCAGCGACAGGTGGATGGTGAAAGCCAGGGTGCAAAGGCCGGAATTGGTGCAGATGTTGCTGGTCGCCTTTTCGCGGCGGATATGCTGCTCGCGGGTGGAAAGGGTCAGCACGAAACCGCGGCGGCCTTCGGCATCCACCGTCTCGCCGCACAGCCGGCCCGGCATCTGGCGCAGGAACTTCTCGCGGGTGGCGAACAGGCCGACATAGGGCCCGCCGAAATTCAGGCCATTGCCGATGCTCTGGCCTTCGGCGGCCACAATGTCCGCGCCCTGCGCACCGGGCGGTTCCAACAGGCCCAGCGACACGATCTCGGTCACCACCGCGATCAGCAGCGCGCCCTTGGCATGGGCGGCTTCGGCTATGGGGCGCAGGTTGCGGATCAGCCCGAACACATCCGGCGACTGCACCACCACGCAGGCGGTCTGGTCGTCGATCAGGGCGATAATGTCTTCGGCGCTGCCCGGCGTGACGGGCGTGCGCTCGACCGGGCCGAACAGGCCGGCCACGGTTTCCACGGTTTCGGCGTAATGGGGATGCAACCCACCCGACAGGATCGCCTTGCCGCGCTTGGTGACGCGCTGGGCCATCAGCACTGCCTCGGCGGTGGCGGTCGAGCCGTCATAGAGCGAGGCATTGGCCACCTCCATGCCGGTCAGCAGCGCCACCTGGGTCTGGAATTCGAACAGGTACTGCAGCGTTCCTTGCGCGATTTCCGGCTGGTAGGGCGTGTAGCTGGTGAGGAATTCCGAGCGCTGGATCAGGTGATCCACGGCGCTGGGAACATGATGCTTGTAGGCGCCCGCGCCGCAGAAGAAGGGCGCAGCGCCGGCGGCGACATTCCTGGCCGCCAGCTTCGACATGGCGCGATCAACTTCCAGCTCGCCCTGCGTGTCGGGCAGATTGAAGGCCGACAGCGGCACCACCGCCGATTTGGGGACGTCGCGGAACAGCGCATCCACGTCCGGGGCGCCGATCGTCGCCAGCATGGCGCGGCGGTCATCAGGGGTGAGCGGCAGGTAACGCATCAGAGCGACTCCACGAACTTCGCGTAAGCCGCCGCATCCATCAGCTTGGCGAACTCGTCCTTGTTGGACAGCGTAAGCTTGAAGAACCAGCCCTCGCCTTCCGGGTCCTCGTTGACTTTGGAGGGCGCGGCTTCCAGCGCACTGTTGGCAGTCGTGACCGTGCCGCCGGCCGGGGCATAGATGTCGCTGGCGGCCTTGACGCTTTCGACCACCGCGGCCTCGCCGCCGGCCGTGACGGCCTTGCCGCTGGCGGGCAGTTCCACGAACACCACGTCGCCCAGGGCTTCGGCGGCATATTTGGTGATGCCGACGGTGGCCTCGTCGCCCTCGAGGCGGATCCATTCATGCTGGTCGGTATAGCGGACTTCACTCATCGCAAAAACTCCTAGCGGCGGTAACGGTTGGGAACGAAAGGCATGGGGGCGATGCGGGCGGGCAAGGCCTTGCCGCGCACCATCAGGTCGATTTCGGTGCCCTGGACGGCGAAAGCACTCTCGACATAGCCCATGGCGACGGGCGCATTCAGGCTTGGGCCGAAACCGCCAGATGTGACCTTGCCGATGATGCGCCCCTGTTTGTCGGCAATCTCCGCGCCTTCGCGGGCCGGAGCCCGGCCGTCGGGGAGGATGCCGACGCGCTTGATTGTCGGCAGCCCGTTCAGCGTGGTGGCGGCGCCTGGAAAATCCTTCGCTTCCTTGCGGCGCTTGCCCACGGACCACATCAGGGCGGCTTGCGCGGGGTTGCGGGTATCATCAATGTCGTGGCCGTAGAGGCACAGGCCCGCTTCCAGCCGCAGACTGTCTCGCGCACCCAGCCCGATGGGCAGAACGTCGGCATCGGCCAGCAACGCGCGCGCCACCTTCTCAGCATCGGCGCCTTCCAGCGATATCTCGTACCCGTCCTCGCCGGTATAGCCGGTGCGGCCAATGATGGCGGGCGCGCCGGCCACCGTGGCGCGGCGAACCTGCATGAAGGTCATGGCGGAAATACCGGGCGAGAATTTTTCCAGAACTTCGGCGGCTTTGGGACCCTGCAGCGCCAGAAGGGCGCGGTCAGGCCGCGGCGTCAGCGTGGCGACGCCTTTCAGCTTTTCAGCGATGTACGCAAAGTCGCCTTCCTTGGTACCGGCATTGACCACCAGGTACAGGTCCGCTTCGCCTTCAAAGCGCGAGAACATGAAGTCGTCCAGGATGGTGCCGGCATCGGTCAGCAGCAGGCCGTAGCGCTGCATGCCCTCCTTCAAGCCCGCGACATCGGCCGGGGTGACGCGTTCCAGAGCGGCGGTGTCTCCGGACAGGAACGCTTGGCCCATATGGGAGACATCGAACAAGCCGGCTTTTTCGCGGGTGTGCAGATGTTCCTTGAGAATACCGGCGGGATACTGCACCGGCATTTCATAGCCGGCGAACGGCACCATCTTGCCGCCCAGCTCGAGATGGAGCGCATGGAGCGGCGTGCGGCGCAGGCTGTCAGTCGAAGATGTCATACCGGTCCCGATGCAAGAGTGCGCGCCCTCATGAGCGCGACCCCTCTGTCATGGGACCTGAGAGATTTCCCTTAGCTTCCGCCAGGTTACCCCTTCGGTGGAAACAACCGTGGCTGTTTCGCTTTCCAGAAGTTCATCACCCGATCGCGGTCCTTTTGCCTGAGAGTTTCCGGGGCGGTTGCTCCTTCGGCGGCATTCTTAGTGCTCTCTCCCGCGAGGGATCGTGTGCTGGCCAACCCCGCAGCGCCTCCGGCGGACAGGGATGTTGCAGAGCATCATAGATAGGGGTTTTGGGGAGTCAACGAAGCCCGGCCTGATGTCCCGGGGGCGGCCCCAGTTACTCACATTCTTTCGGGAACTTCGATGCCCAACAGGTCCAGGACGCGGGTCAAAGCCGCCAGAACCAGGGCGCAAAGCCCCAGCCGGGCGCCCCTGAGGCCGGAATCGGGCTCCGACAGGACATGGTGTTCGTTGTAGAAGCGGCTGAAATTCTGCGCCAGCTCGAAGGCATATTCGCACAGCATGTTGGGCGCGCGCTTATCCTCCGCCCCCGCCAGCATGTCGCCCAGCGACAGGAGCTGCAGGATCAGCCGGCGTTCCTCCGCCGAATGAACCGCGGCCACGCCGATCTCGGCCCCCTGCTCGCGCGCCTTGCGCAGCATCGACTGGATGCGCACCGCCGCATACTGGAGATAGGGTCCGGTCTTGCCTTCGAATTTCGAAAAGCGTTCCAGGTCGAAAACATAATCGGTGGTGCGGTGGTTGGAGAGGTCGGCGAACTTGATGGTGGCGATGCCGACCTTTCGCGCGATCTCGCTGCGCTCCTCGGCGGAATAGTCCGTGCCGATCCCCTGCTCTGCCAGCCGCTTTTCGGCTTCCGCCTTGCCCATTTCGATCAGGTCGAAAAGCTTCATCGCGCCACCGGCGCGGGTCTTGAACGGCTTTCCGTCCGGGCCGTTCATGGTGCCGTAGCCGACATGTTCCAGGTGGGCGCGGCCTGACAGCTTCGCCTTTTGCGCAGCGCGGAAAACCTGTTCAAAATGCCCGTGCTGGCGGTGATCCACCACATACAGGATCAATTCAGGATCGTAGTCACGCACCCGCTCAATCACCGTGGCGAGGTCGGTGGTGCCGTAGAGCACGCCGCCCTCGGACTTCACCAGGATCAGCGGCGGCATCGGCTTCTTGTCGTCATCGCGGGCGACCGGCACCACGACCGCGCCTTCGCTGACCTCGGTCAGCCCCCGCGCCTTGAGGTCTTCCAGCATGGGCGGGATCAACGCGTCGACGCTCGACTCCCCGTTCCACAGATCGAACTTCACCCCCAGCGCGCCAAACTCGCGCGTCAGGCCCACTTCCGTGACCTTCACAAAGTGCCGCCACAGCGCGCGATAACCGGCGCGTCCCGCCTGCAGATCCACCGTGGCGCGGCGCGCCGCTTCCAGCCGCGCCGGATCGGCCTTGCAGGCCGCGGAAGCGCGCGGATAGATCGTTTCCAGCTCTTCCATGCTGACAGGGGATTCGTCCGGATATGGCCCCACGAAATTGGGATCGAAATAGACCGGCGCGCTGCCCATCACCTCGATCTCGGTGATCAGCTGGCCCATCTGCAGGCCCCAGTCGCCCAGATGCACATCGCTGACGACTTTCCAGCCATTGGCCCGGTAAAGGCGTTGCAGGCAATCGCCAATGATGGAAGAGCGCAAATGATGAACCGCCATCGGCTTGGCGATGTTGGGACCGCCGAAATCGATCACCACCGTCTTGCCAGCGCCCGTTCCCGGCGCGCCCAGTGTGCCGTCCTTCGCCAGCGCGGCCGCGCGCAGGCTTAGCGCCGCATCCGACAGGTCGAGATTCAAAAAACCCGGGCCGGCAATTTCCACCTTGGCGAAGATCGGTTCGGCCTTGAGCCGCGCGGCGATCTTCTCGGCAATGGCGCGAGGATTGGCCTTGGCGGCTTTAGCAGCGGCAAGCGCGCCGTTGCACTGGAACTGCGCCAGGTCGGGCCGGTCGGATGCCGTCACCCGTCCGAAATCCTCGGGCAAGCCTTCGGCGACAAATGCCGCCCCGGCAAGCCGCGACAGCTCGGCTGCCAAGGACGTCATGGCAGGTAGCGGCCCTTCTTCTTGTTGTATTCGATCTGCTCGGGCGTCAGCTGGAAGCCGGCCAGCAACTGGTAGTTCCAGGGCAGCTTGCCGTTGTCGATCTTGATGCGGGTCTGGTTGGGCGCTTCCTTGATGGTGCTGGTGGCGGCGCCCGGGGCGAAGGAGAATTTCAGGGTGTAAGCATGCTTGGCGTAGATTCTGGAGCCTTCATGCACCACCACGAAATAGGGCACCGAATAGGAGGCGCCCGTGCTGGAGGGCGCGCGGGTGGCCCGGAAAGTCAGATCGAGCGACGCCCGCACCACCTGGGTGCTGTTGTTGTAGACGCAGTCCGCCTCGGCGCGGTCCAGGGAGACGGAATACAGCTCATTGGCCAGGTCGGGCGTGGTGCCGGGGCGGAAAAAGGTCACGTTGGCGGTGTCATTCAGGATCGCCGGGATCGGGCAGACCGTGATCTTCTGGCTGCAGCCCAGCAGCGGCAGGGCAACGAGGGCAACCAGGGCCAGGGGACGCAGAGACATCAACGCGGTTCTTCCTGTGCTTGACTTTTGCCCGCCCGGGCCCGACTTCTCCCAACCGCCAATTTGGGCGGCGGACCATAGCCAAGCAGACCTGTGATGGAAAGCATAGAACGTCGAAAAAGCCAAGCTTTCCTGTATTTTAGGCAGGGAGCCTGATCCCTCATGGCCGTCTATACCGAGGTCAGTTTCGAGGAGCTGGAGCGGCTGCTGGAGCAGTACGATATCGGCCAGCCCCTGTCCTTCAAGGGCATCGCCGAAGGCATCGAGAATTCCAATTTCTACCTGCAGACCGACCGGGGGGCCTTCATCCTGACCCTGTACGAAAAGCGGGTGAACCCGGATGACCTGCCCTTCTTCCTGGGACTGATGGAGCATCTGGCGGAGCGGGGCATCCATTGCCCGCTTCCGGTGAAGACCAATGATGGCAAGTCGCTGGTCAGCCTCAATCGCCGCCATGCCGCCATTGTCACGTTCCTGACGGGCATCGCCCTGCGCCGTCCGGACGCCGCGCATTGCGCCGCCGCCGCCGCGGTCCTGGCCGAGTTGCACAAGGCGCAGGAAGGCTTCGCCCTCAGCCGCCCCAATGCGCTGGGGCCAAAGGGCTGGCAGCCGCTGGCCGAGGCCATCCACGGCGCGGATTCCATCGAGGATGGCCTCAGCGCCATGATTTCAGGTTCGCTGGAAGAACTGGTCGCGGCCTGGCCCAGCGGGCTGCCGAGCGGCGTGATCCATGCCGATTATTTCCCCGACAATGTCCTGTTCATGCAGGACCAGGTCGGCGGGGTGATCGATTTCTATTTCGCCTGCAATGATTTCTACATCTACGACCTGGCGATCATGCTCAACAGCTGGTGCTTCGAGCTGGACGGAAGCTACAACATCACCAAGGGCCAGGCGGTGATCCAGGCCTACAAGGCGGCGCGCGCGCTGAGTGACGCGGAAGTCGCCGCCCTGCCCGTCCTGATGCGCGGCGCCGCCCTGCGCTTCCTGCTGACGCGCACATATGACTGGCTGAACCCCGATCCCAATGCGCTGGTGCGTCCCAAGGACCCCCGCGAGTATTCCAAGAAGCTGCGCTTCCACAACAAGGTGAAGCACGCGCGGGAATACGGGCTTTGATAGATATTTTTACCGACGGCGCCTGCTCGGGCAATCCCGGCCCCGGCGGCTGGGGCGCCATCCTGCGCACCGGCCATCACGAAAAGGAATTGTCCGGTGGCGACAAAGCCACCACCAACAACCGCATGGAATTGATGGCGGTGATCGAAGGCCTGAAGGCGCTGAAACAGAAAAGCGCCGTCACCATCCATACCGACTCCCGCTATGTGATGGACGGGGCGTCGAAATGGATTCTGGGCTGGAAGAAAAAAGGCTGGAAGACCGCCGACAAGAAGCCGGTCAAGAACGAAGACCTGTGGCGCATTCTGGACGACGAAATCGCCAAGCACACAGTGCATTGGATCTGGGTCGCCGGTCATTCCGGCCATCCGGAAAATGAAAGAGCGGACCAATTAGCGCGGGACGCCATCCCGCGCTAATTCTGGCCGCACGAATAATTACGGCAGTTGCGTGATCATGTGTTCGGCCGAAGAAACCTCGAACGCGCCCGGCTCTTCCACATTCACCGTCTTCACCACGCCATTGTCCACGACCATGGAATAGCGCTGGCTGCGCTTGCCCATGCCGAACTTGCTGGCGTCGAATTCCAGGCCCAGGGCGCGGGTGAATTCGCCGTTGCCGTCGGCCAGCATATGGACCTTGCCGTCCGACTTCTGGTCCTTGCCCCAGGCGCCCATCACGAAAGCGTCATTGACCGAGACGCAGGCGATGGCATCCACGCCCTTACTCTTCAGCGTCTCGTAATTCTGCACGAAGCCGGGAACATGCTTGGCCGAACAGGTGGGCGTGAAGGCGCCGGGCAGCGCGAACAGCGCCACCTTCTTGCCGGCGAAAAAATTGTCGGTGTTGACGGGCGTGGGCTTGCCGTCCTGCATTTCCATCAGGGTGGCGGAGGGAATCTTGTCACCTGGTTTGATCGTCATTCTGCTCTCCTTGGTTAGCCCAGTTCGGGGGCCGCTGCCGTGTTGTAATGCCTGGCGATGTATTCCAGTGCCGCCGCGCCATCGAGCGCGTGGGAGAAATAATAGCCCTGGCCGAATTCGCAGCCGATCCGGGCCAGGAACTGGGCATCGGCTTCGCTTTCAATGCCTTCGGCCACCACGGCGCGCTTGAGTTCATGGGCCATGGCGACAATGCCCGACAGCACCACCTCGCCG
>Ga0114974_10000122_pt1 | contig 65308 bp, 88 predicted proteins | sample S_130206_EF_Meta_FD_87318 | JGI IMG/M metagenome (GOLD analysis project Ga0114974, IMG submission 87318) | Freshwater microbial communities from Lake Simoncouche, Canada to study carbon cycling - S_130206_EF_MetaG | ecosystem: Environmental > Aquatic > Freshwater > Lake | place: Lake...
ATTTAACATAATATTTATTATTGGATTATTTTACATATTCTAGCAATCTCTACACTTTAATTAATTAAAGTGTAGAGATTGCTAGAATATGTAAAATAATCCAATAATAAATATTATGTTAAATAAGGCATGTGCGTATATAATACTCATAAACGCGGAGTCTTGGGCGAGGTCTATTCTTTGGGAAGAGGTAAAGTAAGAACTTGTTCGTAATCTTTTAATGTAATTTCTATCCATCCTAGTTCAAAGTCAACCCATCTTTTCTGGACTTCTAAGTGCGCTATTTGTTTATCTTCTTTCATTAGGGAATCTAAGAAAGCCTTTTGTAGGTTGTCTATGTCTGGTTTTGATTGGTGGAATCTTCCATGATATAGTTTCTTTTTTTTCTTTGACCAGGAGCGAGGAACCGGAATTACAAATGTTATTGAAGCTCCAATCGGAGGCATCGTAAAGGATTTTCTTTTTGCTTCGGATGCAAGATCAATTTTGTATTTGTTATACCTCTCTAATCTCATTAGTCTTTTAAGACCGGCTGGGCGTAACTTTTCTCTTGGTATTCTAAAGAATATTGAATCACCTTGAGTTGCCCTTACGTGAGTTTGAGGAGTTATGTTAAGAGTTACCTTTCTCATAAGCTATACCAGCGATGGTTTTTATTTCGGTTTTTTGTTTAGCTAAATACCTTTCTAAAATATCCTCTACTGTTTTACTTAATGACCATTTTTTCTTTTCTGCTAAAAGTTGTAGTTTAGTGTAACTTTCTTCTGATAATGTAATTGTTATTCTTTTCTTCATGTGATGATGTTTGATGCAATTTACATCACAATGGTGAAAGCAACAAAAAAACCTCCTTTTTTAAGGGAGGCTAAGTAAAAGAAAGAAAACATAAAATCTACAAACCTACTTTTTTCTAGCCATTGCTGATAGCTTAGAGAATTTCTTTGCACCGTATTTTTTACGGCCTATAGAGGCTGCTATTGCGGCTCCAACCTCTTTAGCATGTTCTGGGTTCATTCCTTTCTTTTCGTATGATTTTGCCGCTTTATTTTCAATTGTAGCGAATCTTTCACCTGACCCCAACTTTGGTTTCATTTTACATTTTGTTTATTGGTTTTTTAACTGGCCTTTCTTATTTTCAGCAATTTTTTCAATATATGTTTTTATATCAGATAAATGTTCTGGTTTCAAAGTTTCTTTTATATGTTTATCTATAAATTGTTTAACATCTATATTTTTATCATAAGCTTCTAAACCAACTTTGCCTAATCTTTCCTTAGTTTCTTCGTCCATGCTACGATAAGGTTTTATGTTATCTATTAATTTATTAGCTGATTTTTCTGCTTCATTTATATTTTTCAATATTTTTGATTTTTTTTCTTCATCAGGCGCTTTTAATGAAGTATTTTTCATGTCATATTTGGCTTTCATTGATGACAATTTTTTACCAATAGTAGAATTTATTTTTTGAGGTACCATAATTAATTTATTTAATCACCAAATATACGAAATATTTACCACCACAACCACCAATTATATTAGAAAAAAAACCGCAAAGTTCTACATCAACACTTGCTGAAAGGTCCCGACCATAAAAATTCGCCCCCACTTTTTTGGGGTTTCGCGCTCCCTAGCACCGAGTACCCTCGCTCATGGGTTGCCCTATGACCTACCTTGCAATCCTTTGTTGGCGTTGGTTTATGGGGTTGGGACATGGACATGGTTATGGTCATGGTGTCTTGCAATTGCTTACCTTATTTGCATTGGTTATATGTTGGTTGGTATGTTAAGGAAGGGGGGGGATGTGGGGAAATATTTGGTTAATCGTAACAGAACACCTACCTTTATCGTAACAAATCACTTAATCGTAACACATAATCGTAACAAATCGTAACACATGAAAAACAGAACACCTTTTTGTATTTATTGCGGAGAAAGAATGGAAAGTCAAACATCCAAAAAAAAGTTTTGCTCAGACAAGTGTAGAGTTTATTTTCATAGGAAGTACCCAAATGGCAATACTATTTCTCCGGTAGAATTAGCCTCAAAATTGGCAGATAATGCCAAAGTGGTAGAAATACCTGTTGAAAAAGAAAAAACGCCTCCTGAAGGCTTAAAAGGGATAGATTTAGTTATTTGGAAAGCCGAGAACTGGAAATAATTCGTATCTTAGCGGTATGTTAAAGTCAATGAAGAAAACTTTTTATTCCGGTGGTGAAAAACATATAGTCTATAAAAAGACTAAAAACATTGGCAAAGGAGAAGTTGGGGATATAATTGTGAACCACCCTACAAAAGATAAAGGGAAGTGGGACACTATTGATTTGACTAAAATAGCTAATTCTAAAACAGTTGCACAAGGTATAGCTGCTACAAAGAAATGGCATAAAGAAAATCCATATGAAAAGTAAATTAAAAATGATGAAACGAGCTGATGGTTCAACCTCTCCTCGTGGTTTATGGGATAATATTCGTGCGGCTGCTGGTTCAGGTAAAAAGCCTACACCAGAAATGCTGAAACAAGAAAAGAAAATTAAAGCACAAGAAAAAAAGTAAATTATGTCTGGAGCTTGGCAAAGAAAAGAAGGTAAAAATCCTGAAGGTGGATTAAATCAAAAAGGTCGTGATTCTTATAACAAAGAACATGGTGGTCATTTAAAAGCTCCTGTTAAAGAAGGAACTAATCCAAGAAGAGTTTCTTTTGCAGCTAGATTTGCTGGTATTAAAGGAGCTATGAAAAAACCTAATGGTGAACCAACTCGTAAAGCTTTAGCATTAAAGGCATGGGGCTTTGGAAGTGTTGAAGCTGCTAGAAAATTTGCCAATGCTCACAAAAAATCGTAAATTAGCACAAAATATAAGTATATGGCAATAGATATTATGCAAAGAGTTAACCCATCTGGAGACCCAGAAAAAGGCGTTAAAGTACCCGGCACAGGATTAGTTTTATATCCAGGTGGAACTCAAAAAACACCAACAGGATTGAGTAATGCATTTTCAGCATCTGGTTTAACTGCGGAAGATTTATTGGCATATGCTAAAAAATATAATCTTCCAACAACGTCTAATAAAGAGTTTCAACAAGCTCAATATGATATGTTAACGCAAACACCAGAGGGAAGAGATGCATTAAAATCAATGATAGTTAAATATGGCGCTCCAAAATCCGGCATATATGCAGATGGCATGCTTGGAGCAAGAACGGTTGACATGATGTTTGCGACTCCATCAAGACCAATGGAAGAGCCGGTAAGATATGATATGAAATATAATAACCCAATATTACCAGCTCCTGATATGCCCAACATTACTCCTCAACCTATTACTAAAACAGGTGAGCCAAGTTGGCAAGACCCAAGAATATCACCTGCGGAAAGAAGAGACATATATGAAAGAACTATAAATGGTATAATTTTAGAACAAAAAGATAAAAAGAGAAATGAAGATGAAAGAGAATATTTTATGAAATATGGCAAATATCCGGAACAAAATACTATTGCAGATGACTGGTATGCTCCAGGGGGAATGCTTGGCTGGAACGGAAAAGGGGAAGCCCCTAAATGGTATAATTTTAGAAGGAAAGCAATGGCTAAAAAGAATATAGAGCAGTTTAAAAGAAATATTAATAGGGGTAAGAATTGGTATGATGCTCAAGATTTATAAAAATTATACACAATGGCATTAAGTAGTATGAAAGGTTCAAAACCAGACCCAAGAGAGAAAAAAAATCAAGCTGCCGATAAGCAGCAAATAATTGATTGGTATAATAAATATTATAAATCTCCTTTTTTCAAACAACAATTATATGATAAAGGTAATGGAGGTTTCCCAAATCAATCAGATGCCGTAAGTAAACAAACATTAGAAGGCATAAATAATTTAACATATACGTTTGATGATCAATACCCATCAGGGCAAAGAAAACTAACTCAAATTGTTGATAGGAATATTAATATGGGTGATCCAAACTTTTATGAAAATCAATCAAAATCTTCCGCATTGGCTCATGAAGTAGGTCATTATAATGACCAAGAAATACTTGCACATCAACCTAGGAATTTATTTATAATGCTTGACAGGAACAATGCTAGAAGTACAGGCCCTAATAGAAAGAATGATGCAAAATATATGTTAGAAAGAGCAAGTGAAAATATACCTCGTTATTCTGATGGGACACCAATGTATAATTTCCCAACTACTGGTGATTATAGATTATCTAATTTAAGGGATTGGACACTTCGTGAAGCTAATAAATCTGTTCATGGCGCACATGATAATCTTGTAACAGAACAAAGAGCTGATATAATGGCTTTAAGATATTTGGCTGCTAAATATAAAATATGGGATGCAGCTGAAAATAAGCCTGGATCGTTTACTCCTGAAATGTTAGATAAATTATATAAGTTAGGAGAAGTAAATACACCAAGATGGCAGCGTGGATGGCAGGAGGGTACTACGCAACAGACATTACCAAGTGAAAGAAGTTTAAAAAAGGGAGATTTACCAAATGTAGCACCTCCTAAAAAACCTGGATTATTAATAGATAGATTAAGAAGCACATTTAAAGATAGTGATTTATTATATTTAATGAATAATTTAGCTAAAAATAACCCAGCCAAAAATAATAAAAATATTTTACAAGAAAATACTCCTAATTATTTGCAATCAATGAGAAATACTAATTATAGTTCATAAACTATTTATCCTTATCTTCAAAAGGAGCATTGTACATTTCGTAAGAAAGCCACGCTATTACAGCCATTAGTATAAAAATTATTATGTATATCATAATTTATGTTTTTGTTACTGGTCAAGGATTTGAACCTTGAATGACAGAATCAAAATCTGTAGTGTTGCCAATTACACCAACCAGCATAAATATTTTAAGAAGGCGCTTGATCTTCTAATATTTTCTTACCTGCATCTGATAATGGTCTTGAAAATAATCTAAGTTTTTTACCAGTATTAGGGCATACGAAAGTAATACCTGCATCTTGGTAAGCTTTTAGTACTATTTCTAATCCACCGTTTCCATCAGGGCTTGCACCTACTACGTGTGGTTCATCATAATCAAATTGCATACAGAAATCACATCCTTCTGTATAAACTTGTATTTCTTTTGGTATCTCTGCTTTTTTCTTTGCCATTTTATTTTTCGTTTATTTCGTTTATATCAATTATTTTAACCTCTTCTCCGTTTATTAATGCATCTAATGTAGATTCAATCATATCTCTTTGGTCTGGGGTTAACAATGCTACCTTTTCAATAATCGCTGGTACTGCAAATACATCACTTGCTATTTCATTCTTAATACCAATTCTAACTTCTTCTGTTACAAATGGGTTTGTTATTAAATCACTAAATATCCATCCTATTTTATCACTATATTTTTTAAATAACCTTGAACCTTGTGAATTAGGGTATTGTCTGCAAAAATCCTCAAATTGTTCTTGAGCCATTTTTAAATTTTGAATGGCATTTATGATGTTTGCACCATTGTTAACTTCAGGATTCATGTTATTTATTAAAGTTTAAGTGTGTTTCTTCTAATTCTCTTAGAAATTCTCTTGCTTTTTCTACTTTTTGTTGGATGCGCAAAATATCATCCTCATTTCTTCCAACATTAAACATTAATACCCTTTCTTCTAATGAAATATCATCAAAAGACATGTTAAATTCAATCTTCATTGCTTCTTTTACATATTCCGGGCTTTCTTCAGTAGCCACATCCATCTTTTTAAGCATATAATACTTCTCTTGCTCAATGATATTCTCTGGAGTATTTACCAAACAATACGCAATAACAGCGCTTTTTGCCCCTGTTAGCCACATATAAGACTGCATTTGCCAATGGTATAAACTATCTAACTTATCTGGTATATTACCAATAAATGTCCACAAATCATAGCTAGATTTAATGTCTATTATTCTGTCATTATCAATAATATCTGGAAATCCAGTTATATAATCATTGGTAAATCTTTGATCATTCTTAGTAAATGGCATTTTTAAGTACATAGAAAGCAATTCAATTGAATCTTGCTCTACTTCTATACCTTTACGCATTTGTTTTGTTTGTATATCCTTTTTACGGCCATACTTTTCAGCTATATAAACATCTAATAAGTGTTTTTGGGCTGTTTTAGACAACAATCCGGCTTCTTTATCGGCTTTAGATTGTGGTTCGGTCATTAAATAACCTACAGAGCTTGCTCTGATGTGGATGTCATTCCATTGCATAGTTAAAGTGTTTTAAGTTTATTATTATAATGCTCTAGCAATTCAGGATTACTTTTACTCATCAATTCCCAAGCTTTTAATTCTTCCTTTGTCTTGCAAGAATCAATAAATTCTTTTGTTTTTTGTGCCAAAGTTTTTTTTGATTGAGTAGGAATTACTTCTTCAGTAAGCAGATCATCATAATTAACGCCTAAATACTCAGCAAGTTCTTTTTGTCTAACAACATTTTTGTTATGATATTCTTCTACTAGTTCTCTTGCGTGGTCAAGAGCTTTATTGGCTGATTCGCCTTCATTAAGGGAAAATTCAACGCCAATTTTCTCAGAAGAATAATTACCTAAATTAAATGTTCTAGTGTAGTTAACGGTTTGGATGTGCATATGTGTTGGTTTTTATTTTACTCTAGATACGGTGGTAATACCATCTACGTATTTAATTTTAAACAGCTTATCTTTATGGGCTTCTTTCTTTTTTAAATTAGAAACCATTACCATTACTGATGTATATGGGTTTTCAAAGCGTATATTTTCTCCTAATGTTAGTTCAGCAACCTTACTTGAAACTGAATCTGGACTGATATTTCTTGCCATTTTTATATATTTTTTGTAAAATTAATTTAATTAATTTAATTAAAAAAATAAATTTAATTAAATTTCGTATATTTGTGCTGCATACAAGCAAGTGTTAACGGTTTAATCTCGCCCTTCGTTTCTACGAGGGGCTTTTTTATATCCTGTAACATATACATCAAAAATTTATAATTTTGACACATGTTTTAATTTATCAATCAAAAAACCCACATTTTGACTTATTTATTGATTGATAAAAATCCCCCACAATAGAAATTGCAGGGGTATTTACTATAAAAAACCACAAACCTATTTTATAAATTTCTTTTTTACTAAATTTAACTTAGCTCTATATTCTAAAACTAAAGCTTTTAATTCTTCTCTTGTTGGTCTTATTGGTTGCCTAGCTGTTTCTCTTAAATATTCAACTACTGCATTATTTTCTGCATGTAATTTGTACTCAAATTCTTCAATGTTTCCTGTTTTAAAATAATTACATTCCATACATTGTGGTCTGCAATTTTCTTCCATCCACCTGGTTCCTAAATTAGATCTTCCCATAAAATGGCCACATTGTATTTCTGCAATAGTGTGTTTATTTCCACAAGTATAACATTCTACAATGCCATTTTTATCAGCATGTTTATTTCTAATGTATTGGCTAAATACATGGTCTAAATCTTGTACTAAATTATTGAAGCTTTCCGAATCATCTTCAAATTCATCCATTCGCTTTTGCGTAGAAGCTATGGTAGCGCATTGTTTACACATCTTTTTTGAAAAATGATAATCAATGTTACCACAATTAATACAACGTTTTTTCTTAACTATTATTGTGCTATTTCTCATAATCTGTTATTCTAAAATTTAAAGGTATATTATCTTCATCCATAAACTTATTGCATTGTTCAATATTTATTTTGTAATATTCATTTATATCCATATCGGATTTTAAAAACATTTTATGTACATCACAAATATCTGGTCTATTATCATAAACACTACATTTATTATCAATAAGCATTTCGCAAGAACCATCATCATTTGCATTATATGGAAACTCTTCTTCAGTTAAAAATTGTTTTACCGTTCCAACTCTTTTGCAACAGCAGCCACAACCAGTACATGGGAATTTCATATTTTTTCAAGTGAATTTTTTACATTACTCCAATAAAACATATCATCTGGACTTTCTTTATATAAATCAATTTGATTTTGAACATGAGCTATAGCATCATTTTTTGCTTTAATTAATCTGTTTTCAAAATCTGTTACTCTGTCTTTTAAAAAAAAGTTTAAGTATATTTTTATTGCTTTTGTTTGGTATGCTTCCATATTAAAATGCTATTATTACTCCTTCTTTTTTCTTTTGTTTAGATGCTCTATTTTTTAATACTGAACATGGTTTGCATTGATAATATTTACCATAAATGGCGTAATTATCTCTTGAAAATTCATTTATCGGTTTTTCTATCTTGCACGTTGCGCATTTCTTGGTTATTGTTACTTCCTGGTTCATTTAATTTATGCAGTTTATTGTTTATGAATCTGAATTTACCTATATATTCTCCTTTCTTTGTTACTTCAATTACCATGTCTAATCTTCTAGCCATTTCATATATCAATTCTCTATTTTCCATCATTAGTTTTATATTCTTGTAAATATTTTTTATAAATATTTTCTATTTCAATTCCTGTTTCACGCCAAAAATTAGACAAAATACCTTGCCTAGATAATTCGTTTTGAACTTCAAAAACCAATTTTAATGCACAATTTCTACCATGATCAAAATTAATTGTATAAGCCCCATCTTTAGGTACTACCATAAATTGATTTAATAATGTTTCAGCTTTTTCAAATGATGTCATAGGTTATTTTTTAACAAAGATAATTAATTTAATTAAATTACAAAATTATTTTAAAAAAAAGTTAAAAATATTTGGGAATATAAAAATTAATATTAAATTTGTGCTTCATTAATCAAAAACACTTTATGGAAATCAAAACAGAATTAAGGCTTCATGAAAGAATAAAAGAAGCTATGGATGGCCGTACGCAAAGGTGGCTATCATTAAATGCAAAGATACCAGAATCAGAATTATCTCGTAAGATGCAAGGTAAATTATTATTTACAGATGCAGAAATAGCTCGTATAAACGAAGCCTTGAAAACCGATTTAATAAACGATTAAGATAATCAAAATGCCAAAAGATACATTCTACTTCTCACACGACTATAATGCTCGTAATGATGAGAAGATAAAAAGGCTAATAAGAAAACATGGCATGATAGGCTATGGTATATTTTGGTCTATAGTTGAAGATTTATATAATAATGCAAACGCATTGCGAACGGATTACGAAGGCATTGCGTATGATTTAAGGTCGGATTGCGAAGTTGTTGCATCCGTAGTAAATGATTTTGATTTATTCATTTTTGATGGTGATTTTTTTGGTAGTAATTCTGTTCAAGAAAGATTAGACCAAAGAAATAATAAAAGCGAAAGTGCAAGAAAATCAGCTAGTTATAGATGGGAAAATGCGAACGCATTGCAAACGCAATCCGAAGGCAATGCTAAAAAGGAAAGGAAAGGAAAGGAAATAAAAGGAAAGGAAAAGAAAATAAAATATAAGGATAATGTTCTTTTGACTGAAAATGAAAATCAAAAACTTGTTTCTGAACATGGTAAAGAAATAATTGAAAAAGCATATGAATTTTTATCATCTTATAAGATTGAAAAGTCATATTCTACAAAATCTGATTACCTAACTATACGTAGATGGGTGCTAGATGCCGTAAAGAAGCCAAATAAGACGGTTTCTCCTCAAAATAATAATAACCCTTACCAACAACAATTAGATGCCGCTAGAACGGCTTATAAAACAATTTCTGAATAATGATTACAATTTTTAAAAACATTTTTAGCAAAGAGCCTCATTTTATAACCGTAGAAAAGGCACTTGAAAGGATTAAATTAGGTGCAAGTAAGCAGTTGGTAATGGATATTAGATTGGCCCTAGATAAGGAAAAAGCCAATAAATTGAAGTTAAATTTGCCATCAATATGCTTTAGTGGTAAATTTGGTGCTGATAGAAAAGATGAACAGCTTATTGAGCATAGTGGTTTTATTGTGCTTGATTTTGATGATATTTCTGAATTAAGAGATAAGCAAACCGAAATAATATCTTATAAATTTATTTATGCTTGTTGGGTTAGTCCATCTGGTAATGGCTTAAAAGCATTAGTAAAAATAGCCGATGGAAAAAAACACAGAGAGCATTTTCAGTCTCTTCAGGATGTTTTTCCTGAGATTGACCGTAGTGGGATTAATGTAAGCAGGGTTTGTTATGAAAGTTTTGATCCTGATATTTATATAAACGAAAATGCTGAAGTTTTTGCAAAAGCCAAGAAAATAGAAAAGGTAGTAGTTTCTGAAACTGAAAATTTAGATGATTCAGAAAATTTCCGTAGAATATTAAAATGGCTTACTAATAAAAATGATGCATTTGTAACCGGAGAAAGAAACACTTACATTTTTAAACTTGCTTCGGCTTGTTGTAGATTTGGTATTGGAGAAGAGTCGGCATTAAGTCTAATATCCACTGAATATACAGTTAGCAATGATTTCACAATGTCTGAAATGAGAAGTGCTGTTAAAAGTGGTTACAGGGCAAATAAGAATAACTTTGGCACTGCTTCTTTGCAAAAAGAAAAGCTTGTAAGCAAAACTACAAATTATGAGATTGATGTTAAAAAAGAATTTACAGAAGAGGTTGGAGAGAGTTATAGAGTAGAAGATGTAGTATATGGAATTGATGTAAAAGATAGAGCATTGTATATCAATCAGAATGGATTTGATAAAGTTTTAGGAATTGGGATTCAGCAAATAGATTATTTATTTAAACCAAAAAGAGGTGAAATTACTTTACTTACTGGTATTGGTAACTACGGTAAAACGGCATGGCAAAAAGCTCAATTACTTATGAGAATGGTTATGTTTGGAGAGAAGGTTGCAACATTTTCTCCAGAGGATGTGCCAGCGGAAGAGTATTTTCATGATTATGTTGAAATGCTTTTGGGTTGCGAATGTACACCTTATAATCCAAATAGACCACCCGATGATATTTATGAGGCAGCTTATGATTTTGTATCTAAACATATTTTTTATATAAGTGCTGAAATGCTATCACCAACACCTCAATATATCAAAGAAAAATTCTTAGAATTGATAGTACAAGAAAAAGTTGATTACTGTTGTATTGATCCATTTAACCAAATGACAAATGATTATAAAGGTTATGGAGGAAGGACTGATAAATATCTTGAAACATTATTAGCAGATTTCTCAAGATTTGCTAGAAAAAATGATGTGTATTTTTGGATTATTGCGCATCCTAAATTAATGGAAAGAGATAGGACTGGTAATTATAAATGTCCTGATGTGTTTGATGTAAATGATGGTGCAATGTGGTCAAATAAAATGGATAATATTTTAGTTTATCATAGACCATTTGCGCAGACAGATCCAAACAATCCATTGGCAGAATTCCACTCAAAAAAAATAAAGAAGAAAAGCGTAGGTAGAAAAGGTTTTATGATGCTTGATTATGTATGGGAAAGAAGAAGATTTTACATAGAAGGTAGAGACATATTGCAGGAGTTATTAAACAATAAAAAAATGGATTTTTGGAAACGCAAAGAAGCTAGTCAATCATGGCTTCCATATAAAGATGAAAACGGAGAAGAAGTAATATTTTAATAATAATAAAAACAAAAACAATGATTAGAATTTCAGTTATTGGTCGTTTAGGCCAAGATGCAGTAGTAAACACAGTGAACGGTAAGACAGTGATTAATTTTTCTATGGCTTACAGCGAAAAGTTTAAAAACCAACAAGGTGAAGATGTAGATAAAACTACATGGGTATCTTGTGCTTATTGGACTGATAAATTAAACGTATCAAACTATCTTAAAAAAGGTACTTTGATTTACATGGAAGGAAAGCCAGAAGCTAAAACTTATTTAAACGATAAGACAAAAGAAACCGTTGCTCAATTACATTCAAGAGTAACTTCAATTCAATTATTATCAAGTTCAAAAGATGAAAATCCACTGTAATGTATATACACGAATTAACAAATATTATTGACGTTGAAACCCCACTAGGATATGGAAAAGCAATCGCATGGATTGATTACGGAAGCCAAATCAACACTGTTTGGAAAGTCATATTATACGACAGTGGCATGGTCAGGAACTTTTATGATGACGACATTCTTGTTTACCCCAATAACATGGATGGCGGACAATTAAATTTAGATTATTTTAAAAACAAAAAATAATACTATGCAACAAGAATTAGTATTTAATGGAGCTGATTATGACCACGAAAGAGATGGTAAAAGATTAGCTAAAAACCACTTGAAATTAAAAGATTTAATGAAGGATAAGGTATATAGAACTTTGGGTGAAATATCCCATATTACCAATATACCGGAAGCTTCAGTATCTGCCGGATTAAGAGATTTTAGGAAAGAAAGGTTCGGAAGTCATATTTTGAATAAAAAATATTTAGAAAATGGCTTATATTCGTACCAATTAATCCTAAATAACGAATAAAATGGCTAAAGTAAAATCAGACTCCAGAAAAATTACTTTTGGTAAAAGAAAGACTGGTAGTGCAAAAAAAACTTATAACAAGCACTCTCCAAAACCCAAAGATTATAGAGGTCAGGGGAGGTAAAATTAAATTATGAATAACAAAGCCGCAAAGAAACTAAGAAGATTATCTGTAGCATTAGCAGCGGGTGCTGGTAAAACTATTGATGATGTTGAAAGAATTTATAAAAACCTTAAATCGGTTTATAAAGAAAATAAAAAAGCCCCTAAAAACTAGGGGCTAATTTACTAAGCATTTGCTGCTGTAAGAACTTGGTTAACTGTAGAAGTTACAATTAATTGTACGCTTCTTTGGTTTAAACCAGTTGGAGGAAGAGTTATTACAGAGTTAGCAGTAGCTCCATTAACAGGGTTTGCACCTGTGTAAGGAACAACTACAATACCTTGAGATGGGATAGCACATACTACACCACCCGATGTTGCTGTTGCGTATTGGTTTCTTTGTAAAACCGTTACTGCGAAAATGTTTGCCATTTTGTTTTTGTTTTAATTGTTATATAATATTTTTTTGGCAGTACAAATATAATCTATTTTTATGTTTATTTAAAATTGATTAAGTTAATAAAATCATTACCTTTGAATTAAATTAATTAAATTATGAATTTAAAAGCTCCTTTAAATAGAGTTATTATTAAGGTTGATTTAGAAAGTAAGAATAGCCATACATTCAAGGATGGCACAAAGATTAAGTTAGAAAGGGTGTATGACAATTTTAATATGCGTTATGTTAAGCCTGTTAATGCGGAAGTGGTAAATGCAAAAAACATACCTGTTGGTTCTGAAATTTTAATACATCATAATGCTACTCATGATACTTATAAAATTTTTAATTACCAAAGACCTACAGCGGAAGCTTCATCTAGCATGCAGTATTTTTCAATACCTATTGAAGAGTGCTTTATGTGGAGAGGTGAAAAAGGTTCTACATGGAACGCCTTAAATAATTTTATTACTGGATTAAGAATATTTGAGCCATATACTGGTTTTTTAGAAGGAATTGAGCCAACATTAGTTAAAAATAAGATTTATGTTACAAGTGGAGAATTAGAAGGAAATGTAGTTGGAACAGTAATATCTAGTGATTATGAAATTATATATCAAGATGATGATGGGACTGAGGGTAAAATTATAAGATTAAGATATTACCCAGAAGGTAATGATAGAAATGAAGTAATTTCAATTGAGCATGAATTAACTAATAAAGTTAAAAATGGCGAACTACTAGTTGGTTATAATATTTCAGATGCTAAAAAATTAAATTAATGTCAGCAGAATTAGAGAATAAAATAAAAGATTTAGAAAAGCAAATTTCTTATTTGCAAGGCAAAAACGCTTATTATGAGCAAGATGGGATTGGAAAATTATACCATGCTCTTAATAGGAAAGCAAATGAAATGGCGGAATTATTAAATAAAACTAGCCTTACAGCAATTGATATTGATGATCCCAAGATTAAGACATTTGAAAGATTGCAAAAAATTTGGGTAGATGCAGGAACAATTTCATCATCAATCAAGGCCTTGGAAGTGCTTGCAGGTATTAATCAAGAAGTAAAAGATGATAAAAAAGAACAAGTTCAAGTTACTAAAAAACCATTTTCTCCAGAAGATATGGCTAATGCCGTAGGTGAATTAGCTGGTAAAAGATATTAATTATGTATAATAAAATTGAAGGCGGAAGTGTAGTAAATATACAGGGATTGCTTTGCAATTTGCCTCCTGAAGGTTATGTGTTTAATATAATTACAAAACAAGTAGAATTTAGAGGGGTTTACAAAAGGTCTGAAATTGAATCAGAGCAATATTGGAAAAGAATAATGTTACCAGATTGGTACCAAGATACTATGAAGAAATGGGATGAATTTGATAAAAAGAAAAAAGATGATGAGGTTGAATTTTATGATGAAAGATTAGAAGAATATAAGAAACAAGAATGGGATAGAAGGTTGAATGGATTTTGGTATATGAATAATGGCACACCAATATATTTAACAGGTTTGCATTATTTATATTTACAATGGTGGCCCATAGATATAGGTTATCCTAAGTTCAGAATGCCAGATTTGGAAAAGTTTTATTTCATGGACTATTGTATTCAAGATCCGTTGTGTATGGGGATGCTTGAAGTAACTAAAAGACGTTTTGGTAAGTCATTTGTGGCCGGTCTGTTTGTTTCTGAATACATTACTAGAACCAAGATGACAAACGGTGGTATTCAGTCTAAAACAGGATCTGATGCTAAAAAATTCTTTGCTAAAACTGTAGTAAATCCTTTTAGAAGGCTTCCTAAGTTTTTTAGACCAGAATATGATATGTCTTTGGGTGTTAATCCTAAGACTGAGATGAGATTCCAAAAAACAAACGTAAGAGGTAAAAAAGCAGAAGATAGCGTAGATAAAGATGAATTAGGATCAATTATTGACCACCAGTCGGCAGATACAGTTGCTTATGATGGACAGAAACTACATAGATACGTAGCAGATGAGTGTGGTAAAACTACAGAAGTGAATGTATATGATAGACACGAGGTTGTGCGTTATTGTTTGCTAGATGACGAAGGAAAGATTATTGGGAAGGCTTTATATACTACTACAGTAGAAAAATTAACTACCGAAAAAGATGGGGTTCAAGATGCGTTTAAATTATTATGGGAGGAAAGTAATCAAGACAAAAGGCAAGAAAATGGAACTACATCAAGTGGATTATATAGATTTTTCATGTCGGCCAAAAGAACTAGAAATTTTGATGACTTTGGATTCCCAGATGAAAATAAAACTTTAGACCAGATTTTAGCAGATAGGGAAACAGTTAAAAATAACTCAAGGGCCCTATCTGCTCGTATTAGAAAAGAACCATTAACTATAGATGAAGCTTTTAGTACGGATTCCGATAAGTGCATATTCAATGTAATGAATATAGGAGCTAGAGAACAATATTTAAAAGAAACTCCTGTATTAAAACGTCATATAATGTTCTATAGAGATATAGACCAGACTGTTAGATGGAGAAATATTACAGATAAAGAAGAAGATTTTCATTGGGTAATTACACAGTTCCCAAAACCAGGAGAAGAAAACAAGCACACTTTTGATGTTAAAACAAGAAAACCAGGTAGGGTTTCGGATGGCGCAATAGCTATTGACGGATATAGTAATAGTCAAGGTGGTAAATATGGCTCTAAGGCCTCTGCATGGATTGGTAGGAGGTATGATTTATTAAATCCAGAGCATACTGGTAAGCCTATTGGGCATCTTTATGGGAGACCACAAATAAAAGAAACTCTTCACGAGCAAGTTCTTTTGGCTGCTGAATTTTATGGTTATCAGGCATGGTATGAGCATAATAGTGATGATTATTTATCATATTTTAGAGATAGAGGTAGGGTTGGTTATTTGGGTTCATATCCTATGTCAACTATTGCTCCAGATAAAAGAGAAACAGCAGATAGGCACAAGGGTTTCCCAACAACTCCGTTTAGTTTGACAAAGCAAACAGATGTGGGGATTATGTATTTTGAATCTCATATAGATTCAATAGATTTTGAAAATTTACTTGAAGATGCCAAAAAGTTTGATCCAAATAATAGAACAGATTATGACATAACTGTGTCTTTTTTGATGTTAATAGTTTGTTTAATGGAGCCTATTCAAAAACAAGTTAAACGAGAACCATTGGTGAAAAGTTATGTTCCTGTGTTTAATTAATTAAAATTTTACTAAATTCTTAATATTTAGTATATTTGACGTAAAATATATTCAAATTGGCAGATAGTCCCTTATCCATATCGGCAGCAAATAGTAATGGTGAAGCTTTAAAAAAGTTTCAAATTACTACAGACGTATCTTCTAAAAAAGATTATACTTATGGCAAAAATGTTGCTCAAAGCATTTATTCTACAATCTATGGTAATCAAACTTATTTTTGGTTAAGAAATAATAGATTTAGAAAAAATAGACAAATAGCAAACGGAAAGATTGACATGAGTGTCTTTATGGATCGTTTAGAAATGAATAGCAAAGCAAACTTTGTAAACATCAATTGGAAATCAATTATTATTGGTAATACAATTGTCGCAAGGTTAGTTGGTTCATGGATGAGTAGAAAGGAAAAAATAAGTGTAACTGCGACAGATGAGGCTTCTGCAATGGCCAAGAAACATGCGGCAAGTGAAGCTGAGTTTGTTTATAATAATAAAGAAGTTTTAGCTCAATTGCAAGATGAGTCTGGAATACCTTTGGTACCACCAAGTCAATTTGTTGCAGAAGATAAAGATGAATTAGATCAATGGATAATGGAATTCAACCATTTACCAGAAGAAATTTTATATAGTTTAGGTTGTAACAATGTTTTAGAAGCAAATGGATGGAACGATGTTTTAAAACAAAGATTATTACATGATTCAGCAGAAGTTGGATTAGTATGTACTTATACTTGGATGGATGAAGAAGGAGAGGTTCATGTTCAATGGATTCGCCCAGAAAATGCAATTTATTCTTATTCAGATTTTCCTGATTTTAGAGATACTACTTATAGAGGACATATCTTATCAATGAAAATTAGTGAGATAAGAGCAAGATATAGCAAACAGGCTGGAGGTTCATTAAGTGAGGAGGATATTTTTGCTTTGGCACAATCTTCTAAAGAATATCAACTTACAGACAAGATTAAGTGGATGCAAGACTGGAATGTTGCTTGGTTGAGACCTTATGATGAATGGAATATTGACTTAATGCAATTTGAAATTAAGACATTAGATGCTGATGGATATACTGTTACCAAGACAAAGAAAAATGGTAGTACTATTATAAAAAAGGGTAAACCAGAAAAATTAGATGATAATCAGCAATATTTAGAAGAGAAAAAATGGAATATATATGAAGGTGTATATTGTCCAGTTACTCAAAAGATGATTAAGTGGGGTATTAAAAAAAACATGATTCGCCCACAAGATCCAAAAGAAATAGGTAACTCAGAATTTTCTTACAGCTTTTATATGTATGATCCTTATGACATGCGTAACGTTGCTGTACCAGAAAAAATTGAAGAGCCTATTGAACAAATGATTTTAGCTAGATTAAAAATACAACAATTAGTAGCTAAGATGGTACCAGCAGGTGCAGCTATTGATGTGGATGCAATGCAGGAATTAGATTTAGGTTTGGGTGATTCAGTTAAACCATTAGATGTTCAAAGAATATGGGAACAAACAGGTAAACTTTATTATCGTGGCAGAGATGCTGAAGGTAATAGAATTCCTGTTCCAATTACTGAATTGGCTAATAGCGGTTTTGCGCCTCAATTACAAGCTTTGATTCAATTATATCAATTCCATTATCAAGTATTAAAAGATGAATTAGGAGAAGATCCTAATTTAATGAATCAAGCTGCACAACCAAGAGTTGCCGCTTCAAATATTGAAGCTTCAAGAGTATTGGCAAATAATGCTACAGAATATATGTATGATGCATATATTTATGTAATGGAAGAAACTAGCAAAAAAATTGCTTGTTTATTAAACAAAAGTGTAACATTTGGTGCAAAAAAATATAGAGATTTACTTAGAGAAGAAGATGTGAAAAATAGAAATTTTGTTGCAACAATAAAAATGCTTCCAAGTGAAATGGAAATTGCAAATTTGCAAGCAATGATGAATAACTCTATTGCTTCAAATCCTCAATTAGTAATTTACCTAGATCCATTTAAGGCAATGAGAATTGCTAAAGAAAATGTAGCATTAGCTGAATTATATTTTAGACAAGCGCAGAAGAGATATATAAAAACAGAACAAGAAAAAGCTCAAGCGAATAGCGAACAAAATGCACAAATACAGCAATCTAGTATGCAAGCAAAAGCTCAAGGAGATGCTGCATTATTGGATAAGCAAACACAAGCAAAACAAAGAGAAATTATAATTCAAGGTATGTTTGATTTAGCTAAGGCCAATATTCCTATGCCAGCTGAATTAAAGCCTTTAGTTGCTGAGATGTTACAAAATGTTGAAATGCCATTAATGATGGATAATCAACAAATGGAACAAGCTATTCAACAACAGCAAATGCAGCAGCAACAAGCGGCAATGCAACAACAGCAACAACAACAGGGTCAAGGACAAGAACAACAAGGTCAAGAACAAGAAATGTCACCAGAGGAACAACAGATGATGGCAGAACAACAAGGCCAAGGTCAAGAAGAAATGTCACCAGAAGAACAGCAGATGATGGCACAACAAATGGAAATGCAACAACAATAAATAAAAATTAAAATAAAAAAAAATGGCAACGGTAAGTAAACTATTAATAAGACTACAAAAATTTAGTTCAAAAATTAGTACAGTTATAGATGCTACTGCATCTTTTAATACTAATAACAATTTCTATCAAGATTTATCTGGATGGGATTCGGCAGTAGTTCAATTTGTAGGTACATCTGGAACAATTAGTTTCAGCACTACGAATGATGATGGTTCTATAACAGGGCAATTATTGCCTGCACCAGAAGTGCCTATTAATGGGGTAACAGTATTAGGGGTAAATTTATCTACTAAAACTGATGTTTCATCTATTGCAGCTGCTGGAATTGTGGAATTTGGTATCATTGGTAAATATTTATTGTTACAAGGTAACTAAACAAATACAACAACAGCATCTTAATAAATTTTAAAAAAATAAAAAATGGCAAATTTAATAGCATATGTATTATCTAAAAATACATATCCAACAGCAACCGAAGCGGGTAATGTCGCAACAGCGCAAGGAACACAAGTTGTTTACGCTACAACATCAACCCTAACTACTTCTAATGAATTATATACAAACAGTAAATCAAAGCAGCCAATTTATGGAGATGGTACAAATTGGTATGGAATACATTTATTAACTAATGAAGCAGTTGATTATGTAATCACTATTGACAATGATGGAGTAATAGTTATAGACTAATAAAATAGAAACCAAATCAGCATTTATGCCAGAGAATACAGACATGTCAGCACCAATTACGCTGGCAGAAGGTTACAATCCGTTTTCGGATGAAAATGTACCACAAGTACAACCATCAGTAGAAGTAGCCCCTACTGCACAAAATGAGCCGAATAATAGTCAAGAATCGGCTCAAAATGAACAGCAAACTCAAACTTCTTTTGACCCAAATCAATTTGTAAAAGAAAGATTTGGTTTTGAAAGCGTAGAGGAAGCTGAAAATCAGTTTAAAAAACTAAAAGAACAGCAAAGCGGATTTGAGTTTAAGGATGATGTTAGTAAAACTTTATTTGATGCTATTAAAGAAGGTAAAGCTGACGATGTTTACCAAGTTTTAAATCAACAAAAAAGATTAGATAAACTAACTACAGCTGAATTAAATACAGAATTAGCAATTGAGATTGTTAAAGAAAACCTTAAACAAAAGCACAAGGAATTAAATGAAGAAGAGGTTGAACTTTTATTTTATGATAAATTTTTCGTACCTTTAAAACCAGAACAATCATTTGATGAAACTGATGAAGATTATTCTAACAAAGTAAAGGCATGGGAGTCTCAGGTTGACTACACTGAAAAGAAGTTAATGATTGAGGCTAAAATGACTAGATCAGAATTAGAAAAACTTAAAAGTGAAATCAGATTGCCAGATATTTATAACGAGGCCGGTAGAAATGCGCAATATCAAGAGGATTTTGAATTGATGCAGCAAGCTAGGTCAACTTATGAACAAACACTAAATTCTGATTTCCAATCCTTCAGTGGATTTAATGTTTCGGTAAAAGACGAGGATGTTGAAATACCGATTGCATTTAATGTAGCTGAAGAAGAAAGATTGGCAATGAAGAATCAGTTAGAGGATTTTGACACTGATACTTATTTTGAAGGCAGATGGTTTAACAAAGATGGCAGACCAAATGTTCAACAAATAATGGCAGATAAATATCTGCTAGAGAATCGTGATAAAATTTTCTCAAAAATTGCAAATGAAGCTGCATCCCAAAGATTGTTAGCTCATTTAAAGAAAAGTGGAAATATAAACATCAACCAAACCGCTACTCCTCAAGGTGCGAGACCAGATCTAAACGGCATTGAAGCTGAAAGGCAAAGAATGGCTGATTGGGCATTTAGTTCGTAACTTGATATTTGCCTTTGGAGGAGGCGTTAAAAACAAAAAACAAATATCATGGCAGGAATACCTACCTCAAATATTTTGCAGCCGGGTTCAATCTCGTTGCAAACCCAGAATAGGCAACTTATGGTTGACCTACAATTATTAACACCACAGTACTACAAGCAATACACTCAAAAGTATGGCAATGAAGATTTTACTTGGTGGTTAGCTGCTCATAGCGGCATGGAAGAAGTTAAAAACTTAAACTACTTCTGGTTTGAAAACCGCGGTAAATTAATGCCGGCTGTTACAAACGATAGTACAGTTGCTGCTGCTACTGGTGCTACTGTTACATTAACTTTAGGAGCAGAAGCATACTACAACAGTGGTACTCAAACTCCTTTAAGAGTTAATGAAACTTTGCGTGTTGCATCTTCAAACATTGAGGGTGTTATTGTGTCTATTGACGATACAACTCCTTACGCTTTTACTTTTGAGGTTGCACCTAAGCAAACTTCTCAAGGTTTCCAATCAGCTGGATCTGGTTCATTATTAGCTGGTGAAGTTCTATTATTCGGTGGTGATGCAGATGCTGGTGAAGCTTCTCAAGCAATCAATCCTTTAATCCAATTGGATCAAAGATATGATAACTATGTAACAGAAATTCGTGATGGTTGGTCTAACACTGACTTAGCGCAAATGGCTGAAACATACTATGAGTTCCCTGTATCTCCAGATATGGCACAAAATGGTGTAACTGCGTTTACTTACAAAGGTATGTATAAGACTCTTGTTCGTTTTAAAAATAACGTAGAAGCAAAATTAATGCGCGGTAATTTACAAAATAACACTGCAATTGATTCTAACTCTCAAGGTTCTGTAGGTATTATCCCTAAGGTAGTTGCTGACGGTGAAACAATTGGTTACACTCCAGGTACATTAGACATCGCTAAATTACATGAAATCACTCGTATCATGGATGTTAACGGTTGTGCTAAACAATCTGCATGGTTAACTGACATCTTCCAAAGACAAGATTTCTCTGATGGTATCTTCGCTGCTTACCCAGCTGGTGCTTTCGTTTATGGACAAGGCGAAAAGTCTAAAGAGGCTTCTGTTGCTTATGGTTTCCAAGAAATCTTTATTGATGGATATTTATTATCTGTTAAGAAGTACTCTCAATTCAACACTGAGGTTACAACTGGTTTAACTCCAAACGTTGATTACTTCCGTAATTTCGGTTTAATCTATCCAATGGGTGAAACTAAGGATGCTAAAACTGCTCAAGTTTACAAGAATATCACTATTATGTATCAACAACCTCCTCAAGGTGGTACTGTTGGTAACGGTATTCGTGTATGGCAATATGGTGGTGGATCTCCTAATCCAACAGATGGTACAATGACTAATCAAATTGCGATGATCACTTATCGTGGTACTCGTGTTTGTGCAGCAAACCAATTCATCATCGTTCAAGGTAACTAATTAGTTATTTAGGACTTATAATTATGGTAGGGGCAACTTTATTGATTGCCTCTACCTATTTTAACATTTAAAAAACCATTTATGGCAAAGTTAAAGGCAATAGGGTTAGCAGATGCTAACTTTTCGCAACAAGGTGAAGTAAAAGTACAAAGACAAAATGATGAGGCTGCGCAAGCTATGCAGGAATCCTTATCATCTAATACAGCAACAACTTTCAAGATTTTCAAATTATCAGATACTAAGAAAAATGGCAGATACCATATGGAAGGTATTGACGATGTTTGGAACGAAAAGAAAGGAAGAATGGAAAGAATAAGGCTTTTGAGAGGTTATCCAAGTATTTGGGTAGAAGATCAAAAAGGACTTGAAAAATCATTCGTTGAACAAAACAGAAGAAGCTTAATTTTTGATAGAAGAGTATTAAGAATAGCTGATTATGACGTAGAAGCTCTTGAGTTTTTAAATCTATGTAACGCTAATTTAGACAATCCTAACAAAAAGGGTACTAGAAAAATTACATTCTTTCAATGGAATCCACAAAGAACAGCAGAGCTTGAAAGAGCTAAAAGAGTTGCTAAGGTTGAAGCAATTAAATATGCTTCATTGGCAAGCGAGGAAGAAATGCGTAAGCACTGCAATTTCTTGGGAATTACATTTACAGATGAATTAGGGATGCCAAAATCTATGGATGCATTAAGAAATGACTATGAACTTTACGCTGAAGCTCAACCTAATAAGTTTATGCAAAGTGCTGGTTCTAAGGAGGTTGAAATAGCATTTATAGTTAAAAGAGCTTTAATTGATAATAAAATTGACACTACTACAAAAAGAGGTTCAGCCTATTGGTCAAATAATGGAGGTTATATTTGTAAGATACCATCTGACAAAAAACCACAAAATTATTTAGTTGAATTTGCAATGTTCCCTCAAGATGAAAGTAAGGCATTTTTAGAACAATTAAAGAAATTAGTGTAGTTCTTCCCCCTCTAAATAAAAGAAGCCCTGTAGCCTAAAAATTACGGGGCTTTTTTGTATCTTTTTCGTATATTTGTTGTATAACTTATTTCAATGAATGTTAATGATATGTATCGTATTTGCCAATTTGCGGTTAATAAAGCGCAAAATGGTTATTTGACACCATCTGAATTTAATCTTGTCATAAATCAAGCACAGGTTTCATATCAAGATTATCTATTGGGTGAGTTTCAACAATATCAATACGGAAGGCCACAAGCTAGAATTACTTATAGCCAAAATGAAAATATTAGACAAAGATTATCTCCATTAATTACACAAGCTACATTGACTATTAATGGGTCTGGCGAAGTAACCTATCCTGCTGATTATGTGCAAACTGATACGATAATAACAGCAGCCTTTAATAGAGTTAGATATGTGCAGCAAGACGCTCTATATTCTTATTATAATAGCCAAGTTGATCCAATTGCAACTAATCCTATTTACCTATTAGAACCTACTGGATTCCAATTTTATCCTGTAACACTTGGCAGTGCAATTTTAACTTATGTAAAAGATGCACCTGAAATAGTTTGGGCTTATACCACTGTTAGCGGCAGACCTGTTTATAGTTCTGGCACAAGTATTCAGCCTGTTTGGGATAATGTAGATTTATTAGAAATAATAGCTAGGGCATTAAAATTAATTGGCTTAAATTTACAAGAAGGCCAAGTGCAGCAATATGCTAATCAAGTAACACAAACTGGACAATAATGACTAGATACGCATTAATAGAAAGAATACTAAGGCAGATATATAACGGACAACCATCCGATGATTCAAATATTACTTATAATTTAGTTAATCAATGGTTGAATGATGCTATTGGTTTAGTTGTAAAGAAAAACTATACTGACAACATTCAGATGGATGGAGTGGCTTATGTAAATAACTCTTTTTATACAACATTTACAAATATAGATATTAATGCAGAGTCTGTAGATACCGTTACTTATAGCATTGATTTGCCAATTATACCATATGCATTAGGAAGAAACGAAGGTGTAGCTATGTTACAGTTTGTAGGCGATAAGAAAACATCTCAAACAGCAATACCGTTGAGCATGAATCAAGTTGCTTATATTGAACAATTAAGGCCAATACAGAATAAAATATTATATTGGGTAGAAGGAAAAAATATTTATGTAAAAAGTTCAATACCTTTAACGCAGTATAAGGCAACATTAAGATTGATTAGCGGTGGAGACTCTACTGATTTAAACTCAACCTTGATAGTGCCAGATGATTATATGCCAATGGTAATTGAATATATAAAAGGTCAATTAGCTTTTGAGAAATCAAGACCTATAGATCAAAGCAATGATGGAGTAGATAATTAAAATTAAGAAACATATATGAAACCAATTAGAGATTTTGTTTTAGTAAAACCATTTGCACCTGAAGAAATAACAGAAGGTGGATTATTATTGCCTGAAGGGTTTAGAGAGAGAAATTGTAAGGCAAAAGTAGTTTCAGTTGGTAATGGTACGGCTAAAATAAAGATAGAAGCAAAAAAAGATGATATTATTTTTCACATAAAAGGAGCAGGAGAGCCTATCATTGTAAATAATGAATTGCATTTCTTAATCAGACATAACGATATATTAGCTTACTTATCAAATAATTAAAAATGTCACAAGTTAGAAATTATATAACGCTAGATTCTGTAATTAATGATTACATAGATGAAAGTGAACAATCCGTACATAAATATGCTAAGTTATATAACATAGCTGTTAGGGGTATGGAAAAACTAGGTCTTGACTTTTTTTATAAAATAAGAACAGTTAAGGTAGCAGTTGATACTACTAATTTTACTGCACAATTGCCAAATGATTATATTAGTTATACAAAAGTTGGAGTTTTAAATTCAGTTGGTGAAATTATACCATTGAAGTTTAATTCTAAAATGACTTTTTATGCTGACCAACAGCCTAATAGATTAGAATTAACACAAGACAATACTTTAGCAGCTTGGTATCAATCAGATCTACCTGTGTGGTTTAATTATTGGGATGGGTATGGTTTTAATAATATATACGGTTTACCAAGTGGTTCTCCATTTGTAGGTCAATTTAATATTGATGATTCAAATGGCGTAGTATTACTTAATCAGTATTTTTATTATTCATATTTAATGATAGAATATTTATCAAGCGGTAATCCTGAAGAAACATTTTCTATCCCTATTCAATTTAGAGAAACAATGCTTGCTTGGTTAGCATGGAGAGATATAGCAACAATGCCAGCTACTAGAAAAGGTAATCTAGGGGATAAAAGAGATAGAAAACAAGAATTTTACAATCAAAGAAGATTGGCTAATGCTCAGTTTAAACCATTGTATTTGATGCAAGCTTATGAGAATAATTTAGACACACAAAGAATGACTGTTAAGGCATAAAAAATGATAATAAATAACCCATTTAGTGGAAAGCTTAATTTAGATGATGCCACCTATAGAATTGGGAATGGCGATTATATTGATGCTTTAAACATAACAAAAGATGCACAAGGTAAAGGACAAGATAAGGTTGTATCCAATATATTGGGTAACACCTTGATTAATTATACTTTACCAATTGGTACCAATAAGGTTATAGGTTTTTATCCTGATAAAATAAGGAATAGAGCTTATTATTTTATTTGGAATAGTGATGGTTACAATACGATAGCTTACTATGATTTAAATAACGAAGAAATTGTTAAAGTTTTAGAAAGTAAAACAGATAGTGATGGTATTGATATTTTAAATTTTAATCCTTCTTATAAAGTTTTATCTGTAAATATGTTTTATAGAGATGACGAAGGAGATATATTGTTTTTTAATGATGGGTATAATCCACCTAAAAATATTAACATAAAAGAGGAGCATGGAACTTCATGGAAACTAGAATATATTTTAGTCGCTAAAGCTCCTCCTGTTATGCCTCCAAAAGTTGTTTATGAGAATGATACAACTGTCAAGGTTAATAATTTAAGAAATAAGCTTTTCCAGTTTTCATATAGATATGTTTATTTGAACAATGAAAAATCAGTATGGAGTTCAAAAAGTATTGTTCCATTACCACAGCAGGATAGTTTAAATCTTACAAATAATAATTATACAGATAACTCAAGAATATCAGTATCGGTAAATAGTGGAGGGCCAGAAGTTAGGGATATTGAAATTTCATTTAGGGAAACAACAAGTGGTGTTACTAGTGATTGGTATTTAATTCAGTCTTTTAGTAAAAATCAAATTGGGATATTAGACAACTCTATTTACACATATAATTTTTACAATAATGGTATTTATGTACAAATAGATGTATTAGAAACCGCGCAATTGCAAGATTGGGTTCCTCAAAAAGCAAATGCCGCAGAATTGGCTAACGGTAATGTTTTATTATACTCTGGAATTACAGAAAGTTATAATAGAACAGACATGAATTTAGTCTCTAAGGTTAATACAAATGCCATTGGGTATGTTTATGATATTAATGGTACATTGTTTTTTGCTACATGCAACGCAATAGATAGTGGATCATCTGGAACAGAATTAAAGATATATCTATTTGGAACTGGTGATAATGGGTCTAATGGTATAGTTCAGCGTTTAAACAATGTGGCTTGTGATTTCTTTATAAATGTAGTTGATTTATCTGGTGCAAGCATAGGTGCTACATATACTAGTGTTTTTACTAGTCAATATGTAGGCAATTTGTTAAATTATATAAAAAGCAGTTTAATAGCAGCTGATGCTGGTTGGAGTGGAACAATTGATAACAATGTTCTTACAATGACATACCCAGATGGATTTTTATTGCAATCAAGTGGAACAAAAATTAATCAATATTCAGAACAATATGATCCATGGTTTAATACTAGTTTTGCAAATTCATGGGATTCTGGTTATCAATATGCATTGCAATATTTTGATTCATTAGGTAGAACAATTGGCGCTCAAACAGATATTGATGCATCTGTTAATACACCTTCTTCTAATACAAATAGATTTTGTCAACCATATGTTGAAATAAAAAATAGGCCACCATTAGAGGCTACGTATTATCAAGTTTTAAGGTCTAATAATATTACTTATAATAAAAGATTGTTTTGGATAAGCAGGGGGGCATATGCAAGCACTAGTCAAGATACAACAGTTCCAAGATTTGCATATTTGGATATAAGCAATATTGAAGATTATAATATTCAAATTTCTTCAACGGAAGGTGTTGTTTCTTATAATTTTACAGCAGGAGATAGAATTAAGTTTTTATCAAGATTTAATTCAAATAATGCACAGATAACATTTGATATTCAGTATGACTATGAGATTCTTGGAACAGAATCATCAATTATATTAGAAAATGGAACTAGAAAGGTAGGAAATTTTATTAAGTTTTTATATCCTATAGTTGCAAATACAGACCCAAATTTTAAATTTAATGGTGATGAGAATTTTTTACATTATGAAATATTCTTGTATAACTTTTCTTCTAGTGCTTCTGCGAATCAAAGATTTTTTTATGAATGTGGTAAGTGTTTTGGCATAGGAAATCCTGGCACAACATCTGCATATCATATAGGATTAGAGCAAACTCAATCAGCCTCATCTCCAGAAAGTGTTCCGGCAATTGTAAGTATGGTAAATGGCGATTTGTTTTTCAGATATAGAAAAGTTCCATATGGAGATAACTTTTCTTTTGGAGCTGGTGGTTCTAGTCAGGATGTAGATTCTTTATTAGGTATAACTGTTTCACCAACATCTCCTATTTCAAATAGTAGTTATGTAGTAAAAACACAAGCTTTTAATAATGATTTGCAAGCTAACTATCCAACTTATTTAGATACAGATTTTTTCTTTAATAATTTATTAACAAGTCAAGCTTTAGTTTTAAAATTAAAAGCAGAATTTTCTGTGTTTCAATCACAAGCAAATAATAATACTAATTTTAGTTTTAGAGCTATTATAATTACACCTTCTTCATCTTATGAAACTTATTTAACCCCAACCCAAATAGTTCAATCTCAAGTTCAAACTACATTTTTTTTAGATAATGTTATTTCAATACCACCTTTGGCTAAGGTTTGGATAGCTTCCTACTCAACAAATGATTTACCAGGTGATACATTTACTATAAATCCTTTTACATTAAACTTCCAAGTTTTAAAAAACAAAGTAATTAAAATAATAGAATCTTCTTTTAATGATACCTATAATTTAATTACAAATAGTAACGGAAGAGCTTCCGTTGTTGATATAAATGCAAAACAAACATATTTCCCTACATTAATTAGATTTGGAGGAGCTTATCAAGTTAATACAAATATTAATAAAATCAATAATTTCCAATATGAGAATTTTGATGAATACGATAGAAGTTTTGGAGATGTGATGAGATTGCATGTTAGAGATAGGTATTTGAAAGTTTATCAAAAATTTAAAGTAGGTAATGTGCCTATTTTAACACAAATAGTTAAAGATAGTGCCAATAATCCATTACAAGCAAATACCGATACCTTAATTAATAAGATTCAGTATTACTCTGGTGATTATGGCATTGGAGATGCTTCAACAAGCCTTGCGTGGAATAACTTTTCTGATTATTTTGTAGATAATTATCGTGGTGTGGTTTGTAGATTGAGTCAAGATGGTATTACTCCTATAAGTATTATATTTAATACAAATGCTTTTTTTGTTGCTGAAACGGCAGCTTATAGAAAAGAGTTGAATAATGGTATTTCTGATGGAGTGTATACTGGAGATCCATGTATTTATGGTGTATTTGATGCAAATACAAATAAGTATATAATTGCTATGGAGGAAATTAATAGATACACTCCTATTTGTACTTTTAATGGCGGAACCGCGGTTTTATTACCATATTTTTGTACTTTTAATGGCGGAACGGCTACGGTAATAAGCGCTTGTACTTTTAATGGTGGATCTTTAATTTTGAATCAAGGGACTTGTGGATATAATGGTGGAACATTGGTTGAAGATGTGCCATAAAGATATAAATATTAAATTAAATAATTGAATAATGAACGTAATATTAACATTAAACGCTGGCCTAGGGGCTGATTTAGGGCCGAATTTTACACTTACAGCTAATGTTGGTCTTGTTACCCCAAATACGGCAACTAAGACTGAGCTATTGGCAGGTAAGTCATTGGTTATTGATAATGCCGCCACTAATGTAAGAGCAACTTCGGTTGGCACATGTACTAATTACATAACTGTAAATTTAGGTACATTTTTATGCGATTTTAACGGAGGGACTGCCGTGGTTTCAGCTTGTGCTAGTGCTATATATTCTATACAAAACATAGGCGCAACAACAATTCGTTGGGAAGGCTTAAATTGTGATGATGTATTAGTACATGGATATGTGCAGGAAAGCAATACTGATAATACAACCTGTGTACAAATAGACACGGTTACGGTAGACCAACCGGAAAATGCAATTATAACATTTGTAGAATATTGTTAAATTATAAAAATATAAAAAATGAACGTATTAGTAACATTAAATAGCGGCCTAGGGGCTGATTTAGGACCAAATTTTAACCTTACAGCCGATGTTGGCACTGTAACGCCAAGTACAGCAAGTAAGACCGAATTATTAGCCGGTGTAACGGTTGCTGTCAATGGTTCTGCAACAGAAGTTGTTGTAACATCTGATAGCAATTGCACCAATTCAATAACTATTCCAATTACAGCTTAATGCCACATGTTTTATCATATCATCAAGACCCAATTACAATTTCATTTGATGAAAATGCTAACGCTTTTGAGTCTTTTTATTCATATTACCCTGAATTTATGGGTGAAATAAATACAACTTTATTTACATTCAAAAATGGTGATATTTGGCAACACGGAACTACGCCTTATTGTAATTTTTATGGGACACAAGCTAGCGCTTCAATAACCACTGTATTTAATTCAAGCTCTTTAGACAAGAAAACTTGGATTTCTGTAATGGAAACGGGAAGTGAAGTTTGGGCTTGTCCTGTGATATATACCCAAGTGGATAGCGTGTCAACAAAGCAACAAAGTGAACTTTTAAGTACCGATTTTGTGACATTAGAATCCGAGTATCAGGCTTCTTTTTTAAGGGATTCTACTAGTCCAGGAGGGCTTGTTGAAGGGGATAGTTTAAAGGGAGGGTATATTGTCATAAAATTTGAAAATTTAAATGCAAATTCTTTCGTATATTTGAACAGCGCAACAACTAAATACATTAATTCACCATTGAATAATAGATAATTATGGAACCAATGACTATGGCCGCTTTGGCAGCAGGAGCACAAGCATTAGGCGGTGGTGTGCAAGCTTTGCTTAGTGGCAGAAAGAAACGTGAAAGAGAATTGAATGATTTTGCCAAACAAAGCCCATTATATACACCTAATAAATCTATTCAAGATTATTACCAACAAGCTTTAAATAGATATAATGAGAACCCTTATCAATCTCAGCAATATCAAATGGGTGCTAAAAATATTCAAAGAGCAACAGCTCAAGGATTAGGCGCTATGCAAGATAGAAGAGGTGGCATTGGTGGTGCGTCAAGATTAGCTGAAGCTCAAATGAGTGGTATGCAAAATTTAGGCGCAAATGCAGAAGCACAAAGAAATGCAAGATTTGGACAATATGGACAAGCTTCTCAAGCTAAAGCAGGAGAGGATTATAGAGCATTTGATATTAATCAAATGACTCCGTACAATCGTCAATTGCAATTAAAGCAAATGGCTGCACAAGCTGCTAATAGTAGATTTAATGCAGGCTTAAGTATGGCAGGACAGGGTTTGAGTAATTTAACTCAAGTTGGAATTGCAGATAAAGCATATTCTGGTGGATTGGGTGGCGCAAATAAAACTAATTCGGCTTTAGCCAAATCAATTACGAATTCTCAAAATGAATTTGACGCTAATCGTTTAAGTTTACCTAAACTAGATGCTAGTTTAAGACCAGCCCCTTTGCATTATACTGATTTATATAAAGCGCAATTGAAGGCAAAATACGGGAATCCTTCTATTGCTGGCTATGTAAACAATATTCCTACTTGGTAATTAAATATTAAAAATATAAAAATGGCAGCTACAGGTTTATTAGGAATAAATCCATATCAACAAGGTGTAAACATAGATATATCATCTAAGCCAATGGCTTTAGCTTTCCAAATAGAGCAAAAAGAAGCAGCTAAGAGAGATGCTCTACAAAAGTATTTAATGGATTATGAAAAATCCTTGAATTCAGCCGGAATGAGAAATGTAGATCAAGATGCATTTTTAGCAACATTAAATCAGGCAAAAGAATATAATTTAAAAAATACAGAAAAAATTTTAAACCCAGCTAAATACGGTTCAGAGTGGCAGTCAAATTATCTTGGAATGTTGAAGAAAGCTCAATCTTTGATTGAGGAATCAAAAGTTCAAGCTGCCGATGATAAAGTTGCAAATGAGCATATATATAGAGCAACACAAGAAGGAAAAACAATACAAGATGGCTTAATGCCTGCGATTGAAGCATCAAGACTTTCAATTGTAGACCCAAGATTTAAGAAGATTAATCCTTGGGAATTGAAGTTTGATGAAAAATATGATGATAATAATATAATAAAAAATGTTTGGGGCAATATTACTTTGCCGACAAGGGTAGTAGATGAGAAGTTGCCTGATGGGAGAATAGTTCCTGTAAAAAAATCGTATATAGATGATGAAATAAAGGAAATTGTTCCTTTAAATGGAATAAGAGATTACAAAATGCTACCTGGAGCTGCAAGATATTATAATGAAATAGCCAAAAATCCTGCTATATATGATGCTGCAAATAAAGAATTTGGTGAAGCATTTGCTACTATTGATCCAGTGACTGGAACAAAAATAAAACCAGAAATTGGTGATGATATAAATAAATTTATAGCTGGTTATGTTTTATCTAAAAAGCCAGTAGGCAATGTTTCAGCTGATAGAGCTGATTATGATTGGTTAACTAAATTCAAAATTCAACAAGAAGCTATTAATAAAAGACAGCAAATATCAGATGCGAGAGCCGATGCAAGGTCTCAGAAAGGACAACAACCACAAGGGCCAATGATTAATTTGCTTGATAAAATACCAAACAAAGATTTTGGTGGAGACGTTAAGTTAATAAATGGTATGGCAACAAAGGGCGGAAATCCATGGTCTGGAACAATAGATATTGAAAAAACTGATTTGCCTGGTGAATTATATAGCGTTATATTGAAAGATTTTGAAGATAGTGGTAATAAAATTAAAAAAATTCGTGTACATTACGATAACGGAGTTCCTACCAAATTCACTAATCCTAAAACAGGAGTATTTGATAGAGAGAGTATAGAAAGATATCAGAAAAAATACGATTCAGAACGTAAAGGCGAAAGTCTTTATCAACAAGGAGGTAATACAGGCGCAAGTAAAAAAACACCAAGACTTAACTTGAAATAAAAATTAATATAATGGTACCTGAAAAATTAAATAAAGAAAATATTATTCCAGTTAAAGATGTAGTTGCTGAAATTAAGCCTACGCCAAATCCTTATACAAAAAAGGTGTATGAAAATTTATTGGATGCATTTGGTCAAGATCATTTGCCAACATATGAAATATTTTCTCAGAAAATTTCAGATCCTAAATATAGATACGCAGTTCGTGAGAATTTATTAGATGTATATGGGCCAGGGAATGTGCCTGATTTAAAATCGTTCAATGATAGCCTAAACGTTGTCATCCCTGAAAAAAAAAATCTTGGCGAGATTGGTGGAGTCGTATCACCTCTTACAGAATCAGAATTATCATCTACTCCAAGCACTCAGATATTAAATAATGGAATTGATAAAACTAAAAACCCTTTTAGTTTATTAGATGAAACTAGAAATAATTTTGATTTTACTAAAAATAAACAAGTAGAAGATGTTGTTACTAATTTAGGTATGCCTAAATCAGTAATATCTGCTTACAGACAATTAAATCAAGGATATTTTAATCCAAACCCAGACCCAAATAATTTACAATCAGGACCTGGCGTATATTCTGATCGCGAACAATCTTTGGCTGATTATAAAGCTAATCCAAATGATTTTACTAAAAAACTAAATGTACACGTTTGGAAAGATTATCTTTTGTCAAATCACGCTAATTTTAATGAATATTGGAAAAATATTGAACCATCTGAAGATAAGGATGTTAATCAACAAAAATATTATAAAGAAATTGAAGATATTTCAAAAACAATAAATAATATATATTCTGGTAAACAAAGCGCTAATGGAGTAGTAGGAGATGCCAGAGGGTTGATAAATTTGCAAAATGATGTTGAAAAAGCTTCAAATTATATAAAACAGTATGTTAGAGAACCAGGCGATCAGGAAAAAGCTTTAATTGCATTAGGCAATAGTTCCATTGATATTTTTGGTAATAATGAGGAATTAGAAGAATACGACCAAAAGCCGCTTGGTAAATATTTAAATTCTTATCAATCTATAGGGTTAAATTATTTAAGAAGATTAGACAGGGGTAAAGCTGAATTTTTTGAAAAATATAAAGATGTAGATCCTAGTAAATATGATAATTTTGGAGGATATTTTAATAAATTAGGTTATGAAAAACAAGCAAAGCAACTAGACGAGCTTGGAGCACGTATTCATTTAAATTGGGCACAAAATCAATTAAATGAATTAGATAATAGATATAAGCAACAAGGCAATTATCTGGATCCAGAAGATGTAATTAAATACGGAAAAGTATTAGAGTCTGCAAACAAGGCACAAGAATATTTAAACCATTTGGCTGAATATTATCCAGATGTAATTGATGCGGATTCTCGTCAAATAGCTCAAGATTATTTAGGTTATAATTCAGGTGTTTGGGGTACAGCTGGTTCAAAATTGAGTTATGGATTTGCCAATTTGGGTCAGTCAGTATATGATTTAGCAGCTGCACCTTTTAGAAGTAAAGAAGAAATTGACGAAGCTGCATTATTTGCTTCTGGTTTTGGTGATTATACTTCAGTCCAAACTATGCCTCGCTCCGATATCAGGTCAGATAAAACAGGTCAGTTTATACCTAATAAAGAATTACTGGGTAAAATGGAGGAAATAAAAAATTCAAATTTAGAACCTGTTGTTAAAGCGCAAAAAATTTCAAATTTAATACAAAATAATCGTGATAAATATACTTTTATTCCTCCAGATGGCGGATATAATTGGGGCGCTAAAATGATATTTTCATCAACTTTGAATTTTGCTGCTGATTTAGCTCCATTTATTTTGCAAGCATATGTAACAAGGGGAGCTGGTGGTTCATCTATGTTAGGTAGATTTTCCAATATGTTTGGTAATGTTTTAGTTACATCTTATGAACAAGAGCTTGCTAGGGCTGTTAATGAAAACAATCCAAATCCAGAATCTAGTGCTTTGGCTAATATTTTTGTAAATGCATTGGCATATGAAGCGGCTGGTGTTGGTACTAAATCAATATCTTATATAAGAAATGCAGCTGGTAAAATGGGGGGAATGGCTGATAAAATAATAAGCAAATTAGATGATGCTACAATAAAGAAAATGTTAGATAATCCGCCTAAGAACTTAAAGTCATTTATGACAGATTTAGGTAAGGCATCTTTAAAAACAGCTGGGGAAGGTGCTCAAGGTGCACTTGCTTTTGAAGCAATTTTGGGTGGTAAAAAGTATTTAGAAACTGGTGAGTTTAATTTAGAAGAATCTGCTTTAAATGCGTTAAATTTTACTTTATTCCATACGGTTGCTGGAACTGGTAGCGAAATGGTTGGGTTAAATAGTAGAAATAAAAATAACTTATATCAAGCTGCATTAGATGTAGATAATGTTAAATTTGATGCAAAAAAAGCTTTAGCTGAAGGAAAAATTACAGAGCAAAAACATAACCAAATTGTTAAAAATGTAGAGGCAGCTTCCAAAGTTTTAGAAAGAGTGCCAATGGTAGATGAAAATGGGAAAAAATTAAACGATAAAGATGCTTCAGAATTATTATATTTAAAAATAAAAGAACAATTTATTAAGGATAAATTAAATAAAGATATACCTGAAAAATTAAAAGAAAAATATAAAAAAGAATTATCTGATAACCAGCAGAAAATAGATAAAATATATAAAGGTAGTTTACCTCAAAATATAGGCAAACCATTTGCTGGTTTTGAAGAAGGTAAAATGGGTGAAGCTCCAGTCTTGGGGACTAAAGTTGCTGAAACTCCTACTACTGAAATTAATGCTATTCCAGTTCAAGAAGGTGGTAAAGCGCCTGTTACCGAAGTAGTTGCTACTGAAACTCCTGTATCACCAGAAAAGCCAGTTACCGAAGCTGTTCAAGAAGGTGTTAAACCAACTACTGAAATACCTGTTGAAGAAGGTGGTAAACCAGTAACTAAACAAGCTATTCCAACTGCTGAAATACCTGTTGAAGAAGGTGGTAAACCAACCGAAATAATTCCAGAAGTAACAGTAGAAGGAACAAAACAAGGTTATCAAGTTCTTAGTGGTGACAAAGGAAATGCAATAGGAGATATATTTAGACAAGAAGCATCAGAAGCAAGAGCAGCAGGTAAAGATTCTTTTACCAAGGAAACTGTTAAAGATGGTAAAAAAACATTTACATTAGTTGATGCAAATGTTTATGATGATTTTGGAAGGGGAGGATTTAAATCTGCATCTATAACACTTCCAGAAGGAACTAAATTAACTATTGAAGATGTAATGCCTGCCTTAAAAGCTGGATTAAAGGGGGAGAAAATTGAACCTATTAAGATTGGTGAAAAAGCAGAAGTTAAACCAACTGAAGCAACTAAACCAACTATAGAGAAAGAAGAAGTTAAACCAACTGATGTAGAAACTAAAATAACTGATATACAAAAAAATCTTGACCTTGCAAATAAAATTGAAAAAGCGAGAAGTGGTGATAAGAAAGCTCAAGAAGAATTAACTAAATTTGGTATAAAATATGATAAAAATCCTATTTATAGACATGTTTCAGAAAGTGAAGTAAATGCTTTAAATAATGGAGAGCAAATAGAAGGTAAGTTTAAAAATGGCAGAGTAGATGTTACAACTAATTCAAAGCCTTCAACAGGAGCAAATGCTGAATACAGAATTACTTTTAATGATACTTATGATTTTAATAAAGGAGATAAGGCAAAAGTAAAAAATGAAGAGCTTGGTGATGGTTGGATTGCAGAAGGAGGTTATAACAAAGGTGATGTTTTAAGAATTGAAAAAAGAAATGAAGATGGTAGTTATACTTCAGTTTATGAAGGTAAAAACAAAACAGTTGAAGGTGAGCTTAATAAACAATTAAGTGATTTACAAGGAGATAAAACACAACAAGTTAAACCAACTGAAGTAGGTAAAACGGAAAATACAGAAAAGCAAGAAGCTATAAATAAAGCTAACAAGCAACGTCAGTCAACAATAGAAAAAACAAGTAGAGAATGGCAGGAAGCAAATATTGATACAGAAGAGCATCCATTAATTGTTGGGGATAAACTTGCAGAAGGCGTTATCATAAAAGTAGGTCAAGTATTAGATTATAGAGAAAATAAAGATGGGAAGTTATTAGGCAAAAGTGTGCCCGAAGGAGGTATTCCAATTGTTACTAGTATTGAAGATTTGGGTAATTTACATAAACAAGGTATGGTTGATGTTGGTATTTTTAATTCTAAAGAAGAGGCTAATAAATGGTTAGCTGATAGAGATGCTGGGTTTAAACAAAGTTATGAAAACAAATTATCTAAAATTGATGGTAAATATGGAGAACAGGCTATTTCAGAAGGTGGTAAAAAAGAAGTTAAACCAACTGATGTAACTGAAACAATTCAAGAACAAAAGCCTTCAAAAAAAGAAAATATTAATATAAAAAATATTGCAGATGAAAAAGGTAATATAAATACATATAGTTTAAAAGCTGCTATAGTTGATGCTCCTGCTTTAATAAATGTAAATGAAAAGACTGTAGAAAATACTGTAGGTCATTTAAGACAAATAGCAGATAAAATAAATGATAAAGAATTAAATGATACTGTTGCTTATTTAGAAGATGCATCTAACATGTTATTATCTATAAAAAACATGGAAGAAGGTAAAAGAAATGAATTTTTAAGCAATCAAGAAAACTTTTATTCTGATAAGAAACCACCATCTGAAGTATTAAAAAGACTTGATGATTGGGCTAAAGTATTAAAAGGCAATACTGCAAAAAATAATGCAGAAAGATTATTAAAAGAGCAATATCAACAAGTTTTAGGTGAAATCCAAAAAAGATTTATTGATGAAAAGCAGCAGCCAAATAGACCAAAATTATTAGAAGCTCCTGTAGAAGTTAAACCAACTGCTGAAGCCAAAGTTGCTAGTGATTTAGTTAGTGTATCGGTAGCGCCTTATTATGATACTCAAATAAAGGATATATCTGATGCATCTAAATTAAGAGAATCTGAAGGGTATAAGGAGCATATCCAAATGCTAAAAAAAGTAGCAAAAACAATGGGATTAGAAATTAATTCTATTGATGATACTATTGGCGGTTTTGAAAATGAGCAAAACAATAAAATAACAGAAATATCAAATAGGGTAAAATTAAATACCAAAGATATAGATGCAGCGGAAAAATATGCAGCTGTTGTAGGTGCATTAGCCCATGAAACTCAAGAAGCTACAATTGCAGCTAGATATGTGGAACATGGAGATCCAAATCAATCAGCAATAGAAACCGAATTAAAGGTATCTGATTTAAATAATGCAGTAAAATCACTAAAAGAAGCAGGAATTAACAGCTTTGAAATCAATGAAAATGGTAATTCTATTAAAATTTTAGACTTTGACAATGGGAAAAGTAAAGATTTTAATAATAAAATGCTTAGTTTTGCGGACATACTAGATAAAAACAATGTTAAATATGAAACAGAACACCACGCAATTGAATCAAGATATGTCAGCCCAGAAAGACGTGCCGAGCTACTTAAAGAGGCTAAACTCCAAGCAGAGCAACAAAAAGGTGGGGCAAAGCTTCGTGACATTTACGAAAAATCAGAAGCAAAAAGCAAAGAATTCTTAGATAAAAAAGAGTTACCTGTTGAGATACCAGAAGAAGTCTATAATCCTATTGTAGATAAAATAAGGAAAGGTATTCAAAAGCTTAGTGATAAAGCCAAAATAAGTGTATTAAAGGGCAAGAATTTTGCAAAAGCTCTAAATGAAGCTATTAAAACAGGTGGTGCAAATCTACAATCATGGGGTGGTTTTGAAAAGAAAGGTTTTGAAGAATCACCTGAATGGAAAAAATTAATAGATGATGGTACTGTAAAATTAAAATTTGATTTAAAGGGATTAGAAGGTAAAACTGTTGTAGTAATTAACCCTGATAACATGTTAACAGGCGAGGTTGTTACTAAAGATGGTAAACCAATTGTAGATGGCAATGGGGGTATTAATTTTGTTACAAAATACGGTGATGTATGGGCATCTTCTGATAAGTCAACAGCTAATACGTTAGCTAGATATATAAATGAGGCAAGGCAAAAAGATTTAGCTGCTGGTGGAGATGGAACCGTACATGTTGTTGTTACAAAGGGAGATTTGTCTAAATCTTTAACATCGCATACTGGTGCTAAAGCTGCAATGAAAGTTTTGGAACATTTAGTAGATAAAAAATTAGTTTCTGTATCTGATTTTAGAAAATCCTTAACTGAAGTAGGTAAAAAATATAACATAGATTTTGACGGCAGATTGGATGCTAAATCAATACATGATGATATTGCAAAAAAGTTTTTTGGTGTTAATGATTCAACATTCTCAAAAAGAGGATTTTTTATTCAAGATGTTATTGATCATTTATCTAAAAATAGCAAAAGTGCTAAAGAGAATATTAGTAAGATAAGAGAAATGCTTAATACTGAGGCATTACCAAAATCAACAGAAAGAAAAACGGGAGAAATTAGCTTTGCTAAAGAAGGTATAGTAGATGCTATTGGTCATTTGTTATCAGATAATATAACTGTAGGTGTTAAAAATAGTGAAGCTTATGCTACAATTGAAATAAAGCATCCTGTAGAAGTTTTTAATTTAAATAAAGAAGAAGGTGGTCACGAAAGTTATCCATTCCATTTAAGACAAATTGATAAAAATGGTAATAAAGTAAAACCAGTTTTAAACGTATTAAATGAAGCTCAACATGTTACAGATGTTTTAAATGATGTAAATAATAGACCAGTAGATAAAAAAGGAGGGGCAGGTAAATTTGGTAGTAATCAAATAGGCATGGCTAGAGGCGTAGTTAAACCAGCTTCAGAACATCCAAGTGGTGTAAACATGATGACTGATGCCACAGGTAAAATTTATGGTTTTGAGAAAAATGGTAAAATTGTATTAAATGCTGATTTAATGAATGGCAATACCCCATTCCATGAAGCAGGTCATTTATGGTTAAATTGGGCAAGAGAAAGTAGGGCAGATTTACATGAAGCAGGGATGACTAAAATTGAAGGGTCTAAATACCTTCAAGATGTTAAAAATAACCCTGTTTACCAAGAGAATGCATCTAAGTTGCCAGAATTAGAAAGAGACGCTTATTTTAAATCTGAAGCCCTTGCGAAAGCTATTGGAGACAATGGAGAGCAATTTGTAAATAGTGCTAAAAAAGCTGACTTTAAACAATGGCTTAAAGATTTATGGACTTCCATAGCTGATCAATTTGGACTTAGAGATATGACGGCTGAACAAATTTCCGATTTAACTTTAGATGAGTTTTCAAAAAAAGTTGTGTCTGATATTGTTGGTAAAGAAAAGGTTGTGGAAAAAGGTCTTGAAACAGAAGGCATTATAGAACCAGCCAAAATGGAGAGAAAATATGAAGAAATTTATAAAGACTTGACAAATATTGAAAAAAGACAAATAATTAATAGTAAATTTGAGAAATTACTAGAAGAACTTAAAATAGAAAAAATATGTCCAACGGATTAAAATCCTTATTAAGCTCAAGCATGAAAAAAGGCATGCAAGATGCAGTTTATATTGAATTGTATCAATCTAATTTATGGAAGAGTTTAGCTAACCAATTGCAAAGATTAGGTTACTTTGGTAGTCAAAAATATTTTTTAGCAGAAAGCGCTGAAGAATTAACCCATTATCAAATGCATGTAGAATTCATGAATGACATGGGTGATTGTGCTGATTTGCCTAAAATTGATGCCATTACTGATAAAGTAGAAGATATTGGCGATGCCTTAGAAATAGGTTACAATATTGAATTAGACGTATATAAACAATATAAGGATTTTTATAAAAAAGCAGAAGATGAGGATGTGTCAGTTGCTCAATATTTATTACAATTTGTTGAAATTCAGCGTAAAGCAGTTGGTCATTATGGTGACTTATTGGCTAAATACAAAGTAGCAGAAACAACTAAAGAAATTTTAGAATTTGACCAACATATATCAGATGTATAATGGCTAGAAAAAATCCTTGTAAATACCTTTTTGAAATAAAGCCAGGAGAGTTTAAAGAATTCACCGAGGCGGAGCTTAAGGATTATTTATTAGAACAAGATTTATCAAAATTCAAAACAATACAAGATGCCATACAAGAGCGAAGCCCAGAGAAAATGGTTCAACCTACACAAGCAGGAGTTGGAGAAGCAGGGGGTAAACGTACAGGAATGGAACCAGGCGAGCAAGGGCAAAAAGTTACCACAAAAGGTGAGCCCATTAAAGTCAATGAAAAAGCGCAAATAGCTCAATCAACAGATTTTAATGAGCCTACAGAAGGGATGACCAAGATTGCAAATGCAGTTAATGATGCTTTTGTTGAGGGTAAATATGGCGTAAAAGCATTAGATGATATTATTTCAAAACTTCAAGATACAGATCTTAAAAATATATACGATAGGGTTAAGACTAAGATTGAAGATAAAATAATTGATCCAAAGGATGTCAGAGATAGAGTTATGACTAATATGTCTGGTTCAGAATTTGATCAAGCTGTTTTATTATATGACAGAGCTGAATTAGAAGGTAGAGAAAAAAAATATTACCAAGAATTATTGGAGACTACTGATCCGGCTGAAAGACAAAAAATACAAGATAATTTAATTGATGTTCAGAATCAAATATTAGATAATGCGGCTGCGAATAGAGTTATTGGTCGTTCTGCAAGTTCTGTATTTAGAATTCGCCAAATGTGGGTTAATAGAGATTATAATTTGGCTGATATGGAAATGCAATACAAAGCTTCCAAAAATATCAAAGATCTTACTGATACTCAAAAAGCAGAAATTAAAAATCAATATGATGAGATTAATAAATCTCGTGCAGAACTTGAAAAGGCAAGACAATCTCTTGCTGAAGTGGTAGAGCAAAATGCTAAACTTGAAATTGAGAATGAAAAATTAAAGGAACTACAAAAAACTGCTAAAGAACAGAAAAAAGCAGATATTAAGCAAAGCGCTAGTGATGCAATTAATAAATCTAATGAAAGAATTCAGAAATCTAAAGAAGCTCTTAAAAAATTAGGAGGTAACTTAAATGCAGGCTTTGATCCTAAGATAGCTTTAGAGTTAAGTAAAATTGCCGCTGAAAAAGTTTATCAAGGTATAGTTAAAATTGATGAATTAGTTAGTAGCGTTTACGAAGATGTAAAAGATGTATTAACCAACTTTACTAAAGAAGATATAGCTAAACATATTTTGGCTCAAAAGGATAAAAACGGTAATTATGTTGAATCTGAAGTATCTGATGTTTATTTAAAATCAAAAACCAAAATTGATTTAAATAATAAAGAAATAAGAGAGAAGGTAAAAGCATATAAGAATGCTACGGAAATGGTTGCTAGAAAGCAGTTTGAATGGCAAAATGAAAGACGTAAAGATATATTTGAAAATAAATCCACTAATGAAAAAATAATTGATTCAATATTAAGATACCAAAGATTTGCCGTATTAACATATCCTAGCACAATGGTAAAACTTGCGGCTGCGGTAGTTAATCAAACAGTATTAAAGCCATTGAAATTTGGAGTGAATGCATTGGTTAATTTAGTTACTCCTAAGTCAATTAAAAGCAAACAGCCAATATGGGGTAATCCTAGATTGGAATCCCTAGCTAATTATTATTCAGAATTTCTTAGAAATTTTAGTGTTGCTAACTTCAAAGATCAATTTTCTGGTATTGATACAAAAGAATTGTTATATGGAAACCCTCATATTTATGATGAATTTGTTTCAGCAAGAGGGTTATTAGAAATGCCAGGTAGATCACATGGATATATTAAATCATTTATTAAGAATCCAGAATTCGTATATGCTAATACTCAGCAAGTTAATTATCATTTAACAAAAATGTTTGAAGCTCAAGATAAGTTAAATGACGAAAATTTGAGTCAATCAGAGAGAGAGAAATGGCAGAAAATATATGATGAAAATGATGTTACTAATGAGGATGTAATGGAGAAGATTAATAAATTATCATTAGAGCATGCTAAGTGGTCAATTTTTATGAATGATAGCGAAGTGGTTAGCGCATTTAGAAGAGCCACTTCTGGTAAAAGTTGGATGAGTGCATTTTGGCGAAGTGAAGTGCCAATTGTAAAAATACCAATAAACTATATAGGCAGATATTTTTTAAATAAATATGGGCTTTTTAAAGCTATTGCTGGTAGTGGTAAAGAAGGAGTAGCTGGTAAAATGTATTCAGAATCAAAACCAACAGATTTTCCTGGATTAGCTCAAATCATAACAAAAGGTTCTAAAGATTTAACAGAAAGGCAAGCAGATATGTTAGGTAAAGCATTGACAGTTGGAAGTATGGGTGCTGCCCTTTTCGCTTTAGGATACTTGAATAGAAAAAATATAAAGAAAAATGATGATGGTTCTGTTGATTTTTTTGGTATTCATATTAATAAAAATTTAATTCATGCTCCAGAATATGATAGTATGTTTAGTGGGGCAGAAACTGGACAAAAATTGGATGGGGATGAAGGATGGTTAAGTTCTATGATAAGTACTGATATTGATATCATGAAGCACAATCCATTTATGAATATGTTACAATATGGTTTCTTGCCTAATTTAGGGGCCGCATTAATGTCTAAGGATGAAGATAGTATGTATGGTAAAGTAAAAAAGGCAATTAATCAAAAAATAGCAAATATGCTTATCCCTGGATTTTCAAAGCAACCAGCTCAATGGTTTGATACAGAATCTGGTAAGTTTAGCGTTACAGAGCAGCCAATTAAGAGAAGAGCTGAAAATGAACCAGGATTTAAGGGGTATTTTACTAATTTAATGCAAGAGGTGATGTTGGGAATACCTGGTTTAAGAAGTATGGTTCCGGCAGTGGAGGATGTTATTAAAGACTATACTAAAGATGAGAATGGTAAGCCTATAAGTGGCTCACAAAGAAAAGAATACGAGGAATTGGGTTCAAAATATTATGATGAATATTTAAATAAAGCTAAAGAAAATGGTGCATTTATTAGAGGAGAAAGTGAATTAGTTCCATTTAATAAATTAACAGATGCCCAAAAAAAGGATTTTACTAAAGATATAAGAAATATGGCTAATCAGAAAGCTAAAAAAGAACTTTTTGGGGAAAAACCAGAAACAGAGAAAACCAAAGAAGATAAACAAAATTACAAAATGTTAAAGTCAATGTTCATGGGAGAGCAGGATGACAGTGAATGGTAATATTTTTCTCTTAATATAGCTATATTTTTCTTATATTTGAGTAAAATTTAGCAAAATGCCTTTCGTACCTAATTTTACGGCAAGCCAATATAGCGGTACGCCCTCTGTTATAACTTTAACAGATACATCAACTGGTTCAGATGTTACTATTGCCAAGCGTAGAGTATATCTATTGCAAGCAAATGGTACATTTTTAGTGCCAGCTGGAAATACTACAGATTATATTAATTGGGACTTGGTAGATACAAGTATCAGTTTAGATGTATTATCTCAAGATAGTGCATTAAGTATTACTGTTCAATGGTTAACTTCTGCAAACGCAGTGGTTACTTCAAAAACAATCTCATTTGCATTTACTGCATACAATGAAACTTTCTACTATGGACTTACAGAAAGCCAAGTAGCTAATTCTAATTTAAGTGCTAGTACAAACTGGTATCAAACTAAATTAGTATTGAGAGTTGAATTAGATTCAGCAGACCAAGCAATTACATTTGCATCTGATATTTATTCAGCACAAGCTGCATTAAACAGAGCAACATATATATCTACTAACCAAGCTTTATTCTTCTAATCATGTTAGATCCACAAACAGTAGTATCAATAGCAGAGATTTCACAATACTTATGGAACGATGCAATTCCTAAGCAAAATGTTTTCTTTAACGGAAGCATTGATCCACGTAAGGCTCAACAGCTTTATATGGAGAGAAAAGCATTGCAATATGGTATTGACGAGTCATTAAGTGGATTGCCGGGTACATCAAATTATGTTTATGCTTTATGTGGTGCAAAACTACAATTAGCAATTGAAATACTAGGAACAGGACAAGGTGGTGGAGGCGTTATTCCTGGAGGTGGTGGAAACTTTAGTGTATATGAATATACTACTAATGCTACATTAGGCTCATTCACAGTTTACTTCCCAGATGCAGTTGGTAAGCGTTGCATAAACGCATTTAGACAAGGTAATAACATTGGAACTATATTAACATCAGGAACGCCAACAGGTAATCAAGTTGTTTGGAACTCAGCAGCAGCTTCATTAACTGTGGCAGCAGATGTTCCTTTTTATGATCAAGAGTTTGTGCGTGTTATCGTTCAACAATAAAATATTTTATAGTGGCAATACAGAATTTAATTTCAGGCGATTTAAAATTAAGAAATGAAAATGGTGTTCTTGTTGCCGTAAACGGAATAGTGTCTGCAGATACTTCTGGAACTATAGGAACTTCGGGATCGGCTGGTACTTCAGGTACTAGTGGAACTACAGGAACTTCAGGAACTAGTGGTACGGATGGTAGTGGTGGTACTTCGGGTACTTCAGGAACATCGGGAACCACTGGAATAGATGGAACTTCTGGAACTAGTGCAACATCTGGTACGAATGGTACAGGTGGAACAAGTGGAACTTCTGGTACTTCAGCAACAAGTGGTACAAGCGGTACGACTGGTACTTCTGGTTCTTCAGGAACTAGCGGAAGCAGTGGTACAAGCGGTACTACAGGAACTAGTGGCACAAGTGCGACAGATGGAACAGGTGGAACTTCTGGTACTACAGGTACTTCAGGTACGGATGGTACTAGCGGCAGTAGTGGTACTAGCGGTAGCAGTGGAACTTCAGGAACAAGTGCTACAAGTGGTAGTTCAGGAACTAGCGGAACAGATGGAACAGGTGGTACAAGTGGAACGTCAGGGACTTCAGCCACAAGTGGCACAGATGGTTCGGGTGGAACTAGCGGCACTTCTGGTACGTCTGCAACAGATGGTACAGGAGGAACTTCTGGTACATCAGGCACCTCTGCAACTAGCGGTACTACAGGAACTAGTGGAACTAGTGGTACAAGTGCAACAGATGGCACAGGCGGTACAAGTGGAACAAGTGGTACAAGTGCGACAAGTGGAACAGATGGCACGTCAGCAACAAGTGGAACTAGTGGTACATCAGGAACTACAGGAACTAGTGGCTCATCAGGATATTCAGGAGATAAGTATTATACAACTTCATCTTCAACTTTTACATTAGGTAATGCAGGAACAATCATTGTTGGAACAGGATTGGCATATTCACCTGCTCAATCAATAATCGTAGTTTATGATGCCTCAAACTTTCAAGAGTGCGAGGTTATAACTTATAATAGTGGAACAGGTTCATTGCAATTTGCAGCTCCAACAAGAACTGTAGGTAGTGGAACTTATTCATCATGGACAGTTAACTTGGATGGTGCTAGTGGTGGTGATGGTAGCTCAGGTACTTCAGGTACTAGTGGGACATCTGCTACAGCCGGAACATCAGGGACAACAGGTACTTCTGGAAGCAGTGGTACAACAGGTAGTAGTGGTACATCTGGAACTTCAGCAACAAGTGGCACTTCAGGTATTAATGGTACTTCAGGTACTAGCGGTACATCTGGGACAAGCGGTACAACTGGAACTAGTGGGAGTGCCGGAACATCAGGACGAAATGGTATTGATGGTTCATCAGGAGCTTCTATTGCTAACTGGTATGGTTCTTTTTCTGATAGTACAACACAAGTAATTACAGCAGCAAATACGCCAACTGCAATAACTTATAATACTGTTGAAATATCTAATGGTATTGCAATAAGTGGCTCTCAAATACAATATCAACATACTGGAATATATGAAATAGGGTATTCATTACAAGTTGAAAAAACAAGTGGTGGAACTGCTGTTGATGTTGATATATTTTTAAGATTGAATGGAACAAATATTATTAGAACAGATTCAATTTTATCTTTAGGTAGTAACAATGGTAAACAATTACCATTTGTTTCTAATATTTTTGAATTAAATGCTAATGATTATCTAGAAGTATTATTTTGCTCTACAAGCTCGCATATTCAAATAACAGGAGTGCCAGCTCAAACAGTACCATATATTCACCCAGCAGCTCCTTCTATTATTATTGTAACAAAACAAGTAGGGGTAGCTGTAGGTACAACATCAGGAACAAGCGGAACAACTGGGACTAGCGGTACAAGTGGAACCACAGGGACATCTGGCACTTCTGGAATTAATGGCACTTCTGGATCTAGCGGTACTAGTGGTAGTTCTGCAACTAGCGGAACTTCAGGTACAACTGGAACTTCTGGTAGTTCAGGTACAAGTGGTGGAACTGGTAGCGCAGGTACTTCTGGTACAAGTGGAACTTCTGGTTTAGCAGGCACAAATGGTACAAGCGGAACCACAGGGACATCGGGTTCTAGTGGTACTTCAGGTAGCGCAGGTACTAGTGGAACCACAGGTACATCAGGTACTTCAGCTACATCTGGAACGTCAGGTACATCAGGAACAGCTGGTACTAGTGGTACGTCAGTATCAGTAACTGGGACAGCAGGTTATGTTGCATATTTTAATAGTTCATCAACTATTACAGGTAATTCAAATCTTTTTTGGGACACAACAAATAACTATTTAGCAATAGGTAATCCAGCTACTCGTTTAGCACAATTACACGTTTATAATGCAAGTGCAGCAGCTTCAATGCTATTACAAACTAATAGCACTACTGACTATTCAGAAATAGCAGTAAGGAATGATAGTTCAACGGCTACTTCTTATTTCAGACAATATTCAACGGCTGCAACAGGAAGTGATTTTGGTATATCAAGAGCAGGGTTAGCTTTATTTTTTAGTAACTATGCTACTAACTTTGCAATAGGTACAAGAAACGGAGGTGCTTTAATTTGGGGAACGGCTGATACTGAAAGAATGAGAATTAATACTTCAGGTAACGTAGGTATAGGAAGTAGTAGCATTACAAATGGAACAACTTGGGGTGGTGGTTTGCAAACAAATTTATTAAAATTATCTGCTGCAGGTTATCCTGCCTTAGAAATAAATACAACAAGTGATGGTGGTGGTTCTATACAATTTACTTATGGTACTAATTTGCCAAACCAAGTAAGGGGATTTATTGGGTATAATAGCGGAGGTGGTACAGTTAATGAATTTTATTTATATAATTCAGCTTCAGGACCTTTAGTATTTGTAACTAACACCACCGAAAAAATGAGAATAACTTCAGCGGGTAACGTATTAGTGGGAGCAACGGCAGCCGCCGCTTCAGTATTCCAATTCCAAGTTGGTAATGGAACGGCAGATACAAGAGCTTATTTTAATCCTTCAAATGCTTTTGCAATAGGGGTATCAAATTCAAGTGGTAACGCATATTATTTAGGAGTTGGAGCAAGTGGTTCTGCGGGTTCGTTTCAAATTTATAGTAATACTACGGGTAGTGCAAATTTAACAATTACTTCAGGTGGCAACGTAGGAATAGGAACAAGTTCGCCTAAAACACTATTGTCTATTAATGGAGGAACAGGAGCATACCCAACATTGGGAACGAATGTTACTAGTTCATTAATGATAGCTAGAAATGATAATTTAATTGGAACATATTTTGGTTATGCAAGTGATGGTAATGGTTGGATTCAACAAATGAGAAATGATAGTGCTACCGCATATAATTTAGTATTACAACCTGTTGGAGGTAACGTAGGTATAGGTACTACTCCACAATGGACATTATCAGTATTTAAAGCATTAGAAATAGATACAACAGGATTAATATATGCAGGTAGTGGTCAAATGGCTATAACAAATAATGGATATTATGCTTCAGGTTGGAAATATAAGACAACAGATTATGCAACTAACTATACAACTGATGGCGGTACTCATGTTTGGTATAATGCACCAAGTGGAACGGCAGGTTCTGCATTAAGTTATGTAGAAAGAATGAGACTTAATTCGTCTGGAAATTTAGGAATAGGAACAAGCACACCAAACGGAAAACTAAACGTTTCAAATGGCGGTGCAGAAGGGATTGAATTTTGGGTGGTATCAGCTGCTGCAACTAACTTAATTCAATCTTATAATCGTTCAACAAGTGCTTGGAATAGTTTAGAGTACAAAGCATTAGACCATATATTTTATGGTTCAGGAACTGAAAGAATGAGAATTACCAATGCAGGAAGATGTGAATTAAAATCAGATGGTTTTGTATCTCAAAAAGGAGCAAGTAATAGTGTTGGTGGTGGTTCTTTTATTGCAGTACAACAAGTAGGAACAGAAAGATGGATTTTGCAACAATTAAATACCTCTTATGGATTAGATTATTGGGCATATAATGGTACTAGTTGGAGTGTAATAGCAAGTATAAATGCATCAACAGGTGTTTATACTCCATTGTCAGACATAAATAAAAAGAAAGACTTTGAGGATAGTACAATAGGTTTAAATGCTATATTAGGATTGAAGCCTACTTTATACCGTATGAAATCAGATGATACAGAAGGAAATAAAGAATTAGGATTTATTGCTCAAGAAGTAAATGAATTTATCCCTCAAGCATTTGTTGAAAGTGGTGATGAAGATAATAATTTTATAGGTTTAAACTATAACGCAATAACCGCAGCTTTAGTAAAGTCAGTTCAAGAATTAAAAGCAGAAATAGAAGAATTAAAAGCTAAAATAAAATAAAATGAGTACAACTTACAATTGGGTAATAAACCAAATGGACACAAAGCCTCAAGAAGGGCAATTAATGGATGTGGTAGTAACAGTACATTGGACAAGAACAGCAGAGCAATATGTAGGAGGTGAACCCATCTTAGTTTCTAGTTATGGAACTATGAATTGTACCACACCTAGTGCTACAGATTTTACAGCATACCCTGATTTAACACAAGCAGAAGTAAACTCCTGGCTTGATTCTGGGTTGGATGTGCCAACTATTGACTTGGGATTAGACAAACAAATTGAGAATATTATCAATCCACCGACTATAGTTTTGCCGCTACCTTGGATTCCTGAACCAACAACTACAACAACTACTGAGGCTCCTGTTGTTTAATTAAATTAATTATACTACATTTGTAAAAATAAAATTTTATGAATCAAGAGACAAAGCAATTACCAGTACCATCATTAACACCAGAACATGTTCAAGTATTAATGAATTATGTTAACGAACAATTACCAACTAAGTATGGTAAAGAAATCCTAGGATTTATTGAAAAAGTAGCATTGGAAGCTGAAAAAGCATCTCAAACAGAAGAAACACAAGCTAGTTAAACACTAGCTTTTTTTATTTCCTCTATTACCATATCGGCTGTTATTGACCTTTGACATTCAAAGTTCTTATTTCTTGGACACCAATTCCAAAATGGATCTAATTTAATATTAGGGTCATTCCAACAGCTATTACACACATCAGGCTTAGTTACTCGGTAGCAATCAAATTCATGGTCTGCTTCGGTAAAATTAGAAATCATGACTACTTTTTGATTCAAAGCCCATGCTAACCAAGATAATCCACTAGATAATCCAATAAACAATTTAGCCCCTTTAATTACTTCCATTGTATTTTCTATAGATGTATCACTTATTTTATGACAATTATCAAATGGGTTATCCTCTTTAGATACATTAACTATATTTTTATACCCTGAATCATATAAATAGTTTATAACCTTTTGCCATCCTTCCCTAGTCCAAAACTTGCACTCCATTGTAGAATTTGTGGCAATTGCAATATAATCTGGTGCTTTATTACCAAGTATCTCGGTTTTAGTTTTAAGCCTAGGTTTAACTTCTTCAAATTCTAATCCAAGTATATTGGTAGCAGCTTGCTGTAGTGGTATCGTATTGCATCTTACAGGCTCTTTATTCTCATCCCACTTCCATCCAACCCTATATAAGGCATAACAATTAACCGTAGCCCCAGGCTCAACTAGCTCTAATTCTGGGTAGTCCAGTATTTTATTCCAAAAACTGGACATTACCACATGGCAATTATGCTTTTCTTGGAATTTTAAGGCATATCCACTCCATGCAATTGTGTCACCTAGACTCTTACTATCAATTACTATAAAAACCCTCTTATTGGTCAGATTTAGGGTGTTTTTGTAGATTAAATAACCATCCTGCCAAACCTTAGCTGTCCATGCGGTGAAATATTGCCTGTTTAACTTAACCCAAGAGTTTGCTTTTATTGTGTTTTCGTAAGCAATACTACCTTTTTCATCTAAAAATTGAACTTTGAAATTACTATCAGAAATACCTTTAATTTCTAAAAATGGGCCATCAACAAAATGCTGTGTAATTTTTACCTTTTGTTTTTGAATAGGTAATTCTAATAATTTCTTATAAGCTGTTTCATGAGCAAAAGCAAATATTGGTGTGGTATTATCTGTAGGTACATTGTATGTACATTTTAATGTACGTAAATCTGTATCTATTGGCTGTATGTATTTGGTAAACATATCGCCATATTGAGGTAAGTTTCTAGCTATGATAGGTAAACCAAAACTTATGGCTTCGCGTAAAACTAATGGGTTACATTCCCAAGTGCTATTAAACATGAAAATATCAGCCATCTCCATAAAAGTATCAACATCTTTTCTTTCTCCCCATACCTTTACATTATCTGGTATATCTTTCATCAATGGTTCCCAATAATCTTTAAAGTTCCCAGCTTGGGAACCAACAAAATGAAATGTCATGTTAGGATATTTGCGAGCAATCTCAAGTCCTTCTCCTTGATTTTTACCCCTAGTCCATAAACCCACATTAAGAACATGTTTACCATCTTTTACTGCATTTACTTCTTGTTTATCTATTGGATATTGTATTGTAACAAACTTAGATTCCATATTAGAAAATGTTTGCTCATGGTATGGCGTACAAAAAGCATATAAATCAGGATAAAATAATTTTTCTTCATCAGGATTAAATGAAATATCATGACACGTTTCTACTATTCTATACTTTCTATTAGGATTATAAAGTTTAGCTACCATCTGTCTATCTAATCTTTCTGATGGTTCGTCTATATGAATGATGTCTGGTTGCCACTGCTCAATTACTTTAAATAGCTCCATTTTATCCTCATACAAAGTAGTAAAGTTTTCTAATAGTAAACTTTTTATGGCATCACGTTGTACCACAAAATCCAAGCTATGACATTGATATTCAACTACATAATATTCATTTTCGGTATAATCTTTAAGACTTTGTATTCTTTTAAGTATAAATTGCGGGCATCCCCCCGTACTAAGATGCGGTGCTAGAAATAATATTTTCATTAAATTGGTTTAGTTTATTAATATCTTTTTCGCCATGATAGAATAAGTGGTTTTGTTCCAATGGCACTTTTTGCCAATCTTTAATAAAATATTCATAGTTTCTATATTCTAGTTTATCATGCAATCCATTAATATAACAGTATGGCAATCCTTTATATGCTTTGTAGTCATATAGCATGGTTTGTAGAATTGTTTCTTCGTTGAAGCTAGCGTATTTAGAGTTGTCCTTTAGTACAACTGGATGATTGCATCTATAATACCAAAGTTCTAAAAAATCAATACAATTTTGCCCTGCTACAAAATATCCTGTTTGCCTATAACCGGTGTTGTGTCTTTCCATTTGATTTGAACCAAACAATTCACAAGCCGGAGCTTCTAATGTACCACTTAAATCTTCCATACTTTCAGCTCCACCACGCCCATTAACTATAAGATATTCATATATGCCTTCTGTGAAATAAGGATAGCTAGAATCAGTGTCAAAATAATCAAATATGGTATCTATTTTATCAGTAGCAATGCTATCTGTATCAATGTAGGCAACAGTTTCAGCAAAGTTTTCTAATGCGTGAGCTACTATTTTAGGGCGTTCAATTAGTAGTTTATATATTTGTTTATCTTCCCTATCAATATATTCTTTTCTTTTCTTTAAATGTATTACATCACATTGCCATTCAATGCTTAGAGTGTTTTTTATATTTACTTTAGTTTTAGAATTAAGTAGATAAACGAAAATAGGAATATCACTATAACTTCTAATGGAATTACAACAAACATCCACAAGATCCAAATAAGACTCATCAGCATAAAGTACAAAGGCTTTTTCATGTTTTACTTTTTTGTTTATATAATAGCCATAATAATTATTGCCATAAAGAAGCTCTAAGTCTGGATATCTTTGCTTCATTATATCTGGCGTTAAATCTGGCTGTAAATGGGTTTCATGTGTATTCCCCTCATATTCACCTTGTTCCATTTGATATGGTACTGCAACAATATATTTTTTTTTATTTTGTTTTAAAAACAACATTACTAATTGTCCTTCCTCTACTGTCAAATGCTCTAATACATCTCCTAAAATAAAAAAATCATATTTGTCAAGTATAACAAAATCTATCGCAAGTATGTTTTTATGATAAACTACGTCATATTTTTTCTTTAATTCATATTTGTCTATATATGGTTTCCATATTTCTATTGCATCCATTTTATAACCATAACCACGCAATAAATCAGAATAAGTACCACATCCAGCTCCAACATCTAATATTTTAGCATCTAATGGCACATGATTCAAAAACCAATTCCTTACAGAATCTTTGTATAACGGGTAACTTGTCGGCATAAATTATTTATTTTTAATATCTTTCAAAAAGGAATTTACCAACAAATGGGTGAATTTTAAACATTCCATAATTCACAGCAATTCCTTGATTACAAGAAATTACTAATTTGTGAAAACCTTTTAATTTCTCTCTAAATTCTTCTATATTATCATTCCCTTTATAATCTTTACATGTATTACAACAAGGCATAAGATTATCATATTCCATTGATTCGGGCATCATTTGATCAACTTTCATATCATTTATTGTAATTCTTTGTCCACAATAAGCACAAAGACCATCATATTTTTCGTATATTTTTTCTATATTCATAAGTTATTTGTTTGATTTACCACAAAGCTATATAATTAATTTAATTAAATTAAATAAATATTAATAAAATTATTACCTTTACCATATGAAAATAGAAGTAAGCATAGGTGAAGTAGTAGATAAATATACCATCTTAACCATCAAAAAGCTTTTTATACATGACAGCGAAAAGCTTGCAAACATTGAGAAGGAATGGAAGTTAATTAAATCTTCATTGGTCAAAAAGTACCCAGAAACCTTAACAGATCCATTTACCCAAGAGCTTTATGATATTAACAAAAAATTATGGAAAGTAGAAGATGATATAAGGGATTGTGAGCATAAAAGCTATTTTGGCGAAAAGTTTGTGGAATTAGCTAGGGAAGTTTACCAATTAAATGATGTAAGAGCCATAATTAAAAAGCAAATCAACCAAAAATATGGTTCGGAACTCGTAGAAGAAAAATCTTATAAACACCATTAGATGAATAAATTAAAAGAGATTTTGATTTCATATGCCACCAAGTACAACCCAACAGAAGAACAGCAGAAGGTAGCAGAAAAGAGACTTGAAATATGCATGGGATGTGAATATTGGAAGCAAACAGCCATAAGAGATTATTGCAGTAAATGTGGGTGTACGACAAGTGCCAAGGTATTTAGTCCGGTAGGTTCGGCAGCTTGCCCAGATGGGAGGTGGAAAGAGTAACTGAAAAAAAATATATAATTTAATATAATATAACTAAATTAATCTTATATTTGATAAAAAATTGACATGACCAATACTCAAGGGGATGTATCTGCAACAGTTAGTATTTTAGGTGCGGTAGTTACAATAAGTAGCATACAGCCAATTGTAAGTCTTTGTGCAGGTTTGGTAGCTATAGTTTCAGGTATTTTTGCGGTAAGATATTACTATTGGAAAACTAAACACATGAATAATGATAAATGCTAAAAATATATTAATAGCTTTATTGGTAATTGTTTTAGGTTTTTTTGTTTTTAGTGATCCAAAATATGTTGGGGGTGGCAATACTACCACTATAGTTACCAAGATAGATACACTTTATAGATTAGATACATTAAGAGAATATAAGAAAGGGGATGCAATCCCTTTTGCTGTTTTAGATACAATATACGAAATTGACGAAGTGCATGTTCATGATACCACTTATATTGTCAATGATTACAATAAGGTTAAGGTATATTCAGATACTTTACGTATAAATACAGATAATTACGTATCTATTCAAGATACGATTTCACAAAATAAGATATTTGGAAGAGGTTATAATGCTCATTTTATTGAAAAAACCATAGTAGTTACCAATGATATATACCATAAGCCTAAGAAAGAGCTTTTTGTGGGGTTAATTGGCGATTTAAGACGTTTTGATAATAAATTAGGCGTAGGGGTTGGATTGAATTATAAGAAGCAAAATGAGGCTTATACACTGAATTTTACTACCAATCAAATTAGTTTCGGATTATATAAAAAATTATTTTAAATGGCAACAAGCAAAAAAACAAGCATAACTCCATCTTTATTACCAATGGATTTTAAAACATTTGCTAAAAATCCTGTAGTAGCTACTTTATTTATTGTGTTAGGTGCTATTGGGTATTTGTATATTGATGTTAAGAGTACATTTAAGGAACAAGCTGTATCGCAAGGATTTAGAATTGAGAAAATTGAAGGCAGATTAGATATTGTTCAAGATGCATTAAGAAGAAGTGATTCTGTTAAAGCAGTTACTAGTACTCAATTAAGTACATTGAGAGAAATGGGTGCTATAAAATCAACTATAAAATAATGAAATATTTATTTGTTATATTGATTGTGGGTATGTATGGGTGTCAAAATATAACAGCTCAAGGTAAAGATAAAACTTTGGCGAAAGACGCAGATTTTGAAAATTTGATGAAACAAGTTAAAGAAAATGATCAATTGACTTTTAAAATAAGTGCTGACGCAACTGCTGAACAAAAGCAAATAGTAGAAGAAACAGTTAATAAAATAGTCGCATTGAAAGAAGAAAATAAAGACTTAAAAGAACAGTTAAATGAAACAAAAGCAAAACTTGATAATGCTAGTATTGATACTCTTATCCCATTCACTCTTAGCCCAATATCCAATAAAAAGGATTTTTAAGGGTGATTCGGTAGTGATAATGAAAGTATCTCAAGCTGACACAATTAATTTGCTTTATAAAAATTATAATGATACGATAAACGATTTAAAAAATTCAATAAAAATTAAAAAATTAGTAGTAGATAGTTTAAATAGTGAAATTTTAGATTTAAACATAAAAAAAGAAAATTATAAAACAAGATATGAAGAACGATTAAAAATGCCTACAAAATACCAATATCATGATGACGGTTGGGACTTTGCACAAAAATTAGTATTGATTGGTATTATCGTTTTACAATTTTTTACAATAAAAAGATAAAAATATGAAACAGTTTTTTTGTGACGAAACAGGTCAATTAAGTATGAAGCGTATATGCGGTTTGCTTTGTACGGTATCTTTATGTGTTACTATGTACCACAATAGTTTTAGTGAAGAGCATACAGCTCCCAGTGCAATTCTAGTAGAATCAGTAGCTTTGTTGGCTTTTGGTTGCTTAGGTTTAACAGCAGTAGAAAAAATATTTAAAAATAAAAACAATAACAATGAAAGATCAGAAAACTCTGGAGAGAATACAACTCCTACATCCTAAATTAAGAGAAGAAGCATTAACAATGTATGATGAAATTGTTGCTGCCTTAACTGGTACAGCAATTTGTCGTTTTTCTTATACTTTAAGAACTTTTGCAGAGCAAGATGCACTATATGCACAAGGTAGAACAAAGCCTGGGGCTATCGTAACTAAGGCCAAAGGTGGTCAATCTTACCATAACTATGGTCTAGCTATTGATATCGTATTATTAGTAGATACTGATAAAAATGGCACATTTGAGACTGCAAGCTGGGATTTAAAAACAGACTTTGATGGTGATGGTAAAAGTGATTGGCAAGAGATTGTAGCTATCTTTAAAAGATATGGCTATGAGTGGGGCGGAGATTGGAAATTTAATGACGCTCCCCACTTCCAAAAAACACTTGGTAAATCAGTTGCAGAGTTGCAAGCATTATATAACGCAGGCAAAGTAGATAAAAATAACTTTGTCTTAATATAAATTTATGCCATCAATTAATGGTAATTCAAAAATAGCAAGGGCATACAGGGCTAAATACCCCGATATGCCCACTTTGAAGTTAGCAAGAATAATGTACAATGAAAACAATCTAACTTTCCCAAATTTAGAGGGGGCTAGAGGTACATTAAGGTACATAGAAGGTAAAAATGGAGAAGGTCAAAGAAAAAAAATTACCAAAAAAAATACTGAATTTTTAAAAGAAGAAGCTAGGCCATACAATCCATATAGTCTGCCTAAATCAGATGAAACTGCATTTGAGCCTTATGTATTCAAAGGACATAAGAAAGTTTTAATTCTTTCTGATATTCATGTGCCATATCATAGCATAGATGCCATAACTGCGGCTATCCAATATGCAAAAAAATCAAAGCCTGATGCCCTTCTTTTAAACGGAGATACCATAGACTGCCACAGATTAAGTCGGTTTATAAAAGATCCAAAAAAGCGTAACTTTAAGCTAGAGTTAGATACATTCAAAGAGTTATTTGATGTGTTTGAAAAGCAATTAAAGTGCAAAATCTATTTTAAAATAGGTAATCATGAAGAAAGATACGAGCATTTCCTTTATGAGAAAGCCGGTGAATTGGTAGGCATAGAGGAGTTTGAGTTTGAAAACATCATCAAAGCTAGAGCCAGAGGTATAGAAATTATAGGAGATAAAAGGCCTATGAAATTAAATAATCTGTGGGGAATTCATGGCCACGAATACGTAGGTGGTATTTCGGCTCCTGTTAACCCTGCTAGGGGGTTATTCTTAAAAGCTAAGGTAAGTACCTTCCAAGGCCATAACCACCAAACAAGTGAGCATACAGAGCCTACATTGACTGGGAAAATGGTTACCACGTGGTCTCTAGGTTGTTTAAGTGAATTGCATCCAGCCTATATGCCACTAAACAAATGGAACCATGGTTTTGCAGAGGTAGATTTAGATTCTAACGGAGAAGATTTTGAATTCAACAATAAGCGTATCTTTAAGGGCAAAATATTATAGTGCCATGAAGCAGAAGTTATATAAGACTTATACTTATAAGATACCTACGTTTTACGTTACCATTAAAATAATGGTTGCGCCTAAAATGTCTGATATGCTTTCCGATAAGATATTTGAGTTAGATGATAACAAAGATAACTACGCAAAAACTGCTGCTGCTTTATGCCTAACATACAAGGATGACATATACCTTTGCTTGCCAAATGAAGGCAAATTTGCCACCGAATTCATGTTTCATGAGATAATCCATGCCAAGAACTTTATATACTCAAAAAGAGGCGTTAAATTAGATGTAGACAATGATGAGAATGAAGCATACCTTGTCCAATATATTTATAGCAAGTGCGAGGATGCTAAAAAGAAATTCGCTAAATTTATATCAAATTCTCAAAAGCCTGCTGATGAAAGCGTACCGAGTGTATTTTAAAAAAAACGGCATAAACCTAACTAAATTGGTCTATGCCGAGTCTTTATTGGAGGTGCTTAATCAATTCAAAGGAATGGATGTCATAATGGTAAAAGAAATTGATTTATTACCAGATGGAGATATTGATATTATTTCTTTGAATTAAATATTCTAATTATTTTTTATTTTATTATAATTATTAAAATCAACAGCTAATTTTATAATATTTAAAAAATCTGGGCTCTCCTCTAATCCAATAGCAAGTAAAAATCCTAAATCCTCCATTTCTCCATCAATTTCAATTTTAGATTCATTTTCAGTTAATTCCAAATAAATTTTTGCATTTTTTGGTTTGTAGTCATATTTCATTTTTTTTAATTTAATCTAGTTTAATAATTAATTCATAAATATCAATGCCATTTGGTTTTACTTCCGAGTTCCATATTGCTAACATTCTTTTTCTATGATAAACACTATGAAACTTATATTCCCTAATTAGTTTACCGCTCTTGAATAATTGCATTGTCCCCTTTATTTTGCTTCCCCAGTCTTTCGGCCTCTTGTTCATCATAAATTTTTTTTAATTCTTTATAATCTGCAATTAATTTATTGATCCTTTCTCTCAAGGTTTCGTTTTCCAATTTAAGGAGATAGTTTTGCCCCATTTCATATTGGTTTCTCATTAGTTGTCGGTTTCTGTGTTTGACAATATAAACTTCCTATCGGGCAATGGGTTAGCAGCCCATTTATTATATAAATCGTACATTTCCTCGTATCTCTCTTGATTATACCATGCATTGTGGTATATTTCTGCTATTATCATTTGCCTTTCGTATGGGGTGAATTCTGCAAATGTTGTGAAAGTTTGTGGTTGTGTTGGTGTTCCCAATACTTGTTCGCTGATTGATTTGTTTCCCATGTTTTTTTGTTTTGTGTTTAAAAATTTACATCTACTGTTAATACGTGTACTTTACCTACTCTATTATACTTTATTACTTCCGGCAATATCATGTTATTCTTTATACGATATTTTATAGCCTGCTGTGTTAATGAAGCATTAGGATTCTTTCTGTTTGACCTGAAATAATCAGGACTAATTTTTTCTGAATATTCCTTAACACTAATTTGTTTCGTTTTCATTTTTTATTTCAATTGTTTTAATAGATTCTTTGAAAGTTTCTTGTTCATTGTTAGTAATAATAGTATGAAGATAATCTTCCACTTTTGCAAGGTCAGAGCTAGCAGAATTCATTATATATCTGCCATCCTTTTCAATGTAATAAAGTACATCACCGGTAAAAGACGTTTCTTTTACGATTTCAAATTTTGCCATGTTTTTTGGTTTTTTAGTTATTAAAATATTCATTAAATATTGATTCAAATACGCTTAGTTTATTTGACGATGCTGAATTTATCTCTTCGGTAAATTCTTCCCATTGGTCATCATCTAAGTATATATCCCATTTCTCGGCAAGGGATTGCCACATCACAATAAGATCTTCCATGTCCAAGTATGGAAAGTTATTGTCTTTAAACATTCGGTGCATTGTGTCGCAAAGCATTGCTTCTTTTGTTAGTTCTTTACCCATTTTATTATTCTTTTAAGTTCAAAAAATATGTGTGCAGTGAGGTATAAAATAATAGCTAATGGCAAACCAATAATTAACAAATGCAAAAATTGGAGCATAGTAATGATTGTTGATTTAATCATGTGTGTCGGTTTTGGTAAAATTAGCATTTATTTTTATTACAGCAAAATAAATTAAATTAATTAATTTGTTAGTTGGCGCGTTCTGTGATTTTAGATAGAGGACAGCGCTTCCCAATAATGGTTTTCTACTTCTATGTTAAGAGCCTCTTTTAAGCCTTTTATTTTACGCTCTACCGGTATGATATTCTTTACCTTGCCATCAGTCAGTAGCTTGTTTAATGCCTTAATTTGGCTTTTTAATTTGTTGATTTTTTGAGATGGTGTTAATGGTTTTTTCATGGTTTTTTATTTTGTTTAATATATAAAATATGTGCGTTGATATCGTATGCGCACCCCACGTTAACCCAACGATATATAATTAGATAAAATATTAAAAGTTGGATAGGTAGTCAACTGCGGTGTAACTAACAAGAATCTTTTGGTCATCATCCAAGGATGCCAATGGGATTGCTCGGCTCCACGATTCGCAATAGTCATATACTTGCGCCATGTCAGAGGTTGTAGTGTATTGCACACCATCACTTCCATAATTACATGAGTCACAATAAGCCTCAGCTAAATGTTTGCTAACGAATGCATCACATTTGAATGCCTCAGCGCCATCGCAATCGGTTCCATAACCAATCACGAAATAAATTCCAATAGCTTTAGTCATAAGTTTTATTTTTGGTTAATACGAGCTATTTCTAGCTCGTTTCAAGGATTCACCTATCATCAGTTAACCTATGCGATAATATCATCGTGTAGCGCCTCTAATTCATTAATCCATCCATTGTACGATATGTCACGACCATCCTCTAGGACAACACATTCAAATGTGCTTTCTAGGTCATCGTTCCACCCATTGGTAATATTTTCTTGTATTTTAGCTAGGATTTGTTCTAGTCTGATTTTGATTTCTAAATTGGTCATGTTTTTTAATTTTAAATAAATCTAATAATAAGATTATTGTTATCAAATATGTTTATGTTAAACATTCGTTCAAATTTTCTTATATCAATGGAATCTCGTTTTTGCCGAATTGATTCCGATATGAATTCATCATCGTTACATGTTAAGCAACTAAAATTGTCATCCATTTTATCTACATCAATTGAATAGACTTTAATTTGTTCTATCATAAAATTATTTTAATTGGTTTCTTAATAAATAGGATTCTATTTTGGCATGCATGATATCAAATTGTTCCTGCATGAATTCGGTGTATCTGCTACCACCATCGCCATCATCCTCCCAAATTGTTTCAGTTGTATACTCATAGGTTTGCTTAATAAATAAATCAGCTAGCTCGCAGGCTAATTCATTAATATAGAAAGTTCCTTTTGGTGTTGCGTTTAATGTTTCCATTTTATTTAATTTTAAATTTTGTAAATTGTTTATCTAATTCAAATGCATTCATCCAAGGTAAACTGATAGAATCATCCACAAAATAATTTGTAGGATTACCTAGAATCTCGCAGTTCCCAATTTCATCAATTTGTTGGGTGCAATATTCTTTGACATCATCATTACCCCAAGTAAGCAAATATCCAATACCCCATATCTCGCAATATGGCTCATGATTTGCACTTTCTTGATGGTAGTTGACATCTAAGTCAGTTCCATCCTTTAATTGAAAAGAATGCCAAAAATCACCGGTATCACCGGAGGTTAAATCAAACATAAAAACTTGTCCTAGATAATGCAAAGTCAATACTTTGTTATCATAGTCAATAACGAATTTTTTTTCCATTTTAATTTTGTTTTGGTTAATACCGGATTGCTCCGGTTTCGGAAATTTATTCCTCGTCAGTTAACCTTTTAAATTGTCAATTGCCTATCATTATAGAATGGCTTTAAATCCTCATAGAATGCCTCAAATTTTTCTTTATCTACTATGTTGGTGCAATCCACTACAAATTTATCATAGTAGCTTAATTCGTCTCTAATTGCATCATGTAGATATTCAGTTTGTTTTTTATCACATTCGTTAACTAACATCTTGAATAATTCATCTGCATCAAATTCCTCTAGGAGATTGCTAATCCATCGCTCTAATTTTTTAGAAGGTATTTTATTTTTCATTTTACTTATTTTTTTTGAATAATATCATGTAGCATATCTTAATACCAATGGCAATGAATATGCCAAATAATACTAAGTCAAAAATTGCAGTTGCGGTTTGTAGTGTGTTCATGTTGTTTAATTTAAAATTTTATAAATTGATAATCGTATTCACCTTGATATGCTCCAATAAAAATTGAATCATCGCCTAAGTTTATTTCGTCAATCTCTTCGGGGTCTGACAATGTAATTGCGCCACTAATGAGTTTATGAAATTCTTTTTTACTTATAATTGGATGTACTTCATTTACATTGCAAAATATCATTACACCATAAAGTTTTTCAGCATTGCGAATAAAAGTAAATGAGCCTTGGTCATCACCTTTATCATATGTAATACATCCAATACTTGATTCAATATTTTCAGCATTGGTTTGAATGTCTACTAAAGATTCCAAATATTTTTGGGCCTCAGAATCACTAGTAAATTCTTTAATGTAAGCTAGATTATCACTTGAATAACCTTCTCCGTTCCATGTTTCAGTAATTACGTATTTCATGTTGTTTAATTTAATAGTTTAATAATTATCTAATTCAGTCAAAATTTCGCCATCAGATGAGATAATGCCATTATCTATCAACTGAGATGCGAAACGGCCATAAAAGCCTTGTAATTGCCAACAATCACCGGTTTTGACGAGATATGCCCATGCGCCTATTTTTTCTCTAGGTGTAGGCTCATCCTCGCAAAAACCCTCAATAATTGAACAAGCACGATAAGAGTCCATTGGTGTTAATGTTAATGTTTCCATGTTTATAATTTTTTGGTTAAGACCACCCAAAGGTGGTTTCGGCCATTAGGCCTCGTCAGTTAACCTGCATAAATTGTCTCAAATAATCTCTCATCCAATGTCCTTTGTTGGTCAAAGGTTTTTTTCAATTTACCATGAATCAATTCATTGAATGCATTGTATACTATCCATTGGTTAGGTCTAGTATTCAATTGCTTTGTCTCGCGCTCTACAACATCAAAGATGAATCGTGCATTGGCGCTAGGCTCCGGATTCTTATCAGATGCCTCATATTTAAACAATCCTAGAGTCTTAGCAGTTACTTTAACGTAATCCTCTAAGTTGTATACCGGTCTCTCTGCAAGCACCTCAAATTTGCGCTTAAGGGTAAAGAATTCATTGTCCATGAACAATTTTACAATCTCATCCAATTTAGGCATTACGATGTCGGTAATGGCTCCGCTATGCTTTACTGAGAATCCTATGTGAGTCTGAGCTACGTGTAATCCATTGTCACATACTTTGCGCCAAAATCCAAAGCTACCACTAGTCTTGCAACTGCCATCGTAACTATTAACGAATCGTAACATAGGGCGTAAAATATCTTTCTCACCTTTAACCTCTACTTTGTATCGGTCATCTGCTAGGATATAATCCACTACAAAAGAGCGATTGTCACGATTAATACTACGTTGTTGGTAATAAATGTCCGCATCAATTAACTTCTCCTCTACTCCTAGGAAGAAAATCTCATTAGGCAAATGGCCATAAGAATTAGATACTACGTTCACGATTTGATTCTCACAAACGATAGCATTCTCCAAACCCCTTCTAGACGGGATTCCGGTTAGTTTCTCCAATGGGACTACCTCAGATGTCACTAGAACATCATCTTGTCTAGAATTGGCTAAAAGGTGGCTTAATTTTGATTCTGCCTCTTGACTAGTTTTTGCTGAAAATTTGTCTTGTAATTGATTCATAAAATTAGGTCAGTTTTTTATGTGGTGGCTCCACATTATGGTTAAGACCATCCGGAGATGGTTTCGCATATTGAATGCTCCTCAGTTAACCTTTGTTACGCTAGTCTAGGTAAAAAGTCCTCATCATCCTCTCTTAATCCATTGTAATCGTGTGCAATTGTTTCAATGATTATTAAAGGAGTCTCAGCATTGTTTACCAATTCCTTCAGATTGTCTATGTAAGGACATAGCTTAACTGCTATATCCATTTGTGTACGAGGTGATGCTAAATCGCCAACATACTTTTCAATGATTAATAACGTGTCACATAATTGTTCATACTTGTTGCTTAATAATTGTTCCATGATTGTAAATTTTTAATTGGTTAAGACCTGCCTAAGCAGGTTTCGGATATTGAATCCATCTTCAGTTAACCTAGTTTAAAATCTTCTATCGTCTTGTTTATTGTGTTGTATCAATGTCTTAATGAATACAAATAATACAATAGAAATAAGGGTGAACGCGCCAATTATTATGGCATCAATTAAATTTATCATTTTATCTAGTATTAAAAGTTATTAAATGCAATCAGCAAACATTGTAGCAATGCTCATTGATTCGTATGTTTTAATGTTGGTTTGTTTTTCAATATCCAATGCTAATCCGATTAAATTTCTAAGTACTTGTTTTTTTGCATCAATACAATCCATTTTTTCAGATTTCCACTCAAGGATGTTTGAACCAATAGATAATAATACTTGTTTTACTTGATTTTCGTCAGTTAGGTTAATTTGATACATATTATATGTTATTAGGTTTCGCCATTCTGTGGCTCTTCAGTACTGCGAATATTAGCAGTAGACCTAAAAGGTCAGGAATTCAATATAAGTAATAACAATGCGCTATAAATCCATATTTCAGTATGGTAGTGCTTTGTCTAATCTAGGTGGTGTTTCTCTTGTATATTACTGCTATTCTTTGCGTACAAATAAGCCGCTTAGCTGATTTAATACTTGATACTTGACCGATTGTGGGTTGCTATGCATTGCCGTTGTCCTAACTAGATGCGGTGAACATCATCGCTTATATCTGCATCCTTTCTAGCTAGACTCTTAGCTACTATATATATTGGAGTGAATCGTTTAGGGCTATTGTGCCGACCTTTTACATAGTCTAGAGGTAAGAGGTAGATGTGACCAAACTCAATGGTAGTAAGGGTTTGCTTGATATTTCAAAGAGCGAAGTGCGATTTCGTTTCCCTCAATCGCTACGCTAAGGTAGTACATTATTTTATATTTGAGCAAATTAAATAAGTTTTTTTATGATTTTTTCAAGTCTTAACATTTCTTTCACAAATGCCATGCTATGGCTTTATTGCGCATTTTAAGACGATTCTAGACACCCCAATTGTTTTTGATATAATTACCAAGGATGCCCCAAGATAATTTAAATTTGAGCAAATTAGATTTTTAATTAATACATAACTCATTGACCAAACTAAATCCTTTAGCAATACTAATTCCTTTAGCATCATGCCCATCTCTACCACATCCCCCCCCTTCCTTAACATACCAACCAACATATAACCAATGCAAATAAGGTAAGCAATTGCAAGACACCATGACCATAACCATGTCCATGTCCCAACCCCATAAACCAACGCCAAC
>Ga0114974_10000123_pt1 | contig 65305 bp, 97 predicted proteins | sample S_130206_EF_Meta_FD_87318 | JGI IMG/M metagenome (GOLD analysis project Ga0114974, IMG submission 87318) | Freshwater microbial communities from Lake Simoncouche, Canada to study carbon cycling - S_130206_EF_MetaG | ecosystem: Environmental > Aquatic > Freshwater > Lake | place: Lake...
ATAACCTTCAGCGCAAACTAAATGATCACCATCATCAGTCAAACATTTTGGTACTATCTTTTTTTCACTCATAAATAATCTCACAGTGAGGTTAAAATGTTATTGTATTTGTTATGGTTGCTTGCAGGAACTTTCTATGGATTCATCATAGGATTGATTCCGGTTGCTGGCGCAACAACAGCTCTTATTACTATTTATTCTTTTATAGATGTCTTTAGAGCAGATCCATATACCTTAGTTATATTCACAACAGCAATTGTTGTATCATCAACTATAGGTGATTCCTTCTCATCAGTCATGTTGAATGTGCCAGGAGCTGGAGGATCAGCAGCCACAATGGTTGACGGGTTCCCGATGGCAAAACGAGGCGAGGGTGCAAGAGCACTATCTGCCGCCATAACAACATCTGCAATCAATGGATTTATCTGGGGCATCCTTGTCTTTTCGTTCTTGCCATTTTATGCATCGGCAGTAATGTATTTTGGCATACCAGAACAACTTGCCTTCATGTTCTTGGCATTTGCATCTGTCTGTTTTGTTTCAAATCACTACTGGGCAAGAGGAATCTTTAGTTTAGGATTAGGTATTTTCTTAGGACTCATCGGGCAAGATCCTCACACAGGTTCTGCACGATTGACAGGCGGATGGGATTACTTAGGTAACGGAATTCAAATAATCCCAATCCTTGCTGGTGTTCTTGCTTTTCCAGAACTTATCGAACTATACATAAACAAGTATGAGACAGTAAAGTTCGAGATAAAGAACTATAAAGAACAAGTCGTTCAAGGTATCAAAGATTCTTTTATTCATTGGAGAGAATCGCTCGCAGGAGGGGCAATTGGAGCTTTTATCGGAATACTCCCTGGAATTGGTGGGGCTATTGCTGATTGGGTTGCTTACAGTTTCAGTGTGGGATTAAACAAGAACGAAACCTTTGGTAACGGAAACATCAAAGGTGTTATAGGATGTGAAGGAGCAAATAACTCACAGAAAGCAACAGGTTATATTCCAACTGTATTGTTTGGCATACCTGCAGCACCTTTCGAAGTTGTCATTATGAGTTTGTTTGTCTTAGTAGGCATAGAACTTGGCACACCATCTTTGTTGAAGGATACGATGTTCTTTGACACATTACAATATTCATATCAAGCATCTTTATTTCTAACCTACATCATTAGTATAATCACTATTCGATACATTGTCAAGATATTTCTTATCCCAATTGACATTTGGTTCTGGTCACTTGTTGCACTAATTGTATGGAGCTGTGTGCAGTATACAGGTTATGCAGAAGATTACTTAATACTAATTCTATGCACATTGCTAGGACTTTCTTTAAGATATCTCAAGATGAGTCGTGCTGCTTTTATCATAGGATTTGTCTTGAGTGACAGAATAGAAAAATTGTTATATCAGTACTTGACATTATTTGATTGGTCTGATATTATAATGAGACCAGTGAGTGTATCATTGCTATTAGTAACTGCTGCTGCAATGATATACGGCATCTTCTATAGTAAAACAGAGGTGAACTACACATGAGATTTGTATTATTGTTTCTTATTTTTGTCTTTTCTTTTGGAACAGCAAAGGCAGATTATAGATTGATTGTTCCACAAAGTCCTGGTGCAGGAACATCCGTATGGGCTGCGATCTTTGCAAAGCACATGTCTGAAGCAATGAAAGAGAAGTTCATTGTTGAGCATATTCCCGGCATCAATGATATTCCTGGGTTCAACAAGTTCCATAATGAACTGCGGTTTGATGACAAGACAATCATGGTTGCACATGGTGGCAATGCAGAGTCTTTCTTGGTTGATAAGGTCGACTACAACTATGCACATTATGAACCAATCGCAACTATGAGTCTCAATACCATCGTCACAAGAAACAAGACGGTTGATATTGAGAAAGACAAGATTCGCATGGCACACAACTCAGGAGTCAATCCTGACATGATGGCAATCATTATGTTAGTTTGTGGTCCTCAGAAAGACGTGACTGCATATCTTGATTGCTATAAGAAGCGTGTTATCTATGTTAAAGGTATGCCGGGATCAGAAGCACGCCTTGCTTTTCTGCGAGGTGAGTTGAATACTATCCGTGAGACTTATGTCGCACATGAGAAATTCTTTGCAGAAAAAATTCGCTTTAATGAGGTGACTGATTGGTTCAATCACGGAGTCTATGACTTTAACACAGGCAAGATTATAGATGATCATAACTTTAAGAATGTAAAGACATTTGCTCAGGTATACAAAGATCGATGGAAAGTTGAGCCGTCAGGTGATTTCTATGAAGCCTATGCTTTGATGAAGAACTACCGTGATGTTCTGCAGAAAGCATTGTTTGTAAACAAAGGCAATCCTAATGCAGAAAAATTGCGCCAAGGTGTTGCATACATGTTGACTAACCCAGAAGCAAAGAAAGCCTTTGAAGCAGATATTGGCGACTATGATTGGTTTGTTGGCAAAGATCTAACTTTAGTCATGGGCAAATTGAAAACACAGATTACTGAAAAGAAACTAAAGACATTGGTCAAGATCACCAATGAAGGATTTGGATTTGAAACAGTTTATAAACCAGAGCTTTTAAAATGAGTGAGCGTAAATTTAAATATATCTTTGTCACAGGTGCACCGGGTTCCAAATGGAGCTCGGTCGCAAGAACATTGTGGTATAGTCCTGATGTAGATCGTTCTGACAACAAGAACGAATACAAAGACGGTAACGTGAGACACCAAGGTGCCTATTGGGGTCCTGGTATGGAATACGGCGATGACTTTGCCGCAATGAATCTTCTTTCTAAAGAAGATCTTGAAAAAGAATTTGATAAACCATTTTCTGGCAAAGGTATTAAGATTATTAAATCACACAACTTTGCAAATCACTTAGAATTCATTCGGGAAACATGGCCTGAGTGTCCTATTGTTATGTGCCTGAGAGGTGTTGATGCATGTCTTGGATGGTGGGTAAAAGCAGGTGGGTTCGATATCACTTATCCTAACTATTCAGAGTATAAAAATTTCAAATTGATGAGCATAGCAATTGAAAATCAAAATAAAGGTATTTACAATTTTCTTGACGTTAAGCCGTCATACTATACACCATCAAGTTATAACTTGAGCAATTTGCTTGGAATTGAATACAGTAAGATAGAACAAGATTTTAGTAAAGACGATATAGACGTCTATTTGAATTGGAGTTAAATTATGAAAATCTATGGATTGATGAAAGAAGCACCTGATGAAGTATTGTGGAATTTTACCCATGATGTTCATAACTTGATCCTCGACAAATACTTTAGCACCTATTGGAGAGGTGATACGAAGGATTTTAGTCATACAGGACATGAGGTTCTTTCTAACAAAGTGAAAGAGCACAACCCAAAGAACATTCTAGATGTTGGTTGTGGGTATAACGACTATAAGAAATGCTTTGATGGATATGAATTTGTAGGTATTGATCCTTATAATGATAAGGCAGACATCAAGCAAGGAATCTATGAATACTTCACGGAAAACGAAGGAAAGCAGTTTGATGCAATCCTTGCTTTAGGTTCTATCAACTTTGGACCCTATGACAAGATCTTGCAGGAAGTCGAATGGGTTGATAAGTTGCTTGCACCTGGCGGTCGTTCTTATTGGCGTGTAAATCCAGGAATTCCTCATAAGACGTTGAAAGAGTTTCCTCTTGTTGATTTGATTGAGTTTTTTGATTGGACAGAAACTTTTGTTAAAAAACTTGCAGAAGTTTTTGGATATGTGATTGAAGAATATGCAGAAGAAACCAATCATAACGGAGACAAGCGTATATATTTCTGCTTTCATAAACTATAAATAATGAATAAAACAGGAAGATATTATGGCACAGAAAGTCAATGTTACTATAGATCAAGGATCTACATTCTCAACAACTTACACTATCTATGATGGTGATGGTGCGCCTTTAAATCTAAGTGTATATACTGGAGCAGCACAGATGAGGAAAGCATATTCCTCATCTAACTCAACTGCCTTTACTGTGACAGCAAACTCTATAGGTATCATAGCGATGTCTATGTCTGCTAATACTACTGGTACTTTAACCGCTGGAAGATATGTTTATGATATTGAATTAACAGCTACAGCTAATGGAAACGTGACTAGGATGATAGAAGGAATTGTTACAGTAACACCACAAGTGACGAAATAATGTCCACAGTAGTCATAAAACAAAACAATCTGCAGAATTTTAAAGTAGGTTCAACAACAACTTCTGGTGTAAATTCTATAAAGTTAAACAATAGCAATCCTAGCACAACAGTAAGGGTAGCACAACAAAACACTAATACAACTCAAGTCCTTTCTGGAATAACCTTAGGGGGTTCACAACCTAAACCTCCTACTTTCTCAGAAATAATAAATGATGGAGGGGTCAACATTTCATATGATCCTGTTGATAAAAAATATCACGCAAGTGCAGTAGCAACTGGTGATGTATTTTTAGATGGCGGCGAGTTTTGATTTTCATAAATAATAGTAACTCAAATCTATAATACTAACAGGAGAGATTAAATTTCATGGCAACGTTAATTCAAATTAAAAGATCGTTAAATACGGCGGTTGTCCCATCTTTAGCAAACGGTGAAATGTCATTTACAGCCAATGGAGATATTCTTTCTATTGGTTCTAATGCTGAAATCGTCCATATTGGTGGTAAAAGAAACCCAGGTATTCTAACTGCTAACCAGGCACTAACTGCTAACAGCACTAGCGGCATTGATAAAGTTATTGTCGCAAATGGTGTTTTCACTAAAATCACTGCTAATGGCGCACTTGGTACTGCTGGTCAAATCATTGCTTCTAACTCAACCGGTGGTGTTTACTGGTTGGATCAGGGTGCCATCAGTGTTAATACTGATTACCAATATACATGGTCAAATACTCAGACATTCCAAAACACAATTACATTCAGCAGCACAATTAATGGTTCTATCAACGGTAATGCAAACAATACTACTTATGTAAATGGTAAGACAGAAGGCAATCTAAACGTTAATAGTGCAGCATCTGCTACTAATGCAAACAATGCATCATATCTTGGCACAACTGCTGCTGCTAACTTCGTCCAGAACACAGATTCAAGAACACTTTCTGGTAACCTTTATATGACTGGTGCAAATACCGGTTTCTCAACTGGTTACTTTGTTGGTGGTCAACCAGGTGCAGCTGCTGCTAGCGTAAGCGCAAACACAACTGCTATCTTGATTGGTAATACAACTGTTTCTGCAACAGTTAATTCAACTGCATTTTCAGGCACAGCAAATAATTCTTCTAACTTGAATGGTAAGTCAGAAGCCAATTTAAATGTTAACAATGCTCTTACAGCAAATGCTGCTAGTTATCTAAATAGTAAAACAGAAGCTAATCTAAACGTTAACAATGCTCTTACAGCAAATGCTGCTAGTTATCTAAATAGTAAAACAGAAGCTAATCTAAACGTTAACAATGCTCTTACAGCAAATAATTCTGCTTATCTAGGTGGAACAATTGCATCTAGCTATGCTTTAGAAACATACGTTGATAACAAAGCAGGAAATGCTTATTCTAATGCATTGTCCTATACACTTTCACGTGATGGTTCATATACAGGTAATAACACACTTGGCGGTACAACTACTACTATCAGTTCAAATGCATCCTTCACAGGAAGCGTTTCACTCGGTGATGCAACTGCTGACGTTATCTCATTCAATGGTAGAGTAAACACAAGCATTGTTCCTTCTGCAAACATCTCTTATGATCTTGGTACCACTCTTCTAAGATATGCTACTGTTCATGCATCAAACGTTGCATCTGTAGACGGTAACTTTACTGGTGATGTTTCAGTCGGCGGAAACCTAACAGTTTCTGGTACATTGACAACAATTGATACAGTAAACATTAAAGTAAAAGACGCTCTTATCGAACTTGCTGATAATAACAATACATCAGACACTCTCGATATTGGTTTCTATGGTCGTTCAGGTAATGCTACTGCAACATACTTCCATGGTTTGGTAAGAGACAGCGCAACTACTCCAGCTGTAGGTGGTGCATACTTTAGATTGTTCTCAACAAATACAACACCAACAACTGTTGTTGATACAGGTGCTGCTGGTTACAGACAGGGAACATTGTTTGCATATCTAAACTCTGGTGCATTGGTTTCTAATGCAACTAATATTGCAATCACTGCAAACAGTTCTGTTGCAGTTGCTCTTGTTGCTAACACACTTTCACTATCAACAGCGCTTCCTTCAACATCAGGTGGTACTGGTTTCAACACATTCACTTCTGGTGATTTGCTTGTTGCTAACTCAGGTAACTCACTTTCAAAGTTAGCTCTTGGTACTGATGGTTATGTTCTACAAGTAAGCAGCGGTTCACTTGTTTACTCAACACTTGACGGCGGTACTTTCTAATATTAAAATAAATACATTATTATGATAAGGTGATTATATTATGGATCCTGAACTTTTTAATATATACGTTGAAAAAATGCAAAATAGAATTGCTGAGCTTACCAAGACGAATTTGATCTTGGAAGCTCAGCTTTCTTACAACGAAAAATTGGCTAAAAATTTAGTCGAGGAAAACGCAAACCTGCAAGACGCTTTAGATAAAGCAAATGTGAAGGCATCCAATAAAAAGGAAAAAAGCGAGTCTTTCTAACACCTCGGTATATACCGTTTTTGAGGATGCCAAATGGCTAATAATAAATTGCAGATAAAGCGCACCACTGTTTCTGGTCGCACTCCAAACACAACTAATTCAGGCAACAGTCAGTATATCTCTACGGGCGAATTGGCATTAAACCTTGCCGATGGTAAATTATACACGTCTGATGGTACTACTTTAATTGATCTTACACCGGCCAGTGGCGGCTCTGTCAATACTGCTGCTCAGTATACCTTCACTAATACGATATCATTTTCTAATACAATAACTGTTTCTAATATATCCGCTAACGGGACTACAGGAACAGCAGGACAAGTATTAACATCAAACGGTACTATTGTTTATTGGTCAACACCTTCTGGTGGTTCTGGATCTTCTGTTTCAGTTTCAGATACTGCGCCAGTATCACCAACAAATGGTGCACTTTGGTATTATACAGGAACAAGTGAACTATTCGTTTATTATGATGATGGAACATCTTCACAGTGGGTTACTGCTGCATCTGCTTCTACTCCTTCAATAGTTCCAAACGCAACAAACGCAAATAACGCAGCATATCTTGGCGGCGTTGCTGCTGCTAACTATGCTTCAACAGGTAAGGCCATAGCGATGGCGATAGTATTCGGGGGATAAAATGGCCAATCCAAATATAGTGAACGTAACAACAATCTATGGAAATACGGGTGTCTTAGTTGCAAATACTCCAATGGCAAATGTTGTTCAAAATCCTTCATCATCTGGAGCAATCTATAAAATAAATAACTTGATTGTTACTAATGCTTGCACAGCAGCGATTGCTGTCAATTTACAGATAAATCAAGCAGGCACAAATAATTTTGTAGCAGCTAACGTATCAATTCCAGCAGCTGCAGTTGTTGTTCTATTGGCAAAGGATAGTGGTTTGTATTTGTTAGAAAATACTTCATTGCAAATCAATGCAACATCTAATGGTTATATCACTGCTGTTTCAAGTTGGGAGCAGATAAGCTAATGCGTGTAAGAATGAATGGTGGGGTTATTGGTCCTACTAATCCTACAACTACAAGTACAGCTTCTGGCATCTATAGTGTTGTAGAAGCGCAACTTGATAGACAAAATAATGCTTTCCCATATTTTTCTACATATGCTACAGACGCATATTTCAATAAAACTAAATTGTTGTTGCATAATGACGGAAGTTTAAACGCCAACAATAATACTATTATTGATACTAGTTCGCAGTCAACTACTATGACTCGTGCTGGGACAACAACCCAAGGATCATTTAGTCCATACAGTCAAACAGGATGGAGCACATATCATCCGACAGCAGCAGATTATTATAGTTTTCCATCTGTTGCTAACATGGCATTAGGATCAAGCGGTGATTGCACTATTGAATGTTGGGTTAACTTTACAAATCTTCCTGCTTCGGGTGCTTATATTTTCTCAAAAGATGGAGTTTCTGGTACTAACGTAAGTGAATATTCTTTTCAAACTACAAATGCTCTTGGTGCCGTAGCATTTACTACAGGTAACTCGAGTGGCAGTGCATCACAACAGCAATATGCTGTAGGAACTTTAGCAATTAATACTTGGTATCATATTGCTGCTTGTAGAACAGGAACAACTTGGTATATTTTTCTTAATGGAACACTTGTAAATTCGGGAGGCACAACTCAAACAGTTGCACCTGTTTCATCTGCTAGAAGTTTCTTTGTTGGCGGTCAGCAAAGTGGCGGTTCATCTTTAGCAGGTGCTTATATTTCTAACTTGAGAGTAGTTATTGGGACTGCCTTATATCTAACAACCTTTACGCCGTCTACTATACCATTGACTGCTATAGCAAACACAGATGTTCTTACTGCAAACATAAATCAATTTGCTGATAGTGTGAGTGGCGGAGTTATAACAACTGCAGGATCGCCGTGGGTTTTACCTTTTGCGCCGTTTGCTCCTATTGCTGCTTACGGTGTTTCTTCCGTTGGTGGAAGTATTTCAGCAATTGCTACTTCAGACGCAGTCACCGCAACAATTAGTGGGTCTCCGGGAACTAATGATTTTTCAATTGAATTTTGGCTATATCCAACATCATATCCATCTTCAACAAACATAGTGCCCTTTGCATTAGGTGCAGCAAATGCCGCAGCATCATTGTCTATATTTTTCAGTACATCTAGTACACAGACGGTGTTTAGATATGGAGCAGGTGGTGCAGGAAGTGATTATACAATAGGTTCTGTTCCTAAACTTAATACATGGACACATTATGCTTTTTGTAGATCTAGTGGCGTAACTGCTGTATATGTAAATGGTGTTCTTATTGCTAACACAGGAACAGCAATTTCAGGAACACCTTCAATAACTGCAACAGCATTTTCTATGTTTGCTTTAGCATCTTTAAGTCAATACTTAGGGTTCATCACAGGTGTTAGGTATATATCTGGTATTAGCGCTTATTCAGCAGCATTTACACCTCCATCAGCACCCGTATCATCAACAGGTAATACTCTGCTATTATTGAACGGAACTAACGGGTCAATATATGATAGCACAGCAAAAAATAATATTCAAACAAGTACTGGCGGTTTCTTGAGTACTACTCAATCTAAATTTGGTGGTAGTAGTATTCGTTACCCAGGTGGGGCGTATCATATCACAAATGCAGGTCCGCAAAATTCTTTAGGTCTTGGCGATTTTACTATTGAATTTTGGATATGGTTTGACGCCATGGGCAGTCAACGTCCTCTATCTCAAGGGACATATACTACAGGTGAATTTCTTCTTATCTTTAATACCAACGGAAGTTTTGATTGGTGTGAAACGGTAACAAGTCGTGTTAATAGTGGTGCAGGAGCAGTTACTGTAGGTTCTTCAGGTGGTTGGTATCATATTGCAATTGTTAGATCTGGATTGACTACAAGTGCTTATGTAAACGGAACACAGACCGGAACAACATATACACCTGCAACTAACTATAATTTTAATGCTACTACTGCCATATTTATTGGAGGAAATCCAACAACACCTTCACAGACATTCGCTGGATATATAGATGAACTACGCATTTCAGTTGGTGTTGCTCGCTATACAGCTAACTTTAGTGTTGCGACAAGTGCACATCCAAACCAATAAGGTATTATTATGGCAATAGACTTTCCTTCATCTCCTGCAAATAACCAAGTTTATGTAGATACTACCTCTGGGTATTCATTTACATACTTCACACCACCAGGTGTATGGAAAAGCACAGGATTGTCTGTTCCTGCAACTGATCGTCAGTATGTGTGGACGAATACTCAGACATTTTCTAACGTAATTACATTTTCTGCAAACGTATTAGCAAACATAGTAAATGCTGTTTCACATACAGCAGGATCAGATACGATTGCAAATTCTACGGGTGTATATACAACAGGTGTTGTTAATGCTGTAACACATACATCAGGTGCTACATTCACAGCTAATGCAACACTAGTCAATGCGGCAGCAATTAATATTACTGGTCGAACAAATACTGCAACACTATATGCAGCAACATCTGCAAACATTGCATCTGTTACACTTGCAAATGCTACAGGTGTCTATACAACAGGCACAGTAAATGCTGTATCATATACAGTAGGAACTGACTTTGTTGCAAACGGTTCTGGTGTATATCATCCACTTCTTGTGCAAACAAGAACATTGATTGCAAACAATTCACAGAACCCGTCCAACCCAATAAAGTTTTCAGGACTACCCGCTGTAAACTATGTGACAGGATCTTTGACTTTATCATCTGGATCTGCGGCAAACACTGATATCAATTTAACATCATATATACCTTATACTGGGGTTTTCAACTATTCAACAATAGATGTCAAAGTTCAAGGGGCATATGTTGCAAACACTAATGCGGCTCAAGGCAACTCAGGTGCTGCAGCGGCACAGCAATCGCATCTCATAAAAGGATTCCATCAAGGTATATGGGCAAACAGTCTGCCTTCTTATATTCTTGAAGGCGGAACAGTATATTCAACATACAATGGTGATGCAACAAACTTTCCTGCAGGAGCAATCAATGCTACAAAGGTTTTGTTGATTGCTAATACTACTGGTGTTTATCTAAGATTAATTCAAAGAACAACACCAGGAGCACAATCTGCAACTTACTATACCTATAAAGTAGAAATTATGAATCTTTAATAATATGGAAAATTGCAATGAGATTTATTAGCAAAAAAATTAACTTACTTACATTTCAAATTGTGTTTAGTGAAAGGAATCCAAATTCAATACAGATTCAAGCACTCAATCCCGATCCTGAAATAGATCACTGCATGGCTTATTTTATTGAAAATTTTATTGAAAACTATGATGATCTAACAGATACTCAAATAGTTAATTTAATAAAAAAGAATGATGAGTTTAAGAATTGTTATCAACAAGCAGTCACTGCCTTTGCGCTATAATTAATAGGAGAGTAAAATGGAATTAAGTAAAGAAGATATCATGAGTGAATTTCCACATGCAAAGCCAGAATTGGTTGATGCATTGTGTGGTGCATTAGAGGTATTAGAAGAGTATGGAATTGATACTCCTCTTCGCCTTGCACATTTCCTTGCACAGACATCACACGAGTCTGGTGGGTTCAGAGCGGTCGAAGAAAATCTAAACTACAAAGCAGAAACACTTTCAAAGATCTTTCCAAAGTATTTCCGTGATAAAGATACAAATGACTATGCAAAGAAACCTGAAAAGATTGCTAACCTAGTATATGGTGGACGTATGGGCAATGGTCCTGTAGAATCGGGTGATGGCTATCGCTATCGTGGTCGTGGATTAATTCAGTTGACTGGCAAATCAAATTACGAGAAGTTCGCTGAAGGAATTGAGTCAACACTTGAAGAAGCAGTTGAATACCTAACAACACCTGAAGGTGCGGTTGAATCTGCTGCATGGTTCTGGGCAAACAACGGATTGAATGAATTAGCAGACACTGATGACGTTACAAAAGTAACCAAGCGTATCAATGGCGGCACAATTGGTTTGGCAGAACGTGAAGCCCACACAGAAGCTTTTAAAGAAATGCTTGGAGTATGAATCTTCATAAATAATCAAAATGGAGATTTATACCAATGGCAACACCAAGAACTAGAGCCGAATTCAAAGAATACTGCCTTCGTAAGATAGGCAAACCTGTAATTGAAATCAATGTTGATGATGACCAGGTTGAAGATCGTATTGATGAAGCGCTAAAGTATTACTATGACTATCACTTCGATGGTACAGAAAAGATGTATTATCGTTATGTCTTTACTGAAGCAGATCGTCCAGATGCTATTAAAGAAATCATAGTCAATGATGGTGGAACAGGTTACTCCAATACTAATACTATTGTTATCACTAAAGCGTCTGGTGACTCGACAGGCACAGGTGCTACTGCAAACTTAGTAACATACGCTAACGGAACTATCAATACCATCACAATGACCAATAATGGATCTAACTATAGAATGGATCCTACTGTCACTATCACAACCGCAACAGGTTCAGGTGCAGATCTTTCTGCCTACGTTGGTGGTTATGTTACGTTACCGCAGAACATCATTGGTGCAGTAAACATCTTTGATATTGGCGACTACATTGCAACAAACAACATCTTCAATCTTCGCTATCAAATTGCTTTGAATGATCTATACACCTTGACCTATCAGTCAATGGTTCCATACTATATGGCATTCCAACACATTCAGTTGCTTGAGAATCTTCTTGTTGGAAAGCAACCAATCAGATACAACAGAAACACCAATCGTCTATATATTGATGTTAACTGGAGCAAAATCGATGCAGGATCATATCTTGTTGTTGAAGCATATCAGATCATTGATCCAGTCAAGTTCCCAGACACATGGGGTGATCGCTGGTTGCAAAGATATGCAGCAGCATTGATCAAGAAACAATGGGGCACAAATTTAACAAAGTTCAACGGTATTCAGTTGCCAGGCGGTGTTACATTCAACGGTGAAAAGATCTACAATGATGCAGAAGCAGACATCGAAAAGATGGAAGCAGAGATGAGCATGAGTTATTCGTTGCCTGCCTATGACATGATTGGATAATCAATGGCAACGAATTTCTATTTCAATAACTTCGGCGCATCTAATGAGCAAGGGTTAATTGAAGATCTTATCATTGAGTCAATTAGAATATATGGCTTGGATATGTATTATATTCCAAGAACAAAGAATAACGTCTCGGACGTATTCAATGATGTTCAGTATAGCACATATAACAATCCTGTCTTTGTTGAGATGTATATCCAAAACGTTGACGGGTTTCAAGGTGATGGCGAATTCCTTTCGAAGTTTGGTGTTGAAGTTCGTGACCAAATCACGTTCACTATCTCACAGAGAGTATTCAATCAGGAAGTTGGTATCTATACAAATGAGACCCGTCCTACTGAAGGCGATATCATCTGGTTCCCATTAACCCTTTCACTGTATCAGATCAAATATGTAAACAAGAAAGCAATTTTTTATCAACTTGGTGCGCTCCAAACCTATGACATTGTTTGTGAGCTTTATGAAGGTAATTCTGATATCTTTAATACGGGTATTGCTGAAATAGATGATAAGTATAATGCACTATCACTAGTAGATGATTCTTATGCAATCTTGATGGAAGATGGTGCTGTGCTTATGACTGAATACAATGAAAAAGTTCTTAACGAAAATTACAGCATCGATACAATTGATGTTCTAGCAGACAATGATGTCTATGATCTAACATCTAATATTGACTTCATTGACTTTACAGAAATCGATCCGTTCTCAGAAGGGGGCACAAGAGTCTAATGCTTTCAGTCCCATTTTATCATTCACTGTTTAGAAAATATGTTATCATCTTTGGAACGCTGTTCAATAATATCCGTATTGAGCGTGTAGATCAAACAGGTGTGGTCACACAAACGCTCAAGGTTCCTATTGCTTATGGTCCTCGTGAGAAGTATCTTGCTCGTGTAACAGGCAATCCTGATGCTATTGCAACACAAGCAATTCAACTTCCACGTATGTCTTTTGAAGTAACAAACATTGGATATGCTGCTGACCGTAAACTTCAGACAACAAGAACTGTGATGACCGCAAACAGCGTTACGGGAGTCAATGTCTATAAGAAAGCATTTACGCCAGTTCCTTATGATATTGATTTTTCTCTTTCAATTATTGCAAAGAACACAGAAGATATGACTCGTATCGTCGAGCAGATTCTTCCATACTTCACACCTGAATGGACGATCTCTGCAAAACTTCTTCCTGACTTTGATCAATTAACAGACATTCCTATTGTTATTGGTCCTATTCAGATTGATGATAATTATGATTCTGCATTTACAGAAAGACGTTCTTTAGTATACACAATTAACTTTGTGATGAAGGCATATCTTTATGGTCCTGTAACTCAATCTAAACTTGTAAAAATTGTTGATATCAATTATAGTATTCCTATAGACATTGATACACCTCTTGATGAAGTCGTTCCTGTAGAATTACAGGCAGTGCGTCCGGGTCTTGATGCTAACGGAAACCCGACAACATTGCTTGCTAATACTATTCCTTATTCACAGATTCAAGAAATCGATCCTTACGGTTATATTGACACAAAGACGTTATTCCCAAATGGCTAAAGACGATGTGATCTCCCAAAGTTTAAGTATTGATATCCCAACACAGCCAACAAAGATCGTTGAATTGCTTCCTGCAAGACCTAAGATAGATACGAATGACTTTGACTATGCAAGACGCAATACTTATGATGTTATTGAAAAAGGCATGTCTGCACTAGAAGATATCATTGACATAGCAAAGCAATCAGAGTCTGCAAGAGCGTTTGAGGTTGCAACAAACCTTATGAAAACAATGCTTGATGCAAACAAAGACCTTATGCAGTTGAACAAAGACAATAAAGAATTAACCCGTGATGATAGAACACCTGATAAGCAGGTGACAAATAATAACTTGTTTGTTGGTTCATCTGCAGAACTACTAAAGATGATAAAGCAAGAAAGTGAAAAATGATGCTGCGTGATATAAATTTAGATTTATTTCCTACGCCTTTTAGTATAATCAATTTTGGAGAAAGTTCTAGAGAGTTAAACAAAAAAATTCTTGATATGATTTTTGAAGAAAAAGAAACTAGCAAATCACAATTAAGAACAGGTGTTGGTGTTTGGCAAAGTCCTCCTGGGTTAGAACAGAAGTATGATATCTTTACAGAATTAAAATCTTTATTTTTTAATCGTTCTAAATTTACTTTAAGTAAAGCAGGATTCAAAGACAATATAGAGTCATATTTAGAAATTGGCGATTTCTGGGTAAACTATAATGACTCACCTTATGCATATCATACTCCTCATATTCATGGAACAGGTCAAGCAGTATTTTCAGGTGTATATTATCCATCATCAGGAATATTAAATGGTGAACACCTTTCTGCAAAACAAGATCTAAATGCTAATCCTGTAATAGAATCATCAGGTCAACCAAAACCCGGAAACATTGTTTTCTTAGATCCTGCCGCTGCAATTAAAGGTCAAGTATATCCGGGAGAACATTTGAATAGATATCCTTATTACGGATTAGAAATTTGCATTGAACCACGTGAAGGATTGCTTGTGTTATTTCCTCAATGGCTACAACACCTCGTTACACCAACAGAAAAAGAAGGTTTTATTAGAACGAGTCTTGCGTTCAACATAAACATGAAAAGATGAGCACACAACCAGCATCAATGGCATACTTAGGTAATGCCAACCTAAAACGCTCTAATATTAAACTTGAATTTAGCAAGGAGCAGATTGCTGAGTATATTAAGTGTGCAGGTGATGTTGAATATTTCTGTGCAACTTATGTAAAAATTGTTCATGTTGATAAAGGACTTATTCAGTTTCAACCATACGAATATCAAAAAAGAATGTTTAAGACATTTGATAACAATCGTTATTCAGTATGCAAGATGCCTCGTCAGGTTGGTAAGACAACAGGGGTTGTTGGATATCTTCTACACAAACTTCTTTTCAATGAAACTTTTAATTGCGCTGTTCTTGCAAACAAAGAATCACAGTCAATTGAAATTCTTTCTCGTATGCAGTTAGCTTACGAATGGTTGCCTAAATGGCTTCAACAAGGCATTGTTGAATGGAACAAGAAGTCAATTGAACTAGAAAACGGTTCTAAATGTCTTGCAGGTGCAACAACATCATCTGCTATTCGTGGTCGCTCGTTCAATCTAATCTATCTTGACGAGTTTGCCTTCGTTCCTAGAAACTTGCAAGATCAATTCTTTTCATCTGTGTTCCCAACAATTTCATCTGGCGCCTCAACTAAAGTTCTCATTACCTCAACACCAAACGGCATGGATCTATTTCATAAGATTTGGATTGAATCTGAACAACAAAAAAATAACTTTGCCCGTGTTGATGTTCACTGGTCAGATGTTCCGGGACGAGATCAAGCATGGGCGGATGACATGATCCGCAACACATCTAGAGATCAGTTCAGGCAAGAATTTGAATGTGAATTTTTAGGTTCATCTAACACACTTATTCACCCAGCAGTGCTTTCAAAGCTTGTGTGGTTTGATCCTGTTAAAGATCTACATGATGTAAGAATTTATAAAGAACCTATCAAAGATCATTTCTATGCATTGACCGTAGATGTATCTGAGGGATTAGGGCTTGACTCGTCTGCATTTACAATAGTCGACTGTTCTGTTATGCCTTATGAGGTTGTTGCAACCTATGATAATAACATGATGCAGGAACTTCTATATCCAACACTTCTTGCAAACGTTGGACGATACTATAACAATGCAGCGATCTTGATAGAAATTAATACGGGAACACAGGTAGTAAATATTCTGCATCAAGACCTTGAATATGATAATATAGTTTATACGAGAACATCTGGTCGCAAAGGAACTGTATTAGGAGGAAATGCTGGAAGCAACAACAGAATGGGTATCAAGACAACAAAGGTCACAAAAAGATCTGGTTGTTCTAATATCAAGTCGCTAATCGAACAAAATCAAATCATCTTAAATGATTATAAGATTATCAAGCAACTATCAACTTATGTGGTTGATGGGACAACATACAATGCTGAAGAAGGTCACCACGATGACTTGGTAATGTGTCTTGTTCTATTCGCTTGGATGGTTTCTCAGAACTACTTCAAGGATGTTTCTAACACAGACATCAGACAAAAGATACTTGAGGACAACGAGAGACAAATTGAGGAGGATCTCACTCCATTTGGAATGTATGATGACGGGATGCCAGAAGAGATAGTTTCTATTGTTTCTTCGGATGAATTCGAAAGAATTCTTTTAAATTAGTTAATTTATAAATAATCATACTACAAGTATAAGAATGAAGTATTAAATTTCATTATTATTAAAGGAGAAGAAGATGCCATTTCAAGTAAGTCCTGGCGTTAATGTTACCGAAATTGATCTAACAACAATTGTTCCTGCAGTATCTACTACTGAAGGCGCTCTTGCTGGTATTTTCAGATGGGGTCCTGCTCAAGAATTACATTTAGTTACTTCTGAAACTGAATTGGTTCAACAGTACGGAAAACCTACTGCAAACAATTTTGAAACATGGTTTACCGCCGCAAATTTCTTAGCGTATGGAAATAAATTATACGTATCTCGTGCAGTTGCTGCTAACAGCTATAATGCTGGTGCCGCTGTATCTGATGACTACACACTAGATACCTCTGCAGTCAATGTTGCTGGTACTGGAGGATCATATGTTCCTGGCGATATTCTTTATATCGAAGGCGGATCATTTGATTCTAAAGCATCTGTCAATGTTGTTACAACAGAAGTAAGAACACTAACTGTTGTTGCTGCAGGTTCTAGTTACACTAACTCAACAATCATTGCTCTTGCAACCGGAACAGGAACTGTAGCAAACGCTGCTGTTACAACAAACGGTTCTGGTAACGTAGCATCACTTTCAATTATCAATCGTGGTGCTTTCACAGTAAATCCAACACTTACAGCAGGTGCTACTTCAAATACACTTGGTGCTGGTGCAGGTTTGACTGTTACTGTTACAACTCGTGTATTGTCAGTAGCAACTAATGATGCAGGTTCCTATACAGCAGAACCTGAAGTTCTTACAGGAAACATCCCAACAGGTGGTTCAGGTACCGGCGCTCGTCTAAACATCACATTTGCTCAGGGTGGTTCAATTACATCTACTCAGATCAAAAACCGTGATGACTATGATATCAAAACAGGAAGCTTTGATGCAGATGCTCTTTACTTTGCAAAATGGCCTGGGTATCTTGGTAACTCAATAAAGGTTGCTGTCTGTGATTCTGCTAATGCTTATTCACAAGCAATCACAGGTAATGCCGATTCTGTTGCAACATTTGCTGGTGTAGTTAATAGCAACAACATGACAATCACTGTTGTTTCTGCAACATCAAACTCAAACGCTAATACAATGGCTGCATCTATCGCATCTTCAATTAAGGTTGGTGATTATATTCAGATCGGTAATAGCGAAATTGGATATCAATATCTTAAGGTTACATCAGAAGGTGCTGTTGCTTCTAATACAACATATGCAAACAGCACAGTGTGGGGTGCCGGGTTCACAATCACAACAGAAATTCCTTATGCGCTTTCTGCTAATATTTCACCAACTTCAGTAACTCGTTATTGGGAATATTTCAATAGAGTAGGAACTGCTCCAGGAACTTCAACATTTGCATTTAATCAAGGTGGATCCAATGATGAATTGCACATTGTAGTTGTTGATGAAGACGGCGTTATTACTGGTACAAAGAATCAAATCCTTGAAGTTTTCCCTAACGTATCACGTGCTACTGATGCAAAAGGTGAACAAGGTGGTTCAATCTACTACAAAGACGTTCTAAATCAATCATCACAATATATCTGGTGGGCATCTCACAGAGCAGGTTACAACATTACTAATGCTGCAAATATTGCAGGAATTAATACTGCTCCATTGAATCTATCATTGTCAGGTGGTGCTGATGGCGTAACAGAAACAACAGCGACACTAGGAACATATGCTCTTGCTTATGACATGTTCAAAAGTTCAGAAGATGTTGATGTTTCATTGATCCTAACAGGTAAGTCACAGTTTGGCGTATCTGGCGAAGGTCTTGCTAACTACTTGATCGACAATATTGCAGAATTCCGTAAGGATTGTGTGGTATTCGTTTCACCTAAACAAGAAACAGTAGTAGCAAATCCTGGTGATGAATTGAATGATGTAAGAACATTCCGTAATGCGCTTCGTTCAACTTCATACGCTGTTCTTGATTCTGGTTATAAATATCAGTATGACAAATACAATGATACTTATCGTTGGATTCCATTGAATGGTGACGTTGCTGGAACTGTCGTAAGAACAGATGATCTTCGTGATCCTTGGTTCTCACCTGCTGGTTTCAATCGTGGTCAGATCAAGAATGTTGTTAAGCTTGCATACAATCCAAACAAGGGCAACCGTGATGAATTGTATAAGTCTGGTGTAAATCCTGTTGTTAACTTCCCAGGTAATGGTGTTATCCTTTATGGTGACAAGACATTGCTTGCAAGACCTTCAGCGTTTGACCGTATCAATGTTCGTCGTCTATTCATTGTTCTCGAGAAGGCAATTGCAATCGCTGCTAAGTCTTCACTATTCGAACTCAATGATGAATACACAAGAGCACAGTTCCGCAATCTAGTAGAACCGTTCCTACGTGATGTTAAGGGTCGCCGTGGTATCTATGACTTCAGAGTTATCTGTGATGATACAAATAACACACCTGAAAGAATTGACCGCAATGAATTCTGGGGCGATATCTATATTAAACCAGCTCGTTCAATCAACTTCATCCAGCTTAACTTCATTGCTGTCCGCACTGGCGTTAACTTTGATGAAATTGTCGGCAAATTCTAAGGGGGAGATAACAAATGGCTTTCGATATTGATGAAATCAAAGGAGCTATGAGATTTGGTGGCGCTCGCCCTACACTGTTCCAGGTAATCCTGACAATGCCTCCGGGCATTGTCGGCGATCTATCTACTTTACAGTTTATGGCTCGTGCTACACAAATCCCAGCGTCTAATCTTGGTCTTATTCAGATTCCATATTTTGGACGTAAAGTAAAAATTGCTGGGGATCGTACTTATGATCCTTGGACTATAACTGTTATGAATGACGAAGACTTCACGGTTAGAAATTCTCTTGAAGTTTGGAATCAAAGAATTAACAGTCATGCAGGAAATCTAAGAGACGGCAACTTGCCTGAAGAAAGATTGTATAAGAGTGTTGGTACTGTTACACAATTTAGCAAGCAAGGTGATGTTCTTAGAACTTATAGCCTTTCTGGCGTATTCCCAGAAACTGTTTCTACAATTGATCTTGATTGGAATGCTAACGACCAAATCGAAGAATTCCAAGTTCAATTCCAATATGATTACTTTGTTGTCTCAGGTCCGACAACAGATGGTCTTATTGCTTAATATTTGAAATACCTAGAAGAGAGTCATCATAAATAAAGATGACTCTCTTTTTTTAAGGAAAATAAATTATGGTTCAACTTTTTGGTTTTGAGATCAAACGTAAGAATGAAGAACCGTCCGAATCCTTTGCCCCCGAGATCAAGGATGATGGTGCGGTTATTGTTGCGGCAGGTGGCGCTTATGGCACCTATATTGATCTTGACGGCACTGCTAGAACAGAAGCAGAACTAGTCGCAAAATACAGAGAAATTTCACTACAACCTGAACTTGAGATGGCTATTGATGATATCGTCAATGAAGCAATCGATACAGACGCAGATGATGTAGTTCAAATCAATTTAGATAAGATCACTCAATATGGTGATCCTGTCAAGAATAAAATTCGAGAAGAATTTGACAACATTCTTGACTTGCTTAACTTTCAAACAGAAGCATATGAATTATTCAAAAGATGGTATGTTGATGGTCGCATATTCTACCATATCATCATTGATGAAAAGAACCCACGAGATGGTATCAAAGAATTAAGATACCTAGACCCACGCAAGATTCGTAAGGTTCGTGAAGTAAAGAAAACACCTAAAGGTCCTATCATTGTTCAGCAAGTAAAGCGTGAGTATTATGTCTATAATGATCGTGCTTTCAACATTGCAGGAGCAGGTGTTGCGCTTGCACAAGACAACAATGCGACTGGCGGTTTGAGAATTTCAGTTGACTCTATCCTGCACATTACATCTGGATTGATGGACAAGAATAACCAGATGGTTTATTCATACATTCAGAAAGCAATCAAACCACTCAATCAGTTAAGAATGCTTGAAGATGCGACTGTTATCTATCGTATTTCTAGAGCACCAGAACGCCGTATCTTCTATATTGATGTTGGCAACTTGCCTAAGGTAAAGGCAGAACAATATCTAAGAGACATGATGGTTCGCCATAAGAATCGTGTTGTCTATGATGCAACAACAGGCGAAGTAAAAGACGACCGCAAGTATATGACTATGCTTGAGGATTATTGGTTGCCTCGCCGTGAAGGTAACAGAGGAACAGAAATTACAACATTGCCTGGCGGACAAAACCTTGGGCAGATGGATGATGTTCTTTACTTCCAAAAGAAACTTTATCAGTCATTGAATGTTCCGGTGTCTCGTCTTGATTCTGGCAGTTCAGGATTTAATCTTGGTCGTGCTGCAGAAATTTCTAGAGATGAAGTTAAATTCACAAAGTTTGTTGGTCGCTTAAGACGTCGCTTCTCACAAATATTCTTGAAAGCACTTGAGAAACAATTGGTGCTTAAAGGTGTTGTTGCAGAAGCAGATTGGCCTGAACTAAAGAATCAAATCAACTTTGACTTCACAATCGACAATCACTTTGAAGAATTTAAAGAAGCAGAAGTACTACAGAATCGTATCAATACACTTAATCAAATAATGCCCTATGTTGGTCGTTACTATTCTGATTTATGGGTTCGTAAGAATGTATTACATCAATCAGAAGAAGAAATTGCTGAGATGATGGATGAAATGGGTGAAGAAAAAGTGCCCATGATAGCACCTACTCCTGAAGGAATGGATCAAGCACCTGCACCTATTGCTAATCGTCCAGATACTCAAAATGATATGCAACAGCAACAGCAACCAGGAGAACAACCACAGCAAAATACTGCTGTTGGTAGTGGTGTTGTTACTGGCAAAGGTCAGGCATATTAATTGATAAATATAATGAACAAATCAAATTATTGGAGGAACTAATGACTTCTGTATCAGATATTATGGCATATGCTTGGGATAAAGACGCAGTTAACTTGAAAGCGTCTCTCGACACAGTGATGACTGACCGTATTGCAGATCAGATCGATGCAATGAGAGTCGACTATGCATCTAGCATGTTTGGCGCAACAAACGGTGAGACAATGGAAGAAGTCGATGATAATTCCTCATACGAAGACACAGAAGAATTAGATTCAGGCGAAGGAACCCATGATGAGAACGTTTAAGTCATTTAATAGAGAAGACGTAAAAGAACCCGTGCAACCTTTTGATCCTCGCTCAGAAGGTGAACAAAGATTTAAGCACATGCACAATCCTGTCAATTATAAGAACTTAGTTCCAGGTGTGACTGATCAAGATCACGTGTTCAATGGCGGTGATCGTAGATATGATCCGCCAACAGCATCATATGAAAAAGGTGCAGACGTTGCTGCTTATGACAAGGGTCTTACAACAGAAGAAGTTGAAAATCTTGATGAATTGACCGGCATCAAAAAATCGCCTATCAAAAAGATTGGTTACGTTATGAAGGCTGGCAAGGTTATGACAAAGACCGCTCCTCATGAAATTGCTAACAATCCAGAAACTGAAAGAAAATTCAAAAATAGATTAGACGGTCTTCAGAATCTTCAAAAGAGAATGACCAAAGAAGACCTTGAGCATCTTGATGAAGCAGATCTAACAAAGATTGATAGAAAGACACTTGAAGCATTAACACAGTTGCATAAGCACTATGGTCAAAAAGATCCAAGATCAAAGGCATCTGCAGAACGTGGTGAAGCAGAACTAAAAAGACGTGACAACGAAAAGAAAGAAAAGATGAAGGAATCAACACTTCCTCCTCATCTTGCAAAGATGTTCAATGCTAAGGGTGATTTTAAAGATCCTAAGAAACATGCGATCTACAAAGGCATCCAAGACAGAATGGCAAAGAAAGATCTTGGCGTTGATGCAAAAGATCACAAATCAGAATACTCAAAGATGCGTGCTGGCATGGGTGTTGATGACAAAGCGACAACAAGAAAGCTTGTTGGCGAAAGAACTCTCACACCTGGCGAAATGAAGAAGCGTGAACAGATTGCAAAAGCAATGGGCCGTGAAAATCCAAAGATGGATATGTCAAAGAAGATGGCTATCGCAACTGCATCCGCAAAGAAGGTTGCTGAAGCTGCTGATGAGTATGAAGGCGAATACCAGTCAACATTGACTAAGAAGCAGAAAGATGCTGCTAAACTAGTACCAGCAAAAAACAAAGCATTTAAAGCTTCTATGTATAAGCAAGGCAAATATCCTATTCAAAGCAAATTGAGAAACGAAGAAATTAATCTCGATGAAGCTATCGGCGATCATGCTGCTTTAGCAAAGTATGCTGATGAGCATGGACGTCTTGACACAGATGATCTACATACAGCTGCTAAGCATATGAAAGATCATAATATGGGTGCATTAAGAAGGCACCTCCAAGATATGGACACAGACCCTAGAGATAAGGCTCTAGAGTATGTTAAGAAAAAACACTATGCAAAACTAGGTTACAGTGCTGAAGAAGTTGAGTATGTAGATGAAGCTAGCAGTGCAATGCAGAGCTTAGCGTCAAAAAAGAAATCTGGCACTGAAAGAGCACACAAAGAAATTCACGGCATTAGCTCAAAGAGATTTGCTGTTAGACAAACTGATAAGAGCAAACCAACAAAGCATAAGATGGACATCCATGTTGTAACAGGCAAGGGTGAAGAGCGTAAGTATCAAGATGAAGTTGATGCAAAAGACAAGCATTCTGCTATCTTCGCCACTCAACGTAAATATGCTGCCTTTGGTAAAAAGATGGGATACTCTGTAGACAAGGTAGTCCATAAAGGAATGGTTAAAGAAGACGCTGAGCAGATTGATGAGATTTCTACATCTACATTAGTTTCATATGGTCAAAAAGCACAGAAACAAGTTAAAGGAAATCAACCTGCTGATCCTGATAAACTTCGCAAGCGCACTAATAGAGAACAGGGCATTAAGTTAGCTTTCAATAAATTTTATAATTTCAAAGCAAAAGTTCCTGCAACTGTTAAAGAAGAAGCTGAACTAGACGAAAAGATGTCTGATGAAACAAAAACCAACATCAATTCCGCACTAGGCAAGAAAACACCTAGCAATGTTTTGAGAAAAACAACTAAATCTGCTAGAGCACTGATTGCACTTTCTAAACTTAGAAAAGAATCACTTGAACTAGACGAAGCAAAGCGTGGCCGTCCTCGCAAGGATGGATCATCAAAGCCTGCAGGTTCAGATGACGAAGAAGGTGGTCGTGAGCACATTATCATTCAGCTACGCAAATCAGAAAACCTACGTGGCAGTGAGAAGAAAGTTGAGTTCAATGATAACTCAAGACATGTATTGAATCCTGCTCATGTAAAGAAAGCGCTTGACATGCATTCTGGTATGAGACCGTCTGATAAAGAAACATTTGAAAAGCGTCTAGCATCTTCTCATGCTTCATTCACATCTGCTGTAAAGGGTGAACCTGCTCCGAAACCAAAACCAAAGATTTCACTTGGCGGAAGAGTGCAAGAAATGCGTGATCCATCAACAACTCGTGCAGACAAAGGCCCAGAATCTGTAGAAACAATTCGTGATGCTGATGGCGTGCTTCATGTTGTGAAAAGAAAAGGTGTTTCTAAAGGCACAGTTTCAATTGGTGAAGCAAAAGACCTAAATGCAAAGAACGTAAAAGCAGCAGTAAAGCATGACTGTGCAACACATGTAGAACATTCAACTTGGGGTGTTGGCAATTGTATTCCTGAGATGCACACAATTGAAGAAATCTCTGAAGGTGTTGGATATGTCACTCACTATGATATCATGTTCGAGCATGGTATTGAGCAGAACGTTCCTGTAGAATCATTGAGAATTCTTGCATCTGAAGAACACGGCCATACATCAAAGAAAACTATGAAAGAAGCTCTCAAGGGCAAGCAACATAAAATTGATGCTAATCATAATGGCGAAGTTGATGGAGAAGATTTTGCTATCCTAAGAAATAGATATAGGAAGTTTAGACCAAAACGTCTTGCAAGAGTTAACGAAGCAGAAGAAATGACTGCAGTAACTGTAAAGTCAGCGGCAGACACACAATATGCTAAAGGTCAGCAATCAAAAGAAAACATGCAACAAGATAGCATCAACAAGATGAAAACTGATCCTCTTTCATCAAAGGAAAGTGTAAAGCTTCCTCCTACACAAGGTAACAAGCCAATTGGTGGTGAGGCAGAAAGTCCTGCTCGTGTTGGTGGCAAGTATTCAATGGAAGAAGAAAGATTAGAAAATCTTTTTAATTCGCTTTCAGAAGAAAATCAAGAAAAGTTTGCAGCGATGCTTGAAACAGAAGAAGGTCTTGATCAATTGCTCGACTTTGCAGAAAGACAAGGATTCTAAGATATGGCTAATATAATTAAACCAACTGGCAATACATCAAGTTGTAATACTACAACTTTTAGTTCTTATGGTAATAGTTCTTTAGTATTGATGACACACGCAGCTGCAACAACAGTTTTAGCTGTAATTACATGCAAAGACTCAACTAACACAACAGTTTTGTGGACTGTGTCTATTGTAGGTGGAGAAAGTTTTATCGTAGAAAAGGGTAAAACGGATATTATAACGTCAAACCACTCAGGTGTTTCTTTGGCAGCTACGCCAGTTGCATATAAGAACTAAGGAATAAGTAAATGAGACTTATCACAGAAATCAACGAAGAAGTAAAATACATTTCAGAAGAAGGTTCTGAAGGAAAAAAGAATCTTTATATCGAGGGTATCTTCCTTCAGGGCAATCTTAAGAACCGTAATGGTCGCTATTATCCAGAACAAGTTCTTGCAAAGGAAGTTGCACGCTACACAAAAGAAAACATTGATAAGGGTCGTGCTTATGGTGAACTAGGTCATCCAGACGGACCATCAATCAATCTTGAGCGTGTCTGCATGATGATCAAATCACTAAAGCAAGAAGGCACAAACTTCGTTGGTCGTGCTAAGATCATGGAAACACCTTATGGAAACATCGTAAAGAACTTGATGTCTGAAGGTGCAAGCCTTGGCGTTTCATCTCGTGGTATGGGTTCTCTTGTTGAGAAGAATGGATTAAATGAAGTGCAGGATGATTTCTATCTTGCAACCGCTGCAGACATTGTTGCAGATCCTTCTGCACCAGATGCTTTCGTCAATGGCATCATGGAAGGCGTAGAATGGGTTTGGGACAACGGAATGCTTAAGGCACAGAAATTGGAACAAGCAAAGCGCCATATCAATGAGGCTGCTGCTAAAGTTTCAAAGAAAGAGCTAGAAGAAGCTAAAATTCGTGTGTTCCAACGTCTACTTTCATCAAAACTGTAATTTTATAAATAAATTAATAAGATATCTCAAAAGGAGAAAATAATGTCAGAGTTTGAAAAGACAGAATTAGAAAACGATGAAGTTCTTCAAGAGGACAATGCAGCGTCAATTGCAATGAGTCCTACTGATGTTTCTCGTTCAGAACTAATGGCCATGATGGTCAACTATGCTAACTCACTTGGCAACAAGGAAGAGCTTGCAGCATTTGTTGCTAAACTTCCAAATGCAAAAGAGATGACAAGATCAAATGATGAAATCTATAATAGCGTTACAGGTAATGCTACAAAAGATTCTGGTGCAAACAAAGCATCAATCAAGTCATCAAGCGCACCAGGCGAAACAATGCACTCACTTCCTTCAATGAAAGAAGACCTTGCAGTATTGTTTGGTGATGACTCAGGTCTTTCAGAAGATTTCCGTCTTAAGACAGAAACAATTTTTGAAGCAGCAGTTGCTACTCGTGTAGGTCTACAACTTGCAAGTCTTGAAGAGTCATATGAGCAAAAGTTAGATGAGTCAATTTCAGCAATTCAAGTTGAGATGGAAGAAAATGTTGATGCATATTTGAACTATGCAGTAGCAGAATGGATTCAAGAAAATCAACTTGCTATCGAATCTAACATTAAGACAGAAATCATGGAGTCATTCCTTGTAGGTCTTAAAGGTCTATTCGAAGAGCACCATATTGAAATTCCTGAAGATGATATTCCTGTTGTTGAAGCAATGGCAGAAGAAATCGCTGCTCTTGAAGAACAGATCAATGAGACAACTGAAAAGAACATTGAACTTCAAAGACAGCTTGCTGAAGCAGAAGTTTTAAATGCTGCTGATGAACTATCAGAAGGTATGACAGATACACAGAAAGACAAGTTCGTAAAACTGATTGAATCTGTTAGCTACACAAATGCAAATGAATTCCGTAAAAAGGCTTCCGTGATTAAGGAAACATACTTTTCTGGTAAAGCAGAAGTTAGAGTTATTCAAGACCAACTATTGAACGAGTCAGTAGACGAACTTGAAGAGCAAAAATTTGTTGCACCAGACATGAAGATGTATGTTGAGTCACTTACCCGTTCCATCAAAAAATAAATTTTAATAAATAATAATACAAAAACTCTAAAAGGAGAAAACTAAAATGAACTTTTTAAACGAAGAGTTACTTGCAAAGTGGAAGCCTGTTCTCGAGCATGCTGACCTTGCTAAAATTACAGATACTCATAAGCGCAATGTTACTGCTGTTATTCTTGAGAATACAGAACGTGCAATTCGTGAACAAAATGCTTTCAATCCACAATCACTTATGGAAGTATCACCAACAAACGCTGCTGGTACAGGCGGTTATGCTGGTGCAGGTGGTTCATCAGTTGCTGGTTACGATCCAATCTTGATCTCACTTGTTCGCCGTGCAATGCCTAACTTGATTGCATATGACATCTGCGGCGTTCAGCCAATGACAGGTCCAACTGGTTTGATCTTCGCAATGCGTTCTAACTACGCAACTCAGGGTGGTACAGAAGCGCTTTACAACGAAGCAAATACAGCCTTCTCTTCACCAGGCATTTCAAGTGCTAACACAATTGGTAACAAGAATGTTGGTACTGTTCCTGGTACATCTGCACAGACAACTGCAATTGCTAACAGCAACATCTACAACTTTGCTGGTGGTGCTAATACACAACAAGCAGAAGCGCTTGGTTCAACATCAAACGTTGCATTTGCTGAAATGGCATTCTCAATCGACAAGCAGACAGTTACTGCTAAGTCACGTGCCCTAAAAGCAGAATACTCAATGGAACTTGCTCAGGATCTTAAGGCAGTACACGGCTTGGATGCTGAAACAGAACTAGCGAATATTCTTCAGTCAGAAATTCTTGCTGAAATCAACCGTGAAATCGTCCGCACAATCAACATTACAGCGGTTCGTGGTGCAAATACCGGAACAACAACTGCTGGTATCTTTGATCTTGACACCGACTCAAACGGTCGTTGGTCAGTTGAAAAGTTCAAAGGTCTTATGTTCCAGATCGAGCGTGAAGCTAACCAGATCGCAAAAGACACTCGTAGAGGCAAAGGTAACGTAATCATCTGTTCTTCAGATGTTGCATCCGCTCTACAAATGGCTGGCGTTCTTGATTACGCTCCTGCTCTAAACTCAAACAACCTACAGGTTGATGATACTGGCAACACATTCGCTGGTGTTCTAAATGGTCGCTTCCGTGTATATATCGATCCATACACAACAGGCAACTATATGACAATCGGTTACAAAGGCTCTAACGCTTTTGACGCTGGTCTATTCTATTGCCCATACGTTCCTCTACAGATGGTTCGTGCAGTTGGACAAGACACATTCCAGCCAAAGATTGGATTCAAGACACGTTACGGAATTGCTCCAAACCCATTCGCAAAGGGTATCACAGCAGCTTCAGCAACAGCAGCGGTAGAAGAAGACACAAACGTCTACTATCGTCGTGTTCTTGTTAACAACCTTCTCTAATAAGATTCGGGTTTACCGAACAATACAACTTAGGAGCGCTTCGGCGCTCCTTTTTTGTTACTCTATGATCCTTCCGGTATCATACTCAAAGTCAATGACTCGTTTCAACTCGCCATTCACAACTTCAAATTTAATGTGTTTCGCTCCTTCAGGGCATGGAGCTGTTCTAAAGTAATCACGAGCCCCGTCAGCCATTGCTTCCCGATGAACAAAATAGTCATGCCGATAGCGACTATGCACGAGTTCGCCGTCTTCGAAAAGGATACCATGAAATACTCCTTGAACTGCTTCATAACCATTTGATATCATCCAATCGTCTGTTGTGGGTTCTTTAAACATTGCAAAATAGTTAGAACCTTGTGGGTGCTTTTCTTCCGTATAGAAAATTGCCGCAGGAAAATTTGCCCACTGTTCTGTTACTGTTCTCAGGCATGTATCAATCACATACTTTGCTTTGTATTTTTCTTCTAGCAGTTGAATCTGAAGATCACCAAACATTTTATTTACAGGTTTCATCTCATAGACCTTTCATCTTCTCAATCAACCATACACAGGTTGCAACACTTATACCAATCCCAATCATTGCAATTGCAATCGATCCTGCACCAGGTCCTACATACTTATCTAACATATAGACGAGCGGCAGGAACAAGAATCCCATCACAAACCCGCTGAACAACTTCCACTTCATACTCATGCTGCTATTGCCTCTCTAATGTGTTTGCACGACTTACGGAACATAAAGGCATGACAGGTGCAAGAAGAATGCTTGTCACCAATCGTCACCTTATATATATCACCTTTAGAACCTTTTATGTCAACCGTTTTAAATTTAGGAGTTGACACAGGTTGAGTGTATGCTATATAATCAATCTCAACAATGTTTGCTGCATCGATGATACGAAAGTCATATTTGCCAGGACCTGTGCGAATGGTCATTGCAGGATAATCAACCCACTTAGGAGTTTCAATCTGTGTGCCTTCAACAAAGTAATACTCTGCAATGTGAAATCCATACAATTCACGCTTTGCATACTTACTATCTCTTACTTTGACTTTCATTATTTGTTCCTTATTTAAATCTACATATGTTATTATATACAGAAAAACAATAATGTCAACCAGTAAAAAATCGCTTGACATTTTTTTAAAAAAAGCGTATAATGAATTTGTATGAAACAAAGAGGAAAATGATCATGTCTTATTCTGCAATCGTTCGTTCTTTCGCTATGCAATACAAAAAGATCGCTTTCAAAGGCATCCCAGATAAAAAGATCAATGCAAACTATTATTGGATCAAACACAAACTTAATGTTCTCGAAATGAACAAATTGTTGCAACTTGTTTCTTTTGATGACAAATTTGCTCTTCTTAAAGCAATCGACGTTGCAGATAAAAAGGTGACATATTGGGAACGTCACAAAAACTTTAAATTTGAGGATGCAATGAAAGTGTATTCTGCCGCAAAAAAGATTAAAAGAAACGGTTGACACTTTTATTAAAAGATCTTATATTTAATTATAGGATGAATTAAAGGGAAAAAATATGAACCGCAAGTTTGATATCGTTGCTTCTAAAACCTACGCAACCCAACAGAACGCCGACAAGGCAGTTGCTAAAGTTGGGTTTTCTGATCTTCGTCACTTTATGATGCTGACTGCTGATGGTCGCTTTTATCCGGTGTTCGTTGGTCAAGAAGCAGTACAGCGTGGTGTTCAGTTTCACTTCAATGTTGTCGGTTGACATTATTCTAGAAATACGCTATATTCAATATATGATCAAATGTGGGAGATTGATATGCGTCTGAGCAAAATTGAGCGTGATGGTGAATGGTTCAAAATTACTCTTTCTCAAGAAGGCATTGAACCAGAAGTTATCTTTACTGGTAATCTTGAGTATGCCCTTGATGTTGCAAACGAGTGGGAGAATGCATAATGTTTTGGATTGATCATATCGCAGAAGATCGCTTTTCTGTTTGGTTTGGTCCTGATTGGGTTCAGGACTTTGATGATCTCGATTCTGCTAAAATCTTTGTAAAGCAGATGAAAGAAAACGATTGACATTATTCTTTTAATGTCATATCATAGTAATGTTGTCACTTGACACATAAATAAATTTTATCATGGAGAACTACACAATGACTACTACAACTTATAAGACCCAAGCACAGCGTGTCCTCGAAGTATTGCAGGCTGGTGAACAGTTGACTGCAAAGCAGATTGGAGCACGCTTCAAGATTGCATCTCCTGCTAAGGTAGTTTCTACACTTCGCTTTGCAGGTTATCCTATCTATCTTAACGAGCACACCGACACTAAAGGTCGTGTGAAGTCAAAGTATCGCTTGGGCGCACCATCACGCAAGGTCATTGCTGCTGGTTATAAAGCTCTTGCTGCAGGAATGTAAGTAAGTCACTCATACGTGAATAACGAGGAGGGGCTTAACGGCTCCTCCTTTTTTATTGGACCCATAGCACAATGGTTAGTGCAATCGACTTTTAATCGATTGATCCGAGTTCGACTCTCGGTGGGTTCACCAATTTTCCTTTGATAAATAATCAAAAGGAGCATGTGATGGCAACAAACAATCAGATCAATATCATCAATGGTATCCTGGCAAATCAACCAGGCAATCTCAATTTCTTATCACCTCTAGGTTTTCGTTTCACGCTAAGACGTTCTCCTACTGTGAATTTTTTTTCGACAGATGCAAACATTCCATCATTTGAACTAGGGTATGCCACTGTTCCTTCGCCCTTCTCTAATATTCATATTCCTGGTGACAAACCTCAGTGGGGTAGTTTCAGATTGACCTTCAAAGTCGATGAGGACTTTGTTAACTACTTTGAAATCTATAACTGGATGGTTAAGTTAGGTTTCCCAAACAACTTTGGACAATATGCAGCACTTGCTTCTGCTGCTCCCGGAACAGGTCAAGGAACAGTATCAGACGGGACATTGACAATCCTTAATAGTTCTATGCATCCTAACGTAGAAGTAATTTTTCGTGATATGTTCCCAGTCAGTATTTCTGATGCAAACTTTACATCAACAGACACAACTGTTGATTATGTGACCGCAACTGTTGAGTTCAAGTATACATATCTGACCTTCAATAAACTCTGACCTTTATATAGGATTATATTATGAAATTGGATGAAATCCATGATATGTGGGCAAAGGATAATGAAGTATCCATTGCACAATTCGACCAGTCAATTAATGCTGTGCCCTTGATGCACGCTAAGTATCTCCGTATTATGTCTACAGAAAAGATGACTCTTCGTAAGATGGAAGAGGATCGCCGTGAGTTAGTGAAACTAAAGCATGATTGGTTTCGTGGAACGCTTTCATCTGATGACTTGAAAGAACACGGATGGGAACCCAATCGTCTGAGTATTCTCAAGTCAGACATTCCTATGCACATGGATGCAGACAAAGACATCATCAACTTGAACCTTAAACTCGCTATGCAGCAAGAAAAGGTTGACGTTCTAGAGCAGATTATTCGACACATAAGTAATAGAGGATACTTGTTGAAAACGATGCTCGATTGGGAGAAGTTCAAGGTTGGCGGATAAACTCTATATTACAAAAGTTAGCGAAGTATATTTAAGAATAGAAACAGAGTCATCTGTAAAGCAAGAACTTGCGGATTATTTTACTTTCCTTGTTCCTGGTGCGTCTTTCATCCCAGCAGTAAGAAACAAGTATTGGGATGGAAAGATACGTCTTTATAATTTCTTGACAGGATTAATTTACTGCGGATTGATCAGACAGATATATCGCTTTGCAGAACGCAAGGGATATGAGATAGAATTATTATCTGATAATATCATACCAGATCAGAACAGACAACCATTTAATATCGATCTAACGTTAGTTCCTCGTGACTATCAGGTGATGGCATATGAGTATGGTGTGAAGAATGATCGTGCTGTCTTTGTGTCACCAACAGCATCTGGTAAGTCGCTTATCATCTTCATGCTCACACAATATCATCTTATGCATGACAGAAAGGTCCTTATCATTGTTCCGACAACATCTCTTGTCTTTCAAATGAAAACTGACTTCGAGAAATACTCTACAGAATCTTTAGACATTCACTGCATATCAGATGGTGCAAAGAAAGAATCACAGTCGCCCATCATCATATCAACATGGCAGTCAATCTACAACATGCCGAAAGCGTGGTATAGACAGTTTGATGTTATCATTGGAGATGAGGCGCACCAATACAAAGCAAAGTCACTGACGACCATCATGGAACGTGCTGATCATACAAAGTTTCGCTATGGGTTTACAGGAACACTTGACGGCACATTGACAAACAAGATGGTTCTAGAAGGACTGTTTGGTCCTGTTAAGAAGGTGACTACAACAACAGAGCTGATGGATCGCAATGAAGTAGCACAACTCACAATCAAATGTCTTGCGCTTAAATATCCTGTAGAAGTTTGTAAACTCGTATCTAAATATACATATCAAGAAGAAGTAGAATACCTTGTATTGAACGAGAAAAGAAATACTTTCATCGTTAACCTAACAGCATCACTTGAAGGCAATACATTGCTACTATACCAATTTGTCGAAAAGCATGGTCAGGTCTTGTTCGATAAATTGAAAGACAAGTATCCTGACAGAACAGTATATTTTATCCATGGAGGCGTTGATGCAGAAGACAGAGAAGAAGTTAGAAGAATTGTTGAAACCGAACCCAATTCTATCATTGTGGCAAGTTATGGAACTTTCAGCACAGGAATTAACATACGCAATCTTCATAATGTGGTGTTTAGCTCTCCGACTAAGTCACGGATAAGAACACTACAGTCAATCGGTCGTGGTTTGAGAATATCAGAAACAAAGACAGATATGGTTCTATATGATATATCAGATGACATGCGACACAAAGACAAGTTAAACTTTACTGCACAACACTTTAAAGATCGTATTTCAATTTATAATAGTGAAAACTTTAAACATAAAATATATAATATTGACTTGACATAGGTTAGTTCATGTGTTAATATTCAATATTAATGCGAATTACTACATACAGGATAATCAATTATGGCAGTTGTTACAATTAGAAGGCCTAGGTCTAAGAAAACAGATCGACACTATGTAGACAATAAATTGTTCTTTACAGTCATGCTTCAGTATAAAACTGAGTATGATATTGCAAAAGCAGCACATACTGATCCGCCAAAGATTCCACGCTATGTAGGTGAGTGCTTATATAAGATCGCAACTCGATTATCTATGAAACCTAACTTCATCAATTATACTTTTCGAGAGGAAATGATAAGTGATGGGTTAGAAAACTGTATCACCTACCTCCATAATTTTGATCCAGAAAAATCACAGAATCCGTTTGCATACTTTACACAAATTATCTATTATGCATTTCTAAGACGTATTGAAAGTGAAAAGAAACATTTGTATATCAAGCAAAAGACCTTAGAGAATTTTTACTTTGAAGGCATGCTTGCAGAACAATCAGGTGGCGAAGATGATCATGTTATCGGTGTGAATCTAGACAATGAATATATGCAAGGACTCGTTATTGCTTTTGACAAGAAACGAGAAGAAAATCAACAGAAAGCGAAAGACAAAAAAACCCAATTAGGACTGGAGAAGTTTTGTAATGATGATCAACGAGAGCAAACTGCACCTGATCCCACAAGCGATCATTGACTGTGCAACCGACTTGGCGACAACCAAGAATGAAAATATAAAAGTAAATTATATTGTGCGACTAGAAACAATCCGTGACTATTGTGACCAGGTGTTGAAGTCACAGAATCAACAACAAGTTCGCTGGTCGCCACCTGCTAGAAAGAAACAATTTTCAAAATGAAAGTAGCATTGATAACAGACACACATTGGGGCATCCGTAATGACTCCCAAGTGATGCTCGATAACATGAAGAAGTTTATAGATGATGTCTTTTTTCCAACACTACGCTCTCATGGGATTGTTGATATTTACCACCTCGGTGATCTTGTTGACCGTAGGAAGTATATTAACTTTAATACTGCTAGGCGTCTGCGTGAAGATTTTCTCGATCCTTTGCAAGGTGAAGGATTTTCTATGCATATCATTGCCGGCAACCATGATACGTATTATAAGAACACCAACGAAGTAAATGCTTTGGATGAAATGCTTTTCGCTAAGTATGACAACATCCAAATCTATACGAATCCAACAGATACATATTTTCCTGACGGATCGCCCGTCTTACTATTACCATGGATATGTGATGAGAACAGAGAAAAATCAATCCAAGCAATCAATAAGACAATCGCTCAAGTCGCTTTCGGACACCTTGAATTGGCAGGGTTTGACCTCTTTAGAGGGCATAAGAATGAGCATGGAGATGATCCTAATCTCTTTAGTCGCTTTGATCTTGTGTGCTCTGGGCATTACCATACTCGTTCCAATAATGGCACTGTTTATTATCTCGGTTGTCCTGTTCAATACACTTGGACGGATTATAATGATACTAAAGGATTCCATATCTTCGACACCGAAACTCGTGAACTTACTTTTATTACTAACAATAGTAACATTTTTCATAAGCATGTATATTCTGATACCGACAGATCAATGGATGATGTGGTTGACTTCGATGTGGCAAAGTATAAAGATTGCTATGTGAAAGTCATTGTGAAAGATAAATCAAATCCTTATTGGTTTGATCTTGTGATTGATAAGATTGAAAAGATCGGCGTTGCAGACCTACAAGTAGTCGAGGATCATATGCACCAGGATGCAATACAGGATGAAGAAATCATCGACCAAGCAGAAGATACTATGACTATACTTAAGAAATATGTTGAAGGTATGCAAGTATCTGATAAGAAACGAGTTGACAATATTATTACTTCGCTATACAATGAAGCATTAAGTATACAATAATAGGATGATGTCTTGATTATATTTAAGAAGATTAGGTGGATGAATTTTTTATCTACCGGCAATGCCTTTACAGAAATACAACTAGACAAAGAACAAACAACACTAATCGTTGGGGACAATGGCGCTGGCAAATCGACTTTGCTAGATGCCTTGTCCTTTGTTTTGTATAGCAAACCATTCCGCAAGATCAACAAACCACAACTAGTCAATGCTATCAACAAGAAAGATCTTGTTGTAGAAGTTGAATTCAATTCAGGTTCAAGTTTCTATAAAATTATCCGTGGAATCAAACCTGCGATCTTTGAGGTCTATAAGAATGATATCTTGCTTAATCAAGATGCAGATCAGCGTGACTATCAAGAGATTCTTGAAAAGCAAATCCTTAAGTTAAATCACAAGTCATTCTGTCAGGTTGTTGTCTTGGGATCAGCATCCTTTGTCCCTTTCATGCAGTTGACAGCACAAGCACGCAGAGAAGTCATCGAAGACCTATTGGACATTCAAATCTTCTCTACGATGAATTCATTGCTAAAGCAACGAGTGACAGACAACAATACAGCATTGCTCCTTGTAGACAAAGACATCGAGATGACATCTGAGCGCATTAAGATGCAACAGATTCATAATGAAGCAATGCAGAAGAATGTTGAGGAACAACTAGACAGGTATCGTGCAGAACTTCGTTCTATCACAGATCGCATTGAGCATGAGCGTGAATCTGCAGGACTATATGATGAACAGATCACTACGCTAACTCAGGAGATCATTGATGCACAGGCGGTTGAAAAGAAACAAAGTAAAGTCGGATTGTTGGAGAAGCAACTACAATCAAAACTTGAAAAACTCCATGAAGACATTGCTTTTTTTCAAGAAAATGAGAATTGCCCAACGTGTAAACAAAAAATCGAACAAGGATTTCGTAGCGCTGAAGTTGACAAAAAACTTCATACATGCACAGAAGTTGAATCAGGTATTGTTCAACTTAAAGAAGAAGCGAGTAAAATTAATGATCGCTTGTTCGAGATTAGAACCATCAATTCGAGAATCACAGATCTTAATATCAAGAAGATTACTCACCAAAACACCGCAAAAGGTCTTCTTACGCAAGGAAAGAAAATCGCAAAAGACATTGAAGAACTCCAAAATGATTCTTCCTTTAATGCAACGGTCAATATGGAGGATTTGGATAAGCAACTTCAAGAGCAAACAGAATTGAAAAGTGAACACTTGAAGGACAAGGAAGCGTTAGCGGCATCTGCAATCATCTTGAAAGATACAGGCATTAAGGCACGGATAATTAATCAGTATGTTCCAATCATCAACAAACTGATCAATAAGTATCTGTCTGCTCTTGATTTTTTTGTTATGTTCGAACTTGATAGCAACTTCAATGAAACTATCAAGTCAAGACACAGAGACGACTTCTCTTATGCATCCTTCTCTGAAGGTGAGAAGATGCGTATCAATCTTGCGATTTTGTTTACTTGGCGTGCTGTTGCTAAACTTCGCAATAGTGCTAGTTGCAATATCCTTATTATGGATGAGGTGCTAGATGGTTCGCTTGACGGTAATGGAACAGATGAATTCCTGAAAATATTAAATAACTTGACATTAGATACTAATACTTATATAATAAGTCATAAGGTCGATCAGATGCATGACAAGTTTGCTAATGTAATTAAATTTGAAAAACACAAGAATTTCTCGAGGATGGCAGCATGAATGAACTAATTGAAAAAATTGCAAAATATATTGCAGTAGCAAATAATGGCGGTGATTGGGCTACACACTATACCGAAGGACAAAAGATGGTATGGCGTGAGCGAGCAGAAGAAATTATTAAGTTAGTGAAAGAAGGTCTCGTAAAATGAAAAAGATTGAGCGACCAATTGCAACATCTTATGTTGATGAAGCAATATTTCATTACTGCAGATCAGCAGAAGAAGTAAAAAATGCTTTTATTGATGTTGATCCTAAAGACATTTACGTTTATAAGCGTACTGTAGATATGGAAACATTCCAACCTTTGTTGCTTGTGATGGTCAAGAACAGCGCAGATTGTATTAGTGAATGGTATAAATGGATTGTTCCTATGGAACTTTTTAATAGTTCTGATAAGTTACAACAAGTCAGAGAAAAGGATTATAAACTATGAATATCGTGAAATACCCAGATCCTATTCTGACGACTCCTTGCCAAACATTTGATTTTAACAACCCACCCATTGAACCTTATGAGTTAGCACAGACACTGATTGATGCTTGCCATGAGCATAAAGGCATTGGGTTGTCTGCAAATCAAATTGGATATCCGTATCGTGTCTTTTGTATCATCGGTGCAGAATCTTTTGTGATGTTCAATCCAAAAATTGTTTCTGTTGATGAAGATAAGATGGTAACATTGTCTGAAGCATGTATGTCTGTTCCGGGTGTTAATGTGAAAGTCAAACGATCTGGTCAAGTGCGTGTTAGGTTTCAAACACCTTCAGGATTGACTGACACAAAGACGTTTCATGGGTTGACTGCAAAAACAATTCAACATGAGACAGATCATATTGATGGTATCATGTTCTTTAATCGAGCAAACAGATACCACAGAGAAAAAGCAATGAAAGGATACTACAATGGATGAGACGGTCGAAGATAAGCGTCCAGGATTTATGATTGATAATTACTTAGTGACGTTTCCACCTTTTGGTGATATTGTGGAAGAACATGAAGATGGATCGATGTCTGTTCTTATTGATGTATATAAGGTTGATGGGACAACAAAGACACGAGCAGAACAATCAGACATTACTCCTGAACTCGAAAAGAAAATTAATGCCTACATTAACAAAATGCTAGAAGATGCAATTGAACTTGAAAAAGGAAAAACAAATGAGTAAGTATACTATTACTTTGAGTGATGTTCTTGCATTACAGAATGTTCAGAACAAGTTGCACGGTCAAGCAAAAGATATGGGATGGCACAACAAAGAACGTGAAGTAGGAACTTTGATTGCATTGTGTCATTCTGAATTATCAGAAGCACTTGAAGGTGCTCGTAAGGATCTCATGGATGATCATCTGACTAATCGTAAGATGATTGAAGTAGAACTTGCAGATTGCATTATTCGTATCTTGGATATGGCAGGTCTTTATAACTTGGATGTTGCTGGCGCTATTGCAGAAAAGCATGAATACAATGCAGCTAGAGCTGATCACCAGTTACAAAATCGTATGGAAAATGGCGGAAAAAAGTTCTAAAGCAGTTGACAAATTTACTAAATACCTGTAATATAAAGTATTGATACAAACTGAAAGGTATAACATGAAGTTCGTCACAGTAATGGATATGTGGTTGTTAATTATGAATGGTATCCTCTTGGGTGCCATTCTTTATTATGGACGTAAAGTCATCAAGATGATGGCACGTGCTGAACACAATCAAGATAATAACACAGCAGAAAAAGAACGCAAGCGTATTTCTGCAGTCATTCAATCAGAGTTAAACATCTACCAGCAAATGGTCAACATGGGTGACAAGAACGCAGAAGAGATTGTCACAGTTCTTACGATGTTGGTCGAGCAAATTGAACCAAGAGGAAAGAAGTGATGCAACCAAGAATCTACAAATACACAAGCACAAAAGAATATATCGATGCTTTTCCTTGTGCCTATCGTCAATGGCGAGCAGATTCCCATTGCAACATGATCCACGGATATTCTTTTTCTATGAAGTTCTATTTTGGAACAGATGATCTTGATGTTCGTAACTGGGCAGCAGATTATGGCGGTTTGAAGGAACTAAAGAAGATCCTTGAGGGTCAATTCGACCACACATTACTTGTTGCAGCAGATGATCCACAGATTGAAACACTATTAGAACTAGGTGTAAAGAAGTTAGCAAAGATTACTTTGTTGCCTAAACTTGGTTGCGAAAGTTTAGCAGACATGCTATATAAGTATATCAACAGTGTTTACATCCCAGACATGTGGGGACCTGGTGAAGCAGAACGCCTTTGGTGTTATCGTGTTGAGGTCCGTGAGACACAAGCAAACATGGCATTCCGTGAAGGACACCGTGAATGGAATGAGGATCTGTCTGAATGAGATTGGTTGAAGCATTAAATCGTGGATTAGAAGAGAAAAAGAACATGAGCAAAATTAAAGTCGCAGAGTTATTCTATAGTTTACAAGGCGAAGGACAATACCTTGGAACACCTAGCATCTTCTTACGAGTATTTGGTTGCAATTTTCAATGTGGTGGGTTTAGTATGCCTCGTGGGCAACTATCTGAAGAACGACTTGCTGTGGACCCAAATCTTTATAGCAAGTATGATGATCTTCCTCTTGTTCATACTGGTTGTGATAGTTATGCATCTTGGGATGCCCGATTTAAGCATCTGTCACCAATGCTTGAAGTATCTGCCATTGTAGATCGTATGCAGGAGCTGCTTCCTGACGGCAAGTTTGGTAATGATAAGCATCTAATCCTGACAGGTGGCGAACCGTTACTTGGTTGGCAGAAAGCATATGTCGAGTTGTTCAATGAGATTGGCAAGCGTGATATGAATCTTACTCATATTACATTTGAAACAAATGGAACGCAACCACTGCGTCAAGAACTTAAGGATTGGTTTGTTTCTAATGACTACTTCCCATGGCTAGATATTACATTCAGTGTTTCATCTAAACTTCCATCATCAGGCGAAGCATGGGAAGATGCAATTAAACCGGAAATCATTCAGGAATACTTTGAGTATTCATCTTCAGTATACTTCAAGTGGGTAGTATCTAATCAAGAAGATTATGAAGATATTGTAAAAGCGGTTGACACTTATAGTAAAGTATGCGATATTGAATCTATACCTGTTTACTTGATGCCTGCTGGCGGAACTACTATGCATTATGATAGTAATGAGAAATGGGTTGCAGAACTAGCAATGAAGAATGGATGGCGTTATACTCCACGACTGCAGGTTCAGTTGTGGAAAAATGCATGGGGAACCTAGAATGTATGTTTCAGATACTATTATTAAGCGATTGAAAGATAATAATGTTCGCTTTCATGCGGACGATAATATTAGCAATTATATTTCAGACGATGAGCGTAAAGAACTCATTGATGAACTAGAGGATAAATTTGAAGATGTCCTTCGTTCTCTTATCATTGACACTGCTACTGATCCTAACAGCCAAGGCACTGCCAGACGGTTGGCAAAGATGTATATTAATGAGCTTATGTCTGGTAGGTATTTTCCTGATCCTAAAGTAGCATCGTTTCCTAATGATGAAGAAGGTGGATGCATCGATCCTTACAAAGGCATGTTGGTAGTTCGTGCAGAGTTAAAGTCAATGTGTTCTCATCACCATCAAACAGTCACAGGCACTGCATATATTGCAGTGATTCCTGATAAGCGTGTTATCGGATTGTCTAAGTATATTCGCATTGCACAGCACGAAGCACGCCGAGGCACATTGCAAGAACAACTGTGTGGTCGTATTGCAAAAGCAATTAGCAATGCAACTGAGTCACCTCACGTTGCAGTATATATAGAAGCAAGGCATGGTTGTTGTGAGAATCGTGGCATCTCTGCGGGAAACTCATTGACACAAACAACTGTATTGCTTGGTGACTTCTTGGTCGATCATTCTGTTAGATCAGAATTCCTTTCAAATGTAAAATTGCAGAAGTATAAGTGTGATTGATGGAAAAGAAACAACTTGACTATGTAATATCTGCTGTTGGTATGATGGGTGTATTTACACCTGACCATAAAGCATTCTGGTATCCTGAATATAAGAAAGCGACTTTGTCTTTGATGGAGTCGCTTAATAAGCGTATTGCTGAAACATGTCACAATACAAAACCACTTGTCTCAACATTGTTCAATGCTTACACAGAAAAGAATCATGTTGATGAATTCAAGCGTCTTGAGAATTTAGGATCAGCATCTGTATACGCTGACTCTGGAGGATTGCAGATCGTTACTGCTGGCAAGAAGAAAACTAACGATATCAAGAATCAAATCTATGCTACTCAGACATATGCTGACTATGCAATGTGCTTTGATGAAATTCCTTTGTCTTCTGTGTCATTAAAGAGAACAAGGAATGAGCGTTCTAATGTAGGAAACAAAGTTTTTCATTCTATAAATCATCAACAAGCAGCATTTGAAACTGGCGATAATATCAGGTCACAGGCATCATTCTTTAAACAAGTAGGTGCAAAGACAAAAGTCATCATCATTGTTCAAGGAAATGATATTGATGATATGATTGAGTATTTTAAGAATATTACAACTCGTCTTAATGATGTTGACTATGACAATATTGGCGGGTTGGCGATTGCTGATACTTGCATGGGCAATGGTGAATTAGAATCAATCAAGATGCTTACTGCTGCAAAGAAGATATCTGAGATTTGCCATCCAAACATCAAGAAGCATTTACATGTTCTAGGTGTTGGTTCAATCTATCGTATGAAACCTATTCTATATTTGCTCAAGTCAGGTTACTTGAATGAATTTGAAAGAATATCTTATGACTCAAGTTCACATACATCGACTTTCCAATACGGATTACTTAAAGTCAACGGCACATGTACTTCTATTGGTTCAACAAAAACAATAGAAGTTGACAGACATTTTAGAAGCGTGTATAATCTATTCAGTGATACATTCTCACAATATGTAACAGAAGATAAATTTATTAACAACATCTTTGTTGATGAAGCTGGCGATTGGAAGTATTCAACTATTAAGAATCGTGTAATTGAAACTGGTGATCCAGACATTATTATCCCATCACTATTGTGTAATGCAGCACATACATATTTTCAAATTCATAACTTCATCACAAATCTTGACAAGGTTATGCTTGATAAGCATCAAACAATTGATGAACTTAATATGAATATCTACGCAAAGAAAAGACCTATCAATGATTTGCTTGGTGTTAGAGACCAAGCAGGAATGGATAAATGGATGACAGATCACGGAAAAAATGTCAAGACAAAAAATATTATTCGAGATATTAAGAAAGCAGATTTATCGGAGTTTGAACAACATGACTAATGAGATTGAAAATATTGCCTCAGTGCATCTAGGAAAAGCAGGAGACGGAACAGTTGTCAAACCTTATGTCACACCTGATTATATTGATCCTACTTTGTTGGTTGGCATTCCACGTTATCTTAATCGTGACCAGTATGATCTTTATGCCGATGATCTTCCTTTTCTTGGTTATGATGTATGGAATTGCTACGAGTTTTCTACACTTACCAATAACGGATTTCCTGTTAGTGGCGTTCTGCGTATTGTCTATCCTTGCGATAGTTTCAAGATAGTAGAATCAAAGTCATTGAAGTTATATCTTAACTCATTCAACATGTATCATTCAGGTATTACAGTTGATGATGTTATTATGTTTGTCGAAGATCAAATTATTAAAGATCTTACTGAAGTGCTCGGCGATGGTGTTCAAGTAACATTCCATGATAACAACTCAAGAAAACAGAAACCTTTTGGTGTTGTGAAGTTTGAAACACTTGAAGAATATCTTTATTCCGATCTTCCTACTATGTCATTCGAGCACAGCAAAGAAGATCCTGCAATCCTTCAGACAAAAGGAACAGATTTCACTGATCAATTTTTCTTCTGGCACTCAAGTGTCCTTCGTTCTAACTGCCGTGTAACTAATCAACCTGACTGGGGTGATGTCTATATTGTTATCAACTCAACAAAGACAGTGACACCTGAATCCTTGTTGCAGTATATCGTGTCTATGCGTAAGGAAAATCACTTCCACGAAGAAATCACTGAATGTATTTACAAGCGTCTTTGGGATCTATTAGAACCAAAGGAACTATTGGTTGCATGTCTTTACACTCGTCGAGGAGGTATTGATATCAATCCTGTTCGTGCAAGCCATCAAGGAACGGTTGACAAATTTGCTCATTACTTGTATGATGATACTATACTTAACAAAAAGACATTGAGGCAGTAATATGAGTGAAGTAAAACTTGACAATAAATTTGACTATAATATCGGTGATTGGAAAATACAAGCATTAAAATTCAATCATCCAGAAGTACAAGAAGCAGTCGACCATCCAGATCATTATGGTGGCGCAGACAATCCTTATGAAGCAATCAAAGTCATCAAGGCATGGGATCTTGGTTTCTGTCTAGGCAACACAGTGAAATATATATCTCGTGCTGGCAAGAAAGATCGTAATAAACGTCTTGAAGATTTACGCAAAGCAGTTTGGTATCTACAACAACAAATTAATTATGAGGTCCTTGATGAATCTGACAGAAGCACTCCAGACCCTACCAGAGACAAATAAGAATGTTGTGTCAGTCCTTTCAGGAGGCCTTGACTCAACTATTATGACTTACTTGCTTGTCGAAAAGTATGGACGAGAGCATGTCTTTGCTTTGACTTACGATTATGGTCAAAAGCAGAAACGTGAGATTGATATGGCAATCAAGACATGTATTCATCTTGGCATCAAACATAAAGTCCTTGATCTTTCGATCCTCGGTGATATCGTCAAGGAAGTATCTGCAAATATATCAGGCACAAGTGTTGCTATGCCAACAATCAAAGATGTCTTGGGTGATCCACAACCAAAGACATATGTTCCGTTCCGCAACATGATTCTTAATGCTCTAGCATTCTCGTTTGCAGAATCAAATAGTGCATCTCATGTCTTTACAGGATTACAAGTGCATGATGAATATGGTTACTGGGATACGACCAAGAAGTTTGTTGATTGCATGAATTCTGTAGCAGCACAAAACAGAACACACAAGGTTGAACTGCTTGCGCCGTTCAGTCAATTGTCTAAGTATGATGAGATTGAAATCTCAAAGGAACTGAAGAATGTCCGCCTTGATTACACACTTACTTGTTATGATCCTGACGTATCTGGGCGTTCTTGCGGCGTCTGTCCTAGTTGTTCTGAACGAATCCAAAATTTCATCAGAGCTAACGTCCGTGATCCTATTCCTTATGTTCATGGTGTTGATTGGGATAGGTTTGTTCGGTAATGTGTAGCATCATAGGAAGTCACAGCAAAGACACAATCCGTATGCTCATTGATCTCAATGCATATCGTGGACAACACTCATGGTCAATCTCATACTATGATCTCACGTGGAACTTGATGAAATCTGTTACTCGTGGGATGGGTGAGATACCAAAGGATGCAATCAATATCGGATTGAATGAATACTGCATCGTCCATATGCAAGCACCTACAACAGATAACAAAGATATGAATACAGTGCATCCTGCACAGGTTGGCAATGCATATCTCTGGCATAACGGAATCATCAAAGCAGATTGGGTGAATAAAAGAAAAGATGTGAGCAGTTGGGATACTCATCTGATCCTTGATCAGTATGTCTCAACAAAGGATCTCAAGGAAATTGATGGAACATTTGCTTGTTTGCTTTGTGATGAAGACAAACTTTATTTGTTTCGCAATGAGATCTCGCCTCTTTTCATTGATAAATATAGTAACATATCTTCAACTAGATTTGAAGGTGCTGTTCTCATCAAACCAAATATTGTATGGGAATTTCTTTCAACTTTGTCTGGCAAGTTGGAGGAAACAGATATGAAGTTTAATACTGTAGAAAATCCCTATTACGGATTGGATTTGTAATGAATGATATAAGTGACTTTGATCTAAAAAAACTATATGATGACTATTTAGAATTTACCGGTCATCAAGCAATGCACTATCCTGCATCTGCAGTTGCCAGCACAATGCTCGCACAAGCGCTTTCTATATATCGAGCAATCATGTCTGAAGATGAATATTATAATCTTCTAGAAAAAATTGGCGATGATAAAATTCCAACACACAATCTTATTAAAACCTCAACACATACTTTACAATAATAAAGGACTTGACTATGGAAATTCAGATTGATATTGCTAAACTACAAAAGCAAAAATTGTTTGTTGCTACTCCCATGTATGGTGGACAATGCAATGGCATGTATGCTCGGTCAATGTGTGACTTGACTGCACTATGCTTGAAGTATGGAATTGAGATGCGCTCATACTTCTTGTTCAACGAGTCATTGATTACTCGTGCTCGTAACTATTGTGTTGATGAGTTCTTGCGTTCTGGTTATACTCATCTGTTGTTCATTGACTCAGACATTGGATTTAATCCTCAAGACGTTCTTGCAATGCTTGCACTGCAGGATGATGAGTCACCTTATGATATCATCGGCGGAGCATATCCAAAGAAGTGTATCACATGGGAAAAGATTGTTCAGGCAGTCAACAAAGGTGTTGCAGACGAGAATCCAAACATCCTTGAAGAATTCGTTGGTGACTTTGTGTTCAATCCAGTTATGGGTGAAGGTGAAGGCAGCAAGTCAATTCGTCTTGATGAGCCAGCAGAAGTGCTCGAACTCGGCACAGGATTTATGTTGATCCGCCGCAACACCTTTGAGGAATATCTCAAGGCATATCCAAAGATCATGTATCGCCCAGATCATGTCCGCACAGAAGCATTTGATGGGACTCGTAAGATTGGAATGTATTTCCAGGCAGACATCGATCCAGAATCAGAACGTTATCTGTCAGAAGATTATTGGTTCTGTCAGTATGCTCGTAAGGCAGGCATGAAGATCTGGTTGTGCCCATGGATGCATCTGCAACATGCAGGATTCTATACCTTTGGTGGTAAGTTGGCGGCTCTAGCATCTATTGGTGCATCTGCTACTGCTGATCCTTCTAAATTGGGAAAGAAGAACTGATATGGCAGTTCTCCAGTTACAAGAATTGATACAAGTCAAGACACCTCTTGGTGAAGGATATGCAATCATCTTTGAAACTGGAGAACAAGACAACTATTGGACGGTTGCGCTTTCAACGGGTGCAATCGTCACATTTACTCAAGATAGGATTCGCATAACGAATTCCTATACTCTTCGTCGTGGAATATCAGATGAAGAAATGAAAAAAATCATCTCGTGAAAAAAGGTTATATATTATGAAATTGAGTGCAAATACCGTAGACATTCTGAAAAACTATGCGACAATCAATCCTTCTATTCTTATCCGTGAAGGAAGCATACTTTCTACATGTTCACCACAAAAATCTATCTTTGCTCGTGCAACTATTGCGGAGAATTTTCCGCAACAGTTTGCAATCTATGAACTGAATAAGTTCTTGGGTGTTGTATCATTGTTCAATGAACCTGAGTTGAAGTTTTCTGATAAGAAGATCACTATCAACTCAGACAACCAGCAATTGAGTTATACCTGTGCTGATCCATCAATGATCATTGCTCCTCCAGAAAAGGAATTAAATTTCCCATCTGCAGAGATTGAATTCGAAGTCAAGCAAGAAGATCTGCAGAAAGTTATTCGTGCAGGAAGCGTCTTGCAGTTGCCAGAAATCTCTATCATTGGAAAGGATGGTAAGATTTCTATTGCTGCTACAAATGCTAAAGACATTACTTCTGATCAATATAGTGTTGATGTTACTACTACTGATCTAACCTTCAACATGATTTTTAAAGCAGACAACATTATTAAGTTGATTTCTTCCAATTATAATGTTAAAATATCTAGTAAATTGATATCCAAGTTCACTTCAGCATCTGGCGTGAATGTTTACTATATTGCTGCGGAAAAAGATTCGAAGTTTGGAGAATAATAATGCGTGAGGAATTCTTATGGTCACAAAAGTATCGTCCACAAAAGGTTGCGGATACAATTCTACCTGCTGATTTGAAAGCAGCATTCCAAGGTTATGTTGACCAAAAAGATGTTCCTAATCTCATTCTTGCAGGCTCGGCGGGTGTTGGTAAAACAACAGTCGCTCGAGCGATGCTTGAAGAATTGGGTTCTGACTATATCGTTCTCAACGGATCGCTCAATGTTAATATCGAGACGTTGAGAACAGATATCACTGCATTTGCAACATCTGTTTCTTTTGCAGGTGGGCGTAAGTATGTTATCATTGATGAAGCAGATTATCTTGACTGGCGAGTGCAACCAGCACTTCGTAACTTCATGGAAGAATTCTCTTCTAATTGTGGATTCATCCTTACATGTAATCTCAAGAATAAGATTATTGAACCAATCCATTCAAGATGTGTTCCTATCGAGTTCAAGATTGCAAAGTCAGAACAACCCAAACTTGCTGCTCAATTCTTCAAGCGTGTCATAAATATTCTTGATACCGAAGGAGTCACCTATGATAAAACTGTTGTTGGCACTCTTGTTTCTAAGTACATGCCTGATTGGCGTCGGGTTCTTAATGAACTACAAAGATATTCCGTCAATGGACAAATAGACACAGGTATCTTTGCTAACATGCCAGCAGAAACATTTGCGGCATTGATTTCTATTCTTAAGAAGAAAGAATGGCAGGAGATGCGTAAGTGGATCGTGGATAATGGTGACTTAACAATTGATGAGATATTTGCTAAACTGTATGATCAGATCTATGACTATGTGAAACCTTCAAGTCGTGGTTTGCTTGTTGTGATCATGGCAGATTATCAATACAAAGCAGCATTTGTCGCAAACCCAGAAATCAATCTAGCAGCAGCGCTGACTCAGATTATGATTGATATTGAGTTCGTCTGATGCATACAAGTGTCTGGGAAAAATCAACTCAAACTAGAACGTGTAAGGGGTGTGATGTAACAATCACACCTGATACATATCACCTCCATGCGAAGTTTACAATCGACACAAAGAATCCAAACATTCATAGGTTGATCACTATGCGTCTTTGTCAGAAATGCATTTCTGAATTTGAAACCTATGCTAAAGCACCTGAGGAGATTGCTGATGAGTCCCTTTGATTTTATCAATGCCATTAACGGAAAGACAAAGCGAGATCTTATCCGTGAATCCGATAACCCATCACTCGCAGCAAAAGAATACAATTCATGGCAGATTAACCGTGGGTTTTCATTCTATATGGATTGTATTCTACATGCAAATGAGATGAATATGCGTTCATTTCTACCCAATGAAATGCAAAACGCTTATTACATAAATAATATCAGACCCGGTAAACGCTTTTCAAAATGGCACAAGAAAAGTGAAGATTCTAGTGACATGAAAGCGGTGATGGAATATTATAATGTTGGTCATCTTAAAGCACAGGAATATCTCAGTGTGCTCACAAAAGAACAACTCAACCTTATAAAAATAAAAATAATAAAAGGTGGGAATAGTAATGAGCTTCGATCTAAATCAACTGATAGAGGTGAGGTTATATAATTCAGAAGATTTCTTAAAAGTAAAAGAAACATTATCTAGAATCGGTATTGCATCTAAGAAAGACAATACCTTATATCAATCCTGCCATATCCTGCACAAGCAGGGCAAATACTATATCGTCCACTTCAAGGAACTATTTTTACTTGATGGTAAAGAAGCAACACTTTCTGAAGGCGATCTTGGCAGACGCAATAGGATTGTAGCATTGCTAGATGAATGGGAACTAGTTGAAGTTATTGATTACAGCAGAGTAGAATCAAACATAATTCCTCTCAACCAAGTTAAGATCATACCATTCAAAGAAAAATCAAAATGGAATCTAGTCACTAAATATACAATTGGTAATAGAAACTAATAAAAAAGCGCCGTGAGGCGCTTTTTTTAATAACCCTGGCAAACTCTCTGTTCACCTAGATACTGTTGAGTATATCTATCGAACACTGGTTCGACCCAGCATCTGCGATGGCGTGGTTGCTCAATATACATAGGAGGAGGTGGTGCATATGAAGGTTGACTCAAACCATACAACACTCCGCCGAGGACCAAACCTCCGACTAAAGGTGCAACCCATCCGTTGCCTGAGCGCTGATGATGATGCCCGCCGCCATTATAACCTCGACCGCCGCCACCGTGATGGCGATGCTGTGCTTCTGCAGAACAAGCACCGAAAACAACAATCGCTGCAGCAAGACCTATAATTACTTTACGCATGACTTTTTGCCTTTACGTGAATAAGACCCTTTGCCCTTTTTAGCAAGGACAATGCGCTGGCGGTATTTTGAATCTGCTAACGCCTTAGCAGTAACTGAACGCTGTTTCATTTCCTTATCTCCGATCATATACTAAGTATAAGATCATTTAATAAAATTGTCAACCAGTAAATTTAGACATCTTACCTTGATGACCAACGTGGTAGGCATGGAAACGGACATGCGGATATTCATGTTTTAATCCTAAGAAAGCGTGTAAATTCTCATGAGAATCATCATACATCCTCACATGAGTGTATGGATGCTTTGCAAGATGCTGTCTGATGAAAGTAAGTTTCTTGTGTGCTGGTGATCCTTCACCTGGCACATTACCTGCTCTATGCACATGAATCTTATCAATGTGATGGATCCCGTGTGACTTCAGAGTATGCAGGAACTTATCTTTATTATCAAAGTCAGATCTTGCAGTATTGATTACCGTTCTGTTCTTTGGATTCTTCCTAACAGTCGCATGAGCAGCATTGATTGTTTTGATCATGCTATGTATAGGACGAGATGTCTTGTGAAATACATCCGCTGATTTAAACTCTCTGTAGTCATAATGATGACCAGATGCAAGTTTATGCGTATTGTAATCAGAAGCAGAAAGTTTCTTTACAGTATTCCCATGCTGATCTTTCACATGAACTTTAGCAGTCGAATGAACTAGCGTATCGTCAATGTCGAAGACGTGTAGGGTAGAAGTTTTTTCTTCTAGATACTGTCTGAATGGTAGCATATTGGTTCCTTTTTGTTATTTATCATGTTGTTAACATAGCACAATTTTTTTAAGAAATCAACCGTTTTTTTCGCTTGACATTATTTTAAAAAGATCTTATATTCAATTATAGAATGAAATAAGGAGATACAAATGGATAATGTCTCAGACGAAAAACTCAAGCAGATTGAAACTGAGTGGAGAATCTATCGGTCCAACAACTGGATTGCAAAACACAAAGCGACTGGCAAAGTCCTCAAAGCAGGAACTTTTCACTCCTTGGTCGAGCATTGCCTTGCGTGGGAACGGATTACGAAACTTTTCTGCAATGGTCAAATTATTCTTTAAAATAATGGTTGACACTTTTATTAAATTATCTTATATTTAATTATAGGATGAATTAAAGGAGATACAAATGCAAAAGTTTACTTTCGTTATCGGGACCTACGAAAATGGTTCGCTCCAATGCATTGAAACTTTCCGTGCTATCAACCCAGAAGCAGCGACGGACCTTGCCCGGACATGCTTCCTGATGCTCGATCCGAGCGAAGTTCATAAGTTTGACTTCAAGATTCTCCGCACAGATTACACTTCTAACTAAGAGGAAATGACTATGAAGAAGATCAAAATTACTGCTGAGGACGTCCGTCCAGGTTCTATCGTTATTCTTTCGGAAAGCAAAAAATACGGCACTGAGTATGGCCGAGTGGGTCGTATCTATCGCAACAAGTTCAATGAAGGTCGTGGCAGATATAAGACCATGCACTATGAAGGCTTTGACGTTAGAACCTTCTACACAAAAGAAGATCTCCGTGGACCTGCTGGTCGCTCGAGTTACTTCGTTCACTTCAATCAAGTTCTTAGTGTCGAATCTTTTTAAAATAATGGTTGACACTTTTATTAAAATAATCTAATATCAAATAATCAACAACACACATACAAAAGGATTAATACAATGGCACATGAAGTAGAAACAATGGCATATGCAGGTGAAACGCCTTGGCATGGTCTAGGTGTTCCAGTTCACAATGACTTGACTCCTGATCAGATGTTGGTCAAAGCAGGTCTTGACTGGACAGTCGACAAGATGCCCTCTTTCGTCAATATCAATGGCGAGCAGATCGTAACTGGTCAACAGGCACTGGTTCGCTCGTCAGATAATTCTATCCTGTCTATGGTTTCTGATGACTGGAAACCTTGTCAGAATCACCAAGCATTTGAGTTCTTCAATGACTTTGTGATGGAAGGTGACATGGAAATGCACACTGCTGGTTCGCTCAAGCAGGGCAAAAATGTTTGGGCTCTCGCAAAGGTGAAAGATTCCTTCGAGATTTTAGGAGGCGACAAAATTGATTCTTACCTTCTCTTCTCTAATCCTCATGAGTATGGTCGTTGCATTGATATTCGCTTTACCCCTATCCGTGTTGTTTGCAACAACACTCTTACCCTTTCTCTTGCGGGTAAGTCTGATCTTATGGTTCGCCTCAATCATCGTTCTGCTTTCAATCCCGAACTAGTAAAGCAGACCCTTGGTGTTGCTTCTAAGAAACTCGGCACCTACAAGGATATGGCAGAGTTCTTGGCATCCAAGACATACACAACAGAATCAGTCGTTGAGTATCTTAAGGAAGTGTTTCCTTCTTTGACCAAGAAAGACAACTCAATCATGTCTCGTCCTGCGACTCAGGCCTTTGAGGTTCTCGAAACTCAACCTGGTGCAGAATTCGGTAAGAATTCTTTCTGGCAGGCATTCAATGCGACTACCTATGTTGTCGACCACGTTCTCGGTCACTCACAGGAAACTCGTCTGCAGAGTGCTTGGTATGGTGACAATCGCAAGCGTAAGTTGGTTGCTTTGGAAAAGGCAGTAGAATTTGCAGAGGCAGCATGATCGAGATAGGTCCAAATTTGCTACAGGCGATCCAGGCTCTTGCCTGGGTTGCTGGTGTCTCTTCTGTAATGTTTTTCTTATATAAAATGAATGGGAGTATGTGATGAGTCAGATCGCCGAGATTGAACAGTTGCAGGAGCAAAACGCTGAGTTGGTAGAAATGTTGAAACACATGGTGCGTTGGCATGACCAGTTGTCGGTAAATGATATCGCCAAGGCAGAAGCCGTAATCGCTAAAGCAACAGGGGGTAAGTGATGAAAGTATATATAGATGATTACAATGTGATTGGTGATGATGGTGAAATTCCTAGTGGCATCGGTGATAGCCCTAACTTGATAGATGCAAAGTTACTAGAAAACTATGCCTGGGAAGAATGGGGATGGACAGAGAAACCGCAGATAGTCGATATACGGGTTGATGAGTATCTAGAATTCCGTGATGCAGTTGACACCATCCATAAGATCCTGAAGAAAGCATATGATCAGATCGAGGAGAGTGAGTGATGAGTTACTACCAACCTGACTGCTGGGTCGTGCTGAAGTTGCCAGAGGGCTACAAGGTCCTTGCCGGGTGGTCTGGTGGGTATCTAGGCGGCAGTGCTTGGCGCCTGAACAGTGGGATCACTCGAGTCGAGAAGAAGGTTGACTGGAAAGACGAAGAATACTTTGTGTTCCATGGACACACAGGATCAGAATATTGGTGTCATCCAGAAACCTACATGCTAAAGATGCCGATGGCTGGGATATATAATCATTTGAAAGAAGAACATCAGGAACATGCGTTGTTGATGCCTGAGGACACCGATTGGATCAATATGAAGTGGGAGTAGAGTGATGACTAATAAACGAAAAGCTATTGAAGATAAAATTTATGAGCTAGCACAACTTATCGGCGAGGCGGCTGTGATCGACAATGATGTTGACCTCTTAACATATAATCAAATACATACGAATGTATCAGACAAACCAGATGGTACGATTGTTGTTCTTAGGGTAACTACCAGGCCATACAAATCTCTTGAACATTATAAACAAGTAGAGGAATGATACGATGAATAGACGTGGATTATTTGCAGCATTTGCACTCTCACCTTTTATTGCAGTCAATGCAATTGCAAAACCAAAACCTGAAGGTGAGCCTCATGACCAACAAACTTCTTTTATGTTGTCGGCAACCAAAAAAGAGACAAGAAAAATTGCTCATGGCAATTCTGGCAATTTCTTAACACTAGATGGTTGGGCAACCACTGATCCAACCAAAATGGTTTCGATGGCTGTTGGCGAAGATGGCAATCTTTGGTTAAAGTCCTATGGCGGTGAATGGAAACGAGTGGTGACTGAATGAGTATACAGGTAAATCAACGGGAACGGAGTAGACGATATGAATAATCCATGGATTAGTACTGAGACGAGTTCGTATGCGGAGTATGATGCTGGCCTCAGGTCGTATCTACTCTCCGTGTTTAACTATATGACTATGGCGCTAGGTATCAGCGGTATGATTGCCTATGGTGTGGGGATCAGCCCTGAGATCATGGCTGCTATCTGGGGAAGCCCAATCAAATGGTTAGTGATCCTTGCTCCTCTAGGAATGGCACTTGGTATGAGCTACATGCTAGATGGGATGAGAGCTCACACAGCGAAGGTTTGTCTTGCGGTGTTTGCTGGATTGATGGGATTGAGCCTCAGCAGCATCTTTGCTGTGTATACGATGGCGTCTATTGCCCAAGTGTTCTTTATCAGTGCAGCAACCTTTGGAACCACAGCGCTGTGGGGATATACCACCAAGCGTGACCTTAGTAAGATGGGCTCTCTCCTGATGATGGGATTAATTGGGATTGTATTGGCAGGTCTTGTCAATATCTTTCTGCAGAGCTCAGCAGTTCAGATGGTTTGTAGCATCTTAGGTGTGGTGATCTTTGTCGGATTCACTGCGTATGACATGCAGCAGATCAAAGACAACTATGGTTCATCATACGGTGAAGAACAGGAGAAGGCAGGAGTGATGGGTGCTCTCAACTTGTATCTTGACTTTGTCAATATCTTTACTAGCCTCCTACATATCATGGGTGACCGCAAGTGACTGATAATGATGCTATACACGACTACAATAGAGATCAGCAATTTGCTGATCTTCAACAACAGAATAAAAAACTAGTCACTATGAATTTTGCTTTGATACATAGTTTAGAAATAAGAATTCGTGAGATGACTGTATTAGTAGAACAGATGAAGATACAACTACAGACAGAATAAAATAAACGGTTGACAATATAATTAAAAAATCTTAATATAATAAATATCACACAACACACAGGATATTTGATATGTGCTTAACATCAATGGCGTATGGCGTTAATCCAATGATCCCGCACCCGGATGATCGTCCTCGGTGCATCACATGTGAAGTCAAACCAAAGCAGATTGCAGGTAAACTTTACAAGGACGGAAGTCCTAGGTATCGTTCTGAATGTTCAACATGTTACAGAGCAAAAGTTGCAAAGAAACACGGCGTGGTTGATTTTACAGATGTTCTTGCAAAAAATGCAGGGTTTTCGTCTGGGAAAGAATATACAAAACACATTCAGCGTCAAACTGCATTAAATGCAGGATTTGATACGTATGCAGAATATCTTGCATATAATAATCAAATAGCAGCAGAAAAAGCAGGTTTTGATACTGTAGCAGATTGGAAAAACTCAACACATCCTTATAGGAAATATCGTAAGGATTATTGTGAAAACTTAGATGGTCGTCTAGGTTTTTCATGCACCACGACTATTATGATTAACGATCAATTAGAAGTAGATCACATAAATGGAAAACCGTGGGATAATCGTCCAAAAAATCTGCAGACATTGTGTGGATGTTGCCATACATATAAGACAAAAATATTTAAAGATTATGCGACTCCTGGCAGAAAGAGCAAAGAGTTTATGGTCGCATAACTTCATGGTTGACATTGTATTGATAAAATGACATAATCAATACAATGTCAACTTACACACAATACACAGGAATATTATAATGCAACCAAATACAATAGAAATGATCAAGGAACAACATAAGATACACAATGTTGTTCCTTGTGTATATCAAAGTAATGTCTTAGAAGATTACTACATTGATAATGCGGGTCAAATTTATAGTACCAAAGTTTGGCCTTTTGGTGAAAAGATGACTTATTCGTATGATGAGTCAAAACGTTATCCACGAGTTAAGTTGCAGGATTACAGTAGTGGATTACGTAAACCTAGAGGTGTTGCAGTTCATAGAATTGTAGCAGAAACATTCATTCCTTTTTTAAAACCTGCAGAAGTATCTCAAGAAGATTGGGATAATACTCCACAGAATATCAAAGATTATATCTTTAAAGAAATGCAAATCAATCATTTAGATTCTAATAGAATGAACTATCATCCGTCAAATCTTGAGTGGTCTTCAAGCACAGAAAACCGAATTCATTATCAAGAAAAGATTCGATTGAAAATCTATAAGAAACCCGTATTCAACAATCCTAATAAACCACAACCTGGTGCTTCTTTAGAAAGTTTCTTTGAGGAAGCGGCATGATGGATTGTCTTATCCTAGGAGATAGCATTGCTGTTGGGACCTCGTCTGTCCTGCAGCAATGCATCTCTCTTGCAAAGGGCGGCATCAACACCTGGCAATGGAACAAGGACTATGCGTCTCGTCCCGCAGTTGATATGCAGGAGTATAAGCATGCAATCATTAGTCTTGGGTCAAATGACCACTCAGGTGTTAACACAGAAAAAGAACTCAAAGCGACTCGTGCTAAGGTCAATGCAAAGCACGTCTATTGGATTATGCCAGCAATCAAACCTGAGATTCAAAGGATCGTCTTGAAAATAGCGGTTGCAAATAATGACAAAATAATCTATATTAAAAACTTGAGTAAGGATGGCATACACCCATCACAGGCAGGATATAGACAGATAGTCGAGGATATGAAATGAGTTGGCTTCACATAGCATACGACCGAGAAACACAGATATTCCTTGTAGGATTCTTTGGTGCCATGATTTCTTTGTGGCCTGTTTGTTTGTTGTTTCTTCTTCCATATGATGCATTCTTGTCCCGTGAGATTCTAACAATACAATACCGCACAAAGCAAGCACGTATTGAAAAGGACAACGACCAGTTGCGTCTTGCGCTGTTAGATCACAAAGCAATTATTGATTCTCTCTTGAAGGATAAGATTAAGTGAATAAATAAACAATTGCGCTCGTGATCCAACTGGCAGAGGTAACAGACTTAAAATCTGTTTGTTGTGGGTTCGAATCCCACCGAGCGCACCAACAATTTGTGAGAATGATATGTCTGAATACTATGAGCGTAATCCTAAACCATTCCCATCACTGCAGGACAAACTCAATGGTTTGTTGAAGCAGTATTATGAAGCAGAATGGGATAATGATCAAATCAAGAAACTTATTCTCAAAGAAGACATCAACTCACTTGAACGCCGTATGCAACTAGGAGAGATATATGAGGTGCCATTTTAATGCCGCACAGTAGATGGGCAAACAAGAAAGTCATTGCAAAGTGGATTGACAGGTTGCAACTTCCTCGAGAGAGGATCTTAGATCTTGGCGCTGGCATGGGGACGTATCATATTCTTTTGACTGATAAGTATACAACAGCCCTCAAGGATAGTCACTGGATTGCTGTTGAGGTATGGGAACCATATATCGAAGAATTTAAATTACATGAGATGTATGATGAGGTCTTTGTAGAAGATATTAGGACTTTTGACTACAGTAAAGTTGCTCCTGTAGATCTTACTTTCATGGGTGATGTTTTAGAGCATATGACAAAGGAAGAAGCACAAGAAGTTGTCGCTAAGGTTCTTGAAGTTTCTAGATATGCAGCAATCAGTATTCCTGTAGTGCATTGGAAACAAGATGCATTGTATGAAAATCCGTATGAGAAACATATCAAAGAAGATTGGTCGCACACCGAAGTTATGAATAGTTTCCCCCATATCATTGAAGGTGAAGATTATGACGGCGTTGGTGTGTATCTCCTAGAAGGGGGCGTAGCTTAAAGGTGAAGCCGGCCGCTCATAACGGTCTGAGTGTAGGTTCGAGTCCTACCGCCCCCACCAGGAATTGTAATGTATAAGTATGAAGAAATAAAATCTATTCATCTTGAATTGACAGAAAAATGCCAAGCATCCTGTCCTATGTGTATTAGGACAGGAAATAAACTGTTAACAAATTCTGAACTTTCAATACAAGATATTAAAAACATTTTTCCAAAAGAATTTATCAAAGAATTAAAAAATATAACATTATGTGGAAATTTTGGCGAACCTATTGTTGCTAAAGATTGCATTGAGATTGTAGAATATTTTAAATATACAAATCCAAAAATTCAAATAAGCATCAATACAAATGCAGGTGCTAGAAATTCAGATTTTTGGATTGACTTAGCAAGCCTTTTAGATGATGGGCATTCTTATATTGTTTTTGGCATTGATGGATTAGAAGATACAAATCATATCTATAGAGTAGGTGTCAATTGGGACCGTGTAATATCTTCAGCTAAAACTTTCATTGATCATGGAGGAAAAGCAAGATGGGACTTTATAGTTTTTGAACACAATGAACACCAAATTGAACAGGCAAGAGAATTATCAAAACAATTAGGATTTGAAGATTTTAGATTAAAGAAAACCTACAGGTTTGAAAAATTTAAAGACATAAACATTAAACCACCTAAAAAGCACTTTAATGAAAATACTAAAGTGCTTGTTAAAGACAATGAATATTTTGATTCTATAGAAATTAATTGTAGAGTTAAAGAATTAAAAGAAATATATATTAGTGCACAAGGATTGTTATTTCCTTGTTGTTGGATTGGTGGTGAGATATATAAAAACTCTTCAATGTTTGATATTGATAAAATAAATTTAAAAAAATATTCTATTAAAGAAATAATGAATACAGATTACTTCTATGATTTAGAAAAAAGATGGAAGTTAAATTCTATTAAAGAAGGTAAACCTCTCGTATGTTCTAAGTTCTGCGGGAAAGACAATAACTTATTCGAGTCACAGTTCAAATGATACAAGGCATAGGATATTTACTACTGATGAATTGGATACCAATTCTCACTATTTTTTTTATCATTCTTCTTGATATTTTTGGTTGACAAAATAAATATAATATCGTATTATAATTAATGTTCAACAAAGGAGTGACGAATATGTCTTCTATCTATGCTGATTCTGGTTATAAATTTGTTGTGGAATTTGAAAAGTATTTCACCAAAGGCAACCTTAATGGTTTAACAATCAAAGATCGTGTTTATTTTGTTACAGAACAGGATGCAAAACGTTGGACACGTGATGTTGCATTGTTGAACCGTGATGGTAAATATTTCAACTTCAAGGTGAAGAAGGCAGTTGCATAATGAATAGGATGATTAATTATGGAATGTATTGAGTTATTTTCTATTCCACTCTATAAATTTAAATTTGAAGATCATAAAGAATATAAAAATTCTTTTATGCAATATCTTAGCAATGATGAAATTTATAAGAAAAATACATCGCCTGGAAATGCTTTAAATTTCACAGCACCAAATCTTCATCAAGAAGATGTCTTTAAACCGTTTGTTGATTTTTCTATGTCTAGTTTAGAATCTGTTATGGATGATCTAGGATTCTTGCCAAATATACAGATGACAGGATTATGGGCAACAAGACATATTAACAATGGTTCTCATCACAGACATACTCACGGCAATTCATTTCTTGCGGGTGTTTATTACTTACATGGTTCATCATACAATTCTGGAACAATTTTTTATAACACTCACAAATACCATAACTATATAATTCCCGCTATGAAACCTGAAACGCATACAAAAATACAAAGTAGTCATACTACTAAATTTGAAGAAGGATGTTTGTATATATTTCCTTCTTGGTTAGAACATAGCACAGGAATGAATAATTTAGCTATGACAAATGCAGTAAGACACATCCTTTCATTCAATACTATGCCTCTGGGCAAGACAAACCATGATACGTTTGATAGGTATGACTATCAAGAAGCATCGCCTGAAAACATGATTAACTATAGAGAAGATAAGTTCAAGTAACAACAACAGGTTTCTTGACAACTCGTCTTACAGGTTTCTTTTTCTTAACAACTCGCTTAACGGGTTTTCTTTCAAGTTCTTCTTTATGCTTAAGTGCCATCACAAGAAGCAATAGACACAAATTAATTAGCGTTACCAAAGACCACTCAATGGTGTTTGATAGCGCTATTTTTTCGTCTGTTCTTTTCTTTACTGTATCATGGAACTTGGCTATCGTTACCATGATCTCATTCTTGTGTCTCTGATACTCATTACCAAACATTAGCTCTTGCGCTTTGACCTCATCGATCTCAGCATTGTATGCTTTACCAGATCTTAAATTAGCAATCAATTGGAATGCCTCAGTTTCTCTACCAGCAAGAATGTTTGACTGCTTGACTGCACTCTCATAGATATCAAGTTCTTCTTTTGAAAAATCAATCTCCTTTGCTTTTTCAACCAAAGATTTTTGAACACCCTTCTTGTCAGGCATCTCACCAGCACGAATCTTTAGAACTTCCTCAAACTTCTCACGCCACACAGGATTCTTTGTTGTTACATGATACCTTGCATACATGGTAAGTTCATCGCTGCTCTTACCTACAAGAAACGCAAATGCCATAGCACGTTGCTGAATCTGTGCTTGCTCTGCAGTATATTTGTTAGTTGATAAGAATATTAAACTACTAATAAAGATTATACCGCTAAGGATGAAAGGTAGTTTAGGTATCTCGATAAACTTATCTAAGTACTTCATTTTACGAATCCAAATAATATTGATAGTGATTGTTTAATTTCAGCTTGATAATTAGTCAAAAGAATCATAGCAATGCCACCTAATCCCATCACATTCTTAGATGCAGCAGGAGGAGCAGGAGGTGGTATTACCTCGATAGTTTTAGATATTCTTTTATGACGAACTGGTTTCTTTACCATTGTTATTACCATTTGTTTGCTTGACATAGTGCGGCAACGCATAACAAAGCAAAAAGTGTTCCAAGAAATATGGCCGCCTCAATAGGTAACCTATAACCAAAAGCCCAGATATCATTTTGACTTCCAAAGTTAGTCATATTCATTATACGCTAAAACTCTTTCCACACCCACAAGATGTTTTCTCATTTGGGTTTTTAAATACTAGTTGAGATGAACCAAGTTTCTTTTCATAATCTAATTGTGTTCCTATTACAAACAATAAACTAGTTTTATCTACTATCAATCTCCTGTCAGATCCCAGATCAACAATGAAATCAAGAGGGTCAGGCTCATCACTATTGAAATTATAATCATAACTAAAGCCAGCACATCCTCCTCCTTTAACTTCAATTCTTATATCTTTATCAAACGATGTTAGATAATCACGTGCTAGATCTGTAACTGTTATCATTATATCACCTATGAATTAAACCAAGAGCAACAGCGCCAAAGAACATTCCCCCAAAGATCGCAAGCACTATTGTGATGATAAGGAGGATATGACCAACACCCATCATCTCATCATCTTGTGCTTTCTTGACTGTAGTAGAAACACGCTGTTCTTGTAGTATCTTCTTATATGCTTCACGCTCTGAATGGCTCATGTTCATGTATGCAGCTTCTTGCTGCTCTTTTAACTTAGCCTCATTCTTTGCACGAGTCACTGAATTCTTAGCAGCAACAGCAGCATTCTGTTGCTTTGCTTTTGAATTAGCTGCTGCCTTCATGTTCTTGCCGTCTCTTAGAACATCAGCAACACCAAAGATTGATTCTGCAAGAACCTCACCCCATGCTTTACCAAGCTGAGCTGCCTTCTTTGGATCTGTTGGTAACATTGTTTTCCTACCTTTTTGTTGGGTATATTTCAAATCATAAACAAAAAATAGTCAAATCATTACCAAATTCGTTAATATTTATAAATATTGTTAGCGGAGACACTCATGAAATTTAAAAGCGTATTCATCTCAGACACACATCTGGGCACGAGAGGTTCGAAAGCAAACGAACTTCTTTCCTTTTTTAAAGATTTAGAATGCGAAAATTTATTTCTTGTTGGTGATATATTTGATGGTTGGCGCTTGCAAAAGGGTTGGTACTGGCCTCAAGAACATTCTACAGTCATTCAGAAGATACTTCGTATGGCTCGTAAGGGAACAAAAGTCTATTATATTCCCGGCAACCATGATGAGTTTATGAGACAGTTCTTAGAACATTCTTTTGGGACTGTTGAACTTCATAATGAGATGATCTACAAATCTGTTTCTGGTAAGAAATATATCGTTATTCATGGTGATAAGTTTGATCTTGTTACTATGAATATGAAGTGGCTATCTCATATCGGTGATTGGGCTTATACTGCACTACTTAATATTAACACAGCACTACACTGGATTAGATCTTATTTTAGACTACCGTATTGGTCATTATCAAAGTGGGCGAAAGGCAAAGTAAAAGAGGCAGTCAACTTTATAGGTAACTATGAAAATTCTCTCTCGAATTACGCTAGAATTAAACACGTTGATGGTATCATCTGTGGACATATTCATCAGGCTAATATTTCTGTAATTAATTATATTGAATATATGAACTGTGGAGACTGGGTAGAATCCTGCACAGCACTCGTTGAGCATGAAGATGGAATGTTTGAATTAATCCATTGGGAACTTAGCGATAATGTGGATACTATTGATACTAGCGGTTAACATTAATAATCCAAGCGACGTTCCTGGTCGTGTCTCGATTAGATTTGAGACAGAACAGCAATGTCTCAAGGCAAGACAATCACTAGAATATAAATTAAAATTTGACAGTTTCAAAGTCATTTCTGAATGTAAAAAAACATGAGAATATTAATAGCAACTGATGCCTGGGAACCTCAAGTCAATGGGGTTGTCACTACACTAAAGAAGATAAAAGAATACATCCCAGATGTGATGTTTATCACACCTAATGATTTTCCGTGTATTGATATGCCATTCTATTCAGAGATCAAACTTGCTTATATCAATCAACAGAAATTAGAATTGAATGTGAGTCTATATAATCCTGATTATATCCATATTGCGACTGAAGGTCCTATCGGGCTTGCAACTCGTAAATGGTGCCTCAAGAACAACAAGAAGTTCACAACATCTTACCACACAAAATTTCCTGAATTCCTTCATGCTTATTTCAAGATACCTACATGGATGACATACTGGTATTTTAAATGGTTTCATTCTGCAAGTTCTGGTGTGATGGTTGCAACAGAATCTTTAGAAAAAGAATTAGCAGAACGTGGATTCAAGAATCTTGTTAAGTGGACACGAGGTGTTGATCTTGAGCAGTTTACGCCATCATTAGATCACAGTAAATTTATAAAGACGATGCTTTATGTGGGTCGTGTATCTAAGGAAAAGAGTATTGAAGATTTCTTAAGAATTAATGTCAACTCAACACAGTTTAAGAAAGTTGTTGTTGGTGATGGGCCTGATCTAGAACGTCTAAAAGATCTTTATAAGAAAGTAGAATTTGTTGGATATAAAAAAGGTAAAGAGCTTGCACAGTATTATAAAGATGCAGATGTCTTCGTTTTTCCTAGCAAAGCAGATACTTTCGGATTAGTCATCATTGAAGCACTTGCTTGCGGCACACCTGTTGCTGCTTATAATGTGACAGGACCAAAGGATATCTTAACACACAAGACAGGTGTGATGGATGAAAATTTAGGAAATGCTGTATCAAAAGCAATGAGGTTGAACAGACAAGATTGTGTAGATCATGCAACAAAATATTCATGGGAATTTGCGGCAAGGATGTTTGCCGCAAATCTTGTTGACTCAAATAGTAATCTTAAAAATCACAAATCATTATGATTTCTTAAAGCGTGCCATGCGTTCTGCCATCTTAGATGACACTAGAGGAGGTTCTGTTGGATCAGGAGTTGAAGAAACTACAGGTTGAACTTCAGTGGACACAGAAGCAATTGATGTTGCTACAGAAACAGGTTGAGGACTTACGTCAGGAGTTGAAGGACTTGAAGGTGGTGGAACTGTCACAACAGACGCCCCAGCAACTTTCTCTTGAGTTCTACCAAATGCAGCAATCCCTAAAACAGCACCCATTGCCATATGGAACAGACCTGCACCTCTTAGAGTTAATGGGTCCCACTGAGTGATTGGTTGCTTGGTGATCACCTGAGCAATCGACCATATGATTGGAAAGACAACCATATCCATCGTGCAGACAACCATATACATCCAGCCCATTGCTGGACGCCATTTTGATGTTAACCAGTGTTCTGAGTTAGTATCTTCAGCCATGTTATTTTTCTCTATCAGCTATACGTTTTTGGTTGCATAATAAAGGAAAATATCATATATATATTTATGTAGTTGCCTTTTGGGACTACATATTTATAACTAATCCTAAATCAACCTTGCTTAATAGGAGGTCTATATGACTACTTTTAAAATTGATCACAATCATCTTTTCGGAGATATGACTAAATTCGACAAATACTTTGTTGGATATGATGGCATGATTAAGCGTATGGCAGACGCACATACTGCACTTGCCAAAGCAATCCCGAACTACCCGCCCTACAATATTGCTAAAGTAGATGATAACAAGTATGTTATCGAAATGGCAGTTGCAGGTTTTGGTAAGCAAAACTTGAATATTGAAATTGCTAATGGCACTTTGACAATCGCTGGTGAAACAACATCAACAGATGATGCAAGTGGCGCTTATCTTTACAAGGGTATTGCTGACCGTTCTTTTACTCGTCACTTTAATATTGCTGACTCAATCGAGATTAAGAATGCTGAACTAATGAATGGCATGCTTAAGGTTTGGTTGGAAAATATTATTCCAGAGCATAAGAAACCAAAGAAGATTGTGATAAATGATCCACAGTCAGAAACATCTCCTCCTGCAAAAAAAGAATTTCTAGCAGAAGGAAAAGAATAATGTTGCTTACAATCTTAGCAAATGTCCAAAGATACTTGAAGAGATACTTTGAGTATCGTAAGACAGTATATGAACTCAATCATTTGACAAACCGTGATCTATATGATCTAGGTATTGCTCGCTGTGATATTGAATATATTGCTCGTAAACATTCACTGAGCAAAATCTAAAGTGAACGAATACTACTAAGATACCTGGGGGGAGCAATCCCCCCATTATTTTTAAGTTGATTTATTATACAAAGGATGTTAGTATACAACATGACAAAATTTTATACATCCGCACAACTACATTTCAACAACGTCTTGCTTCGTGGTTACGAGAACGGCAAGCGTATCCATCAATCTATTCCATGTAAACCTTACCTATTCTTGAATTCAAAGACAGGTGAGTCGCCATGGCATACACTACAAGGACGCCCAGTTGATCGTATCGATTTTGCTTCCCCTTCTGACGCTCGGGATTTTGTTAAGCGTTATACGGATGTTGATGGGTTTGACATCTTCGGGTTCACTAATCATCTGTATCCTTTTATCAATGATTATTATCCCGGTGATATTGACTATGATGTATCACTTATTTCTAAACTTAATATTGACATAGAAGTTGCCGCAGACGAAGGATTCCCGTCAATCGAATCTGCAGACAAAGAAATCACAGCAATCACTATGAAGTACGGCAGTAAGTATTGGGCACTTGGTTGTGGTGACTATGAACCTTGCAATTCTGATATCAAATATTCAAAATGCAAGGATGAAGTCACACTCCTCACAAAGTTCTTAGATATCTGGCGTTCAATTGATCCGGATGTTATTACGGGATGGAACGTTGAGTTCTTCGATATTCCATATATCGTCAACCGTAT